>JACCED010654565.1_pt1 | contig 42022 bp, 53 predicted proteins | sample 7455021 | NCBI WGS metagenome assembly JACCED01 (sample SAMN15323456, study PRJNA562643) | freshwater metagenome | isolation source: river surface water | place: USA:Blue River Watershed | collected 2017-08-19
ACCCACCCCTACCCCACTCCACCCTTATATTCATAACCCCCATAAATCAAGTTTTTAATCTTTTAGCTTAACCCTTTTTTAAACCACTCTCGAAAAAACCCACCACCAAAAAAACCACAAGACAAGTTCTTAATCTTTTAAACACCACCACAATCACATACACCACCCCCCCTTAACACAAGTTCTTAATCTTTTTACCCACCACCCAACCCAACTCTTTAAATCAAGTTCTACCATTATCCCACCAACCCTTTAAATCTTTTTACCCACCAACCCTTACTCCCACCCAACCTACACACACCATTCAAGTTCTTAATCTTTTTTACCCCTTAATCTTTTTTTACACACCACCACCCACCCACCCAAGTTCTTAATCTTTTTTAATGGTATAATGATGTAAATCAACAATAGGATTTAGATATGAAAAAAAATATTTTTAATGACGGCTTCGTAGAACTTATTGATAGCATGGGTGATGATCTCAAAGTTGTCAATACGGCAAGAGTTTCTTATGGTAAAGAATCCCAAGAATTTACTGATAAAGATATGAAACTCTTGCACTACTTATGGGATCATGAACACACATCACCTTTTAGGCATTGCTTTCTCTCATTCAGAATAAGAGCGCCAATCTTTGTTTTAAGACAGTGGATGAAGCATCAAATCGGTTGTTCATGGAATGAACAATCAGCTCGATATACCGAATTGAAACATGGTTGTTTTGCTCCAGATACTTGGCGATACCAAGACACTAAGAATAAACAATCATCACAAGGGGCAATAGAAGATCAAGGTCAAGCCTTTGATTTAATGAATGATGTATATGAACTAGCATATAAAAATTATGAGAAGCTACTTGATCTAGGAGTATGTAGAGAGCAAGCTAGGATCGTCCTACCAGTTGCTGTGTATAGTGAATGTATATGGACAACATCATTACAAGGCTTAATGCACTTTATAGAATTGAGAGCTGATAAAGCATCACAATATGAAATTCAATTATATGCACAAGCTGTAAAAGAACTAGCTTATGGACATTTTAAAAACAGTATTGATTTACTTAATAAAAAATAAGGGGGGGGGTTTTATAGGTGATGGGTTTATGCCTACCTATAAGAGTGATTAAGGTCGTAGATAAGGGATATATGTCTATAAGGTAGATAAGAGATATATGTCTATAAGGTAGATAAGAGATAGATGTCTATAAAGTAGATAAGGGATATATCTATAAGAGTGATTAAGGATATAGATAAGGTCGTAAATAAGGTCGTAAATAAGGTCGTAGATAAGTGATATATCTATAAGAGTGATTAAGGTCGTAGATAAGTAGATAAGGGATATATCTATAAGAGTGGTTAAGTAGATAAACTGATAAATTTATTGATAAATAAATAAGATATGTTTTTAGATAAAAACAAGGCAATAGAATCCCTAACTACTCTTTTAAGTAGTTTTTATAGTTCTAATAGATAACATGATATTCCTATCTATGATAACCTATTTTGTATCTTAAAGGTTGAATTTTAAGATACACTTATGATCTTTTGACCATAAGTAAATAGATGATGAAGATTAAGATTGATCTTAGTGTTATTGCTATTATTATTAGAAGAAGAATTAATAATAATATTAGAAGTATTAGCTATAAAAGATAAATCTTTTCTATCTAAATATATCTATATAAATATATCTATATTCCGAAAAGCATCTATTAAGAATGTTTTATTCTCAGAATAGATGAATAGAATTTATCTATGATGGTTTATGGGAGTAGTAGTGTTGGTAAATGATACATATCTAAAAGTAGTTTATTTCAGCTACTATCTTTAGGATATAAGTAGAACTTAAAGAAGACCTAAAGAGATAAGTAAATCTTTATATCTAAGAGATACTAGATCATATATGATTATGGATAAGATAATCACATTCATGCACGAGTAAAGTAAATTTAAGATAACTCCTGCTAAGTTAAAAGGCTTACACCTTAATGGTAAATTGACACTCTATAATAGCTTCAAATTTTTATAGAGTATTCTAAAGAAACTGATCTTATGTAGCTAAACAAAAGGGTTTCTAAAATTCCCATTCTACTATTGTGTGAATAGCTTTACTTTATGGGTTTGGATTATAGTTTAATTTTTATGGGATAGCAATAATTTTTTAAGGGGCTGGTAGAGAGTTTAAAGGTAAAGGTATAGAAAGATATGGTAAAGTGATTTAAAGTTAAAATAAAGCTTAAAAAAGAGTGTATAGTGAAAGAAAGAGAATAGGAGAAAAGATATGAAAGAAAAGTTTATGGAGATAACAAAAGAGCTAGGAGAACTTTTATCAGAAAAGAATCAAGCTTATGGGAATGCTTTTGAGAAAACGACAAAGATTTTAGAATTGCTATATCCGAATGGAATATCAGTATCTCAGTATAAAGATATTCATGTGATAGTGAGAATGCTAGATAAGATGAGTAGGATAGCAAGGGATAATGATCCAATGGGCGAAGACCCCTTTAAAGACATAGCTGGATATGCGATACTTGCTCAATTATTAAGGTCGGATAAATAAGTTCTTTATACTAGCTATTTTTATATAGAAAAAAAATAGGTAGTGATGATATGAGTGAATTAAACATTTTCAAGAATCTAGTAAAGATAGCATATGTAAATCCTAAATATAGATATGAGTTATTTTGTTTACTAGGTATGAGTTTTAAGCAACATAATTTTAGAATGGCTGATGCTAATGCTGCTGTAAAAATTCAAGAAGATGCAAAACAAGGTATTTTTAGTGGATATACTCTCGGTGTGTTGAGTGCTTTTTACACAAACAAGAATAGAAAATTCAAGAACCCCAACCCTGAAGGTAAAGATGAAATTGCGATGAGCACTCTTGCTAAATATTATTCTGAGAGAGAGAATAATCCAGCATATAAGAAATTTGAGGGTCAAACGATAAGTGAATTGCAAAAAGCATTTAATGAATTTTATAGTGAATTTGAAAGACAACAAAAAACTAATAAAGAACTTAAAGAGAAAGATGAAAATGTAGAAGAAGATCAATATGAAGGTATGGATGAAGAAGAAATAGCAGATGCAAAAAAGAGAGAAGAAAAGATGTCGCCTGCTATGAGAAAAATGAGAGAGAAAATGATGGATAAATATAAAGAGCAAGAAAAAGATCAAATACTGAAAGCAAAGACAGGAGAATTATATAGTAAGATATTCAATGCTTTAGATGAAATTGATCCATTTAGGAGTATGACACCAGAAAAGGAATCTGAGGAAGTAGAAAAGCTATACAAGGTATGGGAAGATAAATTCTTTGAAACAAAAGAAGATGGCAAGGTGTATTTAAAAACAGGTATGGAAGATAGTGAGAAAACAAGACAAATTGTAAGAGATATATTAAGGGATAATTTAACAGATGAGAAAATAGATGATATGTTTAATGAAACAGGTAAACATAGACATGGGACGATAGGTAAATTTTTAAATCCGATAGTAGATGATATTGCTGTGAAAACAATAATGAAAACATATACTGAGAATTTAGAAAGACAATCACATATGCTAGTGGGTGTCTTGACCTTAGCAAATAAGGGGTGGAAAGCGATAAGAAAAGAAACTGGTGATGGGGAGGGTGGTGAGATACAAGAAAAAGATTTTGAGAATCCAGAATTTGTAAAGAAATATTTAGATTATATAGATAAAAAATATGGGCAACAGATAGACCCTGAAGTTCGTTTATCTATGAGAAAAAATACAAAAGCTATGATAACTATGGTAAAAAATTTGAGTGATGCAACAGGAGCTACTGATGCTGCAAAACAAATTGTATCAAGTGCTATCGAATCGGTTCAAAATTCTGAGAAAATACAAAACGCATTTAGCAAAACAAAAGATGTTGGTAAAAAGATATTTGATGGTGTGATGAAAACACAAACAACAAAAATAGAAACATCAATAAGAGATGCCGTCCGAGATAAATTTAAACATGAAGTAGTAGATACTATAGCATCAGTGGCTGCTGGTGTCACAGGTGTGGATAAAGGGGTTATAGGTAGTGCTATTCTTGAGGGTGGAGCTGGCACAGATAAGCTCTTAGCTACACTTAAAGAAAAAGGCATAGCTCTTGAAAAAGAACAGATACAAACCATAGTATCTAAACTTAAAGAAGATATAGAAACTTTTAAAACTGAAGGGACAGCTGATGCTTTAGCTAAAGTATCATCACAACTTGATTCTATAAAAATTGATCCTACATCTTTTGAGGATAGTATTTTATCTAAAGCTGGATCATTAGCTGATCTTGCTGATAAAGCTAATGATGTTTATACACATACTGCTACAAGAGTAGCCAGAGCCACTTTAAATGCTCTTGAGGGTGATATTGATGGGGTTAAAAAATCATTTGCTGAAGATTTAGAAACATCTATTAAGAATAAAGTTGCTGATTCTATTAATAAACAATTATCTACTTTCGGTCTTTTAAAAGAAGGGGACTCTATATCAGCTGATGAATTATCCTCTGGTTTTGGTGTAGATAAATGGTTAAACCCATTAAAAGAAAAAACACAACAAAAAATAGAGAGTGCTACAAACGATATTATTACAAATGTTAAAAGTTTAAGCAATGTTGCAAATGATACGATTGAGGGGTTAGAAGTTCCTAGTGCTGTTAAAAACAGTGCTAAAGAAATGCTCTCAAATCAATTTACTGATGTTCAAACTAAAATACAAAATATAGGTAAAAATTTAGAAGGTAAAGCAAAAGAACAACTTGATCTTATGGCTCAAAATATTAAAAAGCAACAAGAAGAATTAGAAAAAAGTGCTGCTGAAGGTATTGAAAAATCATATACCGATGTTTTTAAATCTATCCATTCTACAATAGAACAAGCTAAATCCCAAGCTAATATCTTTGCTGAAGGTGCTAAAGGTTTTACAGATGAAGCAAAAAAACAAGTTGTAGAACTTGATAAAATGTATGATGAACTTGAAAAAAATTTAAAACAAAGCTCTAAATTTTTTGGTGTTAGTGGATCAGAACAAATAGAACAACTCTTGAAAGTTGCTGATCAAAGTAGAACTACTATTAAAAACCAAATAGGTCAAGAACTTACATCTCAAGTAGATTCCTTACAAAAACAAATGGAAGATATGGCTGTTGAAAACACAACTTCTATTTTAGATAGTGCTGGTGGAGCTGTTCATGGTATGGCTTCCGTTTTAGGCACTTCTCTAGGATTCCCATTAACTATCGCTACTAAAAAAGTTCTGAGTGCTTTTACTGATAGCACTTTTTATTCTGAGGTCGAAAAAGAAGGTGGCGAATCTGCTGTCTTACACCAAAAAATGCTTAACCATAAAATTCTCCCACAAGATATTGATGACGATTTTAGAACTAAAGCTAAAGAAATTATGAGTGCCTCTATTCCTGTTGAAGAAAAAATTGAAAAACTTAGATCACTACAATACCGATATGATGAAGAAGCTAGACCTGTTATTGCTAAAGCTCTTTACCAACTAGGTAAAAGAGATGCTACAGGTAATGATATTGATGGCTACTTTAAACAAAAAGCAGAATACCTAAAAAGAGGTTCTGATGATGATTTAGATTTTTCAACTTTCTTTATCCGTAAAGCTGATGGTAACGATATCCTATCTGATGAAGATAAAATAGAACGGTTTAATGCTTATATCAAAAACAAAAAAAATGATAACGAAATACCTATCGATATTCTCATTCGCACTCAACTTGATAAAATGAACCTAGTTTCTGGTCTTAAAAAAAGTGTAAAAGATTTTAGAGATGGTTCTAAAATGAATACCACTATGGATATTATGACCGGTAAAAAAGGTGTTAGCCAAGAATCTTATCTAAACTCAAAAGAACGACACCTTGAAAATATTAAGAAAAAAGGTAAAAAAAAGAAAAAATAATAATATAATAGTGTATATCCTATCCACCTATACCTTTAAAGGATTTACACCATGAATAAATGGAAAGCTGATGAAAAAGATGATCTCGAACTACTTGATCATGCTATCGCAAACTGGCACCCCAAACTCGTTGATATTCGCACCGAAATCGCTATCGTCTTTAAAGATAAAGCAGGTAAAGTCGGTGGCAAACCTGGTCTAGGTAAATGCCTAAAAGCTCCAGGTATCCTCGCTGTCCTCGGCGACAAAGAATACCAATTCATTCTCGAAATCGGTTACGACCTCTGGTGTGCTCTCGAAGATACTGATAAACTCGCCCTCCTCGACCACCTACTCTGCCATATCACTTCTGAAGAAAATGAACAAAATGGCGAAATGTCTTATTCTATGAGAACACCTGATGTTTCTTACTTCTCAGAAGAAATTGAACGACATGGCAACTGGAAGAAAGAAATCTACGATGCCTTAGGCGAAAAAGAAGAAAAAGAAGAAAAAGAAAAGAAAGAAAAACAAGCTAAAAAAGGCAAACAAACATCACTCTTTGATGAAGATAATGAATAAATGGATTTTATAGATAGCCTCTCCTTTATCTTATCTCAATACCCACATACTGTTATTGAAAACTCCAATCCTGAGGACTATCTCTTTTATCTACATACTAGCCCACCTATCACTATTCATTGCTACCTTGAAATTATCTTCGACCCAGATATTATTAAAGAGGCTTTGACCGACCCTGATTTTGTATATGTAGAAAATTACGACTACTATATCCATATCTCTTGCCTTAACAAATCCTACTCTAATACCTTTTTTACAATAGGCGATATACAAGATTTTATATATTCTACTTTGTCCCATATCCTATAATATATGCCATAGCAATTATGCTATATAAACCCATAGGTATCTATTATGGCAAAAAGAACTCCTATCAGAAAGATCAGTCCTAAACAACATCTGATCGAAAGAATTATCACTCGTTTAACAGGTGGCAGAGCTTGTGTTACATCAAGACCAAGTTTAAGGGAATCAGAAGCCTGGTTTAACGATTCAGCATATGGTTTAACTCGTAGAAGATTTTCAAATCCTATCGGCCCAACATGGAATAAAACATCTGATGATGCTGTTGATAGATCAGAACTTGCTCTACTTACTCCAGAGCAACAACAACTCATTTCTGATTATTACAAGCTAACTGATGATTTTTATAAACTAGCTAGAAAGATTGAACAAGCTAGAGATAACATCGTTAATGCACTCAAAGATCAAATTATTGAATCTGAAGTAGTAAAGCCTTATGATGTTGTTCCTGTGGAAGATAAAATCTTAGCTTTCATTGAAACAAAGCTATCTGATCTTTTATTCCAATCAGTTAAATTTGGTGGTGATGGTTCTGTTTTATCTAAACCTAAAACCTTTTCTGTATCAGAAGAATATGATGAACCTACATATTTATTATGTGAGAAAGATGGCTTATTGGTTGTTGAATATCATTTATGGAAAAAAGAAGATTTAGTAAAAGATGAAGATTATGATCTAGGTAAAGCGATAGTAGTCAAATCAGAAACTTTTAAATATTCTGATCTACAAGGCATTAAAGATTTTATCGTATCTACATCAAAAGGTGTATAGTATTCTTGTATTTTACAAGGATATAGACACATGAGAAAACCTAAAATAATTGAATTGAAAACTCAAAAAGAACTTGATGCTTGGACTACATATTCATATATTACAGAACCATCACTAGAAATTAAGCATATAAAGAATTTAGAAGATACTGTGTTTTTTCAAGGGAGTGGTGCAAGTAAAAGACGAGTCGCTCCTTATAGCATACCACCACTTAAAAACACCGACCCTGAGATATTAACTCTTATAAATGATTATCATGCTAGTGTAGCTACATTAGAAAAAGCATTTAAAGAATGGGATAGTAAAAGAATTGATATGCTTTCTAAATTAAGGGAATTATCAAATGTTTATCCTAGACCTTATGAGGACATTATAGCAATCTTATCTAAAGAATAAAAATCGGTCTGTCTGATAAATTACTTTAATAAAACTCATTTTTCATGAATTGAATAAAATCAAACACTTAGATTGTATCGGACCGTGTAGTATATCTACACTTGAAAATCAGATTAACTGTTAATTAAGTTAATCTTCAGATTCAACTTTAGGCATATACTGTTCTATTTTATCATGTAAATGCACTTGGGATTCTTTCTTTGTCTTAATCACATTCTCATTCTGAAAAATACTGAGTTTCTCAATGAGAGCTGTTTGTATCTCAAATAATTGATCAGATTTAAGCTGTAAGTGAATTTGGGCATCCCTTAAACGAGCAATTAAAGATGCACGATCAGCATTAGCTTGTTCAAGTTTAGCTTTAAGTTCTTCAATTTCTTCAGGACTACGACCACTAGCAATAGTAAGCATAGATGAAATTGAACCCGTTAAAACACCGATAACACCAATCAGGATATCTCTATTTTCATCTACAATTTTAAAGAAAGATAGAAAAAGAATTAAACCTACTACAAGCACCATAAAAAAGACACTAAACCACCAACCTTTAGTTTTATCGCTGTTCATATCACTATTCATCATAGGACTACTCCTTATAGACAATACCTATCATAAGTAAAAGTTGTTCTCTTAACACAGGGTCAAAGAATAGATAGAATAGAAACATAAAAACGACAGTAAAACTTAGGATAAAAATCCAACCGACAAATTGAATGATATAGTTATAGAAAGCAACATCTTTTTCATTCATAGATAAGACATTCAACCCACCCATTCGTTTAGCTTTTTCACTATCCTCAGGAATTCTTAAACTATCTTTATCTAAACCCATAGCATAAATACCGAGATATTGTTTTAAGCCTTTAAATTTATAAGCACCGACAAAGCTATATCTTGTGCCTTTAGGAGTGTTGCTATTAACACCTAAATTCTTAAATTCGTCCATAGCATCTTTAGTGAGTAGGACTTGACCTTTACCACATAAAGACATAGTTCTAGCTGCTATGTTTTTACCAACACCTTCAAGTTCCATTCGTTTAGCACCACCTTGAATATATTTAGCATCTTGGTGAACGACCACAATACTTGACCAATGAATACCGATACGGCAATTTAATTTAGTTCTCTCAGGAACATTAAGTTGGTAGTAAATACCAAAATTGACAGCATCTTGGATGGTTTCAAAGTAAATGAGAAAGCCATCAGAGCGATCAATTTCTTGACCATTAAATCTTGTTATTAAATCTCGAACACTACGGTCGTGGACTTGAAATACCATCGCAGCCTTAGCATCCCCTGCTCTTTGGACAAAGGCTGTGCTACCTATAATATCAAGTAAGACAATAGCTAGTGTTCGTTCTTCAATTCTCATTTTTCTAGCCTTTTTACAATATTAAGAATTTCATCAATTCTAGTATCTTTATTTAATGTTTGTAAATTCTTAAAGGATGCAATAAGAAATTTAGATAATAAGCCACTTAGTCCAGCTACAATCCATTGTAAGTCGGTGATAGGATAAGGGTCAGCGGTGATCCAAATAGCAATTAAACCCCCACAAGTAGAGATGATAGAGTTTAAGAATTTTGAGTCGTATTTTAAAAACTTGGTAGCTATATCTAAAGAGATATAACCTGCACCTGCACAGATAGATATAAGTTCACTAAGACTAAGCTGTTGCATGATGTTTTTACCTTTATTGTTTAAATTCTTAATATAAGAGAATAAATAGAATGAATATAAATGGGGTTCGCAAACACATTTTTTTGTAAAATGAGATACAATGCGGACCCCTTTTGTATAATGGTTAAAATTCTTAAAGAAAGGATTCAGAGAAATGAATTTCAATGAATATCAAAGTCAAGCTGCACAAACAGCTTTATATAAAAAAGAAACAGCTTTAGAATATACTATTCTAGGATTAGTAAATGAGGCTGGTGAGGTAGCTGGTGCTTATAAGAAAATTCTTAGAGGTGATAAAGCACTTGATGAAAATGCAAGATTAAACTTAGCTAAAGAATGTGGTGATACTTTATGGTATTTATCACAAGTTGTAAGAGAACTAGGTTTTGACCTTGAAACTATCGCTCAAATGAATATTGATAAATTGAATGATAGAATGAATCGTGGTGTGATTAAAGGTGATGGGGATAACAGATAATTATGGAACTCTTTCATATAGATATACTCATATATATTTGTTATCTCATTTTAATGACACCTAAAATTCTTAAAGATGAGATACATGAATTTGAAAGTAAGGTCATTTTTGTAGTGATCTCTTTTTTTGTATTTTCAATCATCATCTTTTTATGTAAGACATTTCCATTGGTCATGCTAGTATTTTTAGGTCTAGCCTTTATCACCGAATTTACTAAGAAATTTAGTAAATTTTAAATTATTTATATATGATATAGAATATAGGTATAACACAAATTTTTTAAATGGAGAACCTCTATGTCATTATTAGCTCAAAAGATTGCAAGTAAATATATTGCTAAAACAGCTGCTAAGGAAGAACTTTCATGGAAGGATAAAGCAGTTAGTGCTTTATGCCAACAAATTGGGTGTTCAACAGAACATTTAATGAAAGACAGTCAAGGTCGTTGCTACAAGGATGGTAAATATCCAAGTTCTATCGTTGTCACAATGGCTCAAGGAACTGCCTCAAATGGCGAATCTCAATGGCTTGTATTTGAAACATTCTCAGATGCTGAAGCATCAGCACTTGAATTTGTTCAAAGCAAAATTGAAGAAGCACCACATCTTTTTGATATGAACTGGTTAAGTCAATACTTTAGTGTTGCTAGTTCTGATGTAAAAAGAATTTCTCAAGAAGATGCTAAAGAGATCATTAAAGAATTATCTCCTGAAGAAATGATTGCTGAGTTATCAGCTACCTATGCTGAAGAAGATACAGAAATTCAAGAATTTATTGAAGATTTTCAAGACACACAAAATGAATTACAAGAGTTATCAATTTCTAGTGATGATGAAGTAGCTATCAAAGAAATTGAATTAGCTTTTGCTCAATTAAAGAAGGAAGCTCGTGAATTACTTGTAGGTAATATCGCTAGTAAAATTGCTCAAGAATTAACAGAAAACCCATCTGGCTATTGGGAAAACTTAACAGGTTCTCTCGAAGAATTACCAAGCTGGATTGTTATTGATACTAAGGGTGCAGCTCAAAATGCTATCTTGTCTGATGGTGTTGCTGAATTTTTAGATTCTCATGATGGAGAAGAAATTTATCTCAGAGGAACTACATCTGTTGCTTTTGGTCAATCACAAGAAATTTAATTCATTTATATATATGCCTCTTTGTATATGAAATTCTTAAAAAGAGGTAGATGCTTATGTGGTGGGTTTATGCAATACAATCCATAAAAAAGAGAACTTGTCCTAGAACAGGTAAATCTTTACCAGGTATTATCTATGTAGGTTGCACGAAAGACTTATATAGAAGAATAAGACAGCACAATGGTGAGATAGTAGGTGGTGCTAGATTTACTACCGATTACCGACCTTGGATACCTCGTGCAGCATATGGACCTTATAATGATAGGTCAACCGCTCAACAAGCTGAGGAACTTCTTAAAAAAAGAAAAGGCGAGGAGCGAGTTTATTGGTGTAAAGAGGATTCAGCTTTATGTAAGGGTGATGGCATAAAGCATGAATGGGTGCGACTTGGCGGTAAAAAATAATAATCCTTTAATGATTTATACATAAATGAAAACTTATAAGAATAAGGAGAAAATGCTATGTCAGATACAAGCACAGATGATATCAGCACCACCGATGTAAGTCCTTCTGAATTTTTAAGAAATAAAATTCTTAATCCTTTCAAGGGTGCTTTCTATCGTCAATATGGTCAAAAATTTAAGAGAGTAAAAAAATCATATGGGTTGTTGAGATTTTATCAAATCTTGATCGCTATTGATGATTATTTACTTGATCGTGTAGAAAGAGCTTTAAGAGGCGAGAAAGTTGTTTTCAATTTAGCTCCTGATTATTTAGCTTCCTACAAGTATATGGCTCAAGTATTTGATTACTATGAATGGAAAGTTCAAGGCAATCAACTTTCTGATATGCACAATCAAATTTTTACTGATGTTAAGTATATTGATACATATATCAAAACGGAATTAAATGCTTTCTTTAAAGCATACAAACCAGGTAGTGAAACATCAGCATCTATTTCTGATATTTCTAATATATGGCAACATTTAGTTAAGACACCTAAATTTAAAGAGGTGGTTAATGTTGTTATTGATATGATTAAATTGGTTTGTACTACTGTTAATTTACCTTTTAATACTGATGAAAAAATTAACAATCTTACTAAGATTAGATACACCCAATTTGCTATCGTTGCTAAACCTCAAATGACAACCTTTGAAGCTAGTAAAGATGTTGCAGCCCAAATTAAATTTAATAAGCAACTTGTCCAAATTAAAGAAGCTCAAATTAAAAAAACATTCGCTAATGAAGGTTTAAAAGTAAGCCGTTTGAGATTTGGTCCCTATATGCTTATGATCGGTTCTGATCCATCTGAAACTGAAACTATTGTTAATCCAGAAACTGGTGAGACCAAAATTCAACCTAAGATGAAAAAGATTTACTGCGATCAAATGGCTGATAAGGGTGCTTTTGAATCTATGAAAGAATTTCAAGAGGCTGCTGTAGAATATAATACTAAGTATAATGCCTTGAGATCACTTGTACATAATCCAAAAATCACTTTTGCAACCACAAGATCAGTTGATCCTATTACTGGCGAAGTATCTGAAAAATACCAAGAAGAATTTAAAATCGGTGAAAGAAAATTAGGTAAATTCTTAAAGACTCAAATTGAATATTCTCAAATTGAAGCTAAACCTGGTATTCGTGGTCAAGGCACTAAAACCAATAAGATTATCCATGTTGTATCTCGTTTAGATGAAGAAGCATTGACCCATGCTTATGGTGAGCCTACTGTTCGTGAACTTACAGATGTTGATCGTAATGATAAATTCACTAAATATTCTATCAAGAGAAATGTTGAAACTCAAATGATTAGAGATTCACTTGGTCGTGAAAGAATTGTTATCATTACCGGTAAATATCGTGGTTATTTCTTAGATGATATGGTTAATATTGAAGGTCGTATGATTGAAGGTAGTTCCTATACCTTTAATCTTAAAGGTAGAATTAACAAGTATGAAACCATTAAGGGTGGAAAACTTGTTCTTGAAAATATTGAAGAACCTTATATCACTTTATCTCAAGACAAAGCCTGTAAATCAGAAGATATTGCTGTAAAGATTGCTAACTGTCATTTCTATTTAGGTATCCCATATCTCGCAGGTAAAGCATCTAATATGTTTAGAGCTGAAAGAGATGCAATGAGATTGCTTGCTAAGAATGAACCTGATATCCAACAAGTTCCTGATAGTAAAGGTGCTTTCTGGACTTTCACTGTATCTTCTTATGAATCTGTAAGAAAAGCATTAGGTTCATGTGCAGTATCTCATAGTGCAAGTGAATTTTTAGAGCTTTACTATAATGATCTTTTAAAGAAAGAATATGCTTTAGATCCTGCTAATGTTAAGCAATATAGCCCAGAAAGAATTGGTGGCTTTAAAGCTACATTCGGTAGTGAGAATAAACCATTTAGATTAAACAATAAACAAATGGAAGCTCTCGCTTGGCTTGATGCAAATAACTTTAAAGGTTTAATGGCATTAGATACTGGTGTTGGTAAAACCTTATTAGCTACCGCTGCTATTCTTTTAGCTAAAAGAAGAGAAGAAGAAGAGAATGCTTCTAAACCTCGTAGATTCTTATTTGTAGAACCTGCTGCTCTTGTTGGGAACTTGAAAGAACAAGCTGTTAAAGTTTTCTGTCAAAATCCAGAAGAAGTGACAGCTCGTATCGATGAAATTTCTTATGACACCTTTTTAGAAGTATGGAAAAAAGGTAAAAAAGATAATCCAACAAATTGGACTCCTGCTAAAGGTAATGAACAAGTTACAGCTATGTATGGTGAAGATAAATACTATGCTGTTTTCTTTGATGAAATTAACTATGCAACAACTGGTGAGAAAGCTAGATCAGTATCTGGTTTAAAGCATACTAGAAAAGTTCTTTTAACAGGTTCTGCTATTGAAAAAGATCCTGTTGACCTTTTCAAGTTTGTTGGTTTAACTAAAGGTATTGATGTGACATCAAGAGCTGAACAAAACAAGTTTGTCGGTAGATATGCTAATACTGTTGGTGGTCGTTTTGTTGGTGTTAAACCAGGTGTAAAGAATGAATTTGATACCTGGGTTAGAACTAATGCTTACTTTGCTGATAAACAAGAAGTTGATTATAAGAGTGTTGGGCAACCTGAGTTAAAGAGACCTAAGACCTTTAGCACTAATGTACCTATGCCTGTAGTTCTTGAAACTGTTTATAAAAAGAAGGCTGATGCCGTTAAAACTACTATTAAGCAAATGTTAAAGGTTTACTCTCAAACTATTGAAGGTAGATCAGGTATTGATGATAAAAAGAAGAGTATGCTTAAAGATATTGCTAAAGGTTCTTTAGCTAAAGAAATTAAAGTATTGCACGATTTATCTACAAACCCACAAAAAGCTATTGCTCGTATGTCTGAAGGATACCTCAAAACTTTCTTGACTACAGCACAGATTGCTGAACTTAAAGCATTGCCTAATCCTAAAATTACACAATCTCTTTCTTTAGCTATGGAAAGAAGTGGTAAAAGAAATATTCTTTATTTTACAGATGATGCAACAGTTGCACTTAGAAATGTCCAAGCTATCTCTGATCAATTAAGTGGCTTACATCTATTGTGTTTACCTACTAAAATTTCTGTTTTTGAAGGTGGTATTGAAACTAGAGTTTTTGATAAGAATTTTGATACCTCTCTTCTTACACCTGAATATTTAACAGAATTTGGAACTTTAAAGAAAGCTGCAAACCCACCTGCCCAAAATCAAGGTCCTACTCCAGAACAACTCGAAGAACAAACTAAATGGGCTCAAGTACTATTTAAAAAAGTATTTAAACCCCATGCTTCAGTTATCAAAACAATGACCTGTACTGGTGCTTATGCTCGTGGTTTCAATTTCCAAGAATGGACAACCGTTATCCACTTAGATCGTAATGGTTGGTCTTCAGAAGAAATGAAACAAAGAACAGCTCGTTCTTATCGTCAAGGTCAAGAAAAAGAAGTAGAAGAAATTTTCATCGATATGGTATATCGTAGTAAAAAAGATTCCCTCGATGTAGATTTTGCTACCACTCTTATTACTAATGGTAATTTAGAAGACCTTCCAGCTGAATGGAAGAGTTATGTCTTTGATAGCAAGGGCGAAGTTAAAAAAATCATTAAAGAGAATAGCACTAACTTCAACTTGATCTATAACTACCTACAAGGTTTAAAACTACATAGTAAGACTGAAGAAGGTGTTAGTATTGATGAATTAAGAGGACTTGTTCAAGGTAAAGACCAAGAATTTTTCAATAGTATTATCAAAGATGCTATGAGCTTAAAACTTCTTGAATCCTTTGAATCAGTTCAAAGAGATACATCTAAGAGTATCGGTACATCTGCTCGTTTATTGATGAGAGCTGTGAATCCTTCACAAGCTGAAGTTGCTGCTTTAAATCAATTCCAATCAGATGCTGAAGCTGCTCCTCTTTATTTTGATACACCTTTAGATGATAAAAGATTTGATAAGGTCAACCTTAAAGGTATTAGCACTGTAATGGGTGGTTCTGATCTACTTGATATCACAGGTTTTGGTGAATTGTATAATGTTGCTAATAAGCATAATACTAAATCATCTTTTTCTTTACCTAAAATTAAACAAAGTGGTGATGATATTGAAATTTCTCAACTTGGTGGTGATACTCTAGTTGATAATGTTTCTATTCAAGTCAAAACTGATGGCTATAAAGCTACTGGTATAGTTATCCAAAACTTAGGCTTTAAGAATTGTGCACCTCCTGAATTATTTGCCTCTACAATCTTATCTATGGTTAAGAATGCTGTTGCTAATAATGTAAGCACTATTACTGTTAATGCTAAAGCTGAGGAAGTATCTACCTATGTTAAATTAGGTTTTGATGCTGATATTCCTGTTTCTCTTATTAGCAATTTAATGAATAAGGTTAAAGGTTCTCCTTTTGAAAAGGATGTAAATGAAGTTTTTGGTGAATTGTTTAGACAAGCTGGTGATAATAAAGCTGAGGCATTAAAGCTCGGTATGTTTACCTTGTTTACTAAACAATCAAAATCTAAATTTACAGGTTCACAAGCCTTTAAGTTAGCTCCTGTTCCTATGACCTTAACTCTTAATTTACATAATAGTAGAAACACCGAACCTATTATGTTGTATTTTAAAGCTAAGGCTGTTGAAGCTGGTATTAACCCAAGTGAATACTTCGTTAAGAAAGATATTGCTCCATTTAATACTTCCAATATTAATTGCTGGGCAGGGTTCTTGACTGGTGGTTTTGATTCTCATGTTAATTTACCTAAAGAAGTAGTTGTTAAGAAGTACCTCAAGGACCTCAAGAAAGCTATCATTTCTAATCCAGCACAAGCTGCTTCTGTTATTAGAATGGTTTCTATTGTTGCTCCTACTCTTGAAAAGCAATTACAAACAATTCTTAAAGGTTTAAGTTCAACTTCTGATATTGAAACCAAAGTTAAATTTATCGAAGATTCTATTAGTAAGAAAGCTAAAAAGAGTAAAAAAGCATCAGCCATCACCGACCTTGATGAAGATCCAGTATTGAATAATATCTGGGAAACCATTATTGAAGTTGAAGAGGCTAAAAATATCGAAGCTGATATAGCTTTTGAACTTGGCGACCTTCTTACAGCTGAAATTCTTAAACCTTAAGAAATTCTTAAACAACTAATCGGAGTTATACTCAAATGTATCCTAATACCATTCCTGAATGGGTTCAATATATAACCCAAATCACAGAAGATGAATTGATCGAACAAGCTCGTCTTGCAGGTACACAAACCTTTATTAACACCTTACTTCAAGAAGGTTTTTCTATGTCTGAGATTACTCAAATCCATAAGGCTTTCGCTTTAAGATTTAAAAAGACAGGTCGTAGAATCCCTCTTGAACTTGATGATTGTGTTGTGGATTACTTCTTCTTAGCTAACCCAGCATTTTAAGAATTTAGACTTAACCCCACCCTAAAATTCTTAATCCTTATATAAAATTCTTAATCTTTATAGACTTAAATATTAGACCTTACAATTCTTAATCTTTATATAAAATTCTTAATCTTTAGGTCCTTAATTTTATCTTAATCCCTAGACCCTTAATGTTAATTGAAAAATTCTTAAACTCTAGACCCTTAATGTTAATCTATAGACCATTAAAAAATTCTTAAACTCTAGACCCTTAATGTTAATTGAAAAATTCTTAATCCCTAGACCCTTAATCTTAATCCCTAGACCCTTAAAAAATTCTTAAACTTTTAAAGGCGAGCCATTATCATCAAATAACCTCTCTATATCATACTTACCATCATCTCCTAATTTAACACTCCATAAATCTTTACTTGATCTATGTACCAACTCACCATCAAGGTTTGTTCCAGCTACTACATAAAACCCTTCTAAGCTACTTACTCTTTTACTTGCCAATCTTACATTGGTTAAAGGTGCTTGTGTGATTTTATTGCTGTTATCCCATTTAACAAACACTTGACCATCCATAGCTGTTTTTCTACCACTCATAGTGTTTACTGCTACAACTGTTCCTTTTGTACCTTGTGATGGTAAATTGCCAGGTATGATCATTCCATTGTTATGATAAGCATATACTCTTGCACCATCCACTAAAGATGATGTTTTGGCTTGTTTAACATGAACTAAATCTCTGATACTTGATTCTTCTAATACTGAGTCAATACTAGCTGTTTTATTTGTATTTACAAAGCTAATCATTTTCAATTCTCCTTAATGTGAAATTCTTAAAGATAATTGAAATATAGATAAAATAAAAAAGCCCCCTAATTTCTTAGGAGGCTTTTTACCAACTCAACTCACACAAGGAAACTATGTGATTAAATATCGCCTAATACATCATTCAATACATCATCTGCATTAAAGGAGCTTGCTGTATTAGCCATACCTGCTACAGGACTTACTGAGCCACCGTTCTTGCCAGCTAGTTTTTCACGAATTTGATCAATGGTCAAATCTTGTGCAATATCATCTTGTAAGCGAGCATACAAATCTCTTGCAATAGAGATAATATCATTGAAAAGAGCAGGGTTCTTATCTTTTACACCAGCAAGTAAATTTTCACGAGCAGGAGAGAAAGACATCTTGTGGTAAACAGGGTCAGTCACATCAGCGAGAACATCATGCTTAGTAAGTGGGAACTCACTATTTGCTGTTTCAAGTTGCTTATACTTTTCAAGAGAAAGAGTCCAAGTTTTTACTTGATAACCATTAGCGATATTGTTTGCATCAACTTTACCTGTTGATAAATCTGTGGGCCAGAGAATGATCACTGTTGCGATAGCTACCTTTGATGGTTCGGTAGCAAACTTTTGAAATTCAGGACCGTTATCTAAGAAATAACCGACATCCTTGTTATACAATCTACGACCCCCCTTGAATAAAGGAGCTTGTGCATTAAAATCTGGTGTGCCATTTTCGAGACCTGGAAGAGCAACGAAACTGATACGATACTTGCCTTTTTGTGGCTTCCAACGAGATTTACCTGAGGACAAGATTGGTGCTGAACCACCGAGTGTAAATGTAGAAATACTCATCTGAGTTTCTCCTATGTGTTTGTTAAAACTATGTCTTATGCTTTAAGGCTTTAAGAATTTTTCATTCAAGGCACATTGCACTATCGACATTTATATCTTATACTATATTTCTAAAGTCGGGATATAATTTTTTTTTATATTTTTTATCCTATAAAACTTATAGCTCTTATTGCATTGTGTATCACAGGATATACCATATCCTCAAATATTACTAAAGTCCCGAGAATATCATGGTCTGAGGGAATTAAAAGATTATTCATTCTCTTTACATTCTCTATCCCCACTTCTTTCATATTTATTTTTGCCTCATTTTCATCACTATATTCTATCTCCCACCCCTCTGTTTGACCTTTATTTTTTATAGCATCAATACATAATTGTGATACTTGCTCAATAGGTAGTTTCAACCCCCATGTCATTACACGACCCTGGGAATTAGGTTTATCTGTCCATTTAAGCTGATTTGATTTTGAATGTCCTACTAATATAGGAGTACAATGTGGTGGCACAGGCACTTCTAAAAATAAAGGTGCTTTCTTATTTTCTATTCTAATCACTTCAAAAGGTACATTATTCATCTTTATCTTCTTCCTTTGTTTCATCTATTTCATCTATACCACCTAATACCCATAATAAAGCAGATATATCTGGGTATTGACTTGCGATAGCTCCCATATCACCACTTGCTAGTAAATCATCTATCTCTGATTCTATCTCTTCTTTTGATTTATGTGGTTTAAAGAAAGGGCAATTAGGAGGGACGGATTGATCACATATCATACCTTCCCATTCTTTAGGTCGATCAGCATCAAGTAAACATACATAGAATAAATCATCACCACTGACACCCCTCACTAATCCAGAGTGTGTGCAATTACAGGGTTTGCGAGATAAACCATTTCGTACTGCTTTTTGAACTATACGATATTTTACTTGTTTAAGTTTATGTCTGATAGAACCTTCGGTTTTCATGTATATAACACCCATTTTCTGATTATCTATATTATACATCATTTTTTATATTATTTATATACCTAGATATATGAAACGACATTAAAAGGATTTTATCATGTATAACCGTAGAGCATCTTTTAGAACTACAATGCCTAATATTTTTATTCTCAAGTTAAATGAAGTTAAAGCTAAAGTTGAAGAAGCACAAGCTCTTTTAGAAGAGGCTAATCAAATGGCTCTTGACCTTCCAGCTTTCTCTCAAATGAGAGAAAATGTAAGAATTGCTATTGCTAACACTATCGGTAAAAATATCTATTCAGTTCAAGATACTGTTGAGATGATTGATAAAGTCGAAGATAATGTAGATAGATTAAAATAACTTATATAACAAAAACAGGAGAAAAACTATGTTTAATCACAAAATTGCTTCACTCGAAGCTCGTATCGCTAGACTTGAAGCTCATTTATCAAGAAAAGCATCTATAGTTTCAGACCCCTATGGAACGGACTTCCCCAAAAAAAAACCTTCTTTGTTCACTCTTACTTTTTATAAAAATTTGAAAAAAGTACAAAGAATTTCCGTAAATGCACATGAGGATTTCTGGGAAATAGCTGATATAGAAATTAGAACTGCAAGTGGTCTAGTGGGCATTACTTCTTTAATTCCTCAAGGGGATACTGTTGTAGTATCTGTCAGGGGTGATTATAGACGAGTTATGAAAAATGAATTTGATAATACTATTGATGGTGCTAATGAGGCAGCTCAATGGGTTGCAAGTTACTTAGGTCAAGAACCTAGATAACTGTTTTTTATTTATTCACATATATGTATAAAGTTATAACTTTTTTTATCAAAAAATCTTTATAAGGAGATTTTATTATGTTTAGAAACAAGTATGCCGCTCCATATGATTGGACAGTTGGTAAGGATTTTGAAGAGTCCGAAGTTAGTTTTCAAGAAAAACACTACTTCCTTCGTGGTTTAATGAATAACCTTGCATTCTATGGTTTAAAAACAGACTATAGAGATGTTATTTCTATTGAACACGAACCAAGTGGAAAAGGTTTCACTATTGCAGAGGATAAAAACACAGGTGAGAAGGTTAAGATTCATATCAGCTTCTGGTTTGATATGGGTCCTGGTGTACTTGTCAGTTCTAGCAGATCTGGTGGTGCTTCCAGATTTTCTTTTAAGACTTATTCCAGAGGTGGTAGTTTTTCATCAGGCCCACTAGGTGCTGCTACTGAAGCTGCTGCATGGATTGCTACAGGACAAAAATCATCTAAGTTTGCTTCCTCAAGAAGAGTAGCTACCCTTCAACCACAAATGGACGAAGGTATTGACCTAAAGTTAGCTAGTACTTATACTAGACAATTCATTAATAGCTGGAGAGCTAACGGATTCCAAGTAGAATCTCCCTTATTCTATGAGGCAACTAAATGGAAAAGACCTGTTGCCTTTACCCATAAAGGTACTACTGTTTATGTTACACTTCAGTTCCGTGACGAAACTTCTTATGGTGATGGACAACAAGTGATTGTTCAAGTTGTAGATGAAATGGGAAATTTACTCCATACCCAAAGAGATATTTTAGCACATAGTTTATATACCTCAAGAGAAGAGATGATTGAACTTTTTGGTGAATACAATGATCAAGGACATAACTCTGCTAAGTTTGTTCTTAAAAGATTAGGCAAATCTTTTCTTTAATTTAATTTATAAACCATAAGCTGATTTAGTCGCATTATAATTATTAAGAATTGTACTCAAACTCAAAGCTGTATTCCATACATGAAATGCACCTAATCTAAAATCACTACCACCTGAAGAAGAACTCATCTTTGTTGATGTAGGATAACCTAAAGCATAATACAAACCTGCACTACTACCATTATTATATGGTGTATGTCTTGCATATGTAGATGAACCTGCTAACTGTCCATTTACATATCCTCGTAAGGTAGAACCATCATAAGTCAAACCTACATAATGCCAAGCATTTAAACCTGCTGATACAGAAGATGTGATTTTAGCACCACCATTTATAGTATAGGGCCAGACAGCAAAACAAGGAGTTCCACTTATCCATTCTATCTGTGAATCATACCAATTTGTATTCGGTGTAGTTGTTCCTTGTTCTGATACTACTACACCATTTGATGTGGGATACACCCATACAAAATGAGAGATAACTGTACTTGTATTTGCAGGAGATAAATAAGGATTTAGATTTACTGTTGTTACTAGATAATTAGATGCTGTGTTATCTAGTGAGATATAATTAGGAGTTCCACTTGTATAAGGGTTAGTTCCTACAAGTAAACCATTATTAGTTCCATCGAGGTCTGTGATAGTAGTTCCACTACCACTATAAGAAGAAGAATTTTGAATATCCCAATATGTAATCATACTAGCACCAGAAATAAAAGCTGATGCTGAAGATGGTTTAATTATCCCATGTGTTGCTTTTAACATTTAAATTCTTAAAAGGAGCTATCTACTTCACCGATTAATTGTTCTAAAGCTTTGCTTACTTGTTGATTAGAAACGAAAGGAACTTCATCTTCATATTTTTGAGAACCGTTGTAAGCAGGTCCAGTAACAATCATTTTAACATTTGGTCCTTTTAATTTAAGAGTTACGGAAGCATCAACAGCATCGACTTCGCCTTCGATCATAGTTCCTGCAACTTGTGAAAATTTACCGCCAGCTTCTTCCCATCTCATATTCAAATATTGAACAAGACTTGACATGATTACAGTTGGGTTTGCGGTTCTTGATACAGATGCTGTTCTTGATAATTTTGATTCAAGACGAGCGATACGAGCTTCGAGTGAAGCAATCTTTGAGTTAAACATGAGTAATCTCCTATGTTTGTGTTATATATATCTTTATATATATAAATAAAAAAAAATTTACTTAGGTTCTTGACCTAAGTAAATTGCAACCCATTGAGCTGCCTGAGTAGCACCAGAAATAAAAGCTGATGCCGGTTTAATTATTCCATGTGTTGCTTTTAACAATTTTACTGTCCTCCTATATATCTATATACCTATAGGATTCTTATTTAATTCTTATAACTATACTCACTTAAATCATTCTCAGAAAATAACTCCGACTTGCCTACAAATTCATATACATTATCTTTTATACTCTCATCTCTCTCTATTCCTATCCCCACCCGACCTAAATAACAAGCTGTTCTTAATGATGTGCCTAAACCTGAAAATGGGTCTAACACCACTTCTCCTTTATATGTAAACATACGAGTTGCAAATTCAGGGATATCTTTAGGATATGGTGCTGTATGTCCTAACCGATTCACACCCTTAGATGTTATCTTGATCACCGGATTAAACCTCCTTATATCCCTCCTCCATGAATAGATATATTCATCATCTATCTCTGACTCTATATTCCTATCCTCATCTTGTGTAAAATATGTTTTAGCACTAAACCTTTTACCCCTACCACTTTCACTCCGAGTAAAACAACCACTATTTTTACACTCCCATGTCATTAACCCTTTTTCCGAATATGAATTAGCATTTACATTTAAACTTCCACATATAGGACATGGATACCTATACTCATCTATACGATGCTTATGAAATACTAAAATATGTTCATAACAATTCATAGGATACTGATAGAAAGGATAAGGTCGATCCCCATTCTTATGTCTTTCACTTTGAACTTCCCCCTTATCCCATATAATGTCATCTATAAAAGTAAACCCCACTTTCTCAAAAAGATTTATAAAATATGCACCTAAAGGTATTCTTCTTTTACCCCACCCTGCTTTAGTATCTCTATGGTCGTTATCAAATATATCCCCCACATTTAATATCATAACTCTATGATTATCTAAAACACGATAACACTCAGATAAGATATTCTCCATATCTGATAGATAGCTATCTATATTATCCCATTGTGAATAATCTCTTACATTATAATAAGGTGGCGAGGTTACGATACAATGAACAGATTCACTTTTCATATCCTTTAAAACATCATAACAATCCCCCCATATTAATTTCTTATTTCCTTCGCTTTCTATAAAATCACATAAGGGTTTATTATATGTATGTAGAGATTGGTGTATCTCTTTAATGAGATTTACATACACCTTACAAAATTCTTTTACTATTAAAGTCGTGTCTGAGATATTATAGATATAAGCTATTCTTTCTTTAAGGGTGTCATATTGGTCAGTAGAGAAAGCATCCTTAAGGTAAGGGTTACTTTTTAGTAATATGGTGTCTAGGTAGTGCATTTTAAGCTCTTTACTTGTATTGTTCAAAATATGTGATTTTTGAACACATCTTTTTCTTACTGTTCAAAAAATGACATTTCTGAACAGTTAAATTTTTTCAAAGACAGCACCATTCGCTGTCGGTTTAATCCTATATGCTATATCAGCATTTTCTGTTAAGATACTATTATGGCTCACACATAAGATGTCCATTCCTAATCTCTCACACAGAACCTTTAAAAAATCTACTAGTAGCCTAATTCTATTTTCATCTACAGGTGCAAAGGTTTCATCTAAGATCAATAAAGGTCTTAAATCTCTTTTAAGAATTAAAGCTACCCTTAATAAAAGAGATTGTATGGTAGCAACTGCTCCACCAAAGGCATCCATACTCTCTGATTCTATCTCTAAACCATCACTACCTTTAAAGGTAGTTTTTAAACGAACAGATATTTTACCTCTTAATTTATCGACCTCAGCTTTTAGTCCAACTTCTTGTTCTGGGAATATAGCTTTTAAGCCTTCATCTAATAAGGCTACATAAGTATCTATACCTTTATTTACTTCATCTTCTGATATACGGTCTAATAAGACATTAGCTTCTTGCTTTAATATTAATTCATTATCTAATTCTATAATCTGTTCTTCAAGTTTAGAGATAGTTTTTTCTGTACTCTCTTTTAGAGTTTTCAATGATAAAAAACGATCTCTTAAATTCATATCTTAGCTAACCCATGCTACAATAGATACCATATCAATATCATGATCATCAAATCTATTCTTAAAGAGCATAAACCCTTTACTACCTTCTTTACTACACCCAAAGACTACATTATTATCTAAGCCTGATAATACTTCTTTAAGATACTTATAATTGAACTTAAAGCTACCTGTATCAACACCTGAGACCTCAGCATTTTGACGATCAATAACCATCTTTAAAGGGTATTGAGTAGCATCAGCAGGATTAACTACCATCATAGGAACTTCTTCTACAAGAGAATCTCTTTCAGTTAAGGAGTCCATAGTTAAGGTGGGGTTGGTCAAGGCATCTTCTGGGTGGTTAAAGGTAACAAAAAAATCATTCTTATCAGAACCTGAGCTTAACAATTCAATACTGTTAAGTAAATCGCCCTTGTTAAATGCCCATACTCTTCTTGGAGTCCAATCAAAAGAATTTAAAAAGTGGGCTGGTAAATTTTGAAAATTATGTTGTGATCTCATAAAACCAAAAGTCGTACCATCTTGTGCTTTAAGAATATGAGCTTTAGCTGTGCTATGAATTTCAACATCTTGAGTTTCATGTGCTTTCAAGAACTTCAAGACATTAGGAAAATCTTTGAGTTGGATTTTAAAGTCAAGATCAGTAAATTCAGTTGATCTGAGGATAGCTAGTGAATAAGCATCAGTAGCCATCATTTTACCATCTCTAATAACAGCTTGGCATAACTCAGGTCGTTTTGTATCATCATCAGATACATAAGGTTTAATAGCATTTAAACAAGCTGTCAATAACTTAGCTGGTAAAGATTTAGATAGCTTTGCACTGCTAATTTCAGTTGCCCAATCTGGAAAAGTATCTGGATCAAGACCTGGATAATTTAATTTACTCTTAGGATTACCTTCTCTTGATAAGGCAACATTACCTTTATCATCGGATTCCATATTGATAGTATGCCCATCACCGATAGCATTTACAGCTTGGACTAATCTTTTACCTTCAATAGTAAATTTACCAACACCTGATGATTTAACGGGGGATACAGGAACACAAGAATATAATCTCTTTGATTCTGAGGACATTACATTGACTTGGTTGTTTTCTTGTAAATCAAAAACGAAATGGGAAGAAATATCGGCACTGCTACCGAGTGTATTTTGAGCAATATCTAATGCTGCTTTTAAATCTTTTTGGGCGACTACTACTTTCATCTTTTTAAATCTCCTTGAGTCTTTGCTCAATTCTGTTTAAGGATTCTTCTGCTTTATTTACTTCTTTTTCAAAGTTTTCTAGCATATCATCTCTTTCGAGTTTTAGCTTGTTTATTTCATCTTCTAACTGATCAGGATTAAAACCTAAACTTGTTAAACGATTATCTATCTCTTGTAAAGAATTTTTTGCTGATTCTAATTTACCAAGCAATCGTTCTTTTTTTCTTTCTAGTTCTGTTTTCTTTTCTATCAGAACTTTTAAATCTTGCACTTTATCACCCCTTTCTTTTTCAGATTAGTGATAAACCTATCTTATATTATTTCCCCATTGTGAAGATATTAAATCCTTGCATATTTTCTAACGGATCATTTTGTTTCTTTAATTCTTTTGTCGCATTTCTTTTTGCTACATTCACAGCCTTCTGTGCTTGTCTTTGTTCACATACACTCTCATATGGACAATTAGTACAATGCTTAGGTACAGGATTAGCCTCAAAGTTCTTTTTCTTAATTGCTTTCTGTGTTTCTACTGCCTCATCAAATAACCTTTTAATATCTGCTTGGTCAATACTTACTTCTATAATCCCATTCCATTCTTTAGGGTCCTGCTTCCAATCCTTCGGTGGTTCATTTGGTGGGTATCTAAAAAAGAAAAATCCTAATCTACTTGGTGTTACCCCATATGCCATTTTAAAGCATAGTGCATACCATCTTAATTGATCTTCATCTTCCCATTTACCTGGCTGACCCGCATTCTTACCGTCCATGATATGAATTTTATCATTCGTATCTCTAAAGATTAAGTCGGCAATACCACAAATCTTTAAATCTTTAAGCTGTGGGGATACCCAGGTTTCCATTTTAACTTCTGATCTAGCATAAGGACCAAGAAGTCTATTCTCTTTCATAATCTTTAAAAAATTAACAGCTCCTGATACACAAAGGTCAATCGCTTCGGTACGCATCATTTGCGACCAATCAAGATACTTGCCGACCTCTTGTAAGCTAAATTCTTTTCTTGCTAAGTTCTCTACCCTATCCCTTAACAATAAAGGTTCTTTCCATAAATTCTCATTATAGATAGATTCGACCACAGTAGATAAAACACTACCCATAAGAGTATAATGTTCACTTGCTCTTTCTTCCTCAGCTGGTAAAGGTTTAGGTTTACCAAGTCCTGCACCAAGATCAATTTCAGGATTTCCTCTTGACCATAGAAATTTTTGTGGACATTCTCTCATTGCTTTAATATGAGACCAATATAGAACATTCATAGGTATATAACTCCTTTATAAAAAACAATCTATTATATTATATTAGGAGCTTAACATGGAAGAGAATAAAAATCTATTTATAGGTTATGTTTTATCAAGTTTAAAAATAAGATTAGAAGAAATAGGGTTAGTTTTTTTTACTGATTTTAAAGTCGATGATTTAAATAATCCTATGACACTAAAAGAGATAACCTTTTCAGCTTTAGTAAAAGGTGGTGATACCTCTGCTATTCAATTAGAAATAACAATAAATTCTATGAGAGAAATGATTACATGGTCATGGTATCAGAATGAAGAATTGATTAGCAGTAAGAAAATGATCTTTGAAGATTTGATAACAGCCCTATATAAAAAACTGCCTTTAAAAATTCTCAGAGATTATAATTTAGTATAATGCGGACCCTATCACCCCATATCCATAATTCTAACAGTAAACACCTCAAACCGACCTTGTGTTATATCTATTATCTTTGGGTTCTTTATATTAAGAACTAATTCATCATCATCTATAAAACTAGCAATATATATGCTCTTGAGGTATTCATTTAAGTTTAAAGAATCAAGGACTATATCAGCATTATCTATCTCAAATAAAACTTGATCTTTATTTGTTGGTTCGCCCATGCCTGTTGCCCAATCAAATGCTATAGACATTGAATCAGTCCATGATCTTAAACCATAAGCCAGTCCTTCTAAATGCTCTAATACCCCAGGATCATTTATAGAATTAGGATAGGTCTTTTTTAAAGCATTAGGGTCAAAATTAGATAACCCAACCCCCCTATATGCTTTACCTACTTTTTTCCTACCTTTAAATATCCTATTTATTTCTGAGAAAACGGGACCTAATTTTTCTCTATCTCTTAAATTAACCCCTATTCTACGATTTATACGATACCAAGCTGCTTCTAAGTATGTGCCTATTTCTTTAAAATTATCTCTTGAGATATCATCTAATTCTTTACCTTTAAGAAAGGAGTATATCTCATTTAAAGTATTAAGGTCAACACTAGTTTCAAAATCTTGTTCTAACACTTTAGGGTGTACAGGCATAGCGTATCTATTTTTATATCTCATTTTACTTACCCCATATCTTTTATTTTTACAGTGTAGTAGTTTTTATTATTAAATATACTTTGGGTTATGTCTAGTATCTTGGGGTTCTTAATATTAAGGACTATTTCTCCAAAATCTATAAAAGTCGTTCGGAAATTTCTAATAAGAAAAAGAGATAAATCTAGAGAATCAAGAACTATATTCGTATCGTCTACTTCAAATACTACCATATCTTTACTTGTTGTTTTGTTTGTTGCCCAATCAAGTGCCGTACTCCTTGTACCCGACCATGATCTTAACCCATAAGCTAGTCCCTCTAAATGCTCTAACACTTCAGGATCATTTATAGAATTAGGGTAAGTCCTACTTAAAGCATTAGGGTCAAAATTAGATAATCTTACTCCCCTATATGCTTTATTTGTTTGTTGCCTACCTTTAAATATCCTATTAAATTCTGAGAAGACAGGGATTAATTTTTCTCTATCTCTTAAATTGATCCCTTGTTTATAATTTATCGCAAACCATGCTTCTTCTAAGTATTTAACTATTTTTCTTAAAGTATCTTCAGGAATGTCATTTAATTGTTTACCTTTAAGAGTATAGTATATCTCATTTAAAGTATCAATATCGACCGTATTTTCAAAATCTTGTTCTAACACTTTACGGTGAACAGGCATAGCATATTTATTGTATCTCATTTTACTTATCCCATATCTTTTATTTTTATACTGTAATGAGTAGAATTAAAATCTATATCTAAAATCTTTGGGTTCTTTATATAAAGAATAACCTCACCATTATCCAAAAAAGATTCTCCAAAGTATTTAAATATTGGGTTTGAATCAAGGACTATCCCAGGATAGTCTATCTCAAATAAAACCCTATCTTTATTTGTTTTAGGTTTAGAGAATGCCCAATCAAATGCTGTACCCCTAGAATAAGTCCAGGATCTTAATCCATAAGCTAAACCTTCAATATGCTCTAATACTTCAGGATCATTTATAGAATTAGGATAAGTCCTAGTCAAAGCATTAGGGTCAAAGTTAGATAATCTTACTCCCCTATATGCTTTTTTTATTTCTTGCCTACCTTTAAATATTCTATTCATTTCTGAGAAAACGGGAGCTAATTTTTCTCTATCCCTTAAATTGATACCTTCTTTAAGATCAATAGAAAACCATGTTTCCTTTAAATACAATGCTATTTCGGTAAAGGTATCTTCAGTGACGTCATCTAATTCTTTACCTTTAAGAAAGGAGTATATTTCATCTAGTTTATTAAGGTCAATGGTATTCTCAAAATCATTTTGTAGAACCTTAGGGTGTACAGGCATAGCGTATCTCATTTCACCTCTACTTCCCATATATTATCAAAAGTTTTTTCTATACTAATTACTTTAGGGTTTCTCATATAAAGAATAACTTCATTATTATCAAAAACAGATAAATAGCCTGTATCATAATCTAAGTTATCATTGAAAAATTTATTTACAGGGTTTGCATCTAGGACAACTTCCGTATTTAACACTTTAAATACAACCCTATCTCTAGTATCCCCATCACTACTCCCTTTAGCCCACCTATATGCTGATTTGGGTTTTTGACTCCATGATCTTAAACCATAAGCTAAATTTTCTAAATGTTCTATTACCTCAGGATGTTCCATAGTATAAGGGAAAGTCCTACTTAAAGCATTAGGGTCAAATCTAGATAATCTTGTCCCCCTATATGCCACAGGTACATTTTTAGAACCTCCGAATATTCGACTTAGTTCTTGAAAAACAGTAAGTAGTTTTTCTCTATCTCTTAAATTAATACCTTGCTTGTGATTTATCCGATACCATAAGTTATGTAAAGTTTCATTTAGATAGCTTATTTCATTAGGTTCAAAATCAGTCCTATCCTTTAGAATAAATTCTATTCTTGAAATAGAATTTATTAAGGAATCTGATTTGTAGTCTTTTTCTAACACCTTAGGGTGAACTGGCATTGCATATCTATTATTGTATCTCATTTTAGTACTCTATTTCTGAGCTGTCTGTTAAAACAACTTGATAAACTGGTTTTGTAAAAGATATTCTTTCAATACTCATAATCTTAGGATTATTCACATGAACTAATAACTCATTATTATCAAACATAGGCTTTGAATCCTTAAGAACCTTATTGAAATATTTAATAGTTGGATTAGCATCTAATATCACATTAGGTCCTCTCAATAAAAACATGATCTGATCTCTATCGGATATCTTATCTTTACCACCATCTATATGACCTGATGCCCAATTAATAGCATCCCCCATTTCTGAAGTCCATGATCTTAACCCATATGCTAATGACTCTAAATGATTTACTACTCTTGGTTCTTTAGGGTTATTTACTACCGAACCCTTTAACTTAAGACGAGCATATACCTCACTTATAGCATTACCATCATACCTAGCTAACCTAGCACCTCTATATGCTACATAATGTCTTTCTTTTGATTTAAATATCCTATCCAATTCAGCAAATAAAGGGATTAGCTTTTCTCTATCTCTTAAATTAATTCCTGTCTTTTTATTTATCCTAAACCACAGCTTTGATATTGTTTGATTTATATACACTAATACTTGTGGCGATATATCTTTAGGTTTTACTACAGATATGAGAATATTTACCATATCTTCAATATCTTGTATACTACCTGGTGTAGATTCAAAATCCTGTTCTAAGACTCTTGGGTCTACAGGCATGGCATATTTATTCATATCAGTTATCCTTTATTTTAACTAAATAACAAGATGGATACTTCAAAACCTTATACTTTTCTATACTTACAATTTTAGGATTCTTTACATAAATCAATAACTCATCCTCATCAAACATATTAACCCCATACCTATTAAAGAACCTTAATACAGGATTAGCATCTAGTATTACATCAGGATTTAGTATCTCAAAAATTACCATATCCTTATCACTAAATTCTTTATTACTATATTCCCCTGATGCCCAAGCCTCAGCTAAATTTAATACACTTGACCAAGACCTTAAACCATAAGCTAAACTCTCTAAATGCTCTACCACTTTAGGATTGTTTATAGAATCAGGATAAGTATCTCTTAATATTGTAGGGTCCCACTTTGATACTCTTACCCCCCTATATGCTGAAGTGTATTCTGTTCTCATAGGGAAAAGACGATTCATCTCTTTAAACACAGGTACTAATTTTTCTCTATCTCTTAAATTAATACCTTGTCTGTGATTTATCCGATACCATAAGCTACTTAATATATTATTTACATAAGTAGCTTTACGGCTGTCTAAATCTGATGATGATCTACTATATCTTAATAGCTGTAAAACATCTTCTATATCTCTTAAAGCTCCTTTTTCTGATTCAAAATCTTCACTCAGAGCTTTAGGGTGTACAGGCATGGAATATCTATTCATTTTAATCTATCACTTTCACTAGATACATATCATCCGACATATGTTCGATACCAGCTACTACTGGATCTTCAAGAAATAAAATGTATTCTCCAGTATCTAAGAAAAAATCAGACCTCTTCATTCCTCTTATATAATAGTTATCTATATAAAAATTAAGGACTGCATTACAATCAAGAACTACTCTAGGATTATTTATTTCAAAGACTACTTTATCTCTACCTATAGCTTTATCAGCACGATCATCCATTTTACCTGATGCCCAATCAAGTGCTATATAATCTAATTCAGTCCATGATCTTAAACCATATGCTAAACCTTCAAGTATTTTTTCAACCCCAGGCTCACCTTTTGAAATACCATTCTTAGCATACTGAGGCATTCTTACTCCCCTATATGCTGCATATATCGTTTTTTTACCTTTAAATACTCTATTCATTTCCTTAAATACTGGATATAACTGTTCTCTATCGGTTAAGTTGATACCCTTCTTTAAATTGATCTCATACCATAATTTTTTTATGGTCTTTGCAATAAACCCTAACTCATCTGTAGTTAAGGATTCTGCACTACTAACATTAGTTAATATCGTTAAGAGATCTTTTATGCTTTTCATAGTCCCACGAGAAGATTTAAAATCTTTCTCTAAGGTTCTTGGGTCTACTGGCATTGCATATTTATTGTATATCATTTTAGCTCTCCTTTATTTATATAAAAGGAGATATAAAAGAATTAACCCATATCTTCTATTTCTACAAGAAAGAAACGAATCTCAGTGGAAACATCAAACCATCGGGAAGACCGCTTTATATTTACTACCTTAGGGTTTTTTATATTTACAATCACTTCATCCACATCCACCATAGGAAATTCATTTATGAAATCCCGATTCTTATTAGTGTAGTAATATTCTAATACCTTATCTGCATCTAAAACCACTTCAGTAGATTTTAATTGAAAGATAACAAGATCTCTATCTTTAATTTCTCCCCTCCCATCAGCTGTCCCAGAAGCCCAATGTGTAGCCACCCCTTCATTTTTAGTCCATGACCTTAACCCATATGCTAAACTCTCTAAATGAGATACCACTTTAGGATCATTTATAGAATTAGGATAAGTATCACTTAAATCTGTTGGACCTAATACCTTAGACAATCTTACTCCCCTATATAATGTATCTGAATAATAAGCTCCTCCGAATACCCTATTCATCTCTTTAAATAAAGGTACTAACTTCTCCCTATCTCTTAAATTGATACCCTTCTTCTTGTTAATCTGAAACCAAGTCTTATATAAAAATTTATTCAGAGCTCTCAATAATATGTTGTGTTCCGGACCTTTTTTTGAATATCTAAAACTATCAATTTCTTTAAGTTTTTTAGTAAGTGTTTTTAAATCAAACAAAATCGCAAGGTTTGTCTCATAATCTTTTTCTAGCACTTTAGGATGCACTGGCATTGCATATTTCATAGCATATCTCCTTTTTCTATATACTGAGATATAAATATTTTATCAGACCCTCTCTAAATATGAAATTACCACTTCTTTAACCTTCTGATCTACCCCAGATATTGCATTTACCCTATCTATTAAACTTAACCCCTTATCTTCTACTGCCACTTGTTTCATCTTATCTACAACTTCTTCCATCCTACTCCTATTCTTTTTCTCTAATATAGCCTCCTCTACCTTAAAAGCATCTCCCCTACATGGCACATCCACCTTTAAAAATTCTATCCCTTCCTTATCTATATTCACTTCTACTATATATGGCTTCCTATCTAAATCATCTAAATGCAAAGACCCCCTTGTTAATGAACCTACATTTACTACTGTTGTATCTCCCCATTGTACTACTCCTTGATCTTTATGCCAATGACCAAAGAACCAACCATCTACACCCCTACCTGTTAATTCATCATAAGGCACTATATCTTCCCCCTCAAACATTGCTCCTACTCCACCTTTTTCACTTGCTAGTAAATGACAAGCTACTAATAAATAATCCTCATCTCCTTTTTTTATAGACCTTATTAAATCCCAATCATATGATGTCCCATGATAAGGGATACCTACAAGTCTTACCTTTACTCCGTCTTTATTAAATAGAACTTCTTTACTCCCACCAAATTGCTCAAATACTCCTGCATTAAACAAGACTGATAAAGGCTGTTCTTCTAGGTAATCTATATTCCCATATTTTACATCATGATTGCCTACGAGTGTAAATATAGGACATTTATACCCTTTATGGATTTTAGCTGTTCTGGATACAAGACCATGTGAATTTCTACTAGGTGTCTTTACATCAAAAAAATCCCCACCATCTATCACTGCATCTATATCATGTTGATGTGTATATTCTCCTATCCATTCTAATTTTTTAGCTACATCATCAGTCCAATTACCATTTCTTCTTTTAGGTGTATGATCTGAGAAATGCACATCTGTTCGCCATATTAATTTAATCATATTGATCTTCTCCTTACTTGTAAGTATAACTTATATTATCTTTAAAGTAAAGGACACCCATGTTTAAACTCACCCCCTCCCTTTTATCCGAACTTGTATCTGTATCTGATAATGCCTTGAATGATGCTTACAAATATGGACTATCTAAAAAAGGTAGTTTTGGTTATATCGCAAATCAACTCTCCGTCACTTTTGCTTTTAATGCTATCTCTAAAGGTATCTCAGATATTGAAAAAATCTCCGATGCTGTGCATAAAGGTTGGTCTTATGCTTTCAGAGTTGTTGTCGACCCTGCATATAAAAACAAAACTCTTTTACCTAATGGTATCACTAAAGGGCAACAAAAATTTAATGACCGTCAAATCTTGGCTAAAACACCATATTCTAAACTTACTGAATCTGAAAAAGAAAAAGATCGTGTTGTTGCTAGGGCTGTTCTTTCTTGGTGTCTTTCAAAAGGTTTGGTTTAAAATACTGATCAGCATCATTTACCCAATTTTGTTTAATTAGTTTTCTATCCCTAGCTATATATAAAGCCATACCTAATCTAAAATTTTCTTCTTGTAAATAGATACCAGAATGTCGACTTGATACTGTACTCATTAGGAATACAAAATCAGAATTAGACATCACATTATTACTATGATTTTCAAACCAACAGATCATTTTAACTTATCTCCTTTAGGTGCTAAATGAACATCGCAATCTTGATACCAATTTTTACCGTTAGGCTGTACTAAAGCTCTAACACCAAATAAAGCGATTGATCTTCTAAATGAATCTCCTCTATGTATATAGAAACCTGATCCTTGATAATTGTTTATCAAGAACACGATCTCTCTATTGTATCGAACTAAATTACCATTAGAGTGAAACCAACAGATCATTTTAACTTATCTTTCTTAGGTGCTAGGTATCTATTACTATGTGTAAGCCAATTTGATTGTGGAATGATATAATCACTTTTACAAACAGAAAAAGAAATAAATTCTCTAAAGTTTGAGCCTGCATAGATACGAATACCATTTCCACTAGGTGATGGATAAGATACCATATAACAAACTACTCTATTTGTTGTAGTGCAACTGCCTACATTCTCAAACCAACAGATCATTTTTATTTATCCCCATTAGGTTTAAAATACATATCATTAGCACGATGCCAATTCTCATATTTTCTTGAATCCATAAGACCACCTGTCCTAACTATATAGAAAGCTAAAGCATCTCTAAAATTGTTTTCTTGAATAGGGACTCCTGTATTACTAAAACAACTTGATGTGATTAAAACAAATCTTGTATTTCTTTTCACTTCATTTGCTGACATCTCAAAACTAAAAATCATTTTATCTTATCCTTTGGTGCTAAATATAAATTATGGTTTAAAATCCAATCGCCACGACCTACAACTTCTCTACCTTTTGAAGTAGATAAAGCTACAAACTGTCTAAAATTATTTGTGTGTATTCCTAAACCTGATTTACTTGAAGAGATACTCGATAAAATAAAAACACTATGTCCATTTCTACCTACATCACTACTACTACTTTCAAACCAGCAAATCATTTCTAATGACCTATCCCTTGATTACATAAGGGACATACATCCCCTATATGCAATTCACTTAATTCGGTATCTACTTTTAATAACTCCTTATTTATAATCTCTACTGCATATATAAATTTATCTTTACTCTCTTTTATCGATACCAACTCTTCTAATACTCCATTATCTGTCTTTAACTCTCTTATTTCAGGTAGTGTTTCTAAACCCCCCTCTAACATATATATAGCTAACTTTAATCTCGACCTATTCTTCTTTAATCTTAGCACTTCATCTAAAGCTACTATCCTATCTGTATCTATATTAAATTCTAGATTTCTTACTCCCTTTAAGGTTTGATATAACTTATATGCTTTAACTTGCCTATCCTGTAAATCCACTATATCATTTAAAGTCGTTGTCTTATCTTCTATTAAAATATGATCTGTATCTATTTTTTCTATATCTACCACCCCCTTTAAAATCTCATATGCTTTAGTTAATTTCTCTTGCTTTACTTGTAAATCAAGAACCTCTTTTAAAACCTTATCCCTAGTTTCTATCTCATTCGGTTTAGTTTCTATATTTACCTTTACTACCCCACTTAAATTCTCTACTACCGATTTTAACCCTTCTCTTTTTTGATGGTCCGCATTTACCTCGATATAACGATTTTCAAGGGATAAAACATCATTTACTCTCGTATCTATATTAACCCTATCCAACTCTTCTAACTCTTCTATAATCGCTTTAAATTGCTGTCTTAAAGCATTTTCTTTTTCAAGTGTAGAGATAATATTCTCTTTATGCTTAATTTGAGCATCTAGTGTTTCTATATGCCCTAAAATAGCCTCTACATTATCTATCCCATTAAATTTCTTTAAATAATCTCTCGATTCAGTTAAATCACTATTCTTAGTTTTAAGCTGACCCGTAATCTCTTTAATATCCGACCTTACAAATGCAGATGCCTTCTCTAATTGCTGTATCACATCTACATTAGATAATGCACTTGCTAAAGATGATGGGGGAAGGTCTATCAAAAAAACTTGTTGAAATTGTTTAGCTACTTGTGGATATACTTCTTTATTATCCACTTCAACCGGCTTAACTAAACTAGCCTGATAGACCTCCTCAGGCACTTCAGTCCCTACTTTCTGAATCAGCTTACCATTGACCTCATACTCATTTACATTTTTACCTTTAGTCCATCTGATCTCATTACCATCTTCAAAATCTATATTAACGGATGTAGATGGACTCCCTATACGAACAAAGCTATTTCCTCTTGGGTTAGTAAAAACACTTGATACTGCTCTTGCTAAAGCTGATTTACCTGTATTGTTTTGACCTGTGATAACTGTTAAACCTTTAACATTGACTTGAGCTTTACTGATAGATTGAAAATTTTCTACTGTGATCTTCATAATGGTTATATCTCCTTATTGATATAACCTTATATTATATTAGTAATTTTTCACAAGCAGTTCTTTTATAACACCCCTATGACTGAGCAAGTAGGTAGTAAATTCGACCGATATGAGAGAATTTTTTGGTTTTTTACTTTATAATATATCCTTTATATATACCGTATATATAAAAGTTAATTATTAGATAACTACCCTCACTTTAAAGGACAAATAAAATGTTCCGTAATCCTAGACAAAGTAGTCGTTTTGCTACACAAAGAAGAGCATCTACTAGACAATTAGATGCTAGTGTTAAGCAATTTCAAACTGTTCTCCTTAAATTTATCGAGAAAGAACAAGCAAATTTGATCAAGAAATTCTATGCTTATTCTGAAAATGTGCTCCCTTGGAATGCTGTAAGAGATGCTTATAAGGCAGAATATGGTGTAGAACTTAGTGATGAAGACCTTCAAAATACTGTTCAAGATCTGCCATTCTATATGTCAGAGGGTATGGAAAGATTTTTCAGAGATGAAATTGCACCCCAACTCTTAGATATTAAAGATGGTAAGAGCAGTTATCATCCATATTAAAGATGGGAAGAACTAATCTTCCCAATCACTTTCAAATCTTGTCATTTTCATATTAGTAATTTTTCACAAGCAGTTCTTTTATAACACCCCTTGATTCAACATGACTGCTAAACCCTCTTCTTATATCCACCTCCATTATCTCATATGCCTCATATAACTTATATGCTTCCCTTGCACTTGAATTGGATACTAAAAAATATGCCCCTATATCATTTATATAATCCATAAGTTCTACGACTTTTTTTTGCATACTCATATCAAAACCACTTGAAGTATAATCCCACTCACTCCCACCTACAGGTATATATGGAGGGTCAAGGTATACAAAATCCCCTTTCTTTACATTAGATAATGTCACTTTAAAAAAATCTCCTTCTGTAATTTTTACACCTTGTAAAGCACTACTGATCTCTTTTATATTGTAAGCATCTCTAATACTCATTAATCTTTTCTTTAACATAGTATCCCCACCATATGAGGATTTAACATCACCAGCTTCATTCTCTTTATATAAAGAACCAAAGGATAACTTTGTTATATACATAAATCGAGCTGCTCTTGATATAGGATCAGATAACCCTTTCATATTTCGTATATCTATAAAATCTTCTTTACCCCTAAAATCTTCAAGTTCTTTTAGCATATAGATAAGTTCAGTAGGGTTATCTCTTAAGACCTTATAAGTATTTACTATCTCAGGATTAAAATCATTTATGATAGCAGGTCCGGGATATTTTTCTTGTAGAGCTAAGAATACAGCAGCACCACCTATAAAGGGTTCTATATAAGTCCCCCATGTTTTAGGTAAATTAGCTAAAATGTCTTTGAGCAATCTTCTTTTACCACCAGCCCAAGGGAATGCAGGTTTAGCTGCTTCTTTAATATTATTAGTATTCCAGGGTAAATCTTGATACATATACAATCCTCTCATATAAGGTTCTATGAGAGGTCAATATTATAAATTAAATATCATCACCAAAATCTTCATCAAGTTCTTCTACATCGGAGAATAAATCATCTAAGTTTTCAGATTGAACACCCTTAGATACAATAGGTTTAGCAGTAGCTGTATCAGCTGTTTTAGCACCTGTTAAACTATCTTTAACTTGATTAAACAAGAACATTAAAGCACCTTGAGTATTAGCTAAAGTATCTCTAAAGGTTTGTAAGCCTTGACCCCTAATTTCCCCATTAGGACCCATCCAAGAGAACCAAGCACCTTTTTTAGCAATCACACCATTAGCAATAGCAAGTTCGATAACTGTTCTCTCATTATCAACACCTTTACCACTCATCAAATAAAAATCAGCTTCATGGTGAACACTATCAGAAACTTTACATTTATCTAAGTGAGCTCTAACAACAGCACCTGTGGTAGTTTCAATAGTTTTACCTTGTAAGGCATCCCATTCTTTACCTTTTTCTTTTTGGACAACAGATAACTTGATCTGTAAAGAAGAATAGTATTGCCATGCTTTACCACCTTGTGCAAGTGATTTAGGTCCTGAGAATGATGGCATACCACCGATAGCATCTCTCAACTGAGAAATACCGATAACGGCAGTATTATGTTTAGAGATAAGACCCTTGAGTTTAGGTAAATAAACTGACCAAGTTCTAGCATTTAAACCAACTGCTGGAGCTTCCCCTTCTTGTTTTTCAAACATAGCTTGAGGCACACCTGCACCAACAGAATCGATCACAATAAGGTCAACACCATCTTTAGCTGCAAGAGCCATAAACTTTAAACCGTTTTCGAGAGTATCAGGTTGAACCAACATGAATTTAGCTGGATCAGAAATAGGCACACCGAGTTCAGCTGCATACTTAGGTTCTACTTCATTTTCCCAGTCGATGTAAAGAACAGTTCCACCATTTTGGCAAGTTTGGGCTGCTGTCTGTAAAGCGATAGTAGTTTTACCTGCACCTGGGTTGCCATAAATATTGGTAATACGACCACGAGGGATACCTGGACATGGTTTAACACCATTAGCATTTTCTTTACCACCGATAAGATAATCTAAAGCGAGAGAGCCTGTAGAGATATGTGGAGTAGTTTTAGCGATAGAGTTAGAGTCGAGTTTAACGACAAAATCTTCCTTGAGGCTTTTTTTAAGTTCCTCTTGGATTTTCAAAAGATTGGCTTTAGCCATTGGTAATCTCCTAAATAAGAGTTGAGTTCCATTACCATATTATATGATTCCACCATAGTCAAATTCTTAATTTTCATATTATTTAGTACTCCACCTAAACCACCTATCATCTTCTTTATGTGAGATACCTTGTCTTTTTACTCTCCCTTCTTTAGCTCCCTTTATATATAAATCTACATCTGTAAAATGTTTCTTTTCTAAATCACTTAAAGCATCTATCTCTACTCTACCGTCCATAGCATCCCAGAATCTACTTGCTATCCTACCTACCCAATAAGCATCTGATTGGTGGTGGTTAATAGATTTAACATGGGGGTTAGCTTTTTTACAGGCTTCTACCATATCAGCTTTTTGCATCTTCCAACCTTTAGGTCTACCTAAAAATTCATGTGCATGAGCTTTAACTTGATTGGGTGTTAAAAACACCACATCCATTTTTTCTAGTTTAAGTGCTTCATTGCTATATAGAAATAAACCATACATCCCTTCACTATAAAGATCATTAAAGATAGGGGACTCTATACCTACTTGTAAATGATCTGTTTTCTCTTTACATGATTGAATAAGGGTTCTTAATTGTTCTCTAAGGTAGATATATCTATCTACAAAGATCACATCAGCCTCAGTGGAGAATAAACCTTTATCTACAATAGATAGGTTTTCATCTATAAGGGTCCAGCCGAAGGCTCTAAGGGAAGGGTCAAGTCCAAGTATCATAAATATCTCCATAAGAAATCTGAGTTTAAATTCTTAAAGTTTAAGACTCTATAAAATATAGTTAAGACTCTATAAATTCTTAAAGTTTATAGGTCTCAGATTTGAGTCTAAATTCTTAAAGTTTATAAAGCTTATATGGTCTATAAATTCTTAATACTTCATGTTATATGTACTTCATATTATATAAGTATATTTATGTAACATATACTTCATATTATATAAATATATATGTTACATATACTGGGGTCCTAATTATTATAACATTTATAGATATTTCAGCTAAAAAAATTTTATAGACTAAGAAATCTTATAGAAGTCTAGTAGAAATCTGACCTTTTATGGACTTAGTCTTCCCAGTCATCCTCAGACTCAAAAGAAGGACCCCATTTAGTCATATGACTATGTGGTATTAAGTTCTCTTTACCTCTAGACCTTAATCTTACAGATATATGGTCTTTAACTAAACTTAAAGAATCAGTATATGGGAGTCTATTTTTAAAGGGGTCTAAAGACTTAAAGAGGTTAGTTCCTCCAAATAATTCTATAAATGCTTCATTACCTTCAAGACCTAAACTTTTAATCTTATTATTTACAGCTAGTAACCAGCTATCCTCAGAGGGATAAGATTCCCAATTATTAAAGATAGGGACTAATTCAGATTCTATGATAGGTTTAAGTCTTTCTTTCTCTTGTTCTTTAAGAGCTTTAGCATTTTTAACTTTATAAACCTCTCTAAGGACATCCCTATCAAAGTCTTTATCTATACCCCACTTATCCATAAGTTTATTGTAATAAGCTTCAGCTTGGGGTAATTTAGAAGGTTCTTCAAGAATATATTGGATAGGAAGCATAGCTATATATTTAGCATTAGTTTCTATAAACCATTCTTTAATTTCATACCATCGTTTACCATTAGAGCCCGCAACTTGATAAGCAGAGGCTATTTTTTGAGAACCATATTGACTATTAGCTAGGTCAACAAGAAGGACTAATTGTCTTGAAACTTCACCATATTTGGTAGGCACAGAAACAGGTGGTTCTTCTCTCGTATCAACAACAACTTTTCTAGGTTCGATATCGTTCCAAGCATTTTTACTAATCTTACCGTTATATAATTCATCTTTAAGAGAAGGTAAATGCCATAATCTTTTTGGAAGTTCTCTACCATTATTTATTTGTTTAGCAAACATAGGTCCTCACTATTAGGGGTTGAAAAATTTTACCCAATCATCTATTTCCTCACCTTTAGGACATTGTGAATATATTAAAGAAATAAAAATCGTTTCTGGTGTGAAATAGTTCTCTTCAGTGAAGATAGGCTTAATAGTATCTTTAGCCTTTATAATGTCTTTAGCATATTTACGGCTCTCTCTATTACATCTGTTACCACTATTATAATGACATAAATGAGTATCGTCTTTACCCCACCTATTTTGAATATATTGTATATGATCAACAGCGACC
>JACCED010135246.1_pt1 | contig 41933 bp, 33 predicted proteins | sample 7455021 | NCBI WGS metagenome assembly JACCED01 (sample SAMN15323456, study PRJNA562643) | freshwater metagenome | isolation source: river surface water | place: USA:Blue River Watershed | collected 2017-08-19
AAATTACTAAATCATTTTATTGATAAAATTAATTCCAAAAAAATTAGCACTGAAGATAAAGATTTATTAGCAGCAATAGAAAAATATAAAAACAAACAAAAACAACAAGCTGCTAAAAATAAAGCAATTAATGAACTATCAAAACAAGTCGGACCAATAGATGATAGTAATATAAAACAAAATATGATCCCAATTTTACAACAGCAAAAACAAAATTTTGAGAATCAGGTTGCACAAATTAATGGTGACTTAATACTAAATAATAAATTATATGCAGACAATATAGAAAGAAAAAACACAATAACATTAGAAGAAATACCTAAGCAAAAGAAGTTGCTAGAAGTGTTAAAGAAAAAAAACACAGAATTTTCTAAAGATAAAGAAAAACAATTAAATGCGTATATAGAAGCATTACGTAATGAATTAAAAGAATTGAATGATGCTATTGAGAAAATTAAAACACAAAATACGCAATTAGAAAAAGATAAGTCCTTATACAACACGGAAATAAGTAAGCTAGTCTCACAGATTGAACAAATGAAAAACCCTACGCCTGCGCAAAACCAACAACCAAAAAAAATTTTCGGAGTCTTTGGTGGTAAACAAAATGGTGGCGCTGCAACAATTAAGAAACGTCCTGTGAAATCCAACAAATATACAACCCGACAATCTAAAAATAAAAAACAAATATCCAGGAAATTATCCAGGAAATTATCCAGGAAATTGCATAGCTAGGTTGGGTGGTAAAAAATCGTTTATGCCATAAATATAAGAATACAAATCTTAATAACAAAACAATAACAAATTTAAAAGTTAAAAACTAATAGTAATAATACTTGAATAGATTAAATAGATTACCCGACCTGATATGTCTGCTACTAAATCTGCTACTAAAAAAACATCCGCGGTTGCTCAACCACAACCCGTGAAACAACAGGCTAAATATGAATTCGCGCCGATTTATCACACCCGGATTCTATCTGAGAATATCCAACTCATGCCTAAAACCCTCAATACATTTGACCTAGATAAGGTAATCCTTGATATACTGAAAAAGAAAGTGGAGGGGAAATGTATTAGCGATGGATTTATTAAACTGGATAGCGCCGAAATTGTTAGTCGGTCGCTAGGTTGTATGGAAAACCATGTATTCAATGGGTCGGTCAGTTATTTCATTAAATATAAAGCCGAGATTTGTTCGCCGGTAACTGGGCAAATTATTGAATGCTATGTAGAAACTAATGATGAAACTAATAGCGTTTGTTATGTTGGTGATGAAGCCACAAGCCCTGTTGAAATATACTTATTCCGTGAGAACTATGTGGGGAATGCCGAATATGCATCACTCCGACAGGGTGACCGTGTGGCAGTCCGGGTGGTCAAAACCCAAGTCGAATTCGGGAATGACAAAATTCTAGTCGGCGCCGAATTTCTAGGTAAAATCTAATTGATTTCAGCATGTATATGCAAAAATTGTTTTTTATTTCCGTTTTCTAATAATCTAATATTAAACAAGTTACTCAACAAACCAATCTTATTATCCCAACCCCGCTAACATAATTTCAAAATGCCAATTACAGTTACTGAAAACGCCGCGATGGAGATGAAGTGCTACCGTGTCGGAATGGACCCCGACTTCGGGAGGGGATCACCAATGAAGCTGAAGCGTAAGGCCATGATTCAAGTAGTGCCAGGCACTGACCTAGAGATTTGGTTTCAAGGCCGGGCTATCTATGAGCGCCGGTTTGGTAATACGACAGAACCCCGTGAAATCCTAGTTGAGGTGAAGGATGTTAATCCCTACCCGAATTGCAATTTCTGGGTTGATGACCGATTTCTGCTTCCTGGGAATGGTATGGAATACATGCAGGAAATTGAAGTCCGGACAACAGCACCTAGTGTCCGGATTGAAGAGTCAACTTTTGTAGATAAATAGGCTGCAATACCGAACAAAAACAAAAACCAAAAAAACAAAAAAAGGTTTAAATAAGTTTGTAATTTCATTTGGTTTATATTAATAGATTAATAGAAAAACTAATATTTTTTTGGCAAAGATGCAAAATTCAAATACAGAAATGACTATATGTAGTTATTGTTCCAAGAATCCTAGAAGTCATTCATTTAAAAAAGTTGAAAATAAAAACATAATTGATTTTTTGACTAGAAGTGACTTGAATGATATAGACATATTTTATAGTTGCCCAGCTCAAGCTGAATTATATAATAATACAGCTTCGGTGGTTAGTCATTTTGCCTTACAATTAACCGGTGTATCAGAATGGGAATGGATTTTTGATTGCCAAGGTATGGAATTTTTACATTATATTCAGTTTGGATTAGTCCGTGAATTATGCAGATTATTTGGTCAGCAAGGTGGATTGAAACGTGTATATATTTTAAATAGTAATTGGTTGATTAATATAACTATTTCGATGGCACAATCTGTTTTACCTAATTTCCCGGATATTAGGTTTATTAAATAATTTGTTGTTCATTTCCATTCACCCTTATGATATTTCCAAATGATATATACTAGGATAACACCCAATACATTCTTGGCAAATATATCTAATATATTATAGCTAACATTTTTGGCGGTATGTGGCAAGAATGCAGCAACCCCGTATACCGACCAGAACCCAACGAAATACCAGAATATGATTTTAAAGTGTCCTAGCTGTGCTCCGGGTTGTCCAGCAACATAATTATCCCATATTCGTTTAAAATATGCTACAAATGGTATAAATCCAAGAGCAGCTGTTAGGAAAACAGGAGCCCAACCTAATTCACCGACTAACCCGATTAACATCATTAACGTGTTCAAGCCTACTACAACTAGGACATTATTCATATTGTCCTTAATGAAATCCCAAATACGATAAGGGTTATTATTTGACTTAGCAACATCTTTATTATGATTAAGATATGCCATTAAAGTTATTAACATTGTTGGTGTAGTAATTAACCAATCGAAATACCTATATTTCGTAATACCTGAATCATTTGACTTTATCTTATACACAAGCCATATATAGAATATTGCTTCAATAATTTGGACAGTTAACTCAACTGTAAGAATATCCTTGAAAATAAGATGTTTATCTGGAATTGATAAGCCTAGACCCCAAGTATCAATAGCGCCTGTTATAAATTGGATAATCAATGAAAATATTGCCGAGTAATATACTAACATACCTAGATATGGTGTGGTGAATTATTGTTGGGTATTTTTATAATTTTTATAATTTTTATTATTTAATTATTTATTATTATGTTATGCGTAATGCGGGTTTCTAATATTTGTCCGTATGTGCATAATATGTTTCGGTGGTGTCTAATATGAGTCTACAGGTGGATTACATTAGCGAGACCATAACTGCCATCATCATGAATACAACTGACATAACCCAGAAAATGGTAGTTTTGCGCATAACCATATAATCATCGCTGGTTTCACTGACTAGGGCGGAGCTGGCATTATCACGGCGGGTGACATCACCTTTATCATATTGGACAACCTTAACGACACTGCGGCGAGGGGTTCCATCGGCTGGGACCACACATCCTTTCTTCTGGTTTTCTTCTCGTTCCTCTTGGGTAGTAGGTTTGCATTTAGCACGGTAACTTTCATATTGCTTCTGCACTTCAGCTAGGCTAGGAATATCACATTTGGGGACACCTAACTTATGATTCACCTTATTATGCAGGTCATATAGCCATTTCACTAAGTCATCCCGGGTTTTAAGATGTTTAGCTGGGTCATCTTCTTGAAAGAATTGCATATAACTTTCCCGGCAATATCGGCAAGGCATGACTTTGCCTAAGTAGTAGAAAAAATTATAATAATCCTCAGGTTTACCGATATGTTTAGGATTATCCGGATTATATGCATATGGATAACCAAATGTTACAGAATGGAGAAATAGCCATCCTGCTGGACCCCATACTTTGGTCATCATACCATTATCTACATTAGGGTCTACACAGCCACCATCACAGCTAGGACCATGTTGTTCGCAAGGCATTATTGATTAGTGTATTTTGTTGATGGTTTAGGTCTGCTAGTATTAGTAATAGATGCTAATATTTATTTAATTGGGTAGATAAAATTGGTGGTTACATGAACTTTAAATAATAGTAGTCTAGGCTTACTAATCAGTAGAATTAATAACTTAGACAGTAATTTGCATGTTTTAATTGTGAATTAACAAATACTTACAAATATCATCCTAGCATTACAAAATATGAACAACATCATCCGAATTAATTATCAGTTAGTTAGGCAGGCCGGAATTCCACTAAGGCCTATTTCCAGCGGCTCTAATTATCTGCCTATGATACATGACGAACAACAAAATCAACAAAAGCCACGACATAAATCTATCGGATGCCCTAGTGATATATTAGGGATTGAAACATGGGTCTTTTCAGACGAACAACGGCAAGTGGTCGATACAGCGAGATCATTTATGCAACCATATCAGCGGTTTGCACAAACAATGTTTAGGACAGGAGATACGAGCCCAGCTAGGAATATAATGCAGGAAATGGGTAAACAAGGGCTATTAGGTGTAACTATTCCTGTTGAATACGGAGGTGCAGGTGCGGATTATATGACCTATGGAATAATCGCAAGGGAAGTAGAGGCAGTTGATAGTGGTTTCCGCAGTATGATGAGCGTTCAATCATCCCTAATTATGCTCCCTATTCATAAATTTGCTGCGACTGATGCTATTCGCCGGAAATACCTACCTAGACTTGCAACTGCCGAACTAATTGGTGCATTTGGACTAACTGAACCTGATCATGGTAGTGACCCAAGTGGTATGCTAACTACAGCCCGGCCACAATCAGATGGAACTTTTGTCTTGAATGGTAGTAAAAACTGGATCACGAATAGCCCAATTGCAGATGTATTCATTATCTGGGCTAAAAATACTGAGACCCGACAAATTAATGGATTTATTGTTGAACGCGGTGCAGGTATAGAGACGCCATATATTCCCGGAAAATTCAGTTTACGTGCATCGCCTACTGGTATGATTTATTTGAAGGATGTTGTGGTGCCTGCAGAAAACCGGCTAGTAGTAACTGGTTTACGGGGTCCATTTACTTGTTTAAATAGCGCCAGGTTTGGTATTTCATGGGGTGTTTTGGGTGCAGCTAGGGATTGTTTAACGCAGACATTAGACTATCTTCTTACACGTAAACAATTCGGCAGGCCATTAGCTGCTAATCAACTTATCCAAAATAAATTAGCAGATGCGGCAACTGGATTAAGTCTAGGCTTGTCAGGTTGTTGGACAGTAGCAAATGATTTGGATAATTACTCTCAGAAATGGAATCCCGAAAAAATAAGTATGATGAAACGCGCTAATTGCCAAATTGCACTACATACTGCGAGGACATGTCGTGACATGCTAGGTGGTAATGGTATTTCAGATGAATATAATATAATTAGGCATATGCTTAATCTTGAGGCTGTTAATACATATGAAGGCACACGGGATATTCACGGGCTTATTCTAGGGCGTGCTATTACAGGGATTGCAGCATTCTAAATGTAGATACGGTCCCGTCTAGCACACTAAATAGAATACTTTACGGTTTTTATTTTTATTTTTATTGATGTAAACAGAAAAAAACGTTATCGCGTTACTGTTTAATATTCTAGGCCTAGAAATACTATAACACCTTGCACTGAATTAAATTCAAACTTAACACCAAAAAAAGAATGCAATCAAATAAAATAACTCAAGTTGAGCTAACACCTGTGCTAACACCAAATATGGCAACCCAGAAAACCGAATATACGTTAATGGATTTCTATACAGTAATGATTCCGGCTATCCTAGCTGGCCTTAAGAAATTTCGCTCACGGATTGATACTGAATGGGTCAAAATTTGTGCTGATACCAAAACACATAACCTGAATAATCCCAAAAATATTTTCCAAAAAGAAGCCAATTACCATTGTAAATCTAGGGGGTTCGAAACAGTGTTGGGTCTAGCTCCGCTACATCACATGCTATCGCCTGGATATAAACTTTTAATGGACCGGTCCCTACATCAGGTTTATGACGATGTAATTAGCTCGTTGATTGATTCTGAGAATCCAGTGGTTTTATATGTGCAAGAAAACCTGTATTCTCAAGGTCTAGGGCAATTACTTTATCATTTAGTATTGACCCGGCCTGAAATATGTGAGTATATGGAACCAATAGTCACAGAATTAGAGCAACAAGCCGCCGCGAGTATTACTTGGTTAGACGGAGAACCTGAAATTGAACAGAAGACTGAACCATGGTTTACTGCCCGAAAGAATACCATTTCCGCAAGTGTTAGTGGATATGCAGATGCTCGGGCATGTGGATGTGATATGAGTAAGGAAACCAATGAAATCAAAGAAAAAGTCGGGCTCATTCCTAAGAAAGCATTCAGTTGGGGCTCTATGCCACTTCGGCGTGGTCAACAATTTGAGGATATGACACGTGCTTTTCATGAGAGTATTCATCAAGTTGATGCCAAAGAATATGGGCTCATCCTAGATAAGCAAGTCAAGAGTATCGCTGCAAGTCCGGATGGTGTGGTAATCCGTGTTCCACAAATTGCACAAGAGTCAAATTATATGCGCCGCCGTTTACTTGGCCGTATGATTGAAATTAAGAACCCATATAGTGCTGTAATTAGTCATGTATGTGAGCCATATTATTATTGGCAAACACTACAACAAATGAAGGTATGTCAACTGCCGGCGTGTGATTTCGTGAAAACCCGCTTCCGGCTCCGGGGTGGATATATCGAATCCCGGCCTCGGCAAGAATTACCCTGGTCCGAATTTATGGCTGATTCATTTGATCTACATGATTTCCAAGCTAATTGTCAGTCTTGGGGTGAAATCCCCAATTACTTATCACCTGTAATTTATAATAACCTGCGGTGGCATAACCTAGTTGCACTCCTCAATAACCACTTGATGGCTGACGCAATTAATTTAGGTGATATGCCTAGTTTGTGTGCTAGGTTATTCACGGAAAATTTCAATTCAATTAGCCCGTGTGTTGCTGAAAATCTTACTGGGAAAGACCCTCAAGGTATGTTTGACGCACGTGGTATGAAGCCAGCAGTGCCAAATACTTATCGGGCTATGCCAAAGGGGTTTCTTTGGTGTTGGAATCGTGTAGACCCCGAGACCGGGCAATTTACCGACGAATTCCGTGTTGAATTTACGCTACCCGGTCAACCAATTAGTCCTAGCAGTGTTGCCGAGGCATACCAGGAATGGAATGCCAAACATCAGGCAGATGGCTACCGATTGTTTGAATGCTTTATGTGGAATTTGACTGAATACCAGAATATTGAGATTGAATATAATCAAGGTCTCTATGAAGGTTGGAAGGCACCTGAAGGAATGAACACTATTCAATCAAGATTAGCGACCAAATGGGAAATGATTCTAGAATTACGGGCAATTGAAGATTTGACTGAGCGATGGCGTGCATATGCAAAATATTATCCTTTTGATAAGGCTATTCCTGAATATGTATTTGATGAACCTAGCACTGAACCAACAACTAACGCCAGTGAATGGGACCTCGATTAGTCATCTCGTCCCCATTAGTGGAATGGGACCTCGATTAGTCATCTCGTCCCCATTAGTAGAATGGGACTTGGACTAGGCTTCCTGCGCAGCTCGACCCCTTGTGCAAAATGGTCAGCTAGGTTGTTATTTTTTATTTGGTGTAGATTTAATATTAGTTGTATACATAAGCAAGCCATTTGGTCCATGATTTGGGATAGGTCCAATATTACTAAACCCTAATTTGGTCATTGCTTGTTGCATAACTGGATTTGTTGATTTGACAATACTTATAAGTAATTTCGCACGGGGCTTCAAATTACTGATTTTTTGTTTGAGTTGTTCAATTGCCATCCTAGCTATGCCTTTCCCTTGATAGGTATCGTTAATATATATTGTCAGTGCAACATCATTTGGATATTTCTTTCTAATACTGGCAGGTAACAGTTTATATATACTTATACATTTGAATTCAATTACACCAATAAGTTTGCCGGTATCTGAATCTCGGATTGCATATGAAAACCATGTCCTTTTTGGTGTAGGAATACGGGCATCTTGAATAGTATAGTCTATATATTTATCAACATCGGATGGTGTCCAAGTCTTACCAGGGCCAATAAATTTCATGATATGTGGTTTGCTAGTAATTTCAATAAGTTCTGGCTTATCAGATTTCCGGATATTTGTCAATTCAATATGAATATCATGTTGTTGAACCCGATTATTAGGTTTGGACACTTTCAATGTTGTTTTAGTCCGGGGTTTAAGTGTTTTGCTTTTTTTAGTCCTAGACAAAGTCATAGTCATAATCTATAATTGAATATTTGTGAATATTTGTGAATATTTGTAAATATTTGTATATTATTTTATAAATTAGTCATGTTTTTTGTTGATTTGTAATTTTTAGACAAAAATATCAAATTCATATATAATTTCTGACTTGAAACCATAAAAATTGATTTAAATATACGCCATATTAAGAAAAATAAATACCAAATAAAGATAATATTTCCAAGAGATTATTTACCATACAAGATACACATAAAATGTCGTCAATGTTCAAGCGTCTTACCAAGGAATTCAAGCAACTTCAAGAGGAAAATAATGATGACCTAGCTGCTTTTCCGGTGGATGATGGTCTCCAGAAGTGGAATGTATATATCCGTGGTCCGGAAGGCACTCCTTATGCAGGTGGGCTTTATGCATGTGAACTGAGTATCGGTAACGATTACCCACTGAAGCCACCTACCCTGACATTTAAGACAAAGATTTTCCATCCCAATATTAGTGAAGGTGGCTCGGTGTGTATCGATATTCTGAAAGGGCAATGGTCACCAGTGCTAGATATCCGTAAAATTATGATTAGCATCTGTAGTCTGCTTAGCGACCCTAACCCTAGTAGTCCTCTTAATGGAACTGCTGGTGACCTCTATCTCCGCAACCGCCCAGGGTATGACAAGATTGCTTCAGATATGCGAGATGAATTCGCGATGAAGACCGTTGTTAATCGTGGGCTGCTTAAGTAAAAATATAAATTAAAATAAAAAACAATCATACGAAAAATAGTCGTAGTTATTTTATTTTTTATGTTTCTTTTTTGTAGGTGTGGTCATATTCCTTATTTGCGTTTTAGTTCTTGAATTTGCTTAGTAATTTCATCTTGCCTAGCTTTTAATTCTGCAATTCTTTTTCTATACTCAGTTATCCGTTCTTCTAAACTGTTTTTATTACGTAGATAATAATCATTGGTTTGATGAATAGTGTTTTCAATATATTTTCTATTCAATTCATCTGTCTCTTTATCAGGGGTCCATTCACCTTTATTATAGGCTTTAAGCATTCCTTCAATTTGTGTTTTATAAGCTGCTACTCGTTTGAGTTCATCTTCAGCAGATTGTATACTATAATTTCCATTTGATAATTCATTAATTCTGGCATCTATTTCCGTGGACTCATCTTTTAATTTTTGAATTGCTGGGTTTACAGGCGAACTATTATTTGATTTTTTTTCAGGTGATGGGACCTTTTCGAAGCTTGATGAGCTACTAACGCTTGATGACCTGGATTTAGGCCTTGAGGACCCATGCCCGCCACCACATAACTTGGCATTGCGTTTACCAGTTGATCGGTGTGTACGAACTTTTATTTTTTTTTGACTAGGCATTTTCGTTGGATTATGATTAAAACGTATTATTATATAATGTATTATTATATAATATTTATTATTTTATTAACATTATTGGATTTTGATAACATTAATAATATTTAATAATAATATTTAATAATAATATTTAATAATAATAAAATTCTTTAATAATAATAAAATTCTTTAATAATAAAATACTTGAAAAATATATATTAGTATGAGTTCCTTAACTGCATCATTTGCTAAACATCAAAAAACCATCTTCCTAGTTGTCGTCGTTGTAGTGGTGCTAGGTGGTCTGTATCTCATAGCCACTATGAGCAACAACCGCGATACATTTGCCAACCGAGTTGCAGCAGGTGCCGGCAAACAATTTAGCACAACAGAGCCAACAACTGGTGACTTAGGTGTGGATTTTGATAAATGCGCTGTATTCGTGTTCCATAAGATGGATGGATGTGGTCACTGCGTCAAATTCGCACCTGTTTGGCAAAAGGTTGCCGAAGCTGTTAATAGTGGTGAACTCAAACGCGCTGATGGCAAACCAATAGTCATGGCATTAGTAGATACTGACCATCCATTATCCGCAAATGTTAGTGGTTACCCTACTATCCGTAAGTATATGAGTCCTAGCCCTAGTGATAATACAGAATTCAAAGGCCGCACTATGGATGCAGCACAATCCGAGCAAAATTTAATTCAATTCGTTAGCCAAGAATAATTTAATTAATAGTTGTTGGACTTGTTGTTACTAGGTTACTAATAAATGGTCATAATAATAATTTTTATATTCTTCATATGCCCGATTAATAATAATATTCCTAGTTGCTAAATCCAAGTTTAATTTTTGAATGTTAATTTCAGGGTAATTTTTTGCATCTAGTTGGCAAAGATATGTGGCATATTTATCACGTGACGCATCTTGATTGGCAAATATTTTGTGGATTGTCCATGATATATATGTGCCAATGCTTATTGATTTCAAATCATTAGTATTTGTAACAGGACTATTTGTTAATGTTTTTATTTCATTACACCAAAAATGCTGCCGGTATTTTTTTCTCTTAGGCATGCGATAATTTATATTACCTAAATTATCATCTGACTGCAGAGCTAGGTTAGTATTTATGTCGATTACATTTGATTCAGTATTATCTATATCTGTTTGTGTTGCAGCGTCTTTAAATTTGGTGGTCTTATCAACTTCTTGGTGACAATTTATGTGCTGATCCGGATTATTTTGCCACCAATCTGCCAAATACCATTTAATTGGTGTATTATTAACTATACCTCCATCACATAATATATCATTTGATGAATAGTCAATGACTGGGGTAAGGATAATAGGTATGGAAATACTGGCTCGGACAGCTAACCAAATAGGCATATCTGGCGTAGTAGTAGCATTCGCCATAAAGAAGTCGTTATGAAAACTCCGAGTATAACCAATATTCAATTTGGGTCCTAGCTGAGCATCTGATAGATCCTTAAAAGTCATGTATGGACTCATACCTTTAGCCGCGATTATATTCTTAATAGTCTCTTCCACATATGCTCCATTATTGATGCCTAGCTGATCTAGGATATTAAAAATATTGTCAGCATTGATTTCCAATATTTTGGATAAATCAATATCATAGTTAACTGATTTATAAATCTCATCATATGTATAACCTAGTGCTAGGTATAATGATATCATTGACCCAACAGATACACCTACTACGTTTTTCAGTTTTTTTAGTAACCCCTCGTCCTCACAGAATTTAATAAATCCTATATATACAAAACCATATGCTGCACCTCCGCCAAAAATAAAAGTAGTTATATCATCTGATGAAAGATTACAGCATCTGTATGTAATATCGGGTTTTACACTTTCTACTAAGTCAATAGGTTTTTTATTGATAAGGATATTTGATGGACTTTCCATTTATATATATTACTTTTTTCAATTGTTTTCTCCTATTATTTGGTCTATGTTTAAATGTAATAATACCTACACCAAAATTCACAAAATTCTTAAGATAAATATTGACAATATCAGTTAAAAAGATTAAAAAATTGTTTTTTTTTATACACTTTATGTTCTAATATACAAAGTTTATAATACGTATTATACGATATTCAATCAATTAGTAATAACTAACACATTTTAAACTATATACGAAATGACATCGTCTGCCGATCATAATATTCCTGTTATCAAGATTAATGCTACTCAGGGTGAAATGAATTGTCTAATGCTGTCACCATTGCAAATGGTAAGTCTATGTATGCAAGGTGCAATTGGATCTACTGTAGATGGGACTGGGATTAATTGTCAAGTAAAAGACCAGACCACCGGACTACAAAGTGAAATGCCAGTTTTCAATGGCCATCATACAAGCACAATGACAAATCAAACGAATGCCGTTAATCTATGTGGGTTGGTTAAACTTATCAAAACCGCAACTCCTGAATTGTCGGGTATTAATTTTCCACAAATTGATTGTTTGGTAGTTAATTGTCAAGGTCCAGATAAACAAACAGCACGTATATTTGATAATATGCGGATGGCTGTAGTTACTAGTGGGACACCATCTAGATATTATAACAGGTGTTATTTGACCTGTAAGGATTATACAGAGGCCGAAAGTGAACAACTAACTGGCCGGCATTTTAGTGGTTCAATGGCTATTTATGGTGAGCGATTTTACCTTGTTAGTCTGCAGTATTCTAAGAACCTAGAGTATCTTTTCCCAATTGCCGATGCATACTTTAATCTGATTCACAAGTTGATTCCACTTTCATTTGCGGCACCGGGATTGGTGGGGAGTCTTGCACATGGCCGGGAATATTTGAAGTGCCAAATCAGCCGCACAAGTGGTGCCGTTCAATCTGGGTTTATCAAGACTGACCGATTTAGCATGCTTTCGTATAAGTCTAGGACCGTAGAAGGAGCAGTGCTCATTCCATATCTAACCGTTTATTTCAACTCGAATGGACAAGAAGTTCAGGACATCGGTGACTCACAAGTGTTGACACCAGATGAAGAGGCGCGAGCATACAATGAAAAGAAATTCCCAGTCAATGATTGTTTCAAGACGATTAAGTTGTCAGATTTCCTGGCAGAAAACCCGCAAATGGCTGAACATTTTGCACCTGAACTCGGATTTGAGCAGCTAACATTGCGTGTTCTGGGTGATTTGATTGCAGGTGAACAACACTAGGCATTGATTTGGATATTTTCTCCCTTAGCATTTATAGTGCTAGCAATATTACGTTGTTTCATTAAATCAGTGGTAAAACAAAACCATTTATCTTTTTTTTGTAATTCTGTCCACTTTTGGTCCAATGCATATGGTTCATGGCCATCGTCATCACCCCATTTATCTAATGGCATCATAGTATTACAATGTTCAAACAAACTAAGAATTTTATCATAATATTTTTGGTTAACAATATATGCTGAACTAGTAGTTGATGATTTTAACTTTTGAATTATTTGTTTATCAGGTATAGTTTCTTTATCAGCATTTGCAGTTCCAAGCATTAATACATCATAATCATCTGGTAATTCAGCTAACCCGGATTTAAGTTTTTCTTTAAATTCATCAGGTGTTATATTATCATTTGCTTCAGCATCATCTTCGAAGATACCAACATTTGGCCAATTATTTAATTTTGCAATCCTTAATGCTAGAATATGGCTCTGAATACAACCTTTATGTCCATTTTTAGGAACATATACACCAGCTACACGATGCATCTTGTTTTCGTCGGCACCAAGTTTGATTAGTTCATCCTTAATAAGTTTAAGCCGGTCAGGTCTATTATCTAAATTAATGTATACTACACCACCTAATGTATTTAATCCTGACATATCAGTAAAATTTTCCAACTGATTAAATACCAACCATCCAATGATTATTAGTATTATAACCACAGCTACTATTAATTTTAAATGTTTAGTTTTAGCTGGCATTATTGAGCAATTTTCGCTATATTTATATTTAATTGATATTTAATTGATATTTATACGCTAAAATATTGAAAAAAAGAATAATAAATGAAGCACATAAACGTGTCATCCTAGTAAGTAGATTAAAAGTTTACGCGATTCCCAGGATCACCTCCACCAAGACGGTTGCCACCACCAATCATGGCATTACGGAGACTGGCTGATTGACTCATGGTTTGTTCGAGCTCAGAACCACCTAGGTAACTGAAGTTATCAAGTGGGCTAGCACATTTGTTACCAGTAGCAGCAGTTGGCCAAGCACTAGGCATCTGTGCACAATCGTTAACAGGTGGGACATAATAACGGCGACCAGTGCCAACACCATTAACATCATTTAATTCGACTTTGCAAGTGTGGGCATCACATACTTGGATATACTTTTCAGGAAGCATAGTGCCGTTGTTAAAACCTTCTACACCAAGTGGGCTGGATGCACAAGGCATGCAGCAATTCTTTGCGCAAGCAATCTCACGTTCCTTATCCATTAGGGTCTTAGCATTTTCGGTTAAGAACATGCGAAATTGGTAGCTGTTGCTAATACGGTTATCAACCTTCATCAGGTCATTAACTTGGTCAGCTGTGCGGTAGTCAGTAAAATGACGACCATCGGCCATGCGGGGTGGGCAATCAAAAAATTTGTTATCCGAGGTTTTGTAGCAAGCACTAGACATTATGCGATACTAGGTTTTTAATTTATTATATTAATAGGTATTTAAAAATTTATAATCAGTCGATATTTTTTTTATCAAGATTAGGCATAATTATTTACAGCGTGTCCAAACGCAAAGAATATTTGTATTCTCAAAACCACAAAAATAAAAAATAAATACTTTATTAGCTCATTATAGCTGCAATAAACCCTACTATTTGTGTTAGTATAGTAAGAACACACATCCCTATAGACATATTTTTAACCTTATCCTTAGAAATAGTCATACCGGTTATTTGTTTACAGTATATACTTGTATCTAGGCTACCATCTTCATTATATTTAGGTTTATCAATTGGTTTGCATATAGCAACACTATGGCTACCGCATTTTGATTTATAATCATAATAGAAGCCAATACATGTTATAAGTAATATTGCTGAAATTCCTTGTGCAATCATAAATACTATACTTGCTTTATCCTTTTTATGTGTTTTGACACCAAATGCGATTGCACCCAAATTACCTAATGCCACAACGCCCATTAATATTGGAACAATCTTCATTGTTGTATTATTTATAGCAGTTTTTAGGAATCCATTTTGTAAATTATCACTTTCAGTTGTGTGTAATATTGCTGTGCCAATTATCAATAATATGGTTGCAATAGCCATAATTAATCTAAATATATATATCGTTAAAGAATCTGTATCCGGCCAATAAATTACTAGAAATATAAATATTGCTAGAAATATTCCTACTAAACTACTGCTAAATCCAATATGTGTGTCTTTAATAGTATTTTTTGCTAAATATATAGACCCTAATATACCAATGGCAATTGTTGATAAGACGAGTAACCAAAGTGTTTTGTATTTTGTCTTGTCAGAAGGATCTAATTTATCATAGTTAGACGACCCATAAACCAATAGAATACCATTGTCTCTAGCATCCTTTTCTTTTATACTAACGCTAAATGTAAATAGAATTAATATAACAATTAATATTATAGCAGCAGTTTTATAAGTTTTGGATTCTGATGAACTTAATTGTTTAGGTCCATTTACTAAGTCTGGCGGATTACAACTATATTTGCTAGTTACCATTTGAACAGGTGCAAAATTGTCTTTTGTCGCATTTTCCATCGCTGCAGCAGCAGCTTCCATTGCTTTTTCAAGATTAGAAGCCATTGACTGTGGTTGTGAAGAACTTGGCTCAGGAGGATTGACAGGTTGTTGTGGTTGTTGTGGTTGTTGATCTTTTTGTGGAACACCATTTATTAATGGTGCACTGCATGAATAATTCTCAGGATGGCATAAATCAGTGTCACTATTTGTAATTAGTAAATACGTATATAAGCCTACTAATATTACCGGAATAATACATAATCCACCGGTAATTACTTTCTCACTAAAATATTTCTTTATTGAAAGATCAGTTTTTGTTGAGGCTGAAGGTGCCGGCATTTAAGTTATATTGGTATCTAAATTTATATTATAAATATAAAATTAAAAATGGAAAAACAAAGGCAAAACCCTATCAGACTTTTTTAATGTTTTGAAGAGCGTTTGCTAGTCTTACTAGAATGTGAATGCACGGAATGTGACCTAGCTTTCAAACTCTTCATCGGGCCAGATGATTTAGCCTTACCACTGCCACAAGTTGTGGGCATAGAATTCATTGCTTTAGCAACTGGACGATATTCAATCACACGGCCATTAAGTTCAATTGGAGTTGCCAATTTTTCACGGTTGAGTTTATATGTCCATGTCTTCCCATTACTGCCTTGTGTTTGCTCTTGAACTGTAATTATCATTGCACATTGCCCACGAATACGCTTACGATGGCAAAGCCGGCTGAATGCCTTACGAGCTGCGCCTTCGGGGTCTTTGCTAATATAACGTCCGCCTGAACCTTTAATTGTGAATTTGGTTTTGCAACCATCTGACCTAGCTGCATCAACTACTGTAAACGACCTGTAACCTTCTTTACCGCTTGCTGATTGAACCATATTTATTATTTGTGTTGTGTTTGATGATTAATTTTATTTTATTAATATTCTTCTATATTTTATTTTCTTCTTTTAGCAGAAAACAACAAAATATTTTTTAATCCATGATAAAAATCTATTAGGATACTAAACATAACGCATATCTAGGATGAATTATGAAACTGTCCGTGTTATTACCATTGGTATTATTATAATTTGCTTATTGGCTATCATATTCAAAACACAAATAAAGAGACTATTTAAAGAGGGATTTGCTACAAGTGAACCTAGCACAACTACTAATAGCACCACTACATCAACAACACAATCTCAATCCATTGATAAGGAGAATACAACTACTTCACTATCAAATACAGATGAGTCAACGCTAACAACAACATCCACTACTGAACCAACATCAGCTCCAATAGAAGATGTGACTGATATAAAATACACTTATAAGGTTGCTGGATATGTCCCAGTTCTAGATATTATTTTAACTCGGTTGATTCTGTTTAAAGTATGGGAAGCAGATTGGGCGAATTTAAATACTACTCAATTGGCTGCATTAGATGGTGTGGATGATGAAGCAACGTCACCGTCATCACCATCCATCGCTGAAATCAATCAAAATCAAAAAACATTATATCCAGTTACCTATAATGGTAATTTTGAAGCATTTTTTACAGCTGAACTTGGTAAAATCCCGAGACTGAATGTGTTTATCCCTAATGATTCAGTATCTGGAACTGGTGGAAATTCAACAAATTCTACAAATAATCTCTATATGGATATAGTGTTTACTAATTTCAGTAAACCAGAATGGGTTACTAAGATGGCACAATATTATAAAGACCCTAGCACACTAACAGAAAGTGTAGAAGACTATGTAGCCGGGTTAAAAGGTGAATTGCCTCAAACTAGGGAAGGTAATACTAGTAATACCTATAGCGCTCGGGAAATTTCCGGTTTGAAATCACACATTATGCCTATTGAACTACGTGAAAAGATTGAACGCTTAAATATGACCGAGCTTTTGATTAATTTAATTCCTGGTTCTGAGCCACCGGCAATTAGTAAATTAGCGCCAATGTTTAATGAATTAACACAAGGTTTATTAACATATATTTCAGCATATTATCCAACACTAAACATGTTATATGTTAGAGTTGATGATGATGATACGCGTGTATTGCTAGGTTTAACCAAAGAAGATGTATATACCACCGATGATTTGCCGACTTCTACACTTGTAAGTGATGTGCGACGCCCGGGTAGTTGGACATTAGCTAATATGTTAGGTTATCCTGACAAGAACGGCATCAAATATATAACCCGAGTTTTATTTAATAATAACCAAGGAGCAGCAGCTATCTCCAGATTACTAGGTAGCCATACCAAACAAATAAAATTATTGGCCCGCCGTGCATTATTACAAAACTCGGCATTTGGCACAAATATTCCAAATAATTTATTAGCTGGACATGATGGTGTCGAAACAGTTACCGATAACATTTATACCTATTATTTTAATATTCGTAAAGATGCAGATAACATGCCAGCAGAATGTAATTATAGGCCTAATAAACCTGAATGTTTTAATACCATGGAACGCGATCGAATATTCCTGAATCTTGCGGAAGGCGGACATTTAAATAAAATTTATCCTGATTTGTCTAATCTGAAAGAAGAAGCATTAGCGATTGAAGAAGAATATAATAATGCGGTTACTTCTGGCATGCCAGAACCCGACCAGAAAAAAATAAAGATGCGGTTGGATGACACTAATTCTAGGATAAGTTTTCTTACCAAAAAAATACCATATGTTATTTATTTGCCAATATATGATTTCCAATTTATTAAAATCATACCCAAACGAATTAAAGGTGATATTTTCAAACCCGATCCTGTTATGAATTTTTAGTAACGGCACCTATGGTTTTTTATTAGACGAGATTCTATTTAATACTAGGTGTCTCGCCATTAGCAGCTCGTTTGGCATCAGGTAACCGTTTTAGGTAATTGTAGTAATCTGCAGTATCCCAATTAGGTAATGGAAATCCCGGGACATCAGCACGAGTGCTGCATTCACCATAAATACGTTGGCAATTCGCGTTATTATGGTCAAAATCACTTAATATATCAGGTATAGTGCGTTGCATACCTGCTGGTAATGCATATTTTATTTCCGGGTCGCCAGGGACTGGCAAAATATCTGCACCTATGCGGTCTACCCAATTGTATTTAGTGTCATATTCTTCTTCTGAAAATCCGAGTGGGTCTTTTATCTTTGAGCGTAGCAAATCTAGGTCCTTAGTAACTTTGAATTTCCTGGCTGATTGTGCATTCAAATAATATCTTTGGGGCCATCTATCACTGGTTGGGCTCCTGTTGGTAGAATCTGAACCTAGCACACCTTCCGGGACTTGGCCTCTACCACCATTTTGGCCATTAGCTGAGTCTGCAGAATTCTGTGCTGTCCCCGTTTGGTCTGGTAATATATCAACTAGGTCCTTGATTTCTAGGGTTTCTTTTTCATATTTTGCTCGTTTACTTATAACATCGTCAATAAGGGGTAATAATATTTTATAGGCACCGGTTAGTTTGTCACAAATATTAATTAGCCCAGTTGCAATATTTGGTGCCTGTATGATATAATCATATAAATCTATATTGGCTGTTGGGGACGATAATTCACCGTTAGCAATACGTTGTTCTAGGTATTCGCGCATTTGCCGATTACGAATAATTTGTCTACCTAGCTCTTCTCTTGACATCATACTTTGCCGCCAAATTGGTGTATACGATGCACTGGTGTCATCTGTTGTTTCTTGTTGCCATTTTTTGCTATATGCTGATTCTGGGTCTTTGCTTATCTCAATTATTTCATTGAGTGCCGATTTAATCCGATCAAGTTGTTCTGTTTGTGATTGCATCATACCTTTCAGTTGTGATATTTGGCTATTTGCTGATACCATTTTATCAAGATCTGTGAAAATCGTCAAATAGTTACTTAAATCTACGTCTGATAATGAATTTAACATTTGCCCGGTGGTTTCAGTTATTAGTGTTTGGTATTTAGTTTTTAGTTCATCTAATGCCTGGTTTACACCTGGACTATATTTATTATTACCTAGACGTGTGTCTGTCCATCTACGGGTTGGTTCTTCGAATAATATATGACCATCCTCTTCACCGTCCCATACACCTGTAGTATTTGCGCGAGATAGTTTATATGGTGAATCTGGACACTTTATTTTTGCCTGTGTAGCCACCGGCTTTTCCAGTGATAAAGTATCGCTTTCATCCCCACTGAATCCTTCCATTGTCCTTATGTGCGCATTACTAGCAGACATCCTGGCGGTAAATAATGATTGTTTAATACGTTTGGTATTTTGCCACCATGTCCACAAATAATAAACTAGTATGGCAATTGTTAACAAATAAAACACAGAACTGATTATACTATATGCTGTTATGCTAGGTTGATTTTGTGTTTGCGGTTGCAATTGCATAGTATCCATGATATATACAATTCTTTTTGCGGGATATTTTGTATATCTTGAGTTATTTAATCTTAATTATTTATAAAATTTGGCATTAGTAGAACTGAACTAAACCGACGCAGGAATGTCATTTGGAAATACAAAACCCGGGAAAACATGGTCATATTCCACAAGTAGCACATGGAAAAAACAATATCCTGCAGCTGGAGGGAAACAGCAAAGTCCAATAAACATTGATATGTCTGCGGTAGTGGATTGTGATATGTTGTGTAAAATTGCACTTAAAATGGCACCTAGCAAATGCAGGGTCCAAATAGCTAACCGCACACCTATTATTCAATTTGACCCAGGGTGTTATATTAAATTCATTCGGACACAAGAAATTTTAGCGTTGAAAAGTGGGACCGTCCATGTCCCTAGTATGCACACTGTTAATGGGCAGAAATACGACATGGAATTGGTGTTATTATTCAAACAAGGTGGAAGTATAAATCCTGACGCAGATGGTTATATGCCTGGTGGTGCAGCAATAAGTATCTTGTTCCAGCGCGGGCAAGATTACGGCACGGCCAATAATTTCTTTAATGAATTTGTGCATAAATTACCTAATGACCAGGAGTCGGCCCGGGAAATGGATATTCCGGTTTCTGCGGATTGGAGCCCTGATTGGGTTCTGCCATCAGAGTCCAAATCATATTTCTATTACCCAGGGAGTCTACCATATCCGCCTTGTGAGGAAGGCTGGCGTTGGATAGTATTCGAAGATATTCAGGGGATTAGTGGCAATATCATAGATAGTTTATCGGTCGCTTTTTCAAATAATATCCGCCCTTTAAAAGCGTTGAATTCACGAGCAGTCGCTTATAATGCGAATCCTAAATTACCGGTTGACCGTGACCTAGTTGAGCGTTCAGCTGCTGACCGGGCTAAACTTGCTGAAATTGACTCCGCTGCTTCTGAAACAAACACTGAAGATAAACGTCGAGCTGAAACTGAGCGTTTAGGTGTTATTGCTGCTGAAAAACAACGTGTGAAAGATTGGTATAAGGAAAACAAATTATATATAAAAGGAATTGTGTTAACATTGGCACTACTCATGACTGTTTATGCCGCGCTCAAGATGGTGAAGTATATAGTCAATAATGATTTACTAAATAAATTCATAGTTGCACAGGTTCTAGGCAGTTCTGCTGCAGCTGCTTCAAATAGTGGTTCAGCTGCCAATAATTCTGGTTCACCTGCTGCAAATAATTCAGCACCGGCGTCTTCAAATAACTCATCTTAACCCAATTTTTGTTATTGTAATTATTGCGATTATTGCGTTTATTTTTCAGGAATATTTACTATATTAATATTGTATATATCACTAGTAGAAAACACTTATTAAATGGTAGCCGGCGTAAGTTGGTGGAATATAATATGTGTTTTTATCTGGACAATATATACATACAGTTATGATGATTACTCTCATAACTAATTATAGATATTGCGGCTTGGCGATGTCATAACCCATTTTCATTCATTCAAATATGAATTATTAAATCCGGGTGGTAGCATTATGGGGGTTAATTTTGCGGTTGACTTGATTAATAATCTGGTCATCTTTTGTGCCTAAAAATTAAAACAAAAAAACAAAAATATAAAAACAAAAACATAAAATAATTTGTAAGATACAGTAGGTCCAACCGGCTGTAATTACTAATACAAATTATTATTTCTTGTGCACAATAAATCAATTCTTTTTTGAATTATTTTTAATCCCTGCTATCTCTTTAGGAATGGTTTTGCGACATCAAAGTAGTTTTAAGCGTAATGGGTTATATCTTTGAAGTGCTTGCTTTGTTTTTTCTGTTGTATGGTTTGCATGTGTTTTAAGAAGTGCCTTGATCTGCTGATGCTCAGTAGTGCTAGGCTTGTAAATTTCAAAAATGTAAATAAGTCCTGCTTCGCGTAATAGCTGTTCTGCATTGTCATTATTATCTTCAGTTGACACTATATTTTGGTTATTCTTTTTGCTATTGCTTTTGTTATTGCTATTATCTGATATTTCAGAAAGTCGTTCTAATGGCACTATGTTATACCGAATCCGCCCATCGCGATTGAATAACATATACCATTTTGGTTCGCCTTGAGATGGCACGGTTTCGCTAAAGAAATCTAATGAATGTAAGTATTCGCCAATTTCCTGATTATTGGGTTGTGATGTTATAGATATAGTATCTAATATATTTTCTATAAGTCTTAGCACATGTGATTTATGACAAATACTACAATTAATTATATCAGCTAGGTCAAGTTTTTTTGAACGCCATCCATTAATGACTGAATTAATTTTAATTGGGTCTGATAAGATACTTGACTTTACATATTCCTTAAAACATTTATAACAATATTTTACAGCTGAGCAATCACAAATTTTAATACAATAATTATTGTTGTCCATACAAACGCAACATTGCGATACATATGTATAATCATTGGTCACTGACCTATTCATATAATAGTGCGCGAATAATCTGGTAATTTTTAATTGATTTTTATAGTTTCCAAGTATACTAGTTATTTCCCGGTCATATGCGTCTTGATTGGGTGATCTATTATTATCATGATTTAGCGTTGAATTCACAAAAGCTTCAAAATCAGCGTCATTAGTAATATAATTATTATTGTTCATAAAGTTATTATTTTATATCCTAGCCTAATGTTAATATACGGGATCTAATAATTCATGAGTTGATTAAAAATAAATAAAACGATTTTTTTGGCCAGTGGTTAATCCATGGCTCCCACTTTTTGGAGAGCGTCAAGTGCAGCTGCATATTCTGCATCTTTCTGGGTGCGACCTTCACCTTGTCCTAGCACTTGGTCTCTTGTGCGACGACTAGTAATCTTTACCTGCCATCGCATATCATGATTATGATTATTACTATTATTATTATGATTATTATAATTATTATTATCATTAATGTCAATATTAGTAGCAGTATAAATAGGGTCAGTTTGCCGCATACGTCTCAACCAATTCCTGAATTTAATCTTGTAATTACCGTCATCTGTGATTAGACTTGTCATATCAATTAAAGTATCTGGGTGTTCAATCAGGTTAATCACGAATTTTTCGGCAACTTGGAATCCTGGCCCACTCAGGAAATTGGCCAAGAACCCGTGTTTTTCCCTGTTGAAATCTAAGTAAATGGCACCGACAAATGCTTCAAAAACATCGCAGAGCCGCTTAATATCTTTACGGCCATCTTGTTTCAACTCCAGGGTTTTACTAATAACCATATATTCACCTAGCCCGCATTTCTCAGCCAGATGCCCTAAAGTCCAACGGCTAATCAGTTGCTTCTTCATGGTCGAAAGGAAACCTTCATCCGAATTAGGAAAACGGGTAAAAACGTAATTACCTATAATCGCATCAATAATTGTATCACCCAGGAATTCCATCCGTTCATATGAAGCCGGGAATAGAAGCATACATCCATCCGGGTTCTCTTTAATACCGACATTATCTCGCATACAAATCTCACGGACATATGGAATCGTATAAGATGTATGAACACATGCTTGTTGGTAGAGTTCTAGGTCATTAATATTCTGATACACATCATATCGTTTGAGTAAATTTTGGACCCAATTTGTAGTAAGTGGTTTGTTCCCTGTATTAAATGGATTGACCCGGCCTTCTTCGGTTAGTTCATATTCCGCCAGGTCAATGATTTTCCGGTTAATATCACCGCCAAAAGTCAGTGCCTGCCCGGTTGCAGGTGCTAGGGTTGCAGCATCTACTAATTCGCCCGAAAGGGTTAATTGTTTTTTGGTTGGTGATTGCCTAGTTGTCATTTCCGTTATGGGTTTATTGGGATTTTTCTTTCTTTGTTACTTAAAAATATTTAGGCTAAGTGGTCTTTAAATTGTTGTGCTAGGTTAATCATTTTATTTGTAATAACAATTTTTTTGCAATTTTAAAAAAAAGGTCGTTCTACAAATACACGCCATATTCGCTAATTTAATAGCAGATAACTTAATTTAATACCACTTAAATTAATTACCCGAATATGATGTATATTTGTATATTCTTATGATACGACCAATATTATTATTTGTGGTAATACTTTTTACCTCTTGCCATAACTTATACGCGGTTATTCATTAAAATTGAATAGAATAACATATAAGCACCAGAATAAGCTGGATAACGGGGTTGTTTATGTTATATGACATCAAACCGAGTTGTTTTAAAACTCAGAGTCGGGTTATAGTAATAATAATATCTGTTTTTGCAAACATTTCATAAGAATGCAGTTTTTTGAAGTAACGGTACAATTCATCTTCAATCCTTTACGAACATGATTTGTTCGTTTTTTAACGGGATTTGTTCGTTACTGAATTGACAAGCTTAATTCAGTGAGCCCTATTTTTGTCCTAGTTATAGTTCTAGTTTAAATCTAATAGCCGGATTTAAATCAGCAACAGCCAGAAAGTGTTGGCTGTTATACACTCATATAATATTGGTGCTATATGACTACACCTGATTAAACTTCATACATATTAAATAAAACAATTTTTGTGTGTTTCATATTTTGTGTAATTTTTTTGTTTTTGTTATTAAAAATTGTTTTAGTAACGGATTTTATGCCTAGCACAACAATTATATCCAGCTCTGCACTTGCATAAACTTAGATAAATCTACATAAAATATTTCTGCAAATTATGTATAATCCAGGAGAACCGACGAGTCGTGAACTAGAAATTATTACAGGACATGCTATTCAACCTCCGCCTAGTTATCATCGAGCAGCAAAAGAAACTGATTTTACAAATAAAATTCCATTACGTGATAGGATAACTGCTGTAAATGAAGACCCATACACACAAAAAAACCGGGAAGAAAAGATTAGGCAAATCTTAACATCTGAAAAACTGCATGCGATTGATGCAAAATGGAGACGAATTGAAAGGCGTTGTCTGTGTATATTTATTCTTATATGCATGTTTGTGGCAATATGTTCAGTTATAACAATTATATTTCTAGCACGTAGTCATGGGTTCAATACTGATTTCCATAAGTATAAAGATTTGCCCGCGACTATTTGTCTAGGCGGCGCAAATATTACTGATATCTGGTATAGCCCGCCTTATCCATTTAATACTACACCGACTTATACACCTGCATGGGCTACTTACCGGACTTATGGATATCTGGCAAATGGTAGCCTAGTTCCGGTGCTAGGACAGATTCCTAACAAACTCGAAAGGATGGGTTATGTGGATATTCCGTGTGGTAATTGCGATGGACCTCAGCCAAGATGTAGTTATAAATCTTGCTCTTGCCTGTGCCAATATCGTCTAGGGGATTTACAAATTGCCATTGCCGGGTTGCAAAGTAAGAATAATTTCACTTGTGTTATTGATACCACCGACACGATATTTAGCCTAGTTCCATCGGCTGATAAATTAAATTATATGTATCGCAACCAACGTTCCGGGATTATTACCCTTGCTGTCGGCGCAAGTCTGGTCGTATTATTTGCGGTAATATCATATTGGAGAATGTGTTAGCTTGGCTAATTATTTTTATTTTTTTAAATTATTCTAGCCCTAGTAAAAATTGTTTATCTAGGCTAAGAAAATCCTGTTTATCATAAAAATCAATTACTCTTACATCTCGCAAATAACAAAACAAATTAAAATGGCAACAACTGCTGCAGGAAATCAAATTAACCTAGCCAATGAATTTGGCGCGATTACTATTACATTTGGTGAGATAGCCGAAAATCACGCCGGGATGCAGAAGATTGGGACTGAACTACCTAGCAGTGATGGTAGTGCTAGCGACGGAGGTGCCGGTTTTTCATTTGCCGATCTTCAACAGATTGTCAAACAACTAAATGATTCAGGGCGATGTGTATGTGAATTCGTGGCGTTGAACACACCAAGTATCCTAGCATCGGTTCAAGACGAAGAGGTTAAGCGAAAAAGTTTGGCATCGGATGCCGGGATTTTGATTCTCCGCAACGGTGTTAACTCAGTGCTAGGCCGCTCAGATGGCGCCGACAGTTTATTCGCCGAACAATCCAAATTACCAGTGGATACCAAGGCACTAATGCGCGGGCGAGTAGTTAATAAACATGCCCGGTATAACTTGTGTTTCAGTGATTTCGCACAAGACCCCGATTACGCACAAGGCCGCGGGCGGGTTATTAATTTCAGTGCCGTGCCAATAACATCGGAACTCCGTAATAGACTGCCTGAGGTTCTAGGATCGAAAGCCAGCAGGTTACAAGGTGAAGGTAATTATTATTATGATGTCCGCAAATGTGGTATCGGATTCCACGGTGATGGCGAACGCCAGATAGTCATTGGCACCAGGTTGGGAGCTAAATTCCCTCTTGAATATCAATGGTTTTATGATGGGTCGCCAATTGGTGCTAGGGTTCGGGTAGAATTAAACCATGGGGATATTTATATAATGTCCGCAAAGGCAGTTGGCCGGGATTGGAAGCGCAGGGTTATACCGACTTTACGCCATGCTGCAGGTGCTGATAAGTATTTGACGATTAGTAATAATTAATAATCACTTTAATACTAATCACTAATACTAATTACTAGCATTTTAAATATGATGTACCGTCTAGCACCTAAAAGAACACTCTGTTTGAGTGTTCTTATTTAGTGTGCTAACGGGTGTGTCCTAGAGTGTTCTTAATTAGAATACTCTACGGTATGCTTATTTTTAGTAAAAACCGTTAAAAAATAAAAAATGAATTTATTATTCTGGTTGTTAAATATTATTAACCCCTCGTTTGACCCGCTAGTAAAAAAAACAAACCAAAAGGGTTGGATTTTCCAACCTTCTGCAACGGTCAGCAGAATTAACATCCTAATTAGGTCCGCAAGGATTCTTTAGATGTGCCCACCCCGACAGGGTTAAATGTCGAAGATCTTTTTTTGTTTTCTTGGTTTCTGGCTACGATATTCACATCTGGTTAGAATTGCAATAATTCACATTTATGAATTAAATAACGTCTTGTAAAATACTTGAAATTCACTAGGTAATATATTAGTCTCGGGTTTGGGACCATGAATTAATTTATATTCACTTATTGATTCTCGCCATAATTCCATAAACAAACTATCCATCGCGGTGGGATTACTAATAAGTGTTGGTTTTATATTGAATACCATAGCTAGGTCCAAATATTTCTGGTAATCTGGGCATTTTGCGTTTTGTCCGGTTTTGTTGATATAATATTTTATAACAGTGCGAGTAAGACTATCAGTGTTTATATCTGTCATAAGTTGATGAATACGACGCCACAAATAAGCACGTTGAGCATGCTCTGGATATGTAGATTTAAATAATTGTAGCATTTTGATAGCATTTGTCGTATTATTTGTTTTGGATAAACTTATCGGTTTCTGGAACACTATCATAGGAAACCTGGTTGAATGTATAAGTCCACAACATACTAAACCGTCAAATTGGTCAGGTTGGCTAGTAATAAATAATGCCAGAGGTTCAACATAACTGTATTTACCGGTATCTTGGATATATAATGCCAAATACCCACCTGGTCGTAAAAAGGGAATATATTTGTATACTACTTGACCGAGCCAGAATATTAACCAACGCGGTGCATCTACAAAACCCATGGCAGATTGTGCAGTATCTGAATAAACCTCGTAATCATAATATGGTGGACTAGTTGCGATTAGGTCAAATGATTTGATACCTAGATCTTGCATGTTTGCTTTTAGGGTGGCATCAGGTAAATATTCAGCACCTGTTGAAATAACCCGTTGCCTATCGCGAGAACCATGGTTCCGGATAATCGTATCATATATTCCGCGGTTATTAATATTGGGATCCAAGCCAATATATTTACGTTGTGATACACATGCTGCAAATAACCGGTCACCCCATCCAGCTGAAAAATCTAGGACCGATTTGGCGTTACCTAAAAATTCATATGTTTGCATAGCTAGGGTAGGTCGATAATTATTACATGATTTTATTTGTGAATATAGGAATTCCCTGTATTCAGATAATTGATTTTGTTTATCTGGTTTCCCATTTATTGCAGTTTGTTTTTTGAGAGTTTGGTTGAATTTGTTCCATAATTCTTGGGCTTTGCTATCATATTGATTAATTGCGGATGGTTGCCCACGGAATTGGCATTTTAATAACTCGGGTTCACTATAAACCAATGGCAATATATCATATTTTAGATAATCATTATCTACAAAAGTCGTATATTTACCTTTAAATGTTGGCAATACTATTTTAGTTTTCAAGTTCAATGCAATGGGTTTCCTGGGCTGATTGGATATTTTGAATTTTAATTTTTGCATTTCCCTAATTCTAGATTCCAAAGTTTGTGGTGTGATAAACAATTTATAATATGGCCACTGAGGTTTAGACCTTTTGGACGCCGAACCAGATGCTTTTGTTTTTTTCCTAGTTTTTGCCGACATCGATTAATAATTTACAGCAGTTTATTATTTACTTATATGATTTGTTGAGCGGATATGCCATGCAGGTATTCAATAATAAAAGAATTAAACTAAGGATAAAAAAATATAGAATTATGCTAAATAATCAAGTTTAGTTAGAATGACAGGTTCTAAAAAAACAACTAAGAAGAATTCAGACCAACATAAATCGAATAAATATTCTTTACGTGCAAATGGTGCAAGTAGACAACCTAAAAATGGAATTATGGAAGTCCAAATTACTGATAGCACTGACCTAGATATATATTTACCAGACGAATACCCTGCTGATATGGTGCGACCTAAATCATGGGAACTGCAGAACCGGAAATCATTCTATCAATGGTTAATGGATAATTTCAATAAATATGAATTGGCTGATAAGAGTAAACGTGCTAAATTAGCTGAAGAAGGCAAAGCCCCGTTTAGTGACCGGCTCATTCCCCAATTACAGCCCATTCAGAAATTGGTCCGTGATTTGAACTCCACTGCATCGCCCTATAGGGGAATGTTACTATTCTATGGTCTAGGTATTGGTAAGACAATCAGTGCTATTGCTGTTGCTGAAGCTATTCATAACCGCCGCGGGGTTGTGTTTATGAGCAAAGCTAGTTTAGAGGATAACTTCCGAAAAAATGTCAAGAAAGGTGGCAGTGATTATATGGTTGAAAGGAATTACTGGGTATTTGCACCTACTAAGACTAATAATCCGGCACTAGACCAGGTCCGTGAAAGGTTGGGGATACCCATTAAATTAGCTGATGAGCTAGGAGGCATTTACCTAATAGACTATACCAAATCAAAGAGTAATTATCAATCACTTAGCCCAGCACACCGTGAAGGCCTAGATAAACAAATTAATACACTAATCAATGAAAGGTTTCGGTTTATTCACACCGATGACACCCGTGTTCTACGCAAAGTCCAACCAGGTGATTTTGATAATAAAATAGTCATTGTCGATGAAGTTCATAATTTGACAAATAATATGACAAAACAAGGCGGCAGTGGTGCGGTCTGGTATGAAATGATGATGAAAGCGCAGAATGCCAAATTCATTTTCCTAACCGGCACACCAATTATTAATAAAGTTTTTGAAGCCAGTCGCATGTTCAATATTCTACGTGGTTATATACCAGTTGTTGAGGTTAAATTTCAAGCCGGATTGGGTGGAGTAGTAGATAGCAGGGCTATCAAGAATGCATTACGTGCAAATCGTAATATTGACCAATTTATTTATAGTCCAGTAGCCAAGCAACTTAAAATTACTAAAAATCCGGATGGTTATCTAACTAGTCAAGACCCCAAAGCACCGGGTGTTATTTATGTAGACCCAGTTAAATCATCGGCTGAATTACGCGGACAATTACAAAACATTGATGAATTCGCTGCGGCAGTGGATAAAGTGCTGAAGGCGCAAGGGTTAAAATATACCATCACTGTCCGGAATGAAACAGCGCTACCTGAAAATGAGGATTTATTTGAGCAAACCTTTTATAACCCCGAGATTAATAAATTGAAGAAAACCGAATTATTCAAGAAACGTATAGCTGGGTTAACCAGTTACTATGATTACAAGGACGACAAACGGTTCCCTGCAATTACTAATGGCGGTCAACCTCATTTAGTGCTTTGCCCAATGAATGAATATCAGCTAGGAATATATGAGAAATATAGGCATGAGGAAATACAGAAAGATAAGAAGGCTATGCAAAAACGCCGGGATGATGAAGATATGATGAATAGCACATATCGTATTCACAGTCGATTTGCCTGCACTTTTGTCTACCCGGATGACATGCCTAATCCTTATGATGCGGCAAAGAAGCCCGAACTTCTCATGGCGCAACAAGAACATGCCGCAGCTGCCGGCGAAGAATTACCAGATATCGATTTGGAAAATGAGAATGCTATTGAGGCATTTGTTAAAGAACGTTTGCTGAAGACTCTTCGCCGTGATAAAGAACGCTATTTTAGCATAACTGAACCTAGTGGTCTAGCCAAATTAAGTCCTAAGTATTTGGCCATGGTCCGGAATATACAATCCCAAGCAGAAGCCAATACGTGCATACTTGTTTATTCATATTTCAAAACCCTCATTGGTTTGAATATGTTTGCCCTAGCCCTTGAAGCCACTGGTGAATGGGAACCATTTAAAATACGTAAAGTAGATGGTCAGTGGCACCTAATAACTGATAACCCAGATTACCCTGGTGAACGATCACTTGCTAAGAAAGATAGCCGTGAGAAAACCGTTAAAGGCCGACGCCCTGGTGCTAGGATGAATCGGTATGTATTTTATAGTGGTAACGAAGATAAAGAATACAAAGAGATTATTCCACTTATTTTCAGCAGCCGGTTTGATGAGTTACCCGCAAATTGTGCGCCTCTGCAAGCCAGTCTTAAAAAGATTTATGGTGCCGGTGAAAACATGCATGGTGAAGTAATTAAGGCATTTATGACCACTAAATCTGGTGCCGAAGGTCTCGATTTGAAACACATCCGGTTCGTGCATATTATGGAACCTTATTGGCAACCCGTATTAATCGAGCAAGTTATCGGGCGCGCTGTCCGTTTAGATAGCCATGTCCGATTACCACCTGCTGAGCGTAATGTCACTGTATATATTTATATGGCGTCTATTCAGCCTAATTCGGTGCCTAAATTATCTTATGTGGATGTCCGCCAAGATGTAGCCAAATATAATGACGGTTTGAATAAGAAAGGTAAAGTTGTTAGCAGTGATGAATCCCTATTTATTACTAGTGCTCGTAAAAAGGTTATTACTGGTGAATTACTTGGGTTGATTAAAGATTCGGCAGTGGATTGCACATTGAATTACGCTGACAACGTGAAAGATGCACCTGGGTTGATGTGTATAGATTATGAAACCCGTGACCGTGAAGAATACTTATATACACCCGGGTTAGAGGATACTATGAATATTATGGATATCAAGCAGGAATTACCTGTAGCTGAGCAATATACCAAGATTATGATTAAAGGAGTGACATATTATTATAACACATATCCTGGTGCGGATGGCAAGATTTATATCTATGATGAAACACTGATGAGTAAAAACCGCAAACCTGTTCCTGTTGGCCGTGTTATCATAGAAGAGGGCAAAAAGAAATTTGCATTCTATCCCAAACCCGGTGCCGCTAAAAAATAAACTTTGTGGTTAGCCATTTTAATGCTGTTCTAGGCTTGTGTTTTTCAGTTTTTTTCATTTCATATTAGAAAACTACTTGTTCATATTAGAAATTAACAAAAATGCAAAAAAGTAACCTAGCACAGCTTTATAGGCTTGAACCTGGCAAATTTTTTTTGGGGGTGATAAATAATTATTTTTTAGGATTACCACCACCAACCGGACCATGCATGATTCGCAGGTATACTTTCATTATCAGAAGGTTTGAGTTTCCCATTCACATCATAATGTAGGCCATAGTTGAAATAAGGCATCCATGGCCAACTAACCCAATCCGGCCACCATTTGCTTTCTTTGGCGTAGAATTCAGCTGCGGCTTTCTCATCTTGTGCTTCTTGGGCAATTTGATTATTAGTCGCAGATTTTGCAGGTGTAGTGGGTTTAGTAGTTTTTGGTGTCATTTCAATACCAAACGGAGCCGCATTACCCGATGCACTTTGTGAGGTGGAATTTGATGCACCTAACTTAGTGCTTGAATTAGAGCCATCAGGTTCAGGTGCAGGATAAGCTGGTTGGCCACCGGGGTATCCATAATATCCATAATCAATAGGATAGGGAGCAGGGTAACCACGAATATCCCAACCCCAACCACGGATAGGCCATCTGGTGGGGATATTCCAGGGGCCGCCATATACTGGGCCAGCCCAAGGATAGAATTTCTCCTTTAAATGAGCAGCATAGACACTTATTATAAGGCAAACTATGGAAATAAATCCGATGAAAATAATTAATAATTCCCAATTAGTGAGGTTCATTATGAATATTTTATTGTTTTATTTTTGATACAGTGAATCTTTTACTATCCTGTAATATATTTTGTGTTAGTGATAGGGTTGAATTGTTGATAGGATTGACTTGTTAGTAGAAAAACTCCTTAGCAAATAATAAATAATAGGTATTAATCAACCTAGCACAGCTTGAGATGACAATATTATCAAGAATCAGCCGGAGTTTGAAAAGAATAGGTCATTCAGTTGGCAGGACTATGGGTATGACTGGGGGCGGAGAGACCGAAATTCAAATTGCAGGAGGTAAAACTGTAAAGGCAAGCCAATGTGCTCCACAAATAGTAAATGATGCAGATGTGAAGGAATGTTCAACTTCCAAGAATACTAAAAAATGTATGCGCCTTAAAGAAGCCCGTGTCAAAAAGAGTGTGCATCGTGGAAGTTGTTTGACTGAAGATGTGCTAGGTAAGCTAATTTCAGCATATAACAAACATCAGCCAAACGATAAAATCATTTTAGCTACTAAACGTGCAGCGACTAATCAAAAGCAGGTTAATAGGTTATGGGAAGCCTTTGCTGCCAAAATGGACCCTAAACTTACTGAGCATGAATGGCTAGAATTACCATTTGTAAAATCCGAATTATCTACAACTGAAATACAGAAGATCAAAGATGAACATTTCCGACCTGAAGCACCTGATGGGTGGAAACAAAATCCGACTGCCTGGCTTAGCACAGATGATATTGATAAAGTCCTAGTTCAATATACCAAGAAATACCCTGATTTCAAATATTTCGGAGCAGTGCCAAGTGATTTTAGTCTCCGGGCTAAAGACGGTAATTGTATGATTAGTGATCTATGCGCTATTAACCTAGCACAGCTTATTAAACAGAAATACAGGTTTATTGGTGCGGTCTTCAATTTTGACCCACATAATAAATCAGGGTCCCATTGGGTAGGGATGTTCATAAATATTCCAAAAAAAGAAATCAACTATTTGGACAGTAATGGTTATACACCTATCCCGCCAATTAAACAATTATTGTTAACTGTTAAAGGTCAAGCCGCTAAGCTAGGTAAGAAATTTAAAATCCAGTATTGTAAGAAACGCCACCAGTTCAAGAATACCGAATGCGGGGTTTATGCCATTAATTTTATTAGTTCACAAATTGAGGGTAAAGAATTTACTGAAATTGCAAATCATGTTATTAAAGATGAAGCAATGAATGAACGCCGGAAAAGTTTCTTCAATTTAGATTAGAATTGATTAGATGGCAGGCAGATAGTAGTATTAGTGTTAGGCTATCGCATGTGCCGCCGTTGCTGCCAGATTTGGAGATTGAGTATCAATATATATTACTCTAGGTGTCTGGGGATTAGGATTAATTTGTTTTGAATCCGGTGCTGCAGGATTAGGAACTAATGCATTATTTGCAGCTGGGCCAGTAATATATACTTTACCTTTCTTACTAAATTTATTTGATAGCCATGACCCGAATATACCACCTAAATTCAATGATATTTTTACTGGTTCTTTTTGTTTGCTCTTATTTTTACCTTGATTTTGTCTAATAATTTTATCATAATATTGTTTGCTTGCTGCAAGTTTAGCATTTACAGTTTCTTCTGTTTCTATGTCACTACCTGATTCATTTTGTAATTCACCTTCTTCTTCATGTGGGACTTGGTCATACATAAAATTAACGACTGAATTTATTTTTTTCTGAATATCTGCTTTTTCAGCTGCTGCAAATTCAGATGGATTCAAACCTAATAGTTTGTAAAAAATACCAATTAATTCATTGGGCTTGACATTTTGTTTTAAATGCTCACCTAAAACATTCACTAATTTACCTTGTGAATCTACTTTGAATTTTCTAGATATTGATGTATCTAGCAAATCATATTTTATAGCTTGTATATAAGGTTGTTTCCCGTCCAATATATTTTCAACAAGTTTACCAAATCCACGTAATATGAATCTGGACATGAGATTATCATAAGTGTTAAATGGATTTGCGTTGAATTCCCCAAACCATATTAAAATATCATCGACTGTTTTATTGCTACTAGGGCTCATATTAGTGTCACAATTTATTTTAACCATTACCATCATGAATATTATTATTAGCCCACAATACCCTGATATCCAATCTAAAGTTTTATCATTATGTATAGTATTTGAATTAATAATACTATTGAGTAAATAATTAAATGGATTTCCATGTCCAAGGTATGCAGCTCTTGACAAATTAAATATCCCGGTATTGCAATAATTTGATGTTTCTGCTGGGATATCTGCCGGAGCAGCCGTCGGTCCCCTAGTATTAATATATGGAAATACAACCTTAGGTAATGTCACTCCACCTGCATTCATACCTAGACTAGTAAACATTTCTTTTAGTCTTACTGATATTACACGTTCTGACATATCAGGTATTAGCCGACCATACATATCATATACTGGATAAAATTGACCAAATGGTTCATAATAATATATTTTGTCTTTCATAGGTTTTTTATCAAAAATAAGCATTACCCGATGCGCGGCCTGTAATTCTACGGTATTCTTAATGCCTTTTAGGAATCCTGATGATTTTTTATATGCATGGATACCAGTAATAAAATGGAACCTAGAGTTTGGTTCGCATTGCATAACCACTTTTTTATATGTTTCTGGCGATATATGAATATCAAAACTACCTACTTTTGTAAAGTAAATAGGGTCATAATGATTATTTATTGCTGTTAAGATTCTAAAATCAATTATTGACGAATAATAATAAATTAGTATTGATGTAAAATACATAATTAAATCAAAATTACCATTAACATCGCTTATTTCACTTGTAGTAAAATTATATAAATAGTTTCTTATATAATCTATATTTGAGAAAGGTATCCCGCTTACTTTGAATTGTGTCGCGCTTGATTTTAATTCGATTTTTGATTTACACATACCCAGATTAATATCGTCTAACACTTTATTTATTTCAACACCTGATAAACCCATTTTTTTACTAAGTATAGGTTCCCATGCTGCAGCTGATGGTAATTCGGGCAAGAGTATTTCAGTTTTTTTATGATGGTTTGATGATTCAAGCTCTTTAGATAATAATCTATCGGGTTGACCTGTAGTATTATCAGGTATATTTGGAATTACAATATTACTGAATTCATCAGTTTCATTAAGTAATTTTTCATTATATTTTTTCAATAGTTCATATGATTTATCAGCGCCTTGTCCTTGTTTTATATCCTTGTTATTCCTTTCTGCTGATTCAACTTCATATTTTGCCATATTATATTCATATGTTGTTCCTTCGAGTTCATTTGCTCGTGCAGTCGTCGTATCAATTTCAGTATGTTCATCCAAAATACTATTATGTAAATATATAATCTTATTAATAAATCTAATAATACGAGTATATTCCTCTGGTAAATTATTACCTGTGGCTGTGGTTGGAATTAAATTATCTAATATAGGTTTGAAATATGCCGTAAAGATTGATAAGAAACTTACAATCATAAAATTCCGGCGTTTAAGATTTGCTTGTGCTTGCTCATCAATCCAGTTAGCATTCCAATTTTTGGCCATTGATATGCTAAATAAAAACAACACATAATCAAACGTAAGTTGAATATGAATGTTTTCTATACCAGAAAATGGATTAAAATTATGAGTTGTGTGTATCAATTCATATACTTTATTTGGTATAAATTCAGTTGATAGAACGGTAGTATTAAATCTTTGTTCATGTAAATCCCAGTTATTTATTTCATCTATGTCAAACTTACGGCCTGTTGTTTGTTTTTGTTTATCAAATAACCCAGTTTGTAACCTAGCAAATGCGCTGAAAAACCTATTTAGAATATTTGCTGCTTCGACAGGTTTGTCTGCAAATAATCTGGTAATAATATCATCAGTTGCCTGAACATGATTAGTTGTATTATCGGATAATAGTTGTTCTTTGACGGCTTCATTAGTTATGAATTCTAATGCATTAATACATAGATTATTATAAGTATTTTCCGAACGGGGTTCACCTAATATATATAAGGTATCTATACTATACAAATATAATGTGTCGATTAAATAATTTCCGGATGATTTTGTAACTGGTTCAGCAAGTATTGGTCCTAAATGTGATGCTGCCATTTTATTGTTTATTTTAAATCACATATTTTTTAGGATAGAAATAACTAACCACGCTTAATATCACTACACGCTTAAACACCTATCCTTACTAAACCGGCTAGGATTTTTGGCTTCTGCCAAAATCCGCCTTAGTAAGGTGAGTTCCTCAAGTAAAAGCCGTTGCGTTTATAAACACAATAGGCTTTTAGAGGATATTTTTAATAATCCAATTTAATAAAATAATTACAGAATAGAACCTAGTAAAATAATAAAACTAGAACTAAACACCACACCAAACCGGAATAGAAAAATAAAATATGTCAGCACTAGGTAGTTTTTTGTCAGCGGATAATTTGAAATATAATTACCAATTTCTAATTCAACGTGTCGAACAACGCACTGGTATTAACGCGCGAAAATATCCCGATATGGAGAAACAATTCGGAGCAATGGCCAAAGTGTTTGCCAATAAATTAGTTGCAAATGGTGCTGCTGAGCATGAATTGGCAAACTTGGCAACTATGAATAATAAATTGATTGACCATGCGGCTAATTTCTTTTGTGAGAAAATTGAGAACCGGCGGACTAGTGTAGGAGCGAGTGCAGGTGCTGGTGCAAGTGATGGCGCTATTCGCGGGACAACTGCATCTAGGTCAGGAGCACAAGAAGGCAGGTTGGCCGGGTCATATTTTAATTCCGAACAAGGGTTTACTATGCTAGAAAGTAATGATGATGTGAGCGGTGCATATTCACAATTAGTATCGGACAGGAATGCAGCATTGAATAAAAATGCCCGTGCTACATTTGATATGCCGGTAAGTGTGGCATCCAGAGATGCAGGGCGTGCTGATAATACACCCCTAGCTAAGCAACTAAAGAACTTAATGCTCGAACGTGCTGATGTAAATCAAGTGCCATCTACTAATGGAGTTGTTGGGTCAGGTCACCCAGGTGTCGGTTTATTACCATTCAACATTGATGATGAAGTCAACCATTTACTGATGCATGAACCTGGGTCTGACTTACCGCTTTATCAGAATATTATGGATTTGCAATCATCTGCATCAGTTAGTGAACGTGTTAAAGCCCTAGAAGCCGAGCGGCAGTCTAGTCTTCTCGGAAACACTAATTCTTTTACAAATGAATCCACTGGTTTTCTAAGTGGTGTTACTGATAGCAATGATTTGAATAGGATGACAATAAAACGCGGCGAACAATCTGCACAGCTGCCCATGACAAATACCCGCGCACAGACATATAACCAGCAATCCGAACTTCGTGACCCTGCTGAATTATACCGGCTAAGCTCGCAGGGTGAACAGAAACTACTCGGGGATATGACTTCAGGGACAATTGGGACAAATGATGTGCGAGCCCTAGCTCAACCTCAACCCAATTCATTAGCTGATAACCAACTTATTGAAAAATTATTGGCCATGCAAAGGGATATTCAGCCCAAGTATGCCGAGCGCACTAATTATATAGTTATTAATTCATTGGACCGGGATTGGTTTAATACCGATGAAACTCGTTACAGATTCCGCGTTAATTTCCGACCAAATTCATCCTATACAGGCGCAGGTATTCAGGATTTATACCGGAATGTAACCAGTGTGGAATTAGTTAATGCCCTCTTACCACAGGACTGTGTTAATATCCCGTTTGACCCACGTGTATACATAGATTTACTCAATTTTCCCTATCTATTGCTCCAAATTCAGGAATTCAGTGATGTATTCCGTGGGACTAATAGTCATAATGACCGTGCGTTTAGTGTCCTAGTATATGATAAGCAACATGATAGCAGTGTTCTCAGTTTAGACTATATTACCGGCAGCAACTCTATAGTCCAATCCAATCCTAAAACCCAATTTTACCGCGAATATCGCAAAACATTTTACAAATATACCCCTGCATATTTTGAGAAAAAGGTATTCTTCAATCAACCCCTTGCCAGTTTGCCGCATATGACAATAAATTTGGCTACCCCGGCAGGTGAAAATTTATATACCGATACAGATGTTCTTAAAATAACCACGGTTGATACCGCTAATTTATCGACACTATCAACGGGCTTGGAATATGTTAAAACAGTGGGTTATCCAGGAGACAATTCAACTGCATATGGGAACCGGCAATATATTCGTATTCAAACTGAAAGTGCATTTAGTAATAAAATGTTTAGATTGGGTGATTTAATTCGTATACAAGGATTTGATTGTAATGCATCATTATCAGTTGCTAATGCACGATTTAATGAGTTTATGAATCGTGAATCAGGACATTATATCCTTAACACCGATTATTGCAATGTAGCCACACCAAATACTGCTGCTGTAAATCAAGGTTATACTAGTAATTTATATATTGCACCACCTGGTGAATTAAATGCAACTAATACTGGTGTTGACGCGGCTACCTATTTTTCTAATTTAGTATCATCTAACCCATGGGTTCAAACTGAGTCAAAACTTATTAATGTCAATTTACAGACCCATTTGTTATTCAAGATTAATACCCGTGAGGGTGATATCAGCCCACTCACTAAGGCCATGAATATTTAATCATGTTGTTGGTATTTTTTATTTTTTTAGGAAGCCATATTTGCATGTGCAGTCTCTAGTTCTTTAATTTGTTCAGGTGTTATCATTTCAAATTCACTTAGTAACTCGCTTGATTTGTGCGTTGGTGTGTCTATTGATATGCTAGGTTCGGAACCTAGCTCTTGTTTTTTGCCTGGACTTACTAGCCACCAAACACCTGAACCAATAGCCCGTGCGGTCCAACAAGTCGCATTAACCACACCGCTAACAACTATTTGTTCGGCAACCCTTAGGGGTAGCCCACCACACGCTTTATTAAATAGATAAAGTTGCAGAGCAAGGACGTATGGGTCCATTATTTATTATATTTTGTTGTTTTTTGGTTTATTTTTTGGGTGGTGATTTTGTTAATGATGAATAACAAAAAATAAATTTAAACTAGGTAAATGAGTGTGTTAATACCGCCAAGTATGGTATTTAATACAATAACTTACCGTAGCCACTCTATTATCCTTACTAAACCGGCTATGATTTTTGGCTTCCGCCAAAATCCGCCGTAGTAAGGTGAGTTCCTCAATTAAAAGCCGTTGCGTTTATAAACGCAATAGGCTTTTAGAGGATAAGCCCACCCTGCAGGGTGGTCTTTTGAGTGTCTAGGATAAGGACGAGCGGAGCAAGTCCGCTCTTGACCTGGTGTCTCACTTGAATTGGAGCCCACCAGGGGTGGACTTATAATTCAATGTGGACGGTACATCTACTAGACCGCATTTTTATATTTAGCATGAAGAAACTTACTAATAACACTAGCAACTGGTGTTGACAAATTATAACCAGACGTTGCCAATTTCTCTAGAGTGTCTGCTGGTCGTAATACAACACTTTGTTTTTCAGTCAAATATACAACGCCTGGAATGGAACAAACTGTGACTGGTGAATCTGTGTTTGTCTTAATCTTGGTTATTGTTCGTTTTTCATAGTCCCAATAATATTTTTGATTGGTGTTATTATCTATTATAATACAATGATTATATGATTCAATATTATTATAGAATGGCAGTGGAATAGATTCTTCAAGTTCAATTCCAGAGCAAGATGCTGATAAAACACAAAGTTCATTTTCATTTTTATTTAGATATAGCATTTCACATGGATTGTTTGGATTAATTGAAATTAATTGACCATTGCCAGCATTTGGCAACTTCCTTATTTGCAATCGATGAGTGTCAATATGCAATGGGCTTTTTATTTCCATACCTATTTTTAGCCAATGTTTCCACTTAGAATCTGGATTAATGTATGACACAAGCACTGATCTTCTTTCTGAAAATTGACTTAAAAACATGTCTGGTGCAAACATTTTTGTGAACGTTGTTGTTTTTATGTTGCCATTTATTTCTTCGAATGAAAATAGTCGGTTTATTACATTACGTATATTTGTTGGGTCATCGGGCAATTCACCAGAGCCATTAAAATTAAGACTGATTTCTGCAAATGTTAATACACGAGGATTATCGCGTTCTTTATAAGCACGTTTAGATAGAATACCATAGTATTTGTTAGTGCTTGGTGAATAAAATATCACACCTAATCCTGTGAACCTAGCACCTTCAAGTAAAGGTCCACACTTATTACCTTTTAGAACAAATACATGGCCTTCAGAGCCGATTATAGTAAATGATTTACCGTTAGGAGATTGTATAATCCCACGCAAATTTAGATAATGTGAATTAAAAGTAGCAGACGGTATGAATCCTTGCCAAACCTGTTGATAATTATATCCATCAAATTTGAAAAGTCTCCATTCACGATCATTGTGTCCTGGTCGGTTAGTATTTTCAAAAGTTGTAAATTGAAAGGTGTCCCAATAACATGTCTTGTATCGCTTGTAACCATTTAATTCAGCGTCTGCAAACTTCATTTCAATACCTAATGGTTCCATTTCTTGACTCTTGATAGATTCGGTGTTAACCTGTGCAGAAGCCATTCAAGAGATGGATTATTTATGCGCAGGCAGAAGTAGTTATAATATTGCTTTGCTAGGATATGTAAAACATTTTTTGTAATAAATTATTAGTAAATTCAATAAAAAATTGTTTACTGGTGTCGGTTTATTAACCTAGCACAACAATAGTTACCCGAATCCTTACTGTAAGAAAATGCAACCAACATATAAATTTATTTGCCGTGTCGATGCTGTCAGAAGCTGTGCTAGGATGCTTATTTGTAATAATAATCACAGTGCAAACAACATATTAGTAAAAAATAAACCTAGACTTACTCCTCTAGGGCAAGCCGTATTTGTTGGAAAATGGAATCCCCCATCTGAAGGACATACGCAGTGCACTAATCAACGTTATCAATGTTGCTACACTGGATATTTCGGACTTGTGCACCACGTGGTGAATAAATATGAAGTGAAACAGCCGGAGTAGAAAACTGGTTACGAATTTGATGCGCACCTATATTATTATCAATATATCCAGCAGCGCCTTGTGAATGAACACGCCAGCCTATTTTTTTCATTTGGTAATTCTCACGGTCCATAACAAATAGGTTTTCCATAAGTTGGCCTTGTAGAACTAGAAAACTGCAACCGAAAACCGGGTGATAATGAATCGGTGACCGTTGACCGGGTTGCCAGGTAATAACAAACATATCAAAAGGGTATTGATTATCACCAGTCGCACGATAACGATATCCTAAAGGAGCTCCTGCTGCCGGAATCATATGATTGATTGGGACCGTGGTTTTTACATAGCTCTGCAAGAGTGGATTTTCGGTGGTCGGATGATTTTCCCATTCACGCCAATCATAATCCATATTCCAGTAATATTCGTTGAGTAGCTGCCGGCTCATAATAAGTGCGCGATGATGCCCGTATTTATTGAATACATGATTGAGTTCGGTTCCTAGTTGTGCTAGGTTGCGGATAACTGATGC
>JACCED011210704.1_pt1 | contig 41781 bp, 33 predicted proteins | sample 7455021 | NCBI WGS metagenome assembly JACCED01 (sample SAMN15323456, study PRJNA562643) | freshwater metagenome | isolation source: river surface water | place: USA:Blue River Watershed | collected 2017-08-19
CTGCGAGTTTAGAAGAAGTAGGTACCGTTCTTCAAGTAGGAGACGGTATTGCTCGTATCTACGGATTATTCAGCGTACAAAGCGGTGAATTAGTAGAATTTGAAAATGGCGTTCGCGCTGTTGTATTAAACCTTGAAGAAGATAACGTGGGAGCGGTATTGATGGGTAGTAGTGCAGAAATCAAAGAAGGTGATAAAGTAAAAAGAACAAACAAAATTGCCAGTATCAAAGTTGGTCATGGTATGCTTGGACGTGTTGTAAATGCTTTAGGAGAACCTATTGATGGTAAAGGTCCTATCACTGGCGATCTATACGAAATGCCATTGGAGCGTAAAGCTCCAGGTGTGTTGTTCCGTGAGCCTGTTAAAGAACCTTTGCAAACCGGTATTAAAGCGGTAGATGCCATGATTCCAATTGGAAGAGGTCAGCGTGAGTTGATCATTGGTGATCGTCAAACTGGTAAAACTGCAATTGCTTTAGATACAATTATCAACCAAAAAGAATTTTTTGAAGCAGGTAATCCAGTTTATTGTATTTATGTTGCTTGTGGTCAAAAAGAATCAACTGTAAAACAAGTTGTGAAATCTCTAGAAGAGAGTGGAGCAATGCCTTACACAATTGTTGTGTCTGCACCTGCGTCTGCTCCTGCACCATTGCAGTTCTTTGCCCCTATGGCAGGTTGCGCAATTGGTGAGTTCTTCCGCGACTTAGGTATGCCAGCTTTGGTTGTTTACGACGATTTGTCTAAGCAAGCAGTAGCTTACCGTGAGGTATCATTGTTACTTCGTCGTCCACCTGGACGTGAAGCATATCCAGGGGATGTTTTCTACTTGCATAGCCGTTTGCTTGAGAGAGCTTGTAAATTGAATGCGAATGATTCAATTACGCAAAACATGAACGATTTGCCAGAAGGATTGAAAGGCATGGTTAAAGGTGGTGGTTCGTTAACGGCTTTGCCGATTATTGAAACACAAGCCGGAGACGTTTCAGCTTATATTCCAACTAACGTAATTTCAATTACTGATGGTCAAATCTTCCTTGAGTCTAATTTGTTTAACTCAGGTGTTCGTCCAGCAATTAACGTAGGTATCTCTGTATCTCGTGTGGGTGGTAATGCACAAATTAAATCAATGAAAAAGGTTGCAGGTACGTTGAAACTTGACCAAGCTCAGTATCGTGAGTTAGAGGCATTCTCTAAATTTGGATCTGATTTGGATGCAGCAACTAAATCTGTATTGGATAAAGGTTCTCGTAACGTAGAAATCTTGAAACAAGCTCAATATAGTCCTTTTTCAGTAGAAAAGCAAATTGCTATCATTTATTTGGGTACATCTAATTTGTTGCGTTCTATCCCTGTAAATAAAGTTCGTGAGTTTGAAACAGCTTATTTGGAATATTTAGAAGCGAAACACAAAGATACTTTGAACGCATTGCGTGCGGGCAAATACGATGATTCAATAACTTCAGTTCTTGCGAAGGCTGGTGCTGAAATTGCTCAAAACTATTCTGCTTAATACAAATTATGCCAAGTCAAAAAGAAATACGAGCTCGAATTTCATCAACCATTGGTACACAACAAATTACCAAGGCAATGAAATTGGTTTCGGCAACAAAACTTCGTAAAGCGAGTGAGGCCATTGTAAAGATGCGACCATATGCTCTCAAATTGCAAGGTATCATGTCGAATCTTCAAGAGAGTGCCGATGATGAACGTTTGGCAGTGTACTTTCAAAATCGCGAAGTAAAAAGTGTTTTGTTGGTAGTGGTAACGAGCGACCGTGGACTTTGTGGAGCATTCAATGCAAACGTTGTAAAAAGAGCGAAGCAATTGCTTGAAAACGATTACAAAGACTTGGAGAAAAAAGGCAAAGTAAGAATTCTTTGTGTTGGTAAAAAAGGTGCTGAAGGATTGAAGCGTTATGGCTATACCTGTGATACAACTTTCGTATCAAATTTGGTTGACCTTTCTGCTGCCTCTGCATTTGAGTTTTCGCAATACGTGATAGATCAATATTTGAGTGGTTCATGCGATAAAGTTGAGATTGTTTACAATCAGTTTAAAAATGCTGCGACACAAATTTTAACCAATGATGTTTTGCTTCCTATTACCAAAATGGAAAGTGGAGCTGCAAATAACAACTCCGACTATATTTTTGAGCCTGGTAAAGTGGAAATTTTACAAGATTTGATTCCTAGAAGTTTGAAAACACATATCTATCGTGCATTTTTAGATTCTTTGGCTTCTGAACATGGTGCTCGTATGATTTCAATGGATAAAGCAACCGACAATGCTGGTGAGTTATTGAGAACATTGAAGTTAGCGTATAACCAAGCACGTCAGGCTGCAATTACCCGCGAAATCTCAGAAATTGTGGGTGGGGTTGCTGCTCTAGAAGGATAACCTGATTAAAATGAATAAAAAAAAGACCGTTTCAAACGGTCTTTTTTTTTATCCCTCATCCAATCTGAAAACTTGTATATACTTGTGTGTGTCTTTTATTTTTTGTACCAATTGATCTAAATGGTCTGCAGTGTTAACCAATACCTCCACTTGACCTCCGAAGGTGCCATCTTCATTGGCTCGAATATTGATGGCTTTCATGTTTACCGCCATATCTTTTGATATAATATCGGCAATTTTACTCACAATTCCAACATCATCAATTCCACTAACACTTAACTTAGCATCAAACGATTTTTGATAGCCATCAGTTCTCCATTGTGTTGGAATGATTCGGTAGCCATATTGACTCATTAATCGGGTGGCATTCGGACAGTTGGTTCTGTGAATCTTGACTCCATCACTCACAGTAATAAATCCAAAAATAGAATCTCCTGGTAATGGATTACAGCACTTAGAGAGCGAATAGGGCATTTCAAAGTCGTCACCAATGATGATTTGTTTGACTGATTTCTTCTTTTCTTTGGCTGGTGGTAGAGATTCGCTAATTTTTACTTTAGGAGGGAAAATAATTTCAAGAAGTAATTCTTTGTTGATTTTAATTTTGCCCTCTGCTACAGCGTGAAAAAATTCGTTATTTGATTGATATTGATAATGTTTTACCATTAAAACAATATATTTATCTAAGAAATCAATATGGTGTTTTCGATATAATCTCTGTAAGATTGATTTCCCCAATCCGGCTTGTTTTGATTTTTCGTCTTTTAGAAATTCACGAATTTTACTTTTAGCCCTTGCAGTGTGCACCACACTGAGCCAATTTGGGGTTGCTCTGTATTTTTGAGTTGTGAGGATTTCCACAATATCCCCATTTTTTAGGGGATGATTAATCGGTACCAATTTATTATTTACTTTGGCTCCAATGGTTTTCATTCCAACTTCTGTATGAATGGTAAACCCAAAATCTAGAGCGGTTGATCCAACTGGCATCGGCTTTACATCACCTTTTGGGGTGAAAACATAGATTTCTTCTCCAAGCAATGAATACCTGAACTCATTCACCAAATCAAGAGCCGATAAATCGTTGTTCTCTATAGTTTCTTTAACCGCATTGATCCAATGTTCAAAAGCTTCCTCTTGCGGGGTGTGTGAATTGTCGGGTTGACCAGCCTTATATTTCCAATGTGCTGCCAGACCTCTTTCGGCAATATCGTCCATTCTTTTTGAACGGATTTGCACTTCAACCCAACGTCCTTTAGGACCAAGAACTGTAGTATGCAAAGCTGAATATCCGTTGTTTTTAGGATGACTTAACCAGTCGCGTAAACGTCCCTCATGCGAACGATATTTATCGGTAATAATGGAGTAAACCCTCCAGCAATCGGCTTTTTCTAGAAATAGGGGCGAGTTTACAATGACACGAATTGCGAATGCATCGAAGACTTCTTCAAACGGAATTCCTTGTTTCACCATTTTACGATGAATACTGTAGATGCTTTTCGGTCGACCTTTAATTTCAGTGATATCTAAACCTGAGGCATCGAGTTCAAGTTTAATAGGTTCAATAAATTCCCGGATATAGCGTTGGCGAGAGAGCTTTGATTCTGCAATTTTGAGAGAAATTTCTCTGTAAGCAACTGGCTCTGTAAACTTTAACGCTAGATCTTCCATCTCCGTTTTAATTGCATTCAAACCCAATCGATGGGCTAGGGGAGCATAAATATAGAGTGTTTCTGATGCGATTTTCAGTTTAGTATTTTCTGAAACTGAGCCTAAGGTTCTCATGTTGTGGAGTCTATCACACAATTTGATGAGAATGACCCTGAGATCCTCGCCCAAGGTGAGAATCATTTTTTTGAAATTCTCGGCTTGTATGCTGGCATCTCGATCAACCGTTTCAAAAACCACGGAGATTTTGGTTAGTCCATTGATAATTTCGGCAACTTTATCTCCGAACTTATGTTCAATGTCGTCTAGGGTTATGTCTGTATCTTCAACAACATCGTGCAACAAGGCACAAACTACGGAAGTGGTTCCTAAACCAAGTTCTCCTGCCGCAATTTGAGCAACCGCAAGTGGGTGAAAGATATAAGGTTCGCCACTTTTTCTAACCATTCCTTCGTGTGCACGTGCTGCAAGATCGAAGGCAGCACGTATCACAGAAATTTTTTCTTTAGGGAGATCTTCCCCAAGAGTTTTTAATAGGGTTTTGTAGCGTTTAAGTAATTCGCTACGATATGCTTCATAAACTTCGCCGTCTAGTAATGCCATCGGCAATTATTTGCTTAATTCTGCAAAATATTTGAAAAATTGGGGGATGGTTTCAATTCCTTTGAAGTAATTGAAAACGCCGTAATGTTCGTTGGGACTATGAATTGCATCACTATCTAAACCAAAACCCATTAACACCGTTTTTGTTTCTAATTCTTTTTCAAACAGCGCAACAATAGGAATACTTCCACCACCGCGAGTAGGAATTGGATCCACCCCAAAAGTTTCTTTCATTGCTAAAGAAGCTGCATTGTATGCAATACTCGTGGTAGGAGTTAAAACAGGTTCGCCACCATGATGAGGGGTTACCTTAACTTTAACGCCTGCTGGGGCGATACTTTCGAAGTGTTTTTGAAAGATTTCAGTGATTTTTTCACTACTTTGGTTGGGCACCAAACGCATAGAAATTTTGGCATACGCTTTTGATGGCAAAACTGTTTTTGCTCCTTCGCCAATATAACCACCCCAAATTCCATTCACATCAAGTGTAGGTCGTATTCCAGTTCTTTCGATCGTTGTAAACCCTTTTTCACCCAAAACATCATCAACATCTAAATGCTTTTTGTAATCATTTATGTCGAATGGAATTCTCGCTAATTCTGCTCTGTCTTCTTCAGATACAACTGCTACATCATCATAAAACTCTGGAATCGTAATGTGTCTGTTTTCATCGTGCAAACTGGCAATCATGGTACAAAGCGCGTTGATTGGATTTGCAACTGCTCCACCATAAACACCGCTATGTAAATCAATTCTTGGTCCGGTAACTTCCACTTCAACATAACTGAGGCCTCTTAGTCCAACATCTATAGATGGGCAATCGTTTGCAATAATGGCAGTATCAGAAATTAGGATAACATCGGCTTTTAGTTTCTCTTTATTTGCTTTACAATATGTTCCAAGGTTATTGCTACCAACCTCCTCTTCTCCCTCAATCATAAATTTGATGTTGCATTTGAGGGAATTCGTATTCATCATTGTTTCAAATGCTTTCACGTGCATGAAAAACTGCCCTTTATCATCGCAAGCACCACGGGCATAGATTTTATTATCAATGATTGTTGGTTCAAAGGGTGGGGTGTTCCATAGTTCATTAGGAACCGATGGTTGTACATCGTAATGCCCATAAACCAAAACTGTAGGCAATGAGGCATCTATTATTTTTTCTCCGTAAACAATCGGATTTCCAGCGGTTTCTTCCAAAACCACATTTTCAGCGCCAGCGGCAATCATGAATTCTGCAACTTTTTCAGCACATTTGCGAACGTCACCAGCAAAAGCAGAGTCGGCACTGATGCTTGGAATACGCAGTATATCAAACAATTCGCTTAAAAAACGATCTTTGTTTGATTCAATATAATTGTTAATTGACATAGTTGCAATTTACGAATGAATTGCAGTTTGTACAAAGGAAAAAATGTAAAATTAAACGAGAAAACAATTTAATTTGTTTGACCCTGATTGAATTTCGAATTTTCCTTTCGAGCCAAGGCTTCTTTTTTCTTAAAGTCTTTAAAAAAATAGATGACAGCAGCAAAAACAACTACTGTAAAAACGACTTCCCATAAAAATACGTCGCTTTTAAATGCCTCTTTGGTGTAGCTAGCAGTATCTCTCATGTTTTCAGATATTAAAGTTGAATAACAGGGATTTCTCCTTCAACCACTAAACGACCAAGGGTTTTTTGTTTGACTTCCTCAACGCTCACCCCAGGGGCAATTTCTTTGAGTTCAAATCCTCTATCGGTGATGTCGAAAACCCCCAATTCGGTGACAACTTTTTTAACACAAGCCAATCCGGTAAGTGGTAAACTACATTTAGGCAAAAGTTTGCTTTCTCCAGCTTTGTTGGTATGTTGCATTGCAACAATGATATTCTTTGCTGAAGCCACTAAATCCATGGCTCCTCCCATGCCTTTGACCATTTTTCCGGGAATTTTCCAATTGGCAATGTCGCCATTGTCTGAAACTTCCATGGCACCGAGAACAGTTAAGTCTACTTTTCCTGCGCGGATCATCCCAAAACTCGTTGCACTATCGAATATGGATGAACCGTTAACTTTTGTGATGGTTTGTTTCCCAGCGTTGATTAAATCTGCATCTTCCTCTCCCTCAAACGGAAATGGACCCATTCCTAATAGACCATTTTCACTTTGCAAAACTACTTCCATGCCTTCAGGAATATAGTTGGCAACCAAAGTAGGAATGCCTATTCCCAAATTTACATAATAACCATTTTGCAACTCTCGCGCTATGACCTTTGCAATTCCAAATTTATCTAACATGCTTCACAAATTTCAATAAAAAAAATCATATTCTTGCAACATTTACTCGCCTTTTCCGATTATTTCTGAATTTGTTGCTTCAATTGTTGAAGTGTCACATTTCGTGAATTTGCTCTTCTATTCATCAATTTTAAAACCCTGTTTAAATAGGCATCGCATTGTGGAGTTTCATCAAATTTCATGTGTAATTCTGCCAGAAACATTAAAGCTTCAATTTGGTCAGGGTTTAATTCTAAAGTTTTCAGCATCAATTTTTTAGCTTCAGCAAATTGTCCCTCAAGAAAATAACAACTTGCTAAATTCAATAAAGTTAATTCGTGTTTTTGCGATTTTTGCAAATTTATCTTTAAAACATCTTTTGCCGCTTGAACGTTTTTTTGACGAATTAAACAGTTTGCATATTCCGCACCAAAATCCAAATTGAGCTTCATTTGTTGATACGCTCGCTGATACCATTCACTTGCAGCCGATAAATCACCTGTTTTATCCATCGATTTTGCTACCCTGTAACAAAGCCAAGCATCCGACTTTGCTGCATCTAATGACTTAGAAATTTCGACCACTTTTTGGTAATTACCCTTTAGGAAATTCAGCAACAATGCATTCTCACCCTCAGTTTCCTTCCCAATGATTTCAGTGGCTTTTTGAATATAAAGTGGATTTGGATCAAATTTTTCAAAGTAACTTAAATAGGCTTTCACCAACATAGATTTTTCTGGATTGGGATTGTTAACTGCATATAAACCCAATAATTTCCCTTTGTTTTTTTCTAAATTGATTGATTTTGAGGGACGCTGAATCTTGTGATCATGAACCAATACATGTGGAATGTCTTCTGAACCACTAGCTGGCATATGACAACCAACACATGCATTTTGATGATTTTGTTGAGAAATTGGAAGTTTACACTTTTTGAGTGTGCTTTTGATTGAAGATTCCGAATGGCAGTTTTGACATTGCTGATTGAAGCTCTGTATTTTTGTTTTTTTGACACTTACGTGCGGATCATGGCAATTAATGCAAGTGAAATTAATGTTAGGGTTGTAGGTTTCGTTATTTCCCTGATTGGTTTTGATGAAACACGCACTTTTTTGGAACCTGTCTGCATGTCCTGCCATCACGAAATAATCGTTATTTTCATATTTTGGCATGTAAATCTCAAAAACGTCACTCAGCTTCATTCCTGGTCTAAAATCAGTGAACTTTTTACCCGGTTTCAGAACGTTATTTCCTTGTAAATGACATCTTTGACAAATATCAATTTGCAAAGAAAAAGGCAGTCGTTTCGGGTTTACAATACTTCGATCTGCTTCTTTTTGAGTGTTGACAATGATTCCATTTCTTTTTTGATTGACATGAAGTTCTCCTGGTCCATGACAACGTTCACAATCAATTCCTTGTGGGATTTTTTCAAAAAAATTGATGCTCTCTTGATTGATTTTTGGAATTCCATTGTGACATGACATACATTCGATGTCGATTTTTCGGTGAAAAGACGTATTGGTAACTTCAAAGCCCGGTGGTAAATCCCATTTCCCCTTTTGAGTGTAAAAGGTTAATGGCGCTTGATAGATAAATCCATTGTCGTTCCAAAAATGACTATTTGTATGTTGTCCACTACCAATAATATGTGAAATTTTTTCTTCACGGTAGTGAACGGTATCTTTTCCATTTAAACGATATTCGGATATATAAAGTGAAGATTGCTTCCAAAACGGGTAATAAAACAAATCGCGGTTTTGGTCGTAAACAGGTTTATTATTTGAAAATGAACCCGAACTTTTGGACATCTTTGCGAGGTCAAAACTTTTACCCATTCCGGTATGGATAAATGTTTCATGTTTATCGGAATGACAACCTTTGCAAGTTTCCATTCCTACATAATCTACGGTATCATTCAGATTTAAGAAAAAACCAGTATCTTGAACAGAATGACCCCAAAGGGTGGTATGAGAATAAGTAAAATATGAGGCAGCAAAAACAACTGCACTAAAAACTGCAGCAATCCAAAATTTTCGGGCCTTCGACATAATCAATCGTTGGCAAAAATAGAGATTTTATCTTATTTATTGACCAAATTCCATTTGCCAATCCAAAACTCCACCAATGAGGTTTCTTACATTTGTGAATCCATTTTGGATGAGAAATTGTTGGGCTGTAGCACTTCTTTTTCCTGATCTACAATGCACGATCAATTCTTCATTTTTGAATGAATCAATTTCATCTAATCTACCAGGTAATTCTCCTAGAGGAATGAGAGTGCCATTCAAATTAAACTCATCAAATTCATATTGCTCTCTCACGTCTAAAATGTTCAGAGGTTCTTGCGCGTCAATTCTACGCTTAAGTTCTATAACTGAAATATCTTGTATCATTTATTTTACTGTTTGAAAAATTGTGTTGAACCCATTTGTCCGTTGACCAAAAATGTTCTTGCAAAATACAAACCTGATTTCAGCTTGGAAACATCAAAAATTTGATGATCGCCGTCTAAAGACAGAACAATTCTTCCAGAAAAATCATAGATTTCGGTTCTTTTAACAACTCCAAAATTGGGTGAAATCTGAATGTAGTGGTTGGTAGGGTTAGGGTAAGCTTTCACGGAAATTTTGTTGATTTTTTTTGTAGAGAATGCATAATCAACTCGCTCTCCAAAAAGCATCCGAATCATTGGAGTACCCATGATTGAATAGTCAACCTTTTCCCAACTACCGAGCAAATTATAAAATAGGTGTGGGTTTCCTTGGTCTTTGTTGTTGTAACGATAATTATTGTCGTATCCAACATTTAAAACATATGGCATATTTTGCAACCAACCAACGTAATATGTTCCTGCGGTTAAATGAATCGTAGAATCGAAGAAGAAATAGTGAAACAAGTTAATTGAATCTCTGTACACTGGTTTGTCTACATTGATTTCATATACCAATTGATCTTTGTTGTCTGCAGCTCCAATAGGAGATAGTGCTTTCCAAATTCTAAGTTTAAAACTTCGCTGGCTAACATCAACATTTGTTTGGGTAAAATACATGGCAATACCCCTCAAAGAGTCATCTTTGAGCGTTGTGAATTCCATGGCAAATTGTCCTTTAATATTGCCTAAATAAGCGTAATCTAAACCAAAGGCACCTTCAGCACTTCCATCATCGTAGGCATACCAAGGCAAGAAATTATGTGTCAACTCAACTTTGTTATTGTCAGTTGTTGCGTTGTAGTTCGATGGCAAATTATCATTACTTTGAGGAGCAATCTGATATGTGAATTTCAACGAGGGTGTTGGTGTAGACAATGTATCAAAAAAAGGAATATCGAATTTTTCAGAAGTATCAGATAATTTCAAAATATTCCGAGAAGAACTGGCAAATGGTTGGATGAAAATTTCTTTGCCATATTTGTTTTTTATGTCTAATTGAAATCGAGTTTGAACCCCGTTTTTGCCGTATAAATTCCCAACGGTTACCCTTGGTCCAGACCCCTTGATGCTTGAGTTTAACTTGTAATGTGTGTAAGGAACGTTAAAATAGTCTTTGATTAAACCATTGTTTACATTTACAATTCCAACATCTTCAATGTTGTCATTGTTTGGGTTTCTGCCTTTATCAAGTCTAATGTAATCAATATTCCAATGATTCAAATTACCGGTAGATTTCGTATAATTTACCCATCTAAATTGAAAGTCTTTGAAAAGAAAGTCTGTTGTATTGAGGGGTATGAAGATTTGCTTAAAGGTGTCGATTTCTTGTCCTCCAACGCTCCAAACCCTTATCCATTCCTTTTTTGAGTTTTTGAAAAACAGAACCAATGAATCTTCAACTTCTGGTCTATCTCCATATCCTTGTGCTTGATAAAAGAAACTCAAATATAAATTGTCGGAAACTTGGTATTGATAGGAGGTAGGACCCTGAAAATAATATTGCAAATTGATGGGCTGCGATGTTAGACTATCGGCAAAAACCATCTTCATTTTGTCTAGGTTGCTGTATGGTTTTCCGTATTCATTCAGATGGTCAAATGTAGCAACTTGGAAATTTGGGGGATTCATACCGTATGAAGCATTCACCCAGACTTGATTTTCACACCATTTTTTCTGATCTGGATAACCAAAACTTTTGTAAGCAAAATCTTCGAAAAATGGCAATGTTAAGGTATCGGTTATTCGATAAGAAATCTCGTCGGTATTGTTTAAAGGGCTATTTGAATTGGATTTTAACAAATCGGCCGAAATTGGATGAATCGAGATAGGTTGAGCTCCGATTGAACAGCAAAATAGACATGAAAGTAACAGGAGTCTCAAAGACCTTTTAATTTTAACTAAACCCCTAAATCCGCTTACTAAATTCATTCTATCTTTTTCTGAGAAGAATCTGCAGAAAACTTCAGATTCAAATAACGTAAATTTTACTTAAATATTGTGCGCAGTGTTAAAAAAATCAATTTCCAATATCGCTTGGTACTTCATCCAGTCCTTGCTCTATTTTGAGGGAATCTATTTCAGGGAACTGTTCTTTGTTGTTTGAAATGACCACCAAGTCTATCATTGTACCTTTGCTAATCAGTGTTCCAGGAGCAATTTCACGTCCGTTGATGGTTTGTGAAACCACTAAATTGTTTCCAATTTCATCGTAGCTATAAGAAACATTTCCCAAAATCAAGCCGTTGTTTTTAAGCACAGCCTTGCTCAAAGTTAAACTTTGATCAATTAATTTGGGCATTTTAATTTTGGGTTTGTTGCCTGAATTTACCACCACATAAATGGCTCTGTCTGGTTTTACTTCTTCGTTTGCTGCTGGAATTTGTTCAACAATTGAGAAAGGTTCGGCCTTTTCATTATAAACGCTATCGATGATTTTAATTGTTAAACTTAATTTTGATAATTCCGCTTCAGCATCTGAAACAGTTTTCCCAACAAGTGACGGTACTTTGATGCGAACATCGTGTTTGGTGTACCATCCTAATCCCAAATAAACAATAAAAATGATGACGCCAATTAAACCAACTGCCGCTCCAATATTGTACAACCAATTGCGTGAATTATTTTCCATTGTTATTTTGTGTTGATGCCCCAAATTTCAGTATTTCTTCTATAAAATCAAAAGGTTTGTATCCGTTAATTGCCGCTTGATGGTAAATACATGTTGCAGGGGTCATTCCTGGAAGAGAATTTATTTCAATGATTACAGTTTCAACCTTTCCGTCAGCATATATTTTAACAAACGCATCAATTCTACAATATCCTGTTACATCAAGTGCTCTAGCCACTTTTTCGAGCGTTTTTCTCACTTCTTTTGAAATCCTAGTTTGTTCAATTGGATCTTTTGAAAAACGAGAAGGCGTCAAATTTTGTCCTTCACCAGCTAAAAACTTTTCTTCCAAGCTCAATATCTCCGACTCAGCCAAAGATTCAGACGGTTCAAACATCTCATATTCAATTTCTCCTGATTTATTGATATGAGTTAACATTCCTCCGGTAACCTCTAAAAACCTTATGCAATCGCCTTTTTCAATGAACTTTTCGATTAAAAATTCAGTTTTTTGAGGGATTTCGTCGTTTACGGATAGATTTAATTTCTCACACAAATCTGGTGAAAGTGTTTTACTGTCCCTAAAAATCAAAGAAAGAAACATTTCGAGTTCTTCTGCTGATTTTATTTTTCGTACGGCAGCACTGCAACCATCGTCGGCAGGTTTTGCAATCAGAGGCAAACCAAATTCCTGAGTGATTTTCAAACAAATTTCGGATGGATTTTGCTGAAAATCAGATTTTTGAATCATGGTATGATCTGCAACCAAAAATCCTAACTGTCGGAGTTTTTTGTTGGTTTCATATTTATTAATTGTAATGGCAGCGCTATGAGCCAAACTACCGTTGTGATAAAGTCCTACCGCAGCTAAATCCTTTTGCAAAGTTCCATCCTCACCCGGCCTTCCATGTAAAGCAATGAAAACGCCTTCAACTTCTCTTGAAAGTGATTCAATATCAATTAATTCGGGTTTGAAAATTGGTCGATTTTGGTTGATTTTAATTGTGATATCAGAGGCCTCTTCTTGGATAAAAGTTAGAACCTCATTTTCAGTAAAATGTTCAATTTTCTCTCGAATGTCATCGGCATTATCTTTGAGCATCATGTTCAAAGGCATTTTATACAACTTGTAGGAATTTGAGTCGCCCGCAAGAAATAATGGAATCGGTTCTACAGTTTCGCTACTGCTCAACTTTTCATAAATGTTGCGACCAGATTCCATGCTAATATGACGTTCGAAACTATATCCACCCATGATCACTGCGATTTTCTTTTTTGAAATTTTCGAGGCATCCTGCGCCGAAATCAACTTTAAAAACGTGTCTTTCAAAGCCCCAAATTTTTGTCCTTTTGGGTGATTTTTGGTTCTAGCATCCAAAGATTGCAGAATGATATAAGAGAGGAACTTACTGGGGTTCAAACCAATTTCCGCAGCCTGATGGAAGAAAAAAGAACTTGGCATCATTCCACTGGTGGTATTTGGATCGTTCAAGAAAATTTCATTGTCATGGTCAACAAATCCATCTATTCTTGCATACACCTCAAAGCCAAAATGATGGTAAAGTTGAACGCAAGCCTGTCGAATATCGTCAATGATGTGAGCCTCTACCTCAATGGGCGTGACCTTGTTTGATAAACCAGGTAAATATTTGCTTCTGTAATCAAACATTGCACCTGGCTTTCGAATTTCTGTTGGAGGAAGTGCAAGGCAATGCCCATTTTCTGTTGCCACAACGATGCAACTAAACTCTTTTCCATCGATCATGGATTCTACCACAACTTGCGACTCGCTATCGAGTGATTCTAATATGCAGATTCCGTTGTAATTGATGAAAAAATCATGAAGTTCATCGGGTCTATAAATAACATTTCCATTTACAAGCAGGGGCAATCCGAGTCCGCTTCTTAAATCGGTAAGATGTTTAATTTCATTGATTTGGTTTTCTGATGATTTTTGCTTATATTCATCAGTGTTGAAATCCATTTTAAAAAATGCCAAATCAATGGCATTGCAAAATGAATCAAAGTTTGGATGTTCTAAGATACTCACTCCCAAGGATGAACCTTGATGTGCCGGTTTTACAACCATTCTTTCACCAAACATTAGGTTAAATTGTACAAACCACTCTCTTTTCTGTTCAAAAGAATGTGCATTGTTCCATAATGTTTTGTCTATGGTTTGAAATTCATTTACAAACAAGCCCGTTGATGTTTGAAACTCTTTTTGTATGGATTTGTTGATTCCGATTGCAGAGGGTAAAATTCCAGATCCACTGTATGGAATTCCATGCCATTCTAAAATTCCTTGGATGCTACCATCCTCTCCAAATGTTCCATGTAATGCCAGAAAAGCAAAATCGATGTGATATTGAAGTTGATCAAATTGAACAATTGTACCGATACTTTCAAGCATCAAATGCTCTAACTTTTTTTGCGCAAGGTGTTCAATAGAAAAATGTTCATTGGTTTGAACCTGTTTTTCCCATTCAGCTTGCCACGTCAAAAATTGATCAGGGTATGCTTGTTTCAATGATTCTATTGCATTTAAACTCTCCGCATAAATCTGAAATCCATGAGGCAGCTCGGGTAGAAACTTTGCTGGTGGATAAAAATCGCGAATACTACCTTTGTACACGTATTGCCAATCTACAATGACAAGATTCCCAAAACTATCTACAAAAATTGGAACTGCATCAAAAATTGACTTGTCGAGATTGTCGTAAACAGTGCGTCCTCCCGCAAAGGAAACCTCCCTCTCTCGAGATTGACCTCCAAAAAAAATGCCTACACGAATTTTTTTCATGAAGTCACAAAAATAGGTAACAATTGTTCTAAACCCAATGAGCAATCATTCGTTTTTTATTGTTAATTTGCAAAGCATTTATGAACCAAATTTTATTGTTCCAAAATATACAGGATTTATCGGCATCAACTTTGCCTGATAACGTGAAGGCTTACGTAGAAAATAAATTTTCAGACGATCAATATTCGTATGATTATTTTGGTTTTGAGGGACATTTTTTCCTCGTGAAATTGGGTAAAAACACTGGAAATTTGGAATCGGAGCGGTTGCGAGTGGAAGGTGCAAGAATTGCAAAAAGTGCAGCATCGCTGAAATTAACAGAAATTAATATCATTTACTCAGATTTTCAAAAAGACAATGCCTTGAAAATTTGTGAAGGTTTTTTGTTGAATCAATATACTTTTAATCATTTTAAAAGCAAGTCTCCTGATGCGGGTCTGTGTCAACTTCAACTCAATTCGTCAGACGCATCTGACCTTTATACATTAAACACCATCGTAAAGTCTGTGTTTAAAGCCCGCGATTTGGTAAATCAGCCTTCTAATCACCAAACGGCAACAGATTTGGCATTGCAATTTGAAAAATTGGGTGTGGAAGCTGGATTTACCACAGAAATATTAGGAAAAGCTCAAATTGAAAGTCAGAAAATGGGCGGTCTTTTGGCGGTGAACAAAGGAAGTCAAGAACCTCCTTCTTTTTCAATCATGAATTATAAACCCGAGAACGCTGTGAATTCTCAGCCATACATTTTAGTTGGGAAAGGCGTTGTTTTTGATACCGGAGGGTTGAGTTTGAAGCCCACACCCAATAGTATGGATTACATGAAATGCGACATGGCAGGTTCTGCTGTTGTTGGAGCTGTAATGTACGGAGTGGCTTCATTAAAATTACCAGTTTGGGTAATGGGTTTGGTGCCTGCTACCGATAATAGACCCGGAGAAAATGCAATTTGCCCTGGTGATGTAATTACCACACTCGATGGAACAACTGTTGAAGTGCTCAATACAGATGCTGAAGGACGTTTAATTCTTTGTGATGCACTTAGTTTTGCTAAGAAATATGACCCATTGATGGTTTTTGATTTTGCAACATTAACAGGAGCAGCTGCAAATGCTTTAAGTAGTTACGGTTGTGCGGTGATGGGAACAGCGTCAGAGTCCCTCAAAAATGAAATCAAAGAAAGCGGAGAAACCGTTTATGAGAGAATGGCGGAACTGCCTTTGTGGCCAGAATATGGCGATGAAATGAAAGGCGAAATTAGTGATTTAAAGAACTTAGGAAAAGGAGCGGGGGGAGCTCAATCTGCAGCCATGTTTTTAAAACATTTTACAGCATATCAATGGTTGCATTTCGATATTGCTGGCACGTCGTTTGCTCATGCGCCTAAAGGCTATATTTCACAAGGAGGAACAGGATTTGGTGTAAGAATGATGTTGAATTATTTTATAAAAAAATATAATGGAAAATAAAATGATAAAAGTGGGTATTACCCAAGGCGATCCGAATGGAATTGGAATGGAGCTGATTTTGAAAACTTTCTCAGATGAAAGTATTTATAAATATTGCATTCCAGTGTTGTATGCCTCGCCAAAGGTTTTTGGGTTCTATAAAAAAACTCTGAGTATGGAACAACCTACCTATCATTTGGTTAAAAGTGCCGAAAATGCTGTTGCTGGAAAACTTAACCTTGTGATTTCGAGTGATGAAACCATTGAAATTCAAATGGGACAAGCTTCAGAAGTTGCTGGAAAAGAAGCCCTGAAATCTCTCGATGCAGCGCTAAATGATATTCATCATTTGGATGCTTTGGTGACCGCACCTCTAGATAAATCAACTGTTGCACCTCACGCTAAAGGTTTTTCGGGACATACAGGGTACATTGCGTCATACTTGAAGACAGAAAATTATGCTATGTTTTTGGTGAGTGATGAATTAAGGGTGGCTCTTGCCACCGAACATGTTCCTGTTACAGAACTTGGGAAAGCCTTAAATGCCGATACCATCATGAATAAGTTGCATGTCATGCATCAATCTCTCAGAGAAGATTTTGGCATCACAAAACCAAGAATTGCTGTTTTAGGACTGAATCCACACGCTGGCGACAATGGTTTATTGGGGAAAGAAGAGTTAGAGATGATTCAGCCTGCCATTAAATCTATTTTCGATCAAGGTAAATTGGTTTATGGTCCATATTCGGCAGATTCGTTTTTTGGGAGCGGTCAATATAAATCATTTGATGCAGTTTTGGCAATGTACCATGATCAAGGATTGATTCCGTTTAAAACATTTGCTTTTTACGATGGAGTGAATTATACTGCGGGATTACCGGTTGTGAGAACAAGCCCAGATCATGGAACTGCATACACTTTGGTTGGAAAAGGTACAGCCGAAACAACCAGCTTCAGAGCTGCTATTTTCGATGCCATTCACATAGTTAAAAATCGTTTACAGTTTGTTGATGATTATAAAAATCCACTTCCTTACGCAGAATTAAGAAGAGAGCGTTTCCGGATTGATTTCTAACAAACAATCGGTAACCCTAAACCCTAAACTTCTAATGTTTGGGGTCTTTAATTTGTACTTTAAGCCATTTAACAGCCGCATCAATTACCTCCTGCGAAACAGTTTCTTCATTCGAAAAATATTCGTTTGTGTTTCCTGTTTTGCAATGTTGCAACAAGTGATTATGTCCCTCAAAACCAGTAAATTCTATGTTTTTGCCAACCATTTTAAGCTGTTCGGCAGACTCTTTGCTTTTTTCATACGGAATCTGCTGATCCATTTTCCCTTGAAGAATCAATATGGGAACGTTGAGTTGCACCGCATCTGTTGCCGGATTGCATTGAATGAAATTTCGGAACCATGTATTTTCATTTAATGGTGCATAAAGACCTACTAAAATAGGTTCAAATTTGTCTTTATACAATTTTTCAAAATATTTGATTACAGGTTTGTAATGGTTCTTGTTTAAGTCTTTGTTGTTTGATTTCCAATTGTTTATGCAAGAGTGGATGATCTCAACTTGTTTATTCTTGTTCAGAACAGTGTCTTGTTTTGAAAATTCGTTGAGAATCATTTCATGCAAATACAAATACGAAACAATGATTTCATCTGAAGCACCCCCGTTTTTGAGTCCCCAATAATTTTGAAAAGTATTGATTTCTTTGCCACTCGATAAAGGCGGCGCCAACCCAATGATTCCTTTGATTTTGCAGGACTTTGCCACGCCAAAAGCAATGCTTCCTCCTTCGCTATGCCCCAGTAAAAAGATTTGGTTGGTGTCTACAAAATCATCTTTTTGCAAAAAATGTACATAATCGATGCCGTCGAGGATCAAATCGTTGGTGGTATATTCATATTTGTCGGGACTCATTTTCGTTTCTCCCGCGCCTCGATCGTCGACTCTTAAAACAACCATGCCCAATTTGGTAAAAACATCTGACAAAACTGCGAATAATTTATGATCACCAATGCTTTCATCGCGGTCTTGACTTCCGCTACCTGTAAATAATACAATTGCCGGATAACTCCTGGATTTTACAGCATTTTTTGTTTCTTCAGGTCTGGTGATGGTTCCACCAAATTTGATTTTACCATCTTGATTTGAGAAGGTCACTTTTTCTTCAACGTAGGTTAGTGGTCGCTTTGGTGTTTGCGGTTTGTCGGTTTTTAGTGGTCCCCAATGTTTGGTTAATTTCAAAGGCAGAGATTTTCCATATTGTGTAAAAACTCCCTCAATAACGTTGGTATCGGTGAATTTTCCGTTGAATTTGGCCTGTAAGTTGAGCATTTCGAATTCAACCTTTTTTTTCTTGAGGGACGTTTGGTCTACCGCATAATTTTTAAGCCTTTGCATTGGAACATCGATGCGGGTTTGATAAAAAGTTTCGTTGGCCGATAAGTTGTTCTTTTTCACATTAAAGTGAATACCGAGTTCCATTCCATTTATTTTTAACGAACCTATCCATTTTCCTTCAAACACAATTTGTGCATTCACCGAAAAGGAAATTAGAAAAACCATCAATAAAACCAGCGATCTTCGTCTCATGTTGCAAAGAACGGAAATATTCAATGAAAAATGTTGAACTTGATTTGAATTGATTTATTTTTGATGGGTTGAATCTTCATGCCCATCAATATCCAAAATGGTTGTTAAATCAACCCAACTTCATTCACATTAGTTGGTTATTCAAACATTTGTTTTATCAGCGAATTCCATTCTTAAAAAAGAAGATTCTCAAAGATCTTAATGAGAATTTAAACGGTGATTTTACAATTTTAGACCTCGGATCAGGTGATGGTCAATTTGCAGTTTTTGCAAAAAATAAAGCAAAAAATTGCCGCATTTTTTGCAACGATATTGAAAATGCAAACCTTGATTTTATTGATAGGTATTCTAAAACGCATCACTTTGAACACTTTAATTGTTTGAATTCATCCTCTGAAAAAGAAAACCGTTTATTTGATAGAATTTGGATCTTCAGTGTTTTACAGTACGTTGAAAATGAAGTGGAGTTTTTAAAAAATGCTAAACTTCGTTTGAGTCGTTCTGGGAAGATCTTTTTGTATGTTCCAATCAATCATCTCAAAAAAGGATGGCTTTACATGATATTGTTTCATTCTATGAACAACTATGAATCCATGAGCCAGAGAAAAAGGGTGTACAATTTTGAGCAATTGGTAGAATTGTTTGACTCGGTTGGATTGACTGTGGAACGACATGAATTTATATGTTCTAAATATGGAATTCGGGCACAGGAATGGCTCAGCAATGCGATGATGTTTTTCGGAAGTAAAAATTGGGGTGTTAGGTTATGGGGACTTTTTTATTTTTTTATGGCTGTTTTGCCGATTATTTTATGGAAATGGGCCGATCGATTTTTACCTAAAAATTCGCAAAATTCAAATGCTGTATTTGTAGAGTTGTCTTCCAAATTAACAACGCTCAATTAAGGCGCATGCTCAGGAACCGAGTTTGGGATTGGGTTTTTGTATTTGGCTTGCTCTGAATACGGAATCCCATAGTCTCCTTTAATTTCAGGTGTCTTGTGAATGAATATTAAAAAATTTGCAGCAATCCAAAATTGACAGACTAAAATCCACGACAATAATTTTGGTTTATGTTCAGCAATAACAAGAGTAAAAAGTAACTGAATCATTGGAAATAAAACAATCATATAATGATCGCGGATGGGAATTCCTGAAAGAGTAAACAAAACAGCGGGTAAAATGATATAGGCCCACAGTAAGAATTTCGATTCTCTGTTTTGCCAAATAGTTGCGCGATAGGATTTTTGTGCAATTAATTTGTATAGTATAAATAGAAAAATCGAAGCTAAGAGAACTAAGAAAAAGAGATTTAAATAGTTATACGGCGCGGCCAAAAAATCTTGAGTACTTTTTCCCAATGAATAAAAAACATTGATACCAACGGTATCTGATAAGAGGCGAATGAAAAATTCAAATTTGAAGATATTTGAAATACTGGTTGAAGCGCCGCTCGAATGTGAAAACAAATGTATAAACCAGTTCAAACTAGGCAATAAAAACCAGACAGTAAACATTCCGAGTTTCCATAGCCACGTAAATGCATTTTTCAATCCACCATCGAACCAAATGGCGGTAAGAACCATACTAGTAGCTAGGTAAAATCCGGACATGTGTACTTGCATGGCCATCGATAATCCCAATGCCCAAGTGAAAATTCCAATCCATTTTTGTCTGTAAACAAATCCAAGAAAAGCGATACTTGTAAAAAACGGCAGTAAATCTTGTGCCCAAATTTTTCTACTAAACACGATGTGCAGAACGTGCGTACTTGCAATTGCAAACGCAGGAATGAGCACATGGTTCCATTTTGGGTTCCATTTTTTGATGGCAAAGAAAAATAGGATCAGCGCAAAAACATTTAACGATGCAATTGCAAAAACCATTTGTATTGGATTTAAATTTAAATATCGAAACAGTATAAAAGGCCATGTGCTAAAGCCAGTATTTACAATTCCACCACCGCTCATTACACCAATGTCTGGAAGCGTCTTATTTTTCGCCCACTCCGATGCGTGAACATACATCCATTGTTCATCCCACTTCCATTCCATGTCCTCGAGCCATAAAAATCGCATGAGAATTCCCGCCACAATGCAGAATAAAAAAATGGTTTTATGGAAATGGCTTACTTGTTTCATTAGGTCAAACTGTATGTCACTCCTTGAGAAACGATTTCAACCGATTTAAATCCAGCATTCATTACATGAGATTTAAATGTACCTAAGGTGTCTTCTTCGCCATGGACCAGAAAAACTTTTTTAACCAATGATGCATCTTGACAACCTAAATATGCCACCATTTCTTTCCAATCTGCATGAGCACTGAAGTTATTCATACGGTGAATTTCAGCAAATACTTGATATTTTTCACCGAAGATTTTCACCTCAGAATTTCCTGCAGTTAGTTGACCAGCAAGACTGTATGGAGTGGCATATCCAACAATTAAAATTGCATTTTTTGGGTCTTCAATGTTGTTTGCAATATGGTGTTTGATTCTTCCTGCCTCTGCCATTCCACTTGCTGAAATGATGATCGCCGCCGATTTTGATTCGTTGATTTCTTTGGAATCTTCAACTTTACTCACATAATGCAAATTAGGGAATGAAAATGGATCTCCATCCTTGGTAATGTAATCCAATATATCTGGATTAAATTCCTCTCGATGCAGCGACATGATTTGAGTGGCTTTGATACTCAATGGACTATCAACATAAACGGGAATATGTGGCAATCTTTTTTCAAAGGCTAATTGATCTAAGATATAAATAATTTCCTGAGTTCTGTCTATCGAAAAAGCTGGAATGATAATTTTTCCGTGTTTTTCAACACAAATTCTGTGAATCAGCTCGTAAAAGGCTTCTTTTGCATCCGCCATTTCTTCATGAACTCGATCGCCATAAGTGCTTTCAGTAATGATATAGTCGGATTGAGGGAAAGGGAAGGGTCCTGCTAAAATTTGGTCGTTGGGCCTTCCAATATCCCCAGTGTAGGTTAAAGTAATCGATTGTCCATCAATGTTCTTTAATTCCAAATGAACTGCAGAACTTCCAATGATATGTGCATTTGGAATATAGGTTGCCTTTGTGCTTTGACCTATTTTGAACGATTGATTATCAGCAACTATTTCAAAGAGTTCTAATGCCCTAGTCGCATCATCCATATCGTATAGTGGTTCCAATGCTTCTAATCCTTTTTCGAGGCGCCTTTTGTTGACTCTTTTTAAATCGGCTTCTTGAATGTGAGCGGAATCAGCGAGCATGATTTCGCACAAATCTCTGGTAGCGGAGTTACTAAAAATGGTTCCTGAAAAACCATCTCGCACCAATTTTGGCAACAACCCAGTATGATCAATGTGTGCATGAGATAGAATTACGAAATCTATTTCCGAAGGAATAAACCCCCAATTTCTGTTTAATTCATTGCCTTCTTTGCCCTCCCCTTGAAATAATCCGCAGTCTAGTAATATTTTTTCGCCGGTAATTGTAGTTATGAGATGTTTCGATCCAGTAACTCGTCCTGCTGCACCATAACTTGTAAATGTTGGGAATTTTTGCATGTTCCTACAAATTTATTCTTTTTTGTGGATTGATGCTTGTTTCAAACAAAAACATGTCGGCTTATTTTTTTGAAAATTCATGTCTTTTTTGATTGATAAAATGTGTGCATTTTAGATAAGCTTTCCAAGAAATATGGTCTCCATCGGGCATGAAGTCTGTGTTTTGAGACAAAAAATCACCCATATCTAAAACCCGTAAATTTTGCGTTTTTTGCAAATATTTATCCAAATATTTTTGGGGGACGTTTTTTCGGTACTCAGGATGTACAGGAGAATTGATGAGAATGAGGGCAGTTTGGTTGACAGCACAAAAATGCTGTATCGAATCAAAATAACGCAGCTGATTTGCGCTAAATGGCATTGTTTGGTTTTGATAATAAAACTGTTGCTGTATCCGTTTCTTCAATTTGTTGATGTCCATAACGCGATTCATCGGAGATGCACATCCTCCAGGAATGAAATTTTTTCCATAAAACATAGATTCCCACCCAAGTTGAAACTGTTTTTTAAAGAGAAAATGAAGATTGATGAAATTGAACTTTTTAAGATACGCCCATTTGTTTTCCTCAAGAATATAATATCTGGGTAAAATTTCTTGTTGGTTAACTGCGTAGTTGTCGAAGTAGGCGCTGAATGAATGATGTGAACAACCGAGATAAACAGTGTCTAAATGTTTATGTTTGTTTAACGATTTGATTTTTAAAAAGTTAAAATAAAAGCTTTCGCTGTTATAGGCTAAGTTTTGCTTGTTGTAATAGAGGTACTGAACCCTAGAGTCCCCCAAAAAAACCGTTCTGTATTGAAATCTGAAAGGGTGTTTGCTAAAATAAACGGTGACTAAAACAAACAGTGTAGAACCAATCAAAAAGAGTAGGCCGAAATATAAAAAGCACTTTCGGATAAATCCTGACATGGTTAAAATTGGAAATAAATGAAACTAGACTTTGTACCGAAATAAAAAGTAATGAACAAACCAATTACAACGTATAAGATCCATCGAATCAATTGATTGTTGATGTTTGAAAATAAATCTCTATCATTTTTTCTGAAAATCCAATCCATTAAAACCAAAGGGATAACATACCAAAACGCGGTTGTTACGCCAAAAGGGTCTGTGAGGCCAGGTTTTGAAAGAAATTGAAGCGGATTTTCAATTGAGTTTTTCACAATACGGAGAATAAATTCGCTGGCAGTGGTAAGGTCTTTGGCTCTGAAAAAGATCCAAGCAAAAGTAACAAATAGAAAAGTTGAAACTACCTGTAATACTTCGTTAAAATTGGGAAAAAGTTTGTTCTGAGCCACCACATCTCCAGCGAATTTTCGGTTGCGATTCAAAAGTAATAGCGGTAAAAATGCCACTGCATGTAAAAATCCCCATACAATAAAATTCCAACTCGCTCCATGCCAAAATCCGCTCACGATGAAAATGATGAATGTATTTCTCACAGAAACGAGTTTTCCAAGTTTAGATCCCCCAAGGGGAATGTAGAGATAATCTCGGAACCAGGAGGACAAAGAAATGTGCCAACGTCTCCAAAATTCAGCAATATTGCGAGAAAAATATGGAAATTTAAAATTGCTCAGAAGTTCAAATCCGAAAATTTTTGCAGTTCCCAAGGCAATATCGGAGTATCCGCTAAAATCACCATAAATTTGGAAACTAAAAAGTATGGCACACAGAATAAGGGTATAAGCATCTTGAGATTGGTAATTGGTATAAACAGAATCTACAACCTTTGAGAGCGTATCTGCAACTACAACCTTTTTGAAAAATCCCCACAACATCAGCCTGCTTCCCTCAACAGCTTGTTTGTAACTGAAAGTACGCGATTTTTGGACTTGCGGCAGTAAATGACTCGCTCTTTCAATTGGTCCAGCTACCAACAGCGGAAAAAAACTTACAAATACACCATATTCTATAAAATCATGAACCGGTGTTTGCTCTTTTCTATATACATCAAATAAATAGGATAATCCGTGAAACGTGTAAAATGAAATCCCAATTGGTAGGGCTAATTTTAAAGTGTTCAAAGAAGTGTGAACCCCAATTTGTTCAAAAGCAAATTGAAATTGATGGATGAAAAAATTGTAATACTTGAATATTCCGAGTATTCCTAAATTCAGAATAACACTGATTGTGAGCCAAAATTTCGATGATTTAATTGGCGGTTTCGCAATAATGAATGCAAGCACATAATCGAGAACTGTGCTGCCAAACAACAAACCTAAAAATGGAAGGCTCCACCAACCGTAGAAAAAATAGCTGGCAATCAGTATCAAGATGTTTTGTGTCTTGAGGGACTTTTGACAGACAAACCAATAAAGTGTAAAAACAATTGGCAAAAAAACTAGGAATTCGAATGAATTAAATAGCACGGAACAAAGATAGATAAATCGTAAACTTGATTTGAATTGTTCCCTAAATTGATGTCATTATTTTCTGTTATTTTGGAATAAATGTTTGATTGAAGGTTCATTAATGTGGAATCCGTCAATAAAGTTATCATCGGTAAATTTTAAATTATCAGGATTGAAACTTCCGACAAAACTTACATTTTTTGGTTTTTTTGCAATAAATAATTGTTCTAATTTTTGCAAATTTCGCACCCTGATATCATCTTTTCGGCGAACGAATAATGCTGGATGAAATGGCGATAAGAAAACAATGACATGGTGCTTTTTTGATTCCTTGTGAATCAAATTTAAAAATGAGAAGAATCGGTTTGAATCAATTTTATCGCAATGTTTGAGCAGGTACAAGTCGTTACAAAAAAAATCAACCCTTCCAGATTTCATATTCGGACCAAGTTTCTTTTGTTTAATACTGCCGTCTGTAAACCGAATAAAGTAATTGGGATTTTGAATATCGCGAACATTGGCTTTTTTCAAAGTGGGTTGATTTGCAAATAATTCCCAGAAATTTTGAGGTTTGAAATTAAATTTAAATATGTCGGAAAGCCCTGTTTTTAAATTGTCGAAAGTATTGAATTGATTCGGACTTTGTTCTTGATATTGTGCTACTGTCCATGGATTGAGGTCTAAAATAAAAGTGTCACATGTAATTCTGAAATCTTTGATAATTTTTTGAAGTTCCGTTAAATCTCTCAGAGTTGCTGCTGAAACTCCCAAATTAAGGGCAGACGGAAAATTGGTGTTTTTCCCAAGTTGCATGATGCGCGATGAACCCAAAATCAAATAGCGAAAATGTTGATTCGAACGAAGTTGAGCCAATTGATAGCTGGTTCTTCTGTCTTCCGCAATTTCTCTGTTAACGATTACGTCGGCAGACGTAAACTCAGTTACAAATTTTTTCGCTGGAGTATCAAAAATTAAATTATGCTTGGAGGTTAGGTACAAAGAAATTGAAACAGTCAGGAAAATTGAAAGATAAAAGGCAATTTTTTTCAGGAATGTTTTCACTTTCTAGTTTTTAGGGTCTTTCATTTGTTGGTGAATACTTTCAACCGCATTTGAAATTGCTGTAAATATTTTCTGCTCTGCAGATTATGTCCCTCGAATTGATACCCAGAATACATCAATGGATGAGGGACATTGAAAATTTCCTTATAATTTTTTGGGACAGAAAAATTTTTGAAATATTGGAGTGTATCGGTGGGTATGTAAAATGCTTGATTCACAGTGAGGAAATGAGGATTTATAGCTTCTTTTGACGCGGATATTTTGAATTCTAAGCTATCTTTTTGATTATATTCAATCTTCCGATGGTTGATGGTATAGAATTTTTTTTCATATTCATAATGCTTGTAAATGGTTGCATTCTGAGGTAATTTATATTCAATATCTTTTGGGTATTCTAAATTGTAAAAAGCAAATAATGACGGAAAGAAAAGTATTGAATAACATAAAATTAAAGCCATAGATATGTGCGATAAATATTTGGTAGATTGACTTATTTGGAATAATAAGATGCATAATAAAAGGATTAAAAAAGGTACAAATTGATGGGTAATTCTTGCATAAAAAACACTGTTTTTTAGAAAATATCCGTTGAATGCGTACAAACAATACAGAAAAACAGTTGAAACATATACAAACAGAAATTCCTGTTTTAATTGATGATTCATTGCTTGTTTTGAAAAAACGATAATAGCCGGAAATAGCACAAATCCGATAATGAGAATGATTCCACGGATTCCCTCAACTTCCGATAAAAATTGGAATAAAAAAACGTAAGTCTGAGAAAAATCGCCTAGTTTAACGGTGCTTGAAAGTGTCATTGATGAAGTGATAAATGATACATTTCCAATACGGCTGAATGATTCTTCTGCTGCTAAAGTCACCAATATCCCTGCAACAAAAAGTGAACTTTGTTTGATGAATTTGTTGATTTGAAAAGCTTTGAAAACAAAGAACAAAGAGTTAAACAGAAATAATAATACATACCCTGGATAAATGAGATAAGCGCAAAAATTTAAAGAACCTAGAAATAAAGCGGATTTTTCATTTTTTGCGATGAGATATTGCACCCATAAAAACGCAGCCAATGCAGTTTCATAGCATAGGGCGTGGCGTAAATAGATAAAGGAACTATCGAGTGAAGCATAGATGAATACCGCAAGTAACCCCAAATTCTGATTGGTGTAGAATTCTACAAGTTTGTAAATTGACCAAAGCAATAATAGATAGATCAAAAAGTTATAAATAAAGATCCATATTGAGTTTTGAGGGGAAAAGATTTCGCTGGATTCGGTTGATTTTGCTGTTACAAATTGCAATGCGCTAGGAATCATATGAATGATTGCTGAAAGCGGACGACCTTGAACTGAATGAATATACGTAACCGCTTCGCTTACATTTTTTTCACTAAGAGCTTTGAGCGCTTTACCGGATTGTGTGTATCGACCTTCGTCGGGAAAAAAAAGAAATCCTTTGTTGGCAAGTGGAATTTTTGCAATTGAAACAATGAAAATAAGTAAAAAGAGTAGGTTTTTAAGTGTTAAATAATGAGAAAGGGGTTTCATTTGGGGGATAATCATTGAAATTCAAAAATACGATGAATTGCACAAAATAAAAAAGCCACTAAAAATAGTGGCTTTTACTTTGGAGTAGCGAAGGGGGGAATTGAACCCCCGACCTCATGGTTATGGTTATTGCGGTGTGTTTTTTAAAATTGGTATTACGCAATTTGCAATTTCCACAAAAGGCTTGAAAATTAGTACTCCATAATTATTTTGCAATACTGATATGATTGTGATAGTTTCGTATGTAGTCTTGGTGTGCGGTATACTGAACCAATAACTGTCCCAAAATTGAAACAATAGAATATGAAACAACTAATCCTATTTTTATTGGCTGTTTTTCTTTTGATTTTATATTGTCATATTTTTCAGTAATCAAAGTGGTAGTCTAAATTTTAACTATTTTTGATAAATGCTTAAAGTAAAATATCTAAAATTGAGAAGCTACATTTTATTTTTATTATTTTGTTTATGTGGTTTAAAAATGAACCCTGTTTTTGGCCAAAATTATGGTTTGAAAATTGTGATAGTAAAAGATTCAAGTACCATTGATTCCGATTTGAAAAATTTTGATTCAGTTTGGAATAATTGTATGGCAGAATATGGTAAAAATGATGTTTCAAAATACTTTTTAAATCCACATACTTCGATACAATCAAAGTCACATCCAATAACTGTATTAAATTTCATCACGGGGATTGACTATCCATTCAATATGGTATTTCCATTTAGGATGGTAAACAAAGTAGATGTAAATGATTCGCTTAAAATGTATCAGTTAGATATGGGATGGATGCATATTTCAATCTTATTTCATTCCAAATTTAAAAAGTTGGTTCAAGTTTCTGATATCAATTATTTTAATCTAAAAACATACTATTATAAAAATCTTACCATTTATTCGGATCAAAAAACTATGGATATGCGTTCAGTTCAACAATCATACAATGATGTATTAAATGCCATGGATGATCTAGGAATTGAGCGAGATTCTTTTTTGAAAAAACACTTTACTATTTATTCCGCGAATACATTGTCGGAGGTATATAGGTATGTTGGAGGATTGGAATATGTGAATTATTTTAATCAACAATCTAGATTTGGAGGGATGGGAGACCCTTTTAATAACATTTTGCTATCTGGAGTTGAAAGGCCTATTCATACTCATGAATTGGTTCATTTTGCTGTAAATTTTCAGACGAACAGATTCATAGGAGAGGGCATCGCGTCATTGTATGGTGGTGTAGGTATAGAATCCTATCAGTCTAAAATACCCAAAGCTGTTGAATTAATGGTTAAGTACAATATCCATTCATTCAAAGACTTAAATGAAAAATCTTTTATTCCGGAAATAAATTCAAATAGAGTTCCATACGTGCTCTCCGCTCATTTGTTGAATTCTATAAAGTTAAGATTTCGCAATAAGGAAACTTTTAGGAAATTTGTAAGAAGCTGTAAAACCGATGAACAAATGATTTCAAGTTTAATGGAGCTTTTAAATGCGCCATCAGAGGAAACGGTTTTCTTATGGATATTTTATAAAATTAAATGAAAAGGAAATTATCCAGAAATCAATTATCAATATTGATTCTTATTCTTTTTCTTATGAATATGGGACTTCTCACAATTTGACCTATAAAATTTCAAGTGTTAGAGAAACCAGAGACATCCTCAAAACCATGTTAGTGATGTTTTTACGGAACTAATTTTAAAACATACGACTCAGATAGGTGACCATAATCTGTTTTGACATGCGGTGAGTAATTGCAATATTTGTCGCAATTTTGCGGAGAATAATGCTAATTTTTACCGCAACAGCTATTCTGAAAACTGGCTAAATACATTTACGAATACAAAAACTGATAGATTTTACTTAGCGTGAAACCGAAATCAATGCCATATTTGGCGAAGTTCGAAATCTGCAAGGTAAGTTAATAGGACAGAATTGGTAACTAGCCTTTAATGCTATTTATAGTTTTTTTGATCAAATTTTTTGACTCGATGCTTACATCGCATAGTTTTGCATAGGTTCCCCAATTAGAAACAACAGCTTCTACTTTGTCGATGATTATATTTGCGTCTTTTATATTAAAATAATCCCCCAATTTCATTAAATGGTTTCTAGTGGGATTTTTGCTCTCTCGTGCAACTGATGTGCTGTGCATGCCATGTCCCGAAGTGGAAAAAGTCAAATCATATGCAGGTGCTACTTTCCAAGTTCCATCAGCATCCATTAAAAAAGCAAAGTTTTTACTGTGATCATCTCTGTTGTGTGCAAATACGTTAAAAGCAGCAAGGCGCAATATTTTTTCGTAGGCACGAACATCTCTTTCCAATTGAAAGGCACAATCCATTAAATCACCATAATCCAAATTGCTCAGTCTAAAATTGTCGTGCATTATTCCAGCGGCAGAATGCAAATGCAATCGGTTATTCCCAATTCGATCAAATCGTTTTGTTCCAAAATAATATTTTCCCGAAAGTCCTTGAAAAAGTTTGGACTCGTTCATTTCTATACCAGCATCTAAAGCCATTTTGTAATACGCAAATTCAATATTTGCAATATCCGGTCGATCAAACGAAGAGGGAAATTTAATTAGCCAATGCTCGTAATCATCGGGCAAAATTTTATTGGAACCAATGATATTCTGAGTTTTAGGATTATATCCTGCCAATATTTTAGGACGAGCCCCACCTGATGATCCCCCTAGTTTAAACAAATCATCCAAAACCTCTGTTGCTGTTCCAGAAATAATTTGATTGGTGGCTTTTGCAATTTTATCTAATTCAACTTCTAATACTTCTAGCTCATCTTGTTCTAGTTCCGGTTTATAATTTAAGGCACCCATTCCGCTGCTTCCGACACACGCTAAACGGTCTAGAACTGTAATTTTATCAATAAAAACGCCTCTTGATGTTAAAGCTCTGTCTAGTAATAATTTACCCCAGCCATCAGGTAAGGAATCCGCAAAGACACCATACAGTCCATCAAATGGTATGGGATCGGCGGAATTGATTAAATTGTTTAGCTTCAGTTTAATCGGTGATATTTCTAAACCTCTTTTTCTAAAATCAGCATTATACTTAAAATAAATATTTTTCCCTTCACTGACTAATTCTCCTACTGGAATTTCTTCTTCGTTAAATTGAATAAACACAATAATTTTTTCAACATTTTCCATAATTACCTTGTTTTATCGCTGAATAATTTTTCTATATTTTCTAAGTTATCCAATGGTTTGAAAATAGGTTCAAAGTCGTTTAACCGATTTAAAACGTGAGCAAGTTTTAATAATGACTCCAGCGAAATTTGTCCACTTAATTCAAATCGTTTGACACTTCCCAACGAAACACCTGAACGTTTGGCTAATTCAGTCTGAGTTAAACCCATCTGCTTCCTTAATGTTTTATGCTTTACAGGAAGATCCACCAAAATATCTGCTGGATTTTTATTGATCCCAAATTTCAACATGATAGCTAATATATTAGACAAATATACTAAAAAATAAATAAAATAGCTAATATTTTGGCTATTTTATACTTTTGTTTTGATGTAAATCGGAATTTGTAGGAAATAATTGAACCCCCGACCTCAGGGTTATGAATATTGCGGTATGTTTTGTAAGTAATTGATAGTCAATATTATTGTTGTTCTATAATTCAGGATTTTATGGGATTTTTGATGAAAACATGGCACAGAAAACTGGCACAGATTGAAACACCTATCTTCTGAATTGAAGGAATAACGAAGTAATTGGGTGTTTTATGAAATCTTGAATACGCAATTTGCAATTTCCGCAAATGTCAGAAAATCAAGACTCCAATTTTATTTTGCAATTCCTATGTGATTGTGATAGTTTCGTATATAATCGAGTTAGGTGCAACCATAGACAACGACAATGAGACGACTAATATACATAATTTATTCTCTGACCCTTTTAGGTTGTGGTGACAATTCTAAACAGGCTGATAATAATGTGGCTGACACAATTATCTCGAACGAAGAAGTTGTTAATGTAACAGACCCAAGTGACTATAAAATTTTACCTCTTGACGAAAGCAAAAGTGACCCGACTTTAGTTGCATTCATAAATAATTTGAAAAAAGTTGTTTCAAACAAAGACACTTCTGGACTTTTTCAATCATTGGACACTGCAATAATTGTAAGTCACGGTGGGGGCATTTATGGAGTAAATGAGTTTTCAAAAAATTGGCAACTTGACAAACCCGACAAATCAGAATTATGGACAATTCTAAACCGAATATTAAGTATGGGCGGAACTTGGGAGAATGACGAAGGCAAATATTTTTGTATTCCTTACGCCCAATCTAACAAAGCATTTAGTAAATATAAATATAACTTTGACTGGTATTATACAGCCGTCTGCATTTCACCTAATGTGACGGTTTATCAGGAACCCAAAACAACTTCCTCAAAACTTGCTACCTTAACTTATGACATAGTGGAAATGGACCCTGAGTTTATGAAAGCAGACTTTACAAAAATTCATACCATTGACAAAAAAGTTCAAGGCTATGTAAAGACAACAGACCTAATTTATTCATCAGACCAATATTTAGTAATTAAAAAGATTGACGACAAATGGAAAATAACAGCGTTTGCACCATACGACTGACAGAATTGTCAGCACCTAACACGGGTTTTGCGTCAGGCGGGTTGACGTGCAAAATTGGAGCTTTGTGCTTCTATTCAATTTTAATGCAAGTTGACAGTTTAGTTCTCCGAATCCCGCCCGAACGCAAAGCCGCAAACCGTTATGGGGACTTTTTATAAAAAAGCGGACGACAAAACATATTCTTCACGGCTAACTGACACCTCTTCGTCGGAACCACTAACAACCAATAATACCCCAATGTTACCCCTTATTATTCATCATTGATTTGTTTTTACCGATGGGGTCAATTTCAGTCTAACGAAATGGGGTTGGGTTGTCTGATTATTCCAATAACAATAACCAAGAAATGAACCCAAACATGCACACCAAAACTGGCACAAAATAAAAAAGCCACTAAAAATAGTGGCTTTTACTTTGGAGTAGCGAAGGGGGGAATTGAACCCCCGACCTCAGGGTTATGAATCCTGCGCTCTAACCACCTGAGCTACCTCGCCAAAGAGGGTGCAAAAATAAATAAATGTTGTGATTTTTCCAAATATTTATTGAAATCAGTCTACTGAAACAAGGGTTATTTTGCCAAAACTCGTTCAATAGAATCGAAAACCGTTTGATGATCAATGTCTTCCATGCACGAAATTCCTGTTTTGCACTGACCCAAATAAAAGCATTGACAAGGTTTTGGCGGTTGAACAATTTCACCCTTGTTGAATAAATCAAATTCGTGCGGATTGAAAATATTGTTCATGAGCACAATTTTCTTGCCTAAACCCAGAGTTAAATGCATTCCCATAGTTACTTGCGTCACTACCAAATCACATTGGTCTATAAGATGAATAAACTTATTCAACGGAAAATGACCAAGATATTCAGCACCACTTTTTTGTTGAATTTCGAGGTTTCTATCGTGTTCTTGGGCCCCGCCTAATAATAACGGATGGTATCCAGCATTTTGAATCAGTTGAATCAGCTCAACCCATTTTTCAATACTCCAGAGTCTGGTTGTCCATCGATCACCGCACCCAGTGTTCAAACCGATTATTTTTTTGCTGTGATCTAAATTCCACGTAAATCCTTTGTCGGCATGGTTGTCAAGCAAGTAGGGTTCTCCATGATATTCCATGCCACACAATTCGAAAATTTCTGTACAATAATTTTTGGTATTGGCTTGGCTCACATCATCGAATAGTCCAGTCTGGAATTTATGATTTGCAAGTTCGTTGACAGGTTGAGAAGCTCCGTCCCTCAAAATGTAGCCAAATTTTTCTTTCGCAGACACCATTTTTAACAACCCACTAGCTTCTTTTTCTTTGTCGAGGTTGATGGCAATGTCCCAATCCGTATTTTGAACATATAAAACTGCCTCAATGCTCAGTTTGTAGATTTCATGAATTTCATTTTTTGGCAAAATGTCAGGAAACAAAGTGATCCATGTAAATTTGGCAGATGGAAAAAGTTTTTTGTATCGCGTAATCAGGGGAGTTGTTCGAATAACATCACCCATGGCACCAAGTTTGATAATTAAAATTCGCTTTTCAATTTGGGTGTATTCTGGGCAATTTTCACAGTGAAAGCCTTGTTTTTTATGGGGTTTGCAAGGAACATGTCCCAAAAAGTGAAGGCAATCGGATTTGTACATCATACCGCGAAAATAGTTTTTTTCATAAAAATAGTCACTATCAGTAACTTTTTAGGCATATTTTTTGTCTATATTAGTAGAGAAATTGAACACGTTGAAGTCGATCGTACAAAAAATAGCCATTATTTTTCTTGTTTTTGCGGCAAATTACGCGAATGCATCGCATTTGGTGGGCGGATTTTTGACTTACCGATGGTTAGGAACGAATGGTTCAATCACTCAATATCGCGTAAATCTATACGCATATCGCGATTGTTCGAAAGACGGAACAACCGACGAGAGACCGTTCGAAGATAAAATTACACTCTGTGTTTACAATCAAGACAAATCGATTTATACGAGCTATTCTGTAAAAATTTTAAGTCGTAAAAAAGTTGACCCAGTTGGCAACACCAATTGCCCAGAAGTTGCAAATGCCTGCTTGGAACAAGGAATTTATGAAACAATTATCTCTCTTCCCGTAACCACTCAGGGGTATTATTTGAAATGGGAAAGATGTTGTAGGAATACGCAGAACAATCTGCAAGATCAGGGTGGAAGTGCCTATCAGGGTCAAACATATTTTGGGTTTATTCCGTCGACAAAAATTCAAAATAGCTCTCCATATTTCCAAGATATTCCAGTTCCATTTATTTGTAAAAACGATACAACAACAATCAGAAACAGAGCCATAGATCCTGATGGAGATTCATTGTCTTACAAATTGGTTACACCGTGGCAAGGTGCCTCGATGACGAATCCAACCGTTGACATATGTTACACAACAATGTACAATCCTCAAAATGTTGACTACAATCCAGGGTACTCGGCAAGTAAACCTTTTGGAAATTCAGGAATTGCGTCTGTTGACGCATTTAATGGATTGACCACTTATTTGTCGAAAGTTGCGGGCAGGTTCGCCGTTGCAATTGAAGTAACAGAATGGAGAGCAGGAGTGGCAATTTCCTCTGTTCGTTTAGATTTACAAATTTTGGTTATCAATTGTAGTCCGAACAACAAACCAATCATGCAATATCAAAAAGGAACTCGATTTTGGACAGTTGAAGCGGGAGAGTCTTTTTGTTATGATGTATCGGCAGTGGATTCAAAAGATACCGGACAGATTATTACCTTACAAGCTTATTCTGATATTATTTCTGGAACTAACGGATATGCATTTACGAAGGCTACACTAACGCCTGCAAAAAATGCAGGTAAGAAGAAAGTTACCAGTAAGTTTTGCTGGAAGCCCGATTGCAATATCCCTACAAAAGATACATTCCGTGTAACATTTGAGGCCTTCGACAATGGATGTCCCTCAAAATTCATCAATGAAAATGTGATGATCAAGGTGAAGCCTTTTGTAGCTACCGAAAAAATCACTGGGCCAATATCGGCCTGTCAAAATCAAAAAGGTGTGGTTTACACAATGACAAACCACGATACTGGGCATCGGTATTCTTGGTCTGTCACTGGTGGATTGATTGTTGGGGTGAATACAGGAAAATCCATCACTGTAAATTGGGGCAATTCGACTCAAGGAATCGTAAAACTTGCAGTTTCGAGTCGATGGGGTTGTCCAAGTGTGCCAATTGAACACCCTGTGACTCTTACTCTAGCACCTTCAAAACCCAATATTTCGGGTAAAGATACAATTTGTTTTGAGACTTTAGAAACTTATGAAATTGTTGGTGTAACAGGAGAGAAGTATACTTGGGGAATCAACGGCGGATTCAATAATGGTTTAGTTGCGGGAAGTTTCGAGAAATTAAAAGTTTTTTGGAATACTTCAAACCAGGGGTTTGTAAGTGTTTTCGCTGAAAATGCTGCCGGTTGTAAAAGTCCAATCGATACATTACACATTGTCAAAGCCCCGAATCAAAAACCGAAATTAGATGGGCCAATTTCTGTTTGTCCTAACAACAAGAACATTGAGTACACTGTGTCCAACCTTGGCTGGAAAGCAAAATACAGTTGGAATATTTTTGGTGGTTCCAAGATTGTTGTAAAAAATGATTCACAAGCGTTGGCAGATTGGGGAGCCCTTGGGAATGGAGCGGTTCAAGTGACCATGACAGATCGATTTGGCTGCATTGACACTACATTCTTGCAAATCCGCAAAACACATGCCTTAATCGGTCAAAAACCAATTGGGGATTCAAGTCTTTGCGAATTGACAAATAATGTGAAATATCGGGTTAAAAAGGTAAGTGGAGAAGACTACACATGGACAATTTTCGGTGGTTCAATCACCTCGATGAATACAATTCCAGATGTTGTTGCAAATTGGGGTGCAACAGGCCTTGGATGGATTGGCGTACAATCGAGAGCATATGACTCCATATCAAACCTCCCTTGTTTAAGCCCTGTTCATAAGATAAATGTAGTCAAACATCCCATTCCATCTACCAATTTATTCCCACTCGCTGTTCAACCGGAAATCTGTCAAAATAAACAATGGGTAAATTTATTCAATTGGATTATTGACAATGGTGATTCAATTGAGTTTATTACCTCAGGAATAAATTTCAAAAAATTATCGAAGGATATAGGTGGCGGACAGGTGCAAAAAACTATTCAATTAGACATTGATATATTCGGAACTTTTAATTTTAAAGCGAGACAAATTTCAAAATGGGGATGTATTGGACCCTGGTATTCGACCACTTTAACTATCAATCCAAAACCATTGTTTACCCCAATGTTGGGTGACAGCGTTGTGTGTTTCCCTAATTTGAATGGATATGTTTACAGCATTACTGGGGTTTTGACTTCGAAATACTCTTGGCAGTTAACAGGAGGTAAGTTTTCTACCAATCCTGGTTCAACAGGAATGGGAATTATTGATTGGGATTCAATGGCACCTATCAAAAAGGTCTCAGTTGTAGAAGTTTCAGATAAAGGTTGCCTGGGTGACACTATTTCTAAACTTATTTTTTATGACAATCCAAAGATTATCAGTAAATGGGTAACAGTTTCTCCGCCACCTTTGAAGGATGCTCAAACAGTGATACAATATCAATTGATTCAAGCACCGAGAAATCAGCGAAATTTAATTGTACAGAGAAGGAAATATGGCTTCGATGAATTTTGGGACATTGGCACTGCAGTATATTCTGATACATTGTACAACGACAATGGTGTATTGGCGGATGAATTCGCATATGACTATAGATTTGTAACATTAAATGAATGTGGAGATTCTGTATACTCTAATATCAATACGAGTGTGCTGTTAACTGGCGAAAAAACTGGACCCCTTAGCATGGCGTTTACATTCTCTCCATATTTAGGATGGAACAACGGCGTATCGAAATATGAATTGTATCGACAATTAGAAGATAAGTCTGGTTATGTTTTATACAATACTTATTCTCAACCAGAAACAGACAGTTTTAGCAATGGGATGGACCATTATGGTCAGCGATATAGGATCAAAGCATATGAATTAAATGGAGATAGGGTTTCATGGAGCAATGATATTATTCTTTATTACGATCCAATTATTTTCATTCCTAACGCATTTACACCAGATGCGAATGGTAGAAATGAAGTATTTAAGCCAGAATGTTCCGGTGGCAAGGATTATAAACTCACAATTTTTAATCGTTGGGGTGAAAAAGTTTTCGAAACTAACAATGTTAGTCAAGGGTGGGATGGAACTTACGCTTCAAAAATTGCACCTGATGGGGTATATGTGTATCATGTAGAATTTAAAAATTACAAAGATAAAATATACCAATTCAACGGAACTTTACATTTGTTACGATAAATTAGTGTATTATTGAAATAATATTTAAAACAGATATATATGTCTAGTCCATTATTTTCCGAAAAAGTATTTGACAGTGCAAGAAGCACGTCTTATGAAGGATCAATGACCTTACAAGGGACCATTAACAAATCAATTTTATTGTTTGCTACTTTGCTTGTGCCTGCTTTATGGGTTTGGAACAAGTTTTCAGGGGTTGCTTCAATGGAAGCGATTGACAGAATGAGTTATGCAATTAACAATGGTGTTCAAGGATACATGATTGGAGGGCTGATTATTGGGTTCGTTTCGATTTTAATCATGATGTTCAAAAAATCATGGTCACCATACTTGGCTCCAATTTATGCCGCTGCAGAAGGTGTATTATTGGGTTCAATTTCGATGTTTTTTGAATTGATGTACCCAGGAATAGTGATTCAAGCAGTGGGTATTACCCTGCTTATTTTTGCTATCATGTTGTTGGCATATAGAAGTGGTTTGTTGAGAGCAACACCAATGTTTACGAAAATTATTGTATTTGCAACAATGGGTGTTGGTGTATTTTATTTGATTATGATGGTGATGAACCTTTTCGGGGCTCACTCATTGTCGAATTTTTATGCAGGTAACTCAATGCTATCAATAGGTATTTCAGCAGTTGTTGCAGGAATTGCGGCTTTTAATTTAATTCTTGATTTTACATTCATCGAACAACAAGCCGAGCAAGGTGCTCCAAAGTACATGGAATGGTTTGCGAGTGTTGGTTTGTTGGCCACATTAATATGGTTATACCTTGAAATTTTGAGATTGTTAGCCAAACTTCAAAGTAGAGATTGATTTAAATCAATTTATAGTTTCATAAAAAAGGTGCGAAATGTTTCGCACCTTTTTTTATTTCATTCTGATTGGCATATCAATCGTCGTCGTCGTATAAAAGTTCTAATTTTGCACTTTGTAATTCTGCCAAGCTGTGTTGGTCTTTTAGTTCTTTTGCAATTTCGATTCCTTGTTCAAAAATAACCATTGCTTGGTCTTTATTTTTGAGTTCTAAATGGAGCTTTCCAAAATGATAATAAGTTCCAACGTATTTCGGAAACTTCTCTGTGAGCTCTGTGTATTTTGATAATGCGTCGTCTTTTAAATTCAATTTGTAATATTCTTGAGCGAGAGCATAATGAAGGAATGGATCATTCGGCGTATCTTTCAAAAAATCATTGAGTTGGTCAATTCTATTCATTTAATTTTGTATGTGAAACTTAAAAAAGTAGTCGGATTTGGATTAAATCTAGCTGATAAACTTTGATTAATGTCGAATTTATAAAAATGCGCATCAACAGTGGCATCTATCACTTGTAAGACATAGATTAAACTCACAGCTATTATTGAGACGTCTCTGTTTATTCTATATCCATCTCGTTGATTTGTAAGAATCTTTGAAGGTGTTAGTCCTCTTGCATACATGTTGCGAAATGTGTCATTCATTTCATTGAGTGAATTCTGGTTTTGTATCAATGAATAAATTGAATATCCTAATCCAGCATATACAATGGGCACTTTCCAATATTTTCTGTTGTAAAATTGTCCCGCACCAGGTATTGCTAATGCCAAAATAGTTGCTTTTTTAGGGGAATGATTCGAAGCAACCAAAGAGTCCTTTTTTGCAGAATCCAAAAAAGAAACCCAATGGTTAGCTTTGATATTTATTGCATAGGAAAATACAACAACAATGAAAAATATGCACTTTGTGAATCTCATTAATCTTTAATAAGATTTAAAATTCGTTCAAGGTCTTCCTTATTTTTATATGAAATGATAATTTTACCTTTTTCTTTGCTACCGGATTTCAAGTGAACAGCAGCATTTAATTTTTTGTAAAATGCTTCAGTAATTCTATCAATTTCAGGGTCCCAATCTGTACCATTGATGGCAAAAGATGGTGCAGTATTCGTTTTTTTCGCTTTTACCAATCCTTCAACATCTCGTACACTCAAATTTTGTTCTACAATTTGACTATACATTTCCAATTGGTCATCAACATTATCCATATTGATCATGGCTCTTGCATGACCCATACTCAATTTACTTTGTTTGATGCCCAATTGAATTTCCTCAGGTAATTTTAACAATCTCAGGTAATTGTTTACTGTGGTACGATCTTTTCCAACTCTCTCACCTAGGGCATCTTGATTGAGACTACACTCTTCAATCAATCGTTTGTAACTCATGGCTACATCAATTGCATTTAAATCGCTTCTTTGGATATTTTCAATCAATGCCATTTCTAGCATATCTTGATCATTGGCGGTTCTCACAAATGCCGGAATTTGAGTCAACCCTGCAAGTATTGAGGCTCTGGTTCTTCTTTCTCCTGAGATTAATTGATATTTATCATAACCCATTTTTCTCACAGTGATGGGTTGAATCACACCATGAACTTCAATAGATTGTTTTAATTCTTCAAGTGCAATAGCATCGAACTCCGTACGCGGCTGAAACGGATTTGCTTCAATATCAGCCAAAGAAATCATTGCAACCGAGCCGAGTGCGTTGCTTTCAATAGCAGAATTATCTTGATCTGCGTTTTCTAAAAGTGCACTTAGGCCTCTTCCTAATCCTGTTTTTCTTTTTATAACTTGTGTCATGCCAATACGCTTTCTTCAGTTGGTTTAATAAGTCCGTTTTTAACCAAAATTTCTTTGGCTAAATTTAAATAGTTGATTGATCCTTTACTATCTGCATCATGATAAATCACCGGCATACCAAAGCTAGGTGCCTCTCCAAGCTTTGTATTTCTTTGAATGATACTATCGAAAACAATATCTTGAAAGTGTGTTTTCACGTCTTCAACAACCTGGTTACATAATCTCAAACGGCTATCGTACATTGTGAGTAAAATTCCCTCAATTTCTAGCTGTTTGTTCAAATGGTTTTGTATGATTTTGATTGTATTCAATAACTTCCCAAGTCCCTCCAAAGCAAAATATTCACATTGAACAGGAATAACTACACTATCTGCAGCAACAAGAGCATTGGTGGTAATTAAACCTAGGGAAGGTGAGCAGTCTATGATAATAAAGTCGTATTGATTTTTTACTGATTTCAGAACGCCATCCATCATTCTCTCTCTATTTGGCATTTCTAATAATTCAATTTCTGCACCAACGAGATCGATGTTCGACGGCATCAAATCCAAATATGGAGTTTCAGTAGAAATAATCACATCAGTAGGTTTGATATCTTGTACCAAACACTCGTAAAGTCCGAATTTTACATTTTTCGGATTTAATCCAACTCCGGAAGATGCATTGGCCTGAGGATCAGCGTCAACCAATAAAGTTTTAAATTCAAGAACAGCCAAACTTGCTGCTAAATTGATAGCTGTGGTTGTTTTTCCTACGCCACCTTTTTGGTTTGCTATTGCGATTATTTTTCCCATATAAATTTAGATTGTGATAGTGCTGCCAATTGGCATTAAGATTAATTCAATTCCAACTTCTTGGAATTTTGACAAAGCTTCATTTTGATCGATTACGATATATCCAAAGGTGTCGTAATGAACACCAATGACCTTTTTTACATTTAAAAGTTGAGCACAAGCCAATGCATCCTCTGCATCCATAGTGAAATTTCCACCGATCGGTAAAACGGCAAAATCGATTTGACGGTGTTTGGAAATCAATGCCATGTCGCTAAAAAATGCAGTATCGCCAGCGTAATATCCGTAAAAATCATTGGTTTCAATGGTGAAGCCACCCGCTATTCCACCATACGTTCCATCATCAAAACTGCTCGAATGAATCGCTGGGGTCATTTTGATGGTGATTTCATCAAATACTTTTTTACCGCCAATATTCATAGGATGAATACTTGGAGCCCCCTTCGTTTTCAAATAACTGCAAACCTCAAATACACCTACACATGTAGCATTGCTTTGTTGCGCAATTTCGAGGGCATCGGCTGTGTGGTCGGAGTGTGCGTGAGATAAGAGGATAAAATGTGGATTGATTGAGGACAGATCAACGTCTTTGGCCAACTCATTTCCGCGGATGAATGGATCAAATAGCATACTTTTGCCATTGTAATCAATTTGAAAACAAGAGTGTCCGTAGTAAGTTATCTGATTCATAAATATCGTATGAAGAGCAAATTTATCTCTTCTTGGTCTTACATTGCTATTTTAGTACCACTACTTTTATTCACGATTTTTGAGTTTGTATGTTGTAAAAATGTGGATAATATTTATAATCCCTATGTATTTCAATACAATGAGGATGTATCGGTGAATACTCTTGATCCGGCATACATTAAATCACAATCTGAAATATGGATTGCTTCTCAGATTTATGAGGGACTTGTGGGCCTAGATTCACTGCAAAATCCGGTTCCTGCCCTTGCGAAAAGCTGGGAAATTTC
>JACCED012028416.1_pt1 | contig 41737 bp, 44 predicted proteins | sample 7455021 | NCBI WGS metagenome assembly JACCED01 (sample SAMN15323456, study PRJNA562643) | freshwater metagenome | isolation source: river surface water | place: USA:Blue River Watershed | collected 2017-08-19
ATCCTTCATTGAATAAATAATAACTGCATTTTTTCCTGTTCCAGTTGGTAAATTTACTGCAACATTTTTATTATTATTTTTAATAATATTAATTGCTTCCATTTGATAATCTCGTAATTTAAAATCTTCATTCATAATTGGATATTCGGGAGGATTTATCATTAAATTCTCACAAAAACTAATTAATTCATTTTTATCATATTGTTTATCAATAAATAATTCATTTCTTTCTAATAAATTTTCTGATAATGTACAGTCGTTATTTCTTGTAATAATTAAATTTTCCCATCTAACAATAGGCTTTTTTAATTCATTGCTAAAAATAACCTGACTACCAAAAAATGTAGAACATTCTTTCCAATTTAAAGTATTTTTCCGAAGCTTACATTGAACGATTGTATTTAATAAATCGGAACAATCAATACCAGTATCATTACGAGACATTTTATTTAATTCTTTAAAATCTGGGTCAATATCATCATATTCATAAAAAGTGTTTTTATATTCTTCTGATAATTTTATACATGAATAATATTCAAATATTTTCCACAAGTCGTTATTATCAAAATCATCTTTTTTTGATTTTTTTAAATCTGTATATCTTTCAAAGATATTTATTATATATTTATTGTAGAAATCCATTAATTTTTTATTATTAATAATATAGTTTCTTATTTATATATATTAATTTAATAATTATTTTTTATATATAATTATTTTTTACAAATTATTTTACAAATTATATTAATAAAAATCATATGATATTATAAAATTAATAATTAGTCAAATTAAAAATCAAATTTTCAAAATATTTTTATATAATAGTATATTATATAAAATGAATAAAAATCTTGAATTAGTTCAACCTTATTTACCTGAAGAACCTAAAAAAAAGTGTTCGGTTAAATCTGCTAGAATAGAATTAAACAACCTAGAGCCGAATAAGGTTATCTTTTATTTTGCGGCTAAACCAGATATGTTTTTAAAAAAAATAATAAAACAGAAGGATGCATATGGAACTTTTAGAAATAGCGGGGTTACAAAAACAGATAGTAAGGGAAATGCTATCTTACATATCAATTGTCCTCAAGTTTATAAGAATAGAGATGGGCATGTTTATCCACGACATTTTCATTATATTTACTGGGGAAGAAATGGGTGGAATAAAAAACTCCATACTGTAAAATATGATTGTCATATTTCAACTAGATTTATGAATGAAAATATTCGTAAATTTATGGTTGTTCGTACGAATGAACGAGGATGTTGGCAAGGATGTTTGGCAGAGGACCCGTCAAAAGCTATATTATTATGTGGTTCAAAAAGTTCAAATAATAAAATTGGTAAGATGTTAGAGAGAAACGGGTATCATAATTTATTTTATCATATTCGTAAAGTGTAAGTTAGCAAATATCGAATGTTAATTTATTCACAGATACGGTATGGATACCGAATGCTTACAGATACGGTATGGATACCGAATGCTTACAGATACGGTATGTAGCTCGGATAATCGCTCTTATATATAGTCACTCTATATGGATCATTTTTTCCCTTTACAAATACCACATCATTTGTTCCCAATTCATCCTTTCTATTCTTTGTAACAACGGGTACTTTTACCCCGAACTTTCCCATTAAAGTATAATATTCATATACATTATCATTCGGATATTTCTTTCTTCCATATAATGGATATACATCATTGTCATCTCCGTATATTTTATATAAAATTCCAACTTGTTGTGGCATTCCAAGCGGTCCCCTTGTTGAAACATAAACAGGTGCTATATTATTATCACTAATATCGATAGGTGTTGGTGGATTATAGATTGGAACTTGAGTTCCTCCTAAACAGGGTTGATTACGCGCACCACATCCGATAACTTGAAAAGGGAGTTCCAAATTTGGATACCATTTTTGGTCATAAAAATAATCAGATTTATATGGATATCGGAGAGGATTATATATTCTGTCTAATGAATTAATTTCTCTTGGTGATCTATTAATTCCTCCGGTAGAAACAGGGACTTGTTGTTGAATAACTTGTGTTTGTACGGGTTGTTGTTGTGGCGGAGGTGTTTGGGATGGTTGTGGCAGAGGATTATTATTATATTTTTCTAATGTTTTTATTCGATGCTCCATCATTTCATTACTTTTGCTAATAATTAAGTATAGAATCAAAATAATAAAGACTATTGCAATCACTAAATAAGTCTGATTAAAACAAACACTTTTAGACATTATTTATCTTATATAATCAAATAATATTTTATTTTTTGATTATTTGGAGAATATTCTGAAGAATATTCAATAGATTATTTTTTACAGCACAAATGGCAAGCGCTATCTGCAGATGGAGGGTCAATAATTACATTAGGTGTTTCTACATAATTATATCCAGGATTTATAATTTTTATTAATTTTAAATATCCATTGTCATCAACGACGGATTCAGCAGTTGCACCATGTCCCTTCCCACCTTCAATTTTAACTTTAGGTGCTTTCGTAGGAATATAGCCATGGCCTTCATCAACAATATGAATTTGGTATATAGAATTATTCTTAATCTCGGCAATTGCTTTAGCAGGTTTTGTATCAGTAATATTTCCACAATTTAAAACTAAATTACTTCCCAATCCTTGAATAGAAAAGTTTCCCAGTTGAGTATAATCATCGGGACATTTATTATTAAAAAATTGACATCTTCCATCGAATAGACTATCTTTTGATTCATTTGCAGTAATAATAGGCTTTGGTGGTGCAGGAGTACTAACTTTCAAAATGTTCTCTTTTTGTTCAATTGGATCACTCTCTTTTGGTTGTTGTGAAGGCCCGGCAATTAAAATATTTTCAGCATCATTTTTATTCATACCATCATCATCGTCAGTTGGTGGGAACGTTTTAGACAGAGTCGCGTTTGCGTTCATCTTACTCTCAAGTGAATCCAGATTTTCGTCAATATTTTTATGCACCATCTGTTTAGGCATTAAATTAGGTGGCATAGGATTTTGCGGAAGAGAAGTTCCCGCACTACTTGGTCCGCTCCCTCCAAAAAAACTTGTTAATCCGTTAAAAAATCCTTCCACTATTTCTGGCTCATATGATTGTTCGCTTCTTTTTTCTTCAGCAGGTGGCTTCTCCTGTTTTAAATTTTTAATTTTATTCATAACTTCATCTTTAATACATTTCATATCATAATTACAATAATCTTTAATCATACTCTTATTGCATATTAATAACAGCATTAGTGGAATAAGTATGATTAATAATCCTATTAATAATTCTTTAATATTCATTATTCTATATTTAGAAAATTTTCTATATAATTATCTGTTATTTTAATAATATATTTGTTGATATAACCGATTCTGTGATTAATAGAATATGCCATGAATATTAATATAACAATTATAATAAAAATGATTAAAAATGAATATATTTGATTATCCATTATATAAATATATATAATTATATATTATAAAATATTTCTTAAATTTCAACATCTTTTATATGGTATATTTCATATTTCTTCTCTATCTCTAAATTATTACTATCTTTTGGATTAATATTGTCATATAACTTTTTTGCATTTACCTTTAAAGGTATATCCGGATTTCTTAAATCTCCTGATAACCCATATAATTTCTCATTCTGTGAGAATTCTGAATAAGCATTATAATTATATCCTAACATTGGTCCTGTAATTGAATTTAAAGGACCCGCTATATTAAATTCATTCGAATCAATATTATACATTTTATTGAAATACTGTTCAGCATCTAATGGTGGATAATAATATGCGGGAGGTGGGCAAACACCCGTTTCAGGAATTAACTTCTTCCCCATTTTCATCTTTTCTAAATTCTTTAAGTGGTTATATGGCAATTGGTCCTCTTTCCCTTTAAAACACCAAAGCCAATTAATATAATCTTGCATTGTCATATTTGGGGAATAATTTAATGTGAAAATTCTTAAATCAACTGGAGACATATCAGAAGGGTCGGCGAAATTTGTTATACCGTATGTGCATTTTGTACTTCGTCCATCTTTCACGTGTTGATGGTCTTTAATGCACGTTTGAATATCATTTTTACTCTCATATTTCCATGTTTTATATAAATTATCAGGCTCTTTATTATTTGTATAACCCTCAATACCAAAATTGCCCTTTTCATTTAGCTCCTTACCTGTATCAAAATTATATGTTTTATATTCAATTATTTGTTTCTCATCCTCTTTTTTATTCGAATAATGTTCTTCTGTATTAATTTTCAATTTATTCAATCTATTATCAATTAAATTTACTAATATAATTCCAAATAGATATGCTATTAATATTGTAATTACAAATGTTAAAAATATTTGAAGCATTATAATATATAAAGAAGTTATATAAAAAAATATAAGTTTTAATTTAAAATTTTTGTTTATTATCAAAAAATAAAGTGTCTATATATATTAATTATGTCTACGACTACTGATATTCTTACGTTTCAAGTGAAGGATGAATTATTAACACCTGTATTAAATGGAAATCCTTTTTACATAGATGTTGTTGGGTCTGTTAATTATTGTGTTACGAGATGTGGGCAAGAGATTGATGAATGTAATAGTGTAAGTTTTGATACAATGACAAATTATGGTAAAATATTAGTATTAACACCAAATAAAAACAGTAATAATAGTAAATGTAATATAAAATTGGCATTTGATACAGATAATGATACAACTGATACAAGTGGTACATCCAGTTATGAATTCGTTAAAGCATTTATTACAGTTCCGTCATTGCACAAAATAAATGGAACAATTTATGATATGGAGACATTTTTAGTATTTTCATCAAAGCAAAAGAATGGACAAACATTATATGTTATTTTATGTACAGTATATATTGGAACAGACACTATTCCGAATGATTGGAAATTATTGAATTATAAATTAATGAATGAATTATTAGCAGATGTTCCTGATATTTATGCGACAAAGGGTATTAAAGGGAAGCCCAATCCAGTTGATTTAAATACCTTTATACCGACGGAGGGGAATAGAAACTTTTATGATTATACGCATCCAAAAAATACACAGGTTAATGTCCGAATATTTCAATCACCAATGGTTGTGAGTAATAATGTGTTAACACTGTTAAAGAGTAAACTTACTGCCGGAGATATTTACACAAATTTCCAGAATGCCATACAAACTTCTATAAATCCAATAAATGGTTTATATTTCTTCTTTAGCGAGGATATGACAAATAGATATAAAAGTTTTTCTGTAAATAATGTCAAAGGAAATGAGCCAGGAGAGGAGGAGGAGAATGATAGTGCATTGCAAGTTAAGAATGATTTAAATAAGCTGCAAACAAAACCGGATAATGAAAAAAAAGAAACATTTGAATCGAAACAGGAAAAAAAATCGGCAAAGGGCGGAACATCGGCCATAATAATATTAATTGTATCTTTCATTTTTGGAGTAGGTTCATATTATATTGGAAAATATACTGGTCGAAATGCTAAAAAAATTGGTATGGTGACATTTCTAATTATTTTGTCCCTTAGTATAACAATTGCATCAGGTGCATCTAAAGACCCGGCTGGATTTAAATTTATTATTCAATCTCTCTTTTCACTTATATTAGTGTCAACAATTATTTATGCAGCAACTGATAAGAAGGGGTGGGCTATTGGAACATTTTTGGTTATATTTTTATTAATTATCCTACCAATTGCAGGAAGCAAAGGATATTTAAAAACAGATACAAGACAGGGAGAGTTAATAAAAGAGGATGATATAGGAAGCGGAGTTGGAACAGAAGAGACAGAGATAGTTTGCTCAAAATTGAACACATCTCTGATTATGATGATTATCTCATTTGCAGTATTTGTTAATTATTTATTTTATATTTTATTATATAACGGTATTAATAATCCTGGGCAGAAGGAGATAGATCATACCGTTCAGTTAAATGATTTAAGAGATTTTTTCCAACGGGGTAATTACACATTTTTAAATAGCGGTATTGCAAAAATAATATTTTACATATTCTTTACATTAAAAATTGTGTTTGTTGTTATCTCATTTTTATTGATTGCAGGTTTTAATAATAATATGGATAATCAATTTTTACTAAGAATATCTAGTATTTTATTATTATTTGCATTTTTATTTGGGTTGATTACATACGGTGCAATTGGATGTTATGCATATTTTAGATTACAATTAAATTCATTAGATAAAGAAATTATGGACGTTGATTATAAAACATTATGTAGTTTCGGTTTGTGTAGTATTAAAAATATAAAAAATTATATGAAGGGGAAACCATTAGATTTAAGTTATCTTACAACTGGTAATGAAGTTATTATTTCTAGTGGGCAGGATGGCGTTGGTGAAGTTTATATGCCATCGCCAGAAGAGAATGGTAATGAAAAAAATAATGTAATGAGTGGTGGCGACCCAACAAATAATGGTGACCCTAAAAGAGCAGTTCCAGGACCAAAAGATACAGAGGAAAAAATTCAAGATTTATTACAGAAAACAAATGCATTCTTTGCAAATAAGGGTAAGATATCTATGATGGATAATTTAAATCAAATTGTGAAAAATAAACTTAATATATATTTTATTATAATGCTTCTTGTTTTATTTTTAATAATTTTTATATTTACATGCTGGATATTCAATCAGATGCGGATTTTAAATAGTAATCCATGCCACGGTTCAATTGATCAATTAAATAGTGTGACAACAGGATTAAATTTCTTGCCATTTATTGTTAGTTTAGTATTATCAGGTGTGTTTGCATATCTTTTGTATCATAATTTAGAGGCTAGTAAAGATGGTAGTTTAGATAAAGATAATTCTGAAAATGGTAATATTTTACCGGAAGGTAATATAGAGATGACAGAAAAAAAATAAATAAGAAAAGAATAATTTTTTTAAAAAAATAAAAAAATTTGATTTTTGATTTTTCTATATAAAATATATTTTAAAATAGATTATTAAAAATGTCTGGATATTTAGAACTTATAATTGGGCCGATGTATGCCGGTAAGAGTACCGAATTAATTCGAATTATTAATAGATATAAATGTTTAAAAAAGAGTATTGTTGTAATTAATCACGTTTTTAATAATAGATACGGTTCAACAAAAATAACAACACATGATAAGAATGAATATAATGAATGTATTATCTTAGAAAAATTATCGGATTTAGATGCTGAAGTTTTAGCCAAAACAGATGTAATTGTTATTGAAGAATTACAATTTTTTCAAGATGCATATGACACGGTTACAAACTGGTGTGATAATAAAAATAAAATTGTTATTGCGGCTGGGCTAGACGGTGATTTTATGAGACAACCGTTTGGTGATGTTCTCCGACTTATTCCACACTGTGAAAAGGTGACAAAGCTGAATTCGCTTTGCAAAAAGTGTGGGGATGGAACATTGGCTAATTTCAGTAAAAGAACGTGTGATGATACAGAGAAAACATTAGTAGGGAGTGATGATGTATATGAAGCTGTTTGCAGAAAACATTATTTTGCAAAATAAAAAACAAATTGATTTTTATATTTTTTATAAATTATATTTTAACATATTCTAATATTCTAAAATATGCAAAAAAGAATTGATAACTTCTTTAAGTACACAAATGAAAAACAGGATGAAAAGAAAAATCCGGAAAAAAATGATGAAAAGAAAAATGACATGCCAAAATACTTCTATTTGTCATTTACAAATAAATTTAGGCCCGATTTTCAGGCAGTATGGTTGAATGATCGACCGGCTAAAATAAATTTTATGGAATCTATGAAAGATTTTTATTTATGTGGATATTTTCCAGATTTAAACGAGGGACGTTTCAGATTACCAGTGGAAACAAAATATAAAAATATATCTATATTAAAATCACATTTGCAGAAATGTATTCGGAAGTGCGATGATAATCGTGCAATACAGACTGCGCGCCATTTATTAAAATTAGACGCAAATGAACTTTTGCGAAGGCTCCCTATTATTATGTTAGAGGATGTTTTTCTTCACGAATCTTTCACAACAATTCTTTGGTTTATGATTGCAAATAAAACGTCGTTCAAGATGCAGAAATATATGTATGAGTGGATATTAGGAGTAATATATGTATTGTGTAAAATTTCTAAAAAAGATGAATATATTGTTAAATTGAACGATGTATCAAACCCCATTTTTTCAAAAGAGGAATTCTCAATTTTATATTCTATTGAGATTCGGTGGAAATATGGGGGAACAGAGGATGATATTTTATTTTTGCAAAAATGTAAAAAGATATGGGAGGGGAGATTTTTAAAAAAGAGTGTGAAGGTGAATTCTATGAAAATCCGGCCAATATGTTTCCATATGAGCGATATGGATATAAATGACTGGGATTTATCAGCAATTGATTATCATTGTAATAATAAATTTATTGAACTTATTGCCAAGAAATTTGATGATATTAGTAATGAGGATTTAAAGAGAATGATTTGGTTAAATTCATCTGGTGTAAACAAACGGGAGAGAAAAGAGATTTATATGGAGGAGTCTTGGAATAAGATTAAATCTTATGTTGAAAAAACACAGAAATATTTACTTGATTCCGGTTATTAGAGCATTTTTTTATAAAGAGTATTCTTTTTTATAATATATGAGTTTGTCTCTTTTGTATTTGGATTGTACATTTTTAAAATATGCTCCTTTTTATATCTTTTACCATTTAAAAATGCGTTAAGTGCACTAAATTCATCAACCGATTGAATATAATATTCTTTATTTAAAAAATAAATTTTAAAATTTATTAATTTTTTAGAACCACCATTAATCGTATCAAAACGTGTATCTTGTCTCTGTTGTTCTTGAATATTCGTAGCTGCATTTGTGGAATTACTTACAGGAGAACCGGGAACTGATTCAATAACTGTTGTTTGAGTATTCGCTTTACATTCAGTTGTAACAGGTTTAACTGTATAATCTGGCATAGTCTCAATATATTATAAATTACATATTTTTTATTTATTTACTTTATTTAGTTTATTTATTTACTTTATTTAGTTTATTTATTTACTTTATTTAGTTTATTTATTTACTTTATTTAGTTTATTTATTTACTTTGTTAATTTTATTCAATTCTTTATTATATTTTCCAATAACATTATCATATTTATAAATAATTTTTTTACCACTTATTATAATCTCTTTTGGTTTTACTAATTTTACTCTTGTTCCAATATACTTATATCTCTTTTGAGTATGTATATTCATAATTGTAAAAACAATAAATTTGCCATTTCCATTTTCGATTTTTGTTAGCTTCGCTAATTTTGAAAATGCTTTTTTTGCCGCTCTTTTTGGACTCTTTGATTTAAATTTTCCATATGTATCACCCGATTTAGGAAAATCTATCACTGTATAATATTTATATTCTGACATATTATTGTATCGTTATTATATAATAATATATTTATTTTAAGAGTAATTTATCAAATATAAATAAAAAGTAATTTATATTGTCATTCAACTACTGAAAGTTTGTGTTTTATTTCTTTTTTATTTATAAAAATTTTTGGCCTCATTTTTTACTAGAATCTTTACTGCCACCTCTTTTACGAGAATCTTTACTTCCGCCTCTTTTACGAGAATCTTTATTTCCACCCTTTTTATGGTGTTCTGGCTTTCCACCCTTTTTATGATGTTTTTCCCCACCCTTGACACTCTTGGAAGGACTCTTCTCTGTGTGAACAGACATTTCCAATTTATTTCCCTTTAATTTCTTAACATTGGCTTTCATGGTATAGGTAATTACTTTTCCATCCTTAGAAACTTTCTTGTCTTTTCCATCTAATTTAACATAACTTCCCTTGTATGGACCATAAATTTTATTACGGGAACCTCTGGATGATTCATAGATGTAAAATACAGCGCTGCACTTAAGTTTGTTTAATTTCTTAAGGCCTTCAAATTTGCAGATAGAACGTAATAATTTTCTGGCAGCTGCAACTGGATTTTGATGCATTTTAATGGTAACATCACCGATATTAACATCTTTACCATTTAAACGAACAACACGGAAATGACGTCTTTTATCGTCAGCGCCACCTTGCATATCCATATCATCAGGTTGGACTGAACCATCATCTGATGACATATCTCCATCATCATTTCCACCCTTCATTAAGTTCTCTAATTCCTTTAATTCCGCTTCGAAATCTTTCTTACTAAAACTGGATTTACTAGTTTTATTACTCTTTGGCATTTTTATATTTATATCCAATATTTTTTTTTTAAATAAATTTATAAAAATTTATTTTTAATAATTTAGTTTATAAGAATTAATTTAGATAAATAAAATTAATAAAATAGATAAAATAATTAAATAGATTAATAAATATACATTTATTCTATTTTTATTAGATTTTTCATATATAACGCGATTTGAAAAAGTTTCTTTAAGTTCTGTATTAGAACTACACACAAATTCATTATTTTGTGTTTTTTTCAAATTATCTTTGGCAATATCTGATGAAGACATAATTCTATTATTTTGCCCCTGCATTTTAAATGTTCCATCAAAAGATAATATCCCTGTTGGATTAACACCTATCACATAGCTATCGACCATCTCTTTTTTAAAAGTGTCGGACATATATTATATATTTCAGATATTAATTTTTCATATTTTCTTGTAATTTATCCACTGTTGTTTTATTATCCTTTTTTCTTAGTACAGCCAATTCATATCCTCCTACAATTTGTCTATGAATATCCTCTATATAAAATATTTCAAACCCATTTTTCAAAATCATGTTATACATTTTTTCTTTATCCTGGATATAAAATACAGATTTTTTTATTCTCTTATTTCCATTATCTTGTAAAACAATTTTATCATAATAATAAATCCGGTCTTTATCCTCCATGTCTGGAATATAATAACAATCGTGGCTAAAATTATTTAAATAAGTGAATCCATGTAAATATCCTTTATTGTCCATATAATTCGAACTGTAATATCTTGCCGCAACTTGCAACTTCTTTGGATCATAAATTTGTATTATTAAAAATCCTCTATCATCTAACCAATTATAAATATTTTTAATAATTATCTCTTGCTCAGGAATAGTATTATAATAGATAGCACGTTCATCTAGCAAAATCATTCCAAATTCATTTCTCTTAAATGCAGAATTTTTCTTTAAATTATTATGAACAAACTTTATATTTGGATACATAGATTTCGCCTTAAAAAACATATTTTGTGAATTATCTATACCAATAACATTATCGTGACTATCCTTTAGCTTCTTACACCATTTACCTACACCTGAACCTGCTACTAATATATGCAAATTATTCGGATTCTTTAATTTATCTAATACCTTACTCTTCACAATTTTATAATCATAATCGATGTCATCAAAATCTCGATAAATTATCTCATAGAAGTCAACGTATTCCTTATCAAAAATATCATCATTCTCAGTCTGATTTGTGAATTTCTCTTGATAGTATAATAATTGATTTGTTTTATAATAAATAGCGTAAATAAAAATAAATAAAATGATGAATATAGAAAAGAATAATAATTTTTTATTCATTATATAATTAAAATAAATATATTTTGATATAAAAAATATTTAATTATATTTAATATAAATATAATATGGATGACTTTGAAAAAGATTTTAATAAGGATTTGGTAAAAGAGAAGGTTGACTCTGCAGATGAAATCAAAGATAAAGTGAATAGATTGATAAAATTCTGTTTATCAAAAGAGAACACGAAGTTGCGTAATACTGATATGGAATCATATAAAAAATTATGTATGCAAGAATTTACGGAATTTCATGTAAACAGTCCAACTCTCTTCTTTTCAATTGTGGAAAATCCTTCAACATTTCCAATGTATCGATTAAATGAAATGTTAAATGTTAAAAAATTAATTGAAAGTAATCGTATTACAGAAGAGAAGGCGAGTATTGCATTAGGACAAAAATATTATAATGAATTTGTAAAAGATACTGTCGGAAAGCTCGATAATAAATAAATATTTTTAAGCTTAAAATTTATAATCTAAAAATTTATAATCTAAAATTCTAATTATTTTTTTTATAATAAATACTATCTTCATTTATTTTAACCCCGTATTTTTTGCACCAATCGGTTGCAATCTTCACTTGTGAATTTATTAATTCATTATATTCTGGTTTTGACACTTTTTTTTCCACTAATTTTATTGTATTTTGCAAATAAAATATTTGACTATTTATATACTTTTCATTATATTCTATAATATTTTTAACAAAATGATTGTCAATCTTTAAATTATTAAATATAGCGGTCATGTTTTCGTCCCCTATTTTATGCCACGTTTCTATATTATTTATTAAATTATTCTTATTCTCAATTGTTATGTTATCCAAAAAATTGATACAAACTAAATATTTCTCCGAATTGGCGGGTCTGCTTGTTTCGGGTTTATAAATATAAATCTTCTCAAATGATAAATAGAGTAAATATATTATTTGCACCATTGATAAAGAAAATATATCAAATATTTTACAGACAAATGAACCACCTATTTGCAAAACATTGAGTGCAATAACAGCCTCTGAATAAATAATTTGACAAGAATTAATCTCCTGGCCATTAAAATCACTTGAATAATCAAATCCACCATCAGCTGTTGCAAGGTGTGCCTTGTGCTTTTTAAAATTCTTTAAATATTTCCGAACATCCTCTATGATATATAAATTTCCATAATCAATATTTATATTTGTTGAATTATTGAATGTTTTTTTTATTTTATTCCAATCTGGTACAAAATCATTGGTCGGTTTTAAGGTTATCCCATAAAAACTATCTGTTGGATTATTTGTTTTATTTAATATCCTTTTTCTATAATTATATGTTGCCTCCATAAATCCACCAGGCCCTTCAGCTAAGTGTGCAAAAACAAATTTATCGCTCTTGTCAAACTTCTCAAATAAATTAAAATTATAAAATATTTCCCATAATTTGAAATATGACCTGCTTATCGGAATATATTGGCTTATACTATCATTCTTCTTCTTTTTATTATATGTAGTGTATATTAATTCATATGGATTCCCAATTTTTTTCATTCTATCCCAGTCCTCTACATTATTTAAGGCATCAATCTTCTCCTTTTCATTTTTTAATTTTTGATAATCCTTTTTGAAAAGTATATTTGAAGTTTTTTTTACAATTTTCAGTTCAATGTTAGGAACAATAATATCCTGATTATATTTTTCAATATAAATGTTCATAAATCTTATTCTAATTATCATTTTAAGCCAGTTTTCAGATTTATAAAATATTCTATTTTGTTATACTTTATTTTTTATACTTTATTTTTATACTTTATTTTTTGAAATATTCTACAACTTTTTCTATAAATAAAGAAACATATTCCTCCATATCAGTAGCCTCATCTGCACAATGTAATTCCATAAATCTTTTTGCACCAAGTTCATTAAATCTTTTATCTAGGCTCTTTCCCATATAACAGAACTTATCATAATTTGTATCTCCTAATCCAAGAACTGTATATTCAATTCCATTCAGTAAATTATTTGGCAGATTTCGATTCTTTAATTTCCTCCAAAAAAAATTAGCTGTTTCTGGAGCATCTCCATTTCCAGTCGTTGAACAGACGATAATTATATTTGTTATCACTTCATTATTTATAAATGTAAATGTATTATTTTCGATGGTACTATTCAAAGACATGTGTATACATTCATAGCTTATATTATTAGATAACCGTGTATATATATCTTCTGATATGTCATGTGCATTTCCTGTTTGACTCCCATACAAAATATATATTATATTTTTCATATGTTTATTAAAGATATTTTTGTAAATTTCTAGGAAAAAAATATTAAATTTAAATGAATTTAAGTTAAGTGAAATGATATTTTTATAACTCCTCCATGTATTCAATGTCCGCTTCTAACTCCTCGCTCACTGGCCCCTTCTTCTTATCTTCCGATTCCATTAATTTTACCAATTTCTTGAACAAAGAATCGGGAGAATTTTTAACCTTCTTGTACATAAATCCGGAACTCAAAAAACTGAATCTCTTCTCATCTTCAGTCATCTCTTTTGCCGTTTCTATGTGTTTATCCAAATCCCGTTTTTGCAAATTCATTATATTCTTTTCATCGAGCAATTCTTGATGATAATCCGCAAATGGTTTGACAGCAACTTTCGCAAATCCGTACTCCTCCATAATATGGTCCAAGAAATTGAAATTCACCAAATACTCAGTGTGTACAACACCAATCGTTTTCACCAAAACATCTATCTGTTTACCATAATTAGCCTTTGTTTTACCAAAACTTATTTTGCCACCGAATTTCTTCTCAATCTTCCACATCGTTTCACCCGATGGCGTCTTTCCATCTGCTACCCCTTTATTTTTCAAAAGTTCAACAATTCGCTCCCCATCAAATGTTGTTCCAATAACGAAGCCGCCAATTTTCAAATTATCATTCAAATTTTGCAACAAAGAACGCAATTTAATTTCACTTTCAAACAAATAATGAATACAGAAATGCAATGATATTGTATCAAAATAATATTTAGATGGAATAAATTTTTTCGTATATATCTTATCATATTCGGTAAATCCTGAATCCTGATTTGGCCAAATTAATTTTCCAGAATCGCCGCGAACATAAAATGCCTTCGGCTTTGGCATAGCTATCCGCTTTTTATAAAAATCTTGCGCAAATTTTATATTATCAATCGAAATATCCATTCCAACAACCTCTGCATATCTAGCATCTTTTATTTTATTGATATCGACACCCTTTCCACAACATAAATCCAGAATTTTCCCTGTTGTTCCGCGCTGAAGCTCCTCTAAATAAGCGGGTGATGCCAAATAGAATAACTGATACTTTATATATCGATTGTGGAAATTCTGATAAGAGAATCTCTCCACTGAACCGGTCTGAGTATTTAACTCAAGCTTTGCAAAATATTTGTGCTTATCTTCAACATTCAGCTCAAAACCCTCATTCTCCAATGGAACCTTTCCACTTAATATCATCTCCTCTGATACAGGATTTTTAATCGATTTGAAAATATCATCAGCCACATATTTCGAATTACCATATACATCATGTCCCGCTTTGTACAAGTTCGTTTTATCAATTCTCAATTTAATTGGAATCCATTTAAATCCATCTTCACGCGTTTCATCATAACCGAATTCTACAATAACATCATCCCCAAACTCCACATCTTCATTTGCATTAATATCATGTGCAACCATCTTTCCATCATCATTTAAAAATATCTTGGCCAAATTATACATCTCACTATTCTTCTCATCCATATTATACGGATTGAACTCCACTGCAACCCTCTTCTTATTTTTAACCATCTTATTGTTTTCATTATTGTAAACTACCTTTGTATCTCCTACAAATAATTTGATTGTTTTATATTGACGAATCTTTGTTTCTCGTTTACCATCGGGTCTTGTTGTAACCTCAATATACGGACTCTTAATATCAACGCCATTATCATCTTTCTGCGTCTTAATCAAAAAATCAATCGTATTGAGTTGAGGAGGTTTCCATTTAAAGAGGGATGTCCATGAACCCGGATTAAGTGGATAATATTCGAAAAGTGGAACAAGAATCATACCATCATCCTTAAAATTACTAAATTTACGAGATTCCCAAATCTCCTTTATCTTATCAAAAATATCTGTTCCATCTGGACGGACAGACCATCTATACATCTTTTTCGATATTTTTACACACTTCTTTTCATCAAATAGATGGGCAATGGTGCGTTTATCACTCCGGAAAAAGAGCTCTATCAATTCGAGTCTAGACCTTTTTGACTCATCCTTTTTAACAATATCATATAAATGACGGTGTCTAACATCAACTCCTTTATCAAATAAAATATCATACATGAAAAATTCCTGCATGTTATCAATTGTTACTAGCTCACCCTCTATTAGCGTACCTTTGTACGATATATCTTCAAATCCGGTATCAATAATTTCGAAATTATTATTTATTAAATACATCTTACCATTATCATAAACATATAAAAAGTATCTCATGCCATCTGCTTTAAGCGTAACAGCATATCTATTATAAATATTTTTGACATTCGTATTCTGTGTTAGATTTATACGATGAATCGTCACTGGATTAGCTGCTATAAATTTACTCTTTGAATAATCATTCACTAATTTAAAATAGGAGTCAATAACACTATTTCCCACTCCACTCTCTATAGCGACCGTATTATTTTGCAGAGTTGTTATAACAATATTAATCATATATAATAATTTTTTTATAATATCCTCATTGGACATATCACTATCATGTCCAATAAATTCAATTTCAACCTCATAGGATGGATTCTCCTTCAGCGTATTCGAACTTTTAAATGTCTTCCCCTTATTTGATTTAACCGCGGTCAAATCTATTTGAAACAGGTTATCCTCCGATTTTAATGAATATCTATTCTTCAATCTATATAATTTATCCATTTTATCGGATGTTATTAAGTCAATATTTTTCTGGAAAATATCCTCTTTATTTATCTCATTATTTAGCGAATATCGGATGTTAAGATTTACGTCATCTATTTTATCCAACTTCTCCTTCTCCATAAAGGATACGTTTAAATCTGTTAAATTTGAATTTAACCAATATTTCTTTATATCATCCATACCATCAATCGTCATACGTAAATTTTCAAGGTCTGCGTTGGCATTCTTATTATACATTACAACATCCAATAAATTCTTAATTTCATAAGATAAGCCCAATCCATTATTCTCTTTTGAAAATGTTAATTTATTAAATATTTTCGTATAATTTTCCTGAGATATTGTAATTTTCTTTTTTGAAACAATATTTGACCAGAATCTCACTTCAAACTCATACTTTTTATTTTTTTTACATTCTGAAATAAAATGAATAAGTTTATCAAATATTTTATTTTCTATCTCCATATATTAATTATTAATATTATTAACTACTTTAAATTAATTTTTTTATAAATTTTATAAAAAAATTTTTATTAAAAAAATTTTTTATTCTAAATAAGTTCATATTCATTATCTTTGTTTTTTAACATTTTTCCACATATCATTTTACTATTCATTCCTTGATATATGATATAATATTCTCCGCTTTCTAATGTACGATAAAGAATATAATTGTAATATCCGTCTGTACTAGATGGCATACTACTCTCTTTATTTATTAAACAAGTGTGTTCACCTTGCTGAAGATTGTTATTTGTAATTAACTCTTTTGCATGGACTATATGTCCATTGCTTGGAAAAGCTAATCTTAAAGAACCGTTCTTAATAAGTTCTTCGTAAATATTAGACATCTTTTTTACAGCTTTCGGCTTCTTTTGTATTCAAAATAAGAATAATCAAATTGTAGTATTTTTTATTAATCATTTTTTTTGTAAAAAAATATTTCCGTGCAAGGAATCATTTATAAATTTTCCGAATTTTTAAACTTCAGATACCAAAGACTCTTTTCCACCACCGGTTAAGTGTGATATTAAATCCTCTAATAACTCATTCTTTGTTTTATTAATCATTTTCGAAGTTTTATCCGATTTTTTACTAATTGCAATCTCATATTTAATACATTCATTCTTTAATTCGTCAATCTTCATCTTCTTTAAATCTTGAACATTAAATTTATGGTCCTTTTCGGCCTCAAATGTGGCCAATAAAGATGAAATATCTTCTAATTTAAAGTATTTCCATAAATTATCAATAATCTCCTTGTTTTTACTATAAAGGAAAACACAGTTCTCGCCATCATATGACAGAACAGGTCTGTAAATATCCTTTATTTTAAATAACATAACGGTTGGTAAATATGGATTCGTTTTCAAATCGAAATAAGATGACAAAACATAATTACTATTCATGAAATCAATGTTTTTACCTTGAAAAGCAAATATAAAAACGTTGATTCCCAAATAATCAACAATATATTGCTGTAAAATATGGATGAGAGTCTCGTCATATTTAAACGTGAAACTCTCCCCCAAAATCTTTTGTATATCACTCTTATTAATCTTTTTATTTTTATGATATAAAAATCGATTGTAGAGATTATGTTCGAATAAATCATTCCCGATTTTTTTCAAAAAATCTTTTACAATATCCTCTTTTACAACCTCTTTTAATAGAATCGCCTCTTGGCTGCATGCTGTTAAAATGGAATTTACGAAGGAGAATACTGATGAATTATTCCGGTATATTATATTTTCTACATAAAAAATATTATTTTTTTTACTAAAAAGAAAATCGAAAGAATCATCTATTTTATCCAAAAAACGCGTAAATTTGGGCTTTGTGGAAGTTGTTTCCGTTTTGGCCACGCTTACATCATCTTTTAATTCAAAAGGTTTTATCTTTTCGATATCATCACTGTCAATTGAATAATGCTTTTTACTTAGGTAGTCTGCAATATAATTAACACTCAACATTTTTAAATAGTATAATATATACTATATAACTTCTCTTTAAGACTTTTTATTTTTCATTTTTTTAATAAATTATTAACAATTTATAAGCAAACTATAACGCTTTGTAATTATACGTATCAACAGAACCGATATGCTTTAAAAAAACATTCTCTCTTTTATCAAATACAATATCCGGAATAATATCTTTTACTATTTCATAAAGAGATGAACTTATCTGTATAGTATCTATATCAGCCGTAGATTGTAATCTGGAAGCGATATTTACTGTATTACCGACTATACATAATCTGGGTATTTCACTTCCAAGTATTCCTATTGATACCGGACCAATATTAATTCCAACTCTTATACATAATTCCGAATTATTGGGCGTATTTATATTTTTTATCTCTTTTATAAATTCTATCGCAAGTAATATAATCTCTTTTACTGCTAATTTATAATTATCACTATTTCTATAAATATCACCCACAACCATATATGCATCACCTACCGTTTCAATCTTTTGTAAATAATTATATTTTTTAATAATTATATCAAATCTATGATATACATCATTTAATAAATTAAATATAGTTTTATCATCATATATTTTTGCCAATTCTGTATATGAAACTATATCTGTAAATAGAACACATATCATATTATGTTGAATAGATTTATCATGTAAATTGATATAATTCGTATCCATGTCAAAAGGTAGTATCTTTTTGAGCAATTCTAATTTCAATTTATCTTTATCATATGGTATTTTCTGTGTAAATTTATTATGTATATAATTTAAAAAAAAATTGCACTTATCAGTTATAATTTTATTATCATTCTTATATTTAATAATACTTTTTAATATTTTGGAAATAAAATTTATTGACTGTAAATCAATGCTATCTAATAATAAAATCTGTTGTTCTTTGTAGTCATGTATTACAAAATTTGTTGTAATTTTACCTAACATATCAGCCGTTAAATAAAATAAATTTATATAATAAATGCTAAAACATTTTGTTAAATCTAATATACTAATAACAACAAATAGACACCAGATATAAATGTAAATATTTGTAAATTTGTAATACCTTTTTTTATATAATGTTATTATAAATATAGTGAAAGATATATATGATAAAAAATAAAATAAACAATAAATATTTGGATTACTATATTGATATGGATATAAAATAACATTCATGAAAACGGGTATCATATGAAAATGGAAATTTATGTCTTGTAGTGTTATATTATTCACTTCACAATACATCTGAAGCATTAATGGTGTTGAAAATAACCACATTATATAACGACTATATTCAAATTCACATATTGTTATATTTTTATGTATGAATGGAGATAATGTATATTTTGTATAAATAAATGCAAGAGATAATGACGTATAATTGTATTTTTTTGAAAAAAATAAATAATACAGAATATACAATGAATATATACATAAAATAAAATTGTTTAATATTTTAACTGAATAATAAAATTCTATATTATTCTCAATATATTCATTTTTAGAATTGTTAAATGTGTCAAAAATGGGTAAATAAAAAGTATTTAATATATTGTCAATATTGCAATATAAAAATACATATGTAAATAAAAATAACATATAATTATAATTATAAATATTATTTTTTTTAGTTAATCTAATAAAATTTATTATAGTCTAATCTTTATATTATAATAAATTTTAATATATTTTTAATATATTTTTAATATATTTTTGATATATTTTTGATATATTTAAAAAACCTATCTAATCACTATCGGTATCTTTGGACTTCCCCTTTTTACCATTATTTGTTGGCTGATTATTATCTTTATAAGATTTTATCATTTTCGCCTTCTTACCAGTATATTTTACCTTCTTCTTTTTCAAAGATATCTTATTCTCTAAATCTTCATCCTCATCACTCGATAATACTAAATATTCCGTCTTTTTTGCTTCATCATCATCTGAATCTAAACCATAATATGAATTATATGTATCTATATCTATATCTAAATCATTATCCTCATATTTAAAAGATTTTTCATTTGTCTCTTTTATATTATCTTTTGCAACTTTTATCTTCTCTTCATGAATTAATAAGTCCTCCTTCTTATGTTTTATAAAATTAATAAAATTATAAATTTTATCTATTGTATTCTCTTTAACATTATTTAAATTTATAAATACACCATTTTTGTTTTCAGAATATTGGCAATTATCTTCCAAAAAAATATTAAATATTTCTAAATATTCCATTTTGCTTAAATTATTAACCATATCTATTAATCTCTTCTTTTTTGTAATTAAAAGTTCGTTGTTATTATTTTGCACTTCCTTCTTTTCAGGTATTATTTCAACATCATTATTATTATTTTCTATTGAATAATTCATTTTATTAATAAAAATATATTTATTTATTTATTTATACGTGCTTTAATCCTCCTCCTCATAATCTTCCTCCTCTTCCTCTTCATCGTCCATCTCAATATCATCAATATTGTACTCTTCATTCATACTTTCCGGGTCATGTATAGATATCTTTTTATCATCACCTTCACTGTCATAATCTTCATCCATATCCTCCTCTATATCTTCATCCATATCCTCCTCTGCATCCTCTAAATCCTCCTCCTCTTCATCCTCTTCGTCATCTTCCTCGCCTTCGTTGTCCTCCAAATTATTAATATAAGCGCTCTTATTATCCAATTCGTCTATTTCAGAATCGAGTGGTGTAAAATCACTTGAAACAATCTTTTTATTCTCCTTCTTCGATGAGCTCTTCTCAGAATATAATTTTCCAACAACCTGAATCTCTTTATCGTTAAGTTTGAATTTTGTTGCAATAATTTCTATTTTAATTGTATCACCCTCTTTGATTTTGTTAAAATCGTCCAAGTTTGTGTGAAATTGCTTACCAACAATAATTGTAATCGGTCCATTATAACATAATAACCCCAATTTATTCACAAATCGAACTTTGCATTCAATAACATTCCCTTTCATTGGATTGCAAATATCACAAGAGAATGCAACTTGATAAGTTATATCTCCTGTAAATCTACTCCCTAATAGGGCACCAATACTCTTTTTTAGAATGGTTAAACTATCGGCTTTTACATAACCCTCTTTAATGCACTTCCCCTCAATTTTAGATTTCAAATAATTGTAAATATAATCATCCAATTTATCATTAAGATATTTTGGTTCTATAATAATTTTTTTAGTAGAAATGGTATTAAAGTAAATGTTCTCCATAATTATTATAATTCTTTTTTTTTTAAATTAAAAAGAATTATTTTTTTAATCATTTTTTTAATCATTTTTATTTTTCTTTTTAATAATTTGTTTTTATTTAAAGAATTTTTAATATTTAGATAATATAATGATTTCTGATTATTCCGCTTTTTTACAAGATATTCAAAATTTTCTTAATTTTTCGAATTTAAATGAAAAATTTGATTCTGGTATAAAAGATTTTAATGTTTTTATAGATAAATATAAAGAAATTATTAATGAAGATAGTAAAAAACCGGCATTTGTTCAAATTTCTAAAAATAAAAATGTAAAAGCATATAAATATATAAAATTTAATAGAGAGAATGACGACTTTGTGAAAAAGTCATGGTCAATAAACAATCAAATAAAGGATAATGAGAAGGTTATATTGTTTATAAAATCGAATTTAAATAAAATAAGTGATGAAAATTATAATATTATTAGTCAAGAATTTATTGATGAATTATTAAAATTAGATTATGATGAAAGCATTTTTGAAATTCTTTCAAATGAGATTATTACCAAGTGTATTTATGACAATAAGTATAGAAAGGTATATATTAATTTATGTTCTAAAATATGGGGCAATAAGAAGTTCCATTATCAATTATATGATATTATAGATGAGAATGATGGAGGGGACAATGGTGAAGATGATAAGAATGTAAAAATTTATTGTATTAATAAATTGACGAAAGAGAGGTCAGAGTTATTTTCAAACGATGGTGATATTAAAAAATATATTTTGAAAAAGAGTAATTTTAAGAATTATTTTATGAATTATATTCAACAAATATTTTTGAAGAGTGATTTGTCATTTGTTAATGATAATGGATTATCTGAGACCGATTTTTTAAAAAAGAAGAAGGAATATTTGGTTATCATCGACATTATTGGTGTTCTCTTTTATGAGAATCATATACATATTGATATATTAAATATCATTATTATGTATTTATTGCATATTAACAATAATTTTGATAAAATTAGTGATATTGAATATGAGGCTTTTTATAATTTAATTAAAAATATTGAAAAAATTAGCATTAATAAAAAGAGTTATTCTAAATTTTACACGGAAATTATAAATATTATTGAACAGATTAAAGATTCAGAGAAGTTATCAAAGAGAGTTCTCTTCTTTTTGGATGAAATTGTGATAAATATAAATAAAATGTTTTTGTCTGAAAATAATTTGGAAAAGGTTTGTGTTTCCAGTACTTTAGATAATAAAAACACTTTTATTGAGAATTTTAAGAAGAGAAATTTTCGCACTTGCAAAAATATTTTCCGAAAATTGGATTTGGAATTGGATGAAAACAAGAATTTATTTTACGATTTATTTATTTATTTACTCGAAAAGAGGGAATTGGCAGTATCCTCTTTGAATGAGCTTGATAATGGGGGAGATTACATGAAGAATGATATCAAAAATATTATTTCAAATTTTAATGATTTATCCTTGGATATATCTAACTTAAAAGAGAGACTGCTAAATTTAATTGAAAAATTGAATTTAGATGGAAAGGAAGAATTGGTAGAAGATGTTAAAAATATAGTTGATGACGATGATAATGAGAGCGAAGATGACGAAACATCTTCTGAATCATCTGATATCTAAGATTTGGATTGTTGTTGTGGTCCATCAAAATCATAATAATCTCTTATCCAGAAGCAGCGTTCAGGGTAGAGTGGAATATATTTTTTACATTCTGATATAAACCATTCCATCTCTTTATTCCAATCTTCAGCCACTTTTCTAGGTTTATCAAGATAAATGCTTTTATCATTGAAATCAATTCCCATATAAGCGACGTGAATATCCAGATTTTTACAAATATACCAATATCCGGTGCGCAACTTTTCGGTACACTTTCGTGTCCCTTCGGGTGCAATAAAGATTACATAATTATCTTCTGTTTTTAATAGATTACATGTCTTTTCTATTAAATTATTTTTTGCACCATCCACACTTATAATTTTGAATTTTTTATCAATAAGTGATAAAATTGGTGTACAAATCTTTTCGAAATCTTTTTTCATGAAAACATAGGTTGTATATTTTTTATTTAAAAATGCATAATAGTAGAGGAGACCAATGAAAAAATCGTATATTGATGTATGTGAACCGACAATTATCATCTTTGAGTTAAGCTCATCTAAATTGGAATTATCTATCTTATAGTTGAAAAAATATAATACCTTTTCGGCAACTGTAGAATATATATTTGATGGCGATTTAATAAAATTTTTATATAAATAATATCCTGAATAACCGAGGAAAAAATATTTTAGAATGGAGAAAAACATGTTAATATAATATATTATTATCTAATATTCTTTATAATAAATGCGTTGTTGATTATTATTATTTTTTATATCATTTTTTATATCATTTTTTATATCATTTTTAGTATAAATATTATTTTTATCATTCATATTATTACAATGGGCAAAATATATTTTTAAAATTCTTGTACAATATTTCATATTATTATTCTCTATATTTTCACAACCTTTTTTATAAATATCGGCTAGTTCTTTACAATTCATAATAATATATACAGAAAATTATTTTCTATTTGTGAACAATTAATCTTTGATTAATCTTTTTAAATTGATTTGTTAAAAGTTCGTCGCGCTCTTTTAAATAATTTAATCTCTTATCTTCATCTTCACGTTTTTTCCTTTCAAACATATCATACCGCAATTTATCTTCATTCGATTGTGTAAAAGAGATTCTTGACCTGTCGTTCTCAAGTTGTTCCACCGATTTATACTCTTTATACTTAACCTTATTTGCATCTATCAATAAATTATCATCAATATGCGCTTTTTTGTAATCTGTATAAGATAAATTATTACTGTTTTTAACACCGTAATCATTCACTTTTGATACACCAAGCTCGGAAAATCCATATGAAGATGATGCATCTAAAGCATCCGGCTCATTATATTCAATTATTTCAGTAGATGATTTCTTCTTCTTCTGTTTGTCAAAATGGGAATTAAAAATCTCTTTATTAAAATTTGTGCCAAATGCAAAATTATTGTCCTCTTTTGTCTGTTCCATCTTTTCATTTAATAAATCATTATAACCATCATCATAAACATCGGGGACTTTGTACTTTTCAAAAATTGTATTGAAAGTATTTATGTCAAATTTATCTTTATTCAAATGAATATTGTGAACCTGCTCATTAATATCATCCTCGTAATCTTTATTTTCGACTTTTACACTCATCTTATTTTTTATTTCATTCTCTTGGTCCGACTTTTTCAATAAATAAATATATGATTGTGTTATTAACTGGAATCTCTGTGTATATTTTTCACCAGCTTTATCCGGATGATATTTTAGCGCCAACTTTTTGTAAGCTCTTTTAATATGCTCTTTATCATTATCATTATTCTTTAATTCTAAGATTTCATATGGATTGTATTTATCCTCAAAATCTTTAATAACATTATTTAAATATTCGTACTTCTTAGTCTCCTCCGTCTCAAATTGCGTTCGCCGCTTCTTCTCATCCTCCTCAAATTTTACACGTGCATCTTCAACATTTTTCTTAAACTTATCCACCTGGTCATTAAAATTATAAGGATCAGCCTCGAATTGATAGTTCTTATCATACTCTGTTAGTACAGTACTCTCCGGATATGGCATCACTGGAACATTATTCTGTCTATTGTAAACATCTCCTAATAAATTTCTGTTAACAAGAGAATTATTTATATTTTTGTTCAGCTGAGGTTGAGAGGGTTCCTGATAATATATAGGTGGGGCAGGAGGTGGTTGATATTGATAAAAATATTGGGCTTGTTGTTGTTGTTGCGGTGGATGGATTGGTTGGTAGTATTGTTGTTGTGACTGCTGTTGGTAATATTGCTGCTGTGACTGCTGTTGATAATATTGTTGTGGCTGTTGTGCTTTTCTTGGTGCCTGCTCAGTATTCTTATTAGGATTAACCTTCTTTTTAACAAGTTTAGGAGTTGGAGTTGACTCTTGATTTCCCATTTTATATTTTATTATAAAAATATTTTTAAGTTCTAAACTATTTCTATTTTTAGTTTATCAAAAATATTATCATTTAATAGAAAAACATATAATCGAATATTTATTTTATCATATAAATTGTAAGTAATATTATTACAATAAATCTTCTCTTCTAATTTATATTCTGGAATATAAACTCTTATATATTTATCATTCTCTATCTCAACTATATATGCAGAGGTTTCAATATGTTTATCTGCATTTTTAATATTTGCTAAAAAACATATTCTTTCCACTTTTCGTTGAAATTTGCGATTAGACTTTGTAAATTTATTTATATTTTCAATATATTCTTGAATATTCTCTTTTGTTAATGAGCACTCTATCCCCAATAAAAGAGAATGAATATAAAAATCGACTGCTCTACGAATAGGTGATGTAAAGTGCGTATATATTTGAAGATTCAATCTGTAATGAGAATGGGAATGAGAAAAATCTTTATTATCACTGTTATATAAATCATATTTTGCCGATTTTTCTCCATAAATATATAAATATTCGTCCAACTCTTTCGGCTCTACTAATGATTTTTCTTGGCTTCGAATAATTATATTCTTGTCAGGATAATTCTCAATCAGATGAGTCGCTATCTTTTCATTTGTATAAATCATCCATTTTTCAACCAATTTATGAGAGTCGATTGTTTCATCTTGGAAAAAGTTTTTCGAAAAGGATGCAAATGAATTATTCATCTGTTTTTTGTCAAACTCCTCATATGTAAAATTCTTCTCATTGAAAACTTTCGTCGATTTAATCTCATAAGAGACCAGTTCATAGGCATCATTAAATGTATAAATAATTGATAGAGCGCGCCGTTTCTTCCCCTCTAATAAGGATAATATATTCTCTGAATATATAGGCGGAAGCATATTGTACTTCTTCATTGGCAAATAGACGGTTGACACTTTTTTCAAAACATCTTCCATGTATCCTGCCAAAGAATGTGCTGGAGACGCTATATGAACACCTATCTCAAACTGATTTTTATCGGGTACAGGCTTAAAATGAAATGCATCATCTATATCATTACTCCCGGGAGGGTCAATTGAAAAGATAGTATAATCGATATCATCTATCTCTTCTACCTGTTTTATATCATCATTTATCTTCTCTTTCGGAATCTTTATACTCGCATTATCTAAGCCGTAATAACACCGAAGTGCCTCACATTCTGAGCTTAGGTCTCCTAAGGTACCAATGTAATCCTTAATCATTCCAGATGGTATCTTATCACTATCTGACCAATCTTTAAATTCAATCTTTACATAATATTTTTGATTTTTGGCATCTTTTTTCGAAGATTGTACAAAAAAATTCGGATAAATACGATTTAATGGTTTAAATATGTAGCGCGGGGCACCATTTTTACCACTATAAATTGTTTTCGAATCCAAATACAATATCCCTAATATGGGCTCTTTTGACCTCTCTTTTATACCAACTATGAAATGATTATTATCATTATCTATATAAACAGTATCATGAAGAAGTGGTTTAACTCCATCTTTTATGACAACAATTTTACCATTCACATGATATTCAGAGTTACTATATTCTAATATACCGTACTCCTCCATTTTTATCAACTATCTTTGATTATATTTATGTTTTTATAATCAAATTTATTTAAAGAAAAAATTATAAATCAACTTTTTTTTGTGATTTTATTATTATGATTTTATTATTGTGATTTTACGGCTCTCTTCATATTCAAACCTTGTAAAACACAGTAATGTGGAGCAGCTAAGCAGATATGAAACCAAAAAGAAGAGTATGTGCCTAAAAAATTATTATGATGAATGAGAAATCCAACTGTCGCAACACCCAATGCAACGTAAAAATGGTTAGATGAACGATTATACAAGTCAAATGCACATGAACCAAGTCCAATGGCTGATAAAATTCCTATCATTTTCTTCCTGTCAGGATTTTTTAAAGGATCGCAAAAAATCAAGTGTAGAATACATAACATATGAAATATTGTATCAACGGGTGAAAAATGTAATGCAAATGCATATCTTGTACAAATAGAATAAATATGATGGAACGCTACATCTGCTTTATATAGGTAAGTGCGACGAGCAGGAACAGTTCCATAAGCTCTGTAGACATGTAATCCAGCACTCCAAGGAAAATGACATAAACAAGATATAGCCGATAACTGAGTACCTAAAGGGTTTATTATCACATCCTTTTCCTCGAAAAATAAATAATATATGCTAAATATTCCAGGAACAGCCATTGCAATAGCTGCGAGTATCTCTGGATGCATCCAAAATGGTGTACAATCTTTAGGTTTCTCATTTAGTTTAGTCATTATATATAGATATCTTTATGTTATTTATATATCTTTATGTTATTTATATATAGTTTATATAAATTAATTTTATAAATAATAGGTTTTTATTGTTTATGACTTCTCTCTTCTGCTAGATGCAACAGATACATCATCAGAGGAGGCTGACTTTTTATGAGAGGATGAACTACTCTTCAATTGGGCTTTAACAAGTGCCTCAATGGCATTTGCAATTCTATGAATATCATCCTTCATATCCTTTACAGATTCTAAACTATGTCGCATTGCAATTAATTCCGTATGTATTAATCCAATATATTGTAAAATATTATTACCCTCTTCATCTTCAAATAATGTACAAATACCTTGATAAATATTATTTTCAGTTAAATCAATGTTGATTGCAGAACTTTCATCACTTCCTGAACCAGTGCCCGAATAGACACTCTCCTCTTCATCACTCTCTGCTTTAACAACCTCTTGTTTAACACTTTCCTGTTCGTCTGACATTTTATAAATATATATATTTCATTCTTTTTAAGTCGGTTTATTAAGTCTATTTTTATCATTTATTATAAATATAAATTATGAAAAATAGAATTAACAATATATATATCCTGTTTTTAGTATAAAAATTGTATATTTTAAGTAAAAAACGGTTGTATATACTTCTTACATTATGAATATTTTTCTCTTCTCTTATCTTTATCTCTGGGAGATTAATATCATTTAATTCGTTTAAATCATTTTTTCTGGTAATGATTACCTTTATATTTTTCTTCATAATGACTCACTTAATGTAATAAAATATTTTTATAAAAGCCATTCAAACATTATTTTTATATATATACTTATTATCGCCACAATTATTATCATTGCTGAAAATAATATAAGTTTCTTCTTTTTATCGGAATTTTCATCAGTAATTTTAAATAAAAATGGTTTCCATAGATATAATAATAGTAAAATAATTACATATATAATAATACAATATTTTGTATTAAAATCCATACTTATGTAATTAAAATAGATTTAATTTTCATTTTTTTTTCATATATATATTTAATTATATGTCTAAAATTATTCTAATTTTAATATTAATTATTTCCATAATTATTCTTACTCTTTATATTATAAATAGACAGCTATCAACAAAAGAACATTATTTAACATATTTTCTTCCGTATTATGATAAAAATTTAACCGATATAACAAAATTATATCTTAATGAGGATGAACGCAAAAATTTTTTCAAAAAAAAGTTTTTATATGATAAAATTATCATTGGATATAATAAATTTGAAAAAAAATATATAAAATTATTGTCCAATTTTTTAATCGCCGGGACATTTATCCAAAATATACAGTATTTTAATTTAATTGATTATGATAAATCATTAAATGATTTGAATAATAATAATATACAATTTTTGATTACATCTATTCCGGCAGTTTTGTATCATAAAAATAAAGAGAATGGCTATTTAAAAAATATTAGATACAGTTCAAAATTGTATAACAATTATATATATTTTTTCTCTAAAAAGGACAAGTTCATATATTCTATGAAAAATATATCAAGAAAATTTAAGGTTGGTATATTTGAAGAACCGAATATTGTTAACTTTTATATAATAAAAACATTAAAAGACTTCGGATATACTGATAAAGATTATCAACTCGTTCGTTGTAAAGAGAATTATGAAGATTTATTTAATTTATTAATAAATAATGAGGTTGATATTATTATTTTTAACGATACTTTTCCAAATGAAAATGTGAAAGTTATTTTAGATAATAATATTGAACATGAAATTATATTATTACCATTTGATACAAATGATGAAGAATTGTTTTTAAATAAGAATTTCCATTTATATATTGAAAATATTGACCTTAATCTATTATCATTATCATATTTACCTAAAAAATTTAATAATATTGAGTATGTGACATTTCGCCCAAATATAAAGATTTTGGCATTTGACCTATTCTTATTTACGAATATTAATGTTCCAGAAGATTATGTATATAATTTTACGAAATATATGTTTGAAAATAAATATACACTCAATAAATATTCTGAAAATATTAATTTTAAGATTGGAAATTTAATGTTTAAAGAGAAGGAACTATTTATCTTCTTATTACATCACGGAACACAAAAATATTTAGTTGAAAAATCATATATTTCATATAATCCAGACCCAATATGTCAATACTTTGTTGGTGTAATGGAGTGCAATGAGAAAAATATAAAAAACAATATCGTTTTCAATCCTTAGAAAATACTCTATGAACAGTGTAAAACATGATTAACATCTCTTTTGCAATGTTTTGTTCTATAAAAATTTTGTCTTTCCTCTCCATCCCCCGCAAATGCAAAATCGGGTGTTTCCAAAAATCCGTACTTCTCTTTATTATTCTGCTCACTACAACATGAACCTAGATAACCGTACGCTTCAAATTGTGTTGAATCACAATTATAACATACAGGCTCCTTATTCGGTTTGAAATAATGATATCCAATCCCCTCCATATTGATAGGGAGCTCACACTTACCATCAGGCTGACATTTACCGAAATCATTTTCATAATTTTTATTTAATTTATAAAATGGACACTCCTCATTCGTCTTACATGGATAATCATATACTCCGACCGGTTTTGGTGAGCCGTACGTGTCATACATTGCTTCACACTCCTCTTTTGTAAAATAGGGTAGTACATAACTTTCATCTTTACTGCTACCATTAATATTAAAACATGCATACTGATTCTTTATTTTAAATGATTCTTGATACTCTTTAACTGAGTTAGCTATTGCATCGGCATTTTTATTAAATATTACCTTATTCGTATATTTATCATTTATAATCTCCTGTTTTAATTCCTTCGGATTATAAAAATCTGATAATAAATAATTATCAGTCGCATTTCCACCTATATACTGGATGCTAAATAATTTTGGCGTATTATTCATAATACAACCCAAATATGTAAATATATTAATGTAATAATCTGTTGACCTAAATAGTGCGACCTCTATCGTATATAATGTATAATTCTCATAATACTCTATCTTTAATAATTTATATTTGAATATTTGAAATTTTTGAAGTCCGAATAATATTAACTGCTTCTGTGTTAAAATATTCTTTTGTCTAGTGTTGAATCTGGATAAAAACTCCTGATTCAATATATTAATATCATTTATATCGGATGATATTTCAGAATAATCGAAAACATTTACCTTATTTGGATTATACTGTACCCATCTATTTACCCATGTTTTATTATTCATATCCCTGTATGCGTAATTTAATTCGTATTGATACTTTAATTTTTTTTTAGTGATTGGATCAATTAATTTCTCTTCAAATTTTGCCAAAAAATCTTCGTCCTCTTCATCGCGTGATATTTCAGCCAACTTATTGAAATCAATTAAACCCTTTTTATAACTATTATCGCCAAACTTTTTCTCAGGTGCTAGTTCTAAATAATTACTATTTAAACGAACCGCTTTCTGTTCGACTAAATTATTATTGAATTCTAACGGTTCCTCTCGCCAATAATCGTCGCATGATATATTTATAATATTCTCTTGAGGTGCATAATTTAATAATACTCTATCATCATTGAGGTCTCCTATAGGGTCAGTTTTCTGCTTTTTGCAAAAACTCTCAATAATAGTATTCCTCTTCTTATACATAAATAAAATAAGAATAATGAGAAGACAAAGAATTGCAAATAATAATATACACAAAAATGTTATTTTCATACTATTATTTAGATATAAAAAAAATATAGTTTATTTTCTTTTTATTGATTTCTTTTTTGTTAGTGATACTTTTTTTATTGACATTTTTTTAGCCGATACTTTTTTAGTCATATTTTTTTTAACAGCGTGCTGTAATGCAATTAAGCCTAAAACTGTTGCCGCTGCACTAAGGCCCGATGGGAAAAGTATCTCTTTAACTGACCCTCCCCTTTTTTTGGATATGCTTTTATAATACTCTTTTGTATCACTCCCCTTAATAAATAGAGATTTATTCAAATTATTTTTATTATTATTATCAAATGTAAATGCACTTTTAATTACATTTAATAATCCTCCACCCCTTTTATTATTTATTTTACTATTTAATTTACTATTGATTTTCTTATTTGAAAAAGGTAAATTTAATTTTCTCACCATTATTTATTACATAGAAAAAAATAGTAATAAAATTAAATTTAAAAATGGAAAATTAGAAAAATATAAAATTTGAAAAAAATGGAATTTTTTTTTGAAAAAATTAATTCACTCCACCATCATATATCATATTATCCATATTTATTTTTGATAAATCTATGCTATCTAATGGTTTATCCGGGGTGTCTTCTTCTATATCATCCTCTCCACAATTGCCATCAAATTCATTCTCTTCATCAATCTCTCCTAACCCATCCGGCATCATACCTGGTGGAAACATCATATTATTTCCTCCCATCATACTCGAGAAGTCCATTCCTGGTGGAAACATCATATTCTGACCCATATTATCCTCCTCCTCTCCATCTGAATCGTCAAATTCTGACCAATTCACTTTAATATTACTCTTATAAGTATTCTTATCCTTTGTTATTCTAATCCATTTCTCTGAATCATTTCCCTTTCGCAATAAAAATTTCACACATCTCTCCTGTACAAAATAAGATGATTCTTCGGGTTTTATTGTATCATATAATTCAAAATCAACCTTATATAATTTATTATTCGATTTACAAGTTAAAAAAATTGCATTATCTTTAATATCATGAATATTATCACTTGTTTTCACAAGCTCTATATTCAAAATAATGTATTCAGCATTTTGAGACCATGAAATTTGAGGGATTAAATAGTTAGTAAAATCTGCCATTCTGTTTATAATATATCTATTAAGCGGTAATTCTTTATAATAAAAATGATTCAGATTTTTTTGTATAAAATATGATAATAAAATATTATAAAATATAATTAAAATATAATATATTCATGGATGAATTAATTGATAAGATATCAAATAATTTTAAAATAAAAGAGGACATTGTTATTTTAATTGCAGAACAGGACATACTCATATTAGCCGATTATTACGATAATCTAAATAAAAAGAGTTTTGATTTAGAGGTTATTATAGGAGGCTGTACATATAAAGATGTGTCAAAAGAGATATATGAATATCTTGTATATAACCAACGTGGATATCAAAAACTTTACGAAGCGGTTGCCCAAAAATATAATATAATTCCAAACATGATAACAATTCAGACAATAATGGATTACTATTATGATTATTTATTAAGTTAATGATACTTCTCTTCAAATGCTCTCTTTATAATAGGTCCCAGCTTTATTTCAGTATTCTCCATTAACTCCTCCTTAGATAGTTTTTTAAACCAATCTGGATATCCAGGTGCTGTATTATATAATGGAAAAAAGAATCGCTCTTTATCACAATCCTCCCATTCAAAGTTATTCAGGATATTATTTAATTTATTCCCTTTGGTATCGTACTCTTGGCATTTTGATGGAACATGATGATAATCCCACTGTTTGTTAGTATTCATATCATTATAACATTCTGATAAAATAACTTTTCCAATTCCGTGATAAGAGAATTTTTTCGTATCGTCATTTATCTTAGCCTCCGCCTTTGATTTAATACACTTCATATAATCAGTATTTGGACGGGACATCATAAACCAATTTAGGGGCTTGCTATAACCGTACATTGTTTTCTTACATGTGGATAAATCATGGCCACAACCGAATCCCACATAATCGTGGGTTTTCAATTTATCATAATAGGGGCAGATACATTTTAATATTAATATATCTGCATCAATCCAAACACCCCCATATTTCTCCAATAATATATATCTATAATAGTCCACTTTCTGAGGCAATGAGAGTCTGTTTAGCTTTGCCATAAACTTTGCATCTTTTATCTCGGGTATATAACTATATATTTTATGATTATCTAATACAATAACATTAAAACATTTTCCGCAATTAAATTTTACAGAATCTATGCATAAATCTATATATCCCGGTTTAAAGCTACCTGGTTTTGTTTCCCAATACATCCATATAATTGGCTTCTCTGATTCGAAATTTTCTGAAATATTTAGATGGCCTCTTAGCTTACTATTTATTATGTAAAATATTATATAAAATATTATGCTCAATATTAATATTATCAATAGAATTTTCATATTCATGATTTTCTCTATAATTAAATGATATTTTCTTTTTTTAATTTTTATTTTTAATTTCCTTTTTAATTTTTTTAATTTTCCTTTTTAATTTTTTTAATTTTCCTTTTTAATTTTCTTTTTTAGGAAAACCAACTTAAAAAATATTTATTCATAGTATATATTTACTATTATGGAAATTTTAAACAGTGAGAAATTTCAATTGATTAAAAGAGATGCGCGAGAATTAAAGAGATATATTGTACATGTGGACGAAATAAATGATTGGGATAAAATAATTGTTGTATATAATATGGTATTACTATTCAGTAATATGTATTATCTCTATAATTTATTAGAATATTTATCAAAAGATAAAATGAATTTTAGAGAACAATTTATTTATATATATGTATTTTTCTTCTGTTTATGTTCAATGAAAGATTCATACGTATATTTTATAAAGAATGTTTCCCGCATTGACCCTAAATTGGGGTTGAGTTTTCATCAGAATCTACACGAGTATTTTGATTTTTAGATTTGCAGTTGTTTATCGCCTCTTCTAGCTGCTTATAAAAATGTTTCATCTCTCCAATAAATATTTGTACAATGACTGTTTCAATCATACTATTTATACCAAACATGATATTTAAATTGCTAATTAATAGATTAAATTTTATTTCGATATCAATTTGTGTTGTGTTTTCATCAATTTCTATATATTGCACATTATATTCTCCCTCGTAATATTTATTAATCTGTTCCAATATATTTTTTGAAGTATGATTTTCAAGGTCCCATAAAACATTCTCTTCATAAACGAGAAAATCATCTAAAATATCTCCCAGAATATTATTAATAAATTCTGGAAAAATAGAGGCAAAGTAAAATTTTCTTCTCATTGTAATCTTTGTGTCGGAAATTTTTTTAATATCAGATGTAGAAATTTTTCTTATAGATTTCATATTACCCGCTTTTACAAATTCATCATTATGATACATGATGAATTCCATTATTTTTTTAATATTCTCTTTAATGACAAAAGATATCTTATTTTCAATCATTTTCTATTACTTATATTTATATTTAGAAAATAAGATTCTTTTTTATACACATAGTTCGTTTTTATCCAATTTTTATTTTTATTATAATTATAAATAAAACTAAAATAAAATGTGCAGCATTAATCATGATAAAAAAGCGATATTTATTCATATACCAAAGACGGCTGGATCCTACTTAGCCAAAATTTTGGCTGACAATTATGGCTTCAAAAATTATTATTTGCATAGACCCGACCATAGAGAATTTTGCGGTGGTCTCGACTTATCTGTTAAACGTCATGAAAACAAGATTCATGGAACACTGATGTATTATAAAACATCGTCTGAATTAAATCGTCAAATGGGTATGAATGAAGAAAAGTGGCGAACATATTATAAATTCTGTTTTGTGCGGAATCCATATGAAAGAATTGTTTCTGGTTGGAAATATTGTGATAAATACAAAATTGCATTTGAGAATTTTTTAAATATTGGTTGGAGAGCAAATAGTTTTGACTATTGGCACGTTTTTATGCCACAAGTTCGGCATTTAATTAATGAAAAGGGGGTAATTGATTGTGATTTTATCGGATATTATGAAAACTTGGAAGTTGATTTAAAGAAAGTTTTGAACAAGTTGGAGTTTGAAGTTGTTCATGTACCTTTTATAAAGAATAAAACGGAACACAAAACATATACTGAATATTACGGGAATGATGATAAAAATAAAAATAATGAGATATATAATACTGTTCGTAAAATTTATTCGGAAGATTTTGCTCATCTAAAATACTAAGTTTATTTTTATTTTTTCTCATTTGCGTATGTATTTTGATAATTATATATTCAAAATAGTAGAGAAAACGGGAGTAAAATGAATTGTCAGAAAAATTTATTAGATTATGATTTATTCATTTTCGATTTTGATGGAACAATTATGGATACTGAATTATTACATTATAGGGCATGGATGAATGTTATTAATAATAGAATGATAGGTAATTTTGAACAGGTGCTGCTAAATGATTTTTTCAAACATAATCATTCTTTAAATGAAGAGGATAAAAAGAGATTTTTATATTATAAATATAATATTTCTGAAGAGGAGTATTATGTATTATATGAAAAAAAACATGCTGAATATTATAAAATTATTGAGGAGAATAAATTAACATTTGTTCGATGTTTTGAAAATATACTCGATTTTATTTTGAAGAATGATAAAAAATTTGTTATTGTAACAAATACATCTTTGAAAAATATTCAATATTTTTTGGACAAATTTTCTGTTCTAAATAAGGCTGATAAAATTTATACGAAAGAGCTCTATTCTCAGAAAAAGCCGCATCCAGAATGTTATATAAAAGTTTTGAATGATTATCCGAATGAACGTAAAATCGGGTTTGAAGATAGCCTCATCGGATTTCATAGTTTGTATCAGGTTAGCGAAATAACACCTGTTTTAATTGTAAATAAGAATTATTATTATTGTAAGTATATCATTGATAATTATAGAAATATTATTTTATCTGACAATTATAATTTGGACAAGATAAATGAACAATTGCATAATTCTTTTTTAGAATATAATGGGGAACACTGTGAAAATCAAATCGACAAAATTTTAAATAATAATATCAATGAATTGCAAAATAATTTTAATAATATGAAAAATATTATCAATCAAGTTAGCATTTTGCTAAAAAATAAAAATCCTCAGAATAATATTTTTCTAACAGGTATGGGAAAATCGGGATATGTTTGCAAGAAATCGGCGTCAACCTGGCAAAGTTTATCTATATCTTGCAGCTATATTGATTTACCCAATCTACCACATGGTGATTTTGGTATGTTGAAGGACGGTGATATAATGATTGTTATTTCGAATAACGGAAATACAGATGAAATACTTTATATTCTTAAATATATAAAATATAGCTTACCTAAAAAAATTACGATAATCGGTATTATTGCAAATACTGGTTCCGAAATGGAGGCTTATTGTGATTATTCATTTATTCTCAATAATATAAAGGAATCTGACAATATAAATATGGCGCCTAGTACATCAAGTATGATTTTTATGTGTTTATTAGATAGTATTGGCATATATATGAGGAATGATATTACCAAGGAGGAATTTAAGAATAACCATCCGGCGGGCTCACTGGGAAAGAGATGATGAATTTATCATTTTACTTTATAAAAAATGTTTTTTTATGATTGCCAATTTAACTCACCGTTTTCGTATATATGTCCAATACCAATCTCGGAACCCCAACTAAATGGGAAATATCGAGATTCAACTAATTGTAAAAAATTGTCTTGTTCTGGTGTGCGTGCATAATCGTGGCAATAAATTGGTGTTCCACCAACTTTTATTTCGTCTGATGGTCCATAATCTGAATGAGTGTATGCTAAATAACGTATTTGATATTTTGTATTATCTGAAATATCATAATTATCTAGTATAAATTTTAATGATTTAATCTCTTTATTTCTATTCCATTTTTCAATTTTATATGGTATATATGGAGACATAAGAGATTCTAATACAACCTGTTTTTGTAAATTCTCCTCACTTAATTCTATGGGAAGAATTTTAATTGATGGTTGATAAACCATATCAATGTCATCCTGATAAAAATTGCAAAAGACTCGAATTAAAATATTATTTTCTTCTCGGGGGTCTTTAAATTGACATAACAAACGCATAAAAGATTCTTCATTATTATATGTCGTATATAATGGCCATTTTTCACCTTCAATAAAAAAAGGTTTGGAACCGCCAAATTTATCTTCTAATCCAGTCTCGTTATCAATCTGATTTTTTGACACCTTTGGAATATATGAATATGTATAACAAATTTCATCTAGGGTTCTAAAATCCAGTTCATTTTGGACAATCTTTGGTTTATTATCAACTTTTGACCATTTTTTGTACGTCTTTGTTTGAATAACAATCCAATTATTTCCATCTTTTCCAACCATTATTTCTCCTACCTCTTCGGCACTTGCGGCGATTCCGAGACCTTTTGGACTTGGTTCATCACCAGTATAAGTTTTCGTTTTGTCATTACTACACTTCGGCATTTTTCATAAGAATGATTTAATAATTATTTTTGAATAAATAAAAAAAATCAGTTTTTTTTTGGTAATATTATAACATTGTTCCTAAATAGAGCCCATAATAATAGCTGGACAAACATTTCCATATATGGTTTTTATTATATTCCGCCAAACTTAGCCAAATAATCACCATAAATGCTTTGTGAACTTTATTGAAGTATTTATTTAGAATACTCTTTTCAAACAATGATATTTTATGAATATCTATTATTATGGATTTAGTGACTAAATCAATCTTTTTTATAACATAATCATTCTGGTCATTAAACTGGTCATATCCGGATATTGCATATAATATCTTTGCATAATCGTACTCTTTGGGGCCGAAAATTTTACTATCTCCGAAATATCCTCGTGGGTCAATAAACACAAATTCAGTGGGATTTGCCGGGTTTATTAAGATATTAGAGAATTGACAATCACCTAATATGATTGAATGTTCAAAATCATCGCGGCTTTTGTAATATTCAATAATTATCTTCTTGCATTTAATTAAAATATTATCGAGTGTGTTTATTTTAATGTTATTTACATACTCTATCTCACCAAAATAGGTTAATAAATCATTGATTTTATTTTTCCGGGTTATAATTTTATCCAAAATCTCCGTTTTGATGTTTTTCAAAAATGTATATTTATTCTCTTTGACCCTTTTAATATTATGCAAATGCTGTATCTCTAGTAATATATTTTCCAAAATTTGGGTTGGAGTTGGCTTTGGCTTTGCCTTTTGGTAAAATGCCAAAGAATTGTTTTTTGCAATATTTATAATAGATTCAACATATTTTTGCGGCGATTGATACCTGGGATCTAAGCCCTTTAAATAAACGAAGAGTGGAATATAGCTCTTCTTATATTCCATTAAAATCCCGTAATCATATATCTTATGTATTTTTGGTATATATTTATTGAGTCTCTCATTATTTATAGTTGTTGATACATATTCATACCATTTCCTCTCTATGTTTATTAACTCTTTCCCTTTATTATCAATCCCACTTTTGAATATCTTGTCCTCCTCTACGATTTTAATGTCATTAAAATAACGGCATTTAAAAGTATTGGGGGTAGAAGAAGAGCTATTATTAAAAATATTGTTTATCTTCTCTTCGTCTCCGTAATCTACGATTCTTTTTAAATTATATTCTCCTACAGTACCGAGCATCTTTAAAAATATAACAATATCCTGGTTATATGCCTGGGATTTATCCAGAATGAATTTCGATTTTTGAAAATTCTGGAAATAGTATATTCCTATAATATTCCCACCATCGTTCACATTTGTGATGTTCCTTTTATCATCTAATAAATATCTACACTTATCTCCATATGTAAAAATAATAATATCACTGACCAATTCCTTTTTAATCGTTTTAAAAGATATCGGTTCTGTCGGAAAAATATCACACCATGTTATTAATAAATTATCATACACCAATTTCATTTTAGCGGAATTATGTATCAGTTCAGAGAGTGTATATGCCGTCCCGTCATTTGTGTCATAGTTAATGAGTACGACATTCTTGGCCTTCTCCTCCATAACATTCTTTAAATAGAATTGCGTTATCTGATTATACCTTGAATTAATTACCAAATAAATATTTTCCGAATATTTGTTCCAGTACTCTATAATATGATAAAGCCCAGTATTATTATCAATATTTATTAAATATTTGGGCAAAATATTATGGGTATATTTTGTAACACGTGTTCCTAATCCGGCCGCTAATATAATAACATCCATTATATTTATCTAATACTATCTATTTAAGTATTTTACGAATTTGTGGCTAAATACTCTTTATACTTTGGGTCATTCTCTTCGCCAATAAATAGCCTTGATTTATGCCCTTTGTTCACATTTTTATGTTTATAAATTGAGCTACCTATATTCATATGCTCAACAAGGGATATATTACTTACTAAGAAGTATCTAACTTTTGGAAACTGTTTTCGTAGAATTTCGCGGAATCGGGCATCTGGGTTATATTCGAATTTCTGGAAATGTTCATCGAACCACATTGGAATAATATATTTGGCAAGGGTCGGTTGGAAGATAGTACAACATGTTCCGTAAAAGGCCCCCATTTTGGCATAATTTGTGAGGGATTTGGGGACGGGATAAGATTCATATGGGATGTAGAGTGAGGAGAAGAGAGTTTTGTGGCCATATTTTGCTAACCATATGTCGGCATTCTCTATGAAATTCTTGCAGACGAAAACGTCATCATCCATCCAAATAACGTAATTGAGGGCATTTTTGGGGAGTTTGGATAGATATAAAAACATTCGGAAGGTATTTGTTATGGCGTTTAAAGGTGTGGTCGATTTTATAATCTCTATCTGTACCTTTTTTTGTTCGACGAATTCATTTATAAAATCGAGATATGACAAATCTTTGCTACCGGAATCGAATAATAGTATTTTGAATGGTATTTTTGATTCAAATAGGCCGGACTTTATAAAGCTCTGGAATGTTTTATCAATCACGTTCACTGCATTCCGTTCCTCCCTATTTACACATGGTATTGTTATTAAATACTTCATATATGTATTCGGATTATTTTTTTACGGAGATTTTTACTTTTACATTCTTAATTATTTTGGCCACTTCTGGTGGCATCTCATCTATTTTACGCTTGCAAATCTCTTCGTCCACCTTTTCAAGCTGATAAATAAGATTTTTTTTCCTCGTTAAAAGCTCATTGAGCGAGAGGGTCTCTAATACAGAGGACATTTTATGAATCTATAATAGTTGATATTATAGATTTATTTGGCTTAAAAATATGAAATCAGTTTTTTCAGTTATGGTAAAATATTAAGGTTTAATGAATCAATTTTTCAGGTACCGTTATGATTTTTACTTGGTGGAGGAGGTGGGGAGGCGATTTTTTAACTTGGTTTTATTTAAATTACTAGATTTAATTTTTTTTTGTTCTGTTCCTTTTCTAAGATTATATTCTTCCTTAGTTGGATCATATGAATTAATTTTCCAGATGCCGTTATTATTATAAAATTTTCCTACATTTCTATTTTGTTTAGATTTTAATCTTTTCATAGCATTTGTTAAAACAGCTAGATTCATTTTAAATTGCTTCGGACTGCTATTTGGACTTTTTGATGAACTTGTAGTTAGACTTTTTGTTAAACTTTCAGTTGGAATGTTTGTTA
>JACCED011469395.1_pt1 | contig 41720 bp, 27 predicted proteins | sample 7455021 | NCBI WGS metagenome assembly JACCED01 (sample SAMN15323456, study PRJNA562643) | freshwater metagenome | isolation source: river surface water | place: USA:Blue River Watershed | collected 2017-08-19
AGATATGATCGAGTTCTGATACTAACTGTGCGTGCTCTGGTTGACACTGGGGCACGCATATGTTATGATGGTGCTTATGCGTGATCCGGCAGTGATTGGTGCCGGATCCTTATACCGCCGCGTGGGCGTAGCGTGTTTAAGGCGCCCCCCGTATATTATTTTTTTGGGTCCCTGTAACCTACAGTGTATGTCTTTTTCGACCTCTTTAGCTCTTTAAAATAAAAAAATTTTCCGGATCACAAAACCACTTCAAAACCTGGCATATAAAAGATCCACAGAGACCAGGAATACCCTTATAATACATAAGTAACAAACAGAGAACCAAACATGGCCAAATGGATTCATAAGGGTGGACATTCTCGCCCAGATAAACGAACGGTAAAGAAGGGTGGCAAGAAGAAGTAGACCTTATTGGAATTTCTGGAAGGTTGTCTTCGCGGGATGGTTAATAAGGTATCCACGGCAATGCTTTACGATATTTGGAGGCACTATTGGATTTCTGATTGTCCTGATATATAATGCGGTGACAAGATAAAAAATACTGAAAAAATTTCCGGAAAAATTTTTATGACTGAAAAAGTTTATCACATATACGCAAAGGGTCAGTGCATCTATCACAGTTTATCAGAGAATAAATTCACTGAGACTTGGGAAATGATGCACAGAATGATTGATCTTCTTGATCTAGATCTTACAAAAGAAGATTTGTCTTATGAGGAATTAGCAATAAACAAAGAGGTAGTTTTAAATTCATCACATTGACAAGTCATATATAGACTGATAAAATTGATCTGAAGGTTATTTTCACTTATGGCAAAAGGATTTACAGTAAAAGCAGCAGCCCCTAAGGCATCAGAAGCTGATTGGGATTATGATGCTATTAAAGAAAGAATGAGAGGTAAGAGTATTGTATTTTGTCTACCTGGACGTGGATGCTCTTTTATTTTTCTGAAGGCATTTGTACAACTGTGTTTTGACATGGTACAGAATGGTATGAGTATTCAGATTTCTCAGGATTACTCATCCATGGTAAACTTTGCACGTTGTAAAGTATTAGGTGCAAATGTACTTCGTGGACCAAAGCAAATTCCTTGGGATGGGAAGTTGCAGTATGATTATCAACTTTGGATTGACTCGGATATTGTCTTTACCACAGAAAAGTTCTGGCAACTCTGTGATCTTGCTCTGAATGCAGAAGGAGAAGAGAGGGAGATTGTTGCTGGTTGGTATGCAACAGAAGATGGTCACACGACCTCAGTAGCACACTGGTTAGAAGAAGATGATTTCCGCAAGAATGGTGGAGTCATGAACCATGAAACTGTGGACTCAATCAGCAAGCGTCGTAAGCCATTCACTGTAGACTACACAGGTTTTGGATGGGTACTCATTAAGAAGGGAGTCTTTGAGAATCTTGAATATCCTTGGTTCGCTCCTAAGATGCAAGTCTTTGAATCTGGTGCAGTACAAGATATGTGTGGCGAAGATGTCTCATTCTGTCTTGATGCAAAAGAAGAAGGCTTTGATATCTGGTGCGATCCTCGTATTAGAGTCGGCCACGAAAAAACTCGCGTAATCTGATGAAAGAGAAACACTACGATATCTTATATAAAGGTCGTAGACTCTACCAGAACCTCACTCTAGAGTCTTGTAGTGAGGTTCTACAAGAACTCTCAGAGCGGTTTTGCTCGGGAGATGATATTGATCCTAATTTAATTGAAATGGAGGAAATCTAATGGCACTGAATAAAACAATCTTTCAACCTGGTGCACCAAAGAAAACTCGTCAAGGACGCTCACCTCGTACTCTACTAAGTCCAACGTCTCGCAATGGACGTAAGAAGAAGTATCGTGGTCAAGGTAAAGGTTAAATAATAAAAAAAAGAATAATATGTACTTATTAGATTCTTCAGAAGAATGGAATCAAATTCATAATGAAGATCTGTGGGTATATAACAAGTTATTTTTAAATCACCTTCTCGGGCATCTCTGTGGACCTACAGGGGTGCCTGTTCCATATCCAGGGTATTATATCGTCCGACCAAGTATTAATTTACTTGGTATGGGGCGATTTTCGCGTATAGAATGGATTGAAAACTCCACAGAACATTTGCATCCTGCAGAATTTTGGTGTGAAATATTTGAAGGTGAGCATATAAGTGTGGACTTTCATAATAAAGTTCCCGATTTGGTAGTAAGTGGGGAAAGGAATACTGAAGATCCATTCTATAAATGGAAAAAATGGATTAAAATTGATAAAGAAGTAAACTTTCCAAGCATCTTAAATAGGATTAAAGGAAATTATGAGTGGATTAATTGTGAATTTATAGACAATCATCTAATCGAAGTGCATTTTAGGAGAAATCCAGACTTTAGATATGGAAATACCGTTGCAATTCCTGTTTGGAAAGGAGAAAAAATAGAAAATATTGAAAATTTTACCTTCATTGCAGATGAGGATTACTTAAGAGAGGGTTTTTATATTAATTAACGGGATAGCAACCCCGTAAAAAGTTCTGATCTAACAAATCAGGAGCAAAAAGATGACTAAAAAAGTCGATAAAGATGAAAATTTTATGAAAAATGAGTGGGGAACTCAATTTTTGTCAAGTGAGTATGGGTGGGAAGAAAAAATCGAGCATCAAAAGATGCTTAGAGAGATTTCAAATGATGATTTAACACCCAAAAAGCATGATTTTGTCATTCAAAATGAACTTCATTCAAAAATTCGCAATGACGATGATTATGATGACTGGGAGTATGGAACAGAACCACTTTATGAGACAAAACCACTCTAAATAAAGTATATTTGCTTGTAAAATATGCCTCTAGAGAGGATAAGTAAGGAGTTCAAAGATATTAGTATGACATTCCAATCAAATCCTCTCAACAGAGATTTGATTGGAATTAAAAATGAGACTGCAATTGCAAGATCTGTGAAAAATCTTGTTCTTACTTCTCAGGGGGAAAAATTTTTTGATTCAAGTTTTGGTACTAAAGTTTCAAAACTTTTATTTGAAAATATTGATGAGATGACCGCATCAATTATAAAAGATGAAATATCTTTCACTTTAAATACATATGAACCTAGAATTGAAGTAACAGATTTGACAGTAAGCCCAAATTATGATGAAAACGAATTTGCTGTTACGATACAATATAAAATTATTGGGATCGATGTTCTTCCTCAGCAATTATCATTTGCATTACAACCAACAAGATAAATGACCCTAGTAAATTTTACAAATCTAGACTTTGATCAGATAAAAGTATCTTTAAAAGAATACTTAAGATCAAATTCTAATTTCACCGACTATGATTTTGAGGGGTCTAATCTCTCCACTATCATAGATTTATTAGCGTACAATACATATATTTCCTCATATAATGCTAATTTTGTTAGCAATGAGGTTTTTATTGATAGTGCGACACTGAGGGAGAATGTTGTTTCTCTAGCACGTAACATTGGATATGTTCCTAGATCAAGAACTGCAGCAAAGGCAAATATATCTTTCTTTGTAGATACTACTACTTTTAGTACAAATCCACTTACAATAACTCTTAAAAAAGGTACGGTTTGTTTATCAAGTTCTACCTTTGGTGATACAAACTTTTCCTTTACAGTCAAGAGTGATATTACTGTTCCTGTTGTAAATGGAATTGCTTTATTTGATAGTATTGATGTTTATGAGGGTTCATTAGTAACTGCTAATTTTACTGTAAATTCTAATAACCCAAATCAAAAATATATCTTAGAAAATGCAAACATAGACACATCAACAATTTCTGTTGTTGTTAGAAATACTGAGTCCAGTTCTGTTACAAGAAACTTTGCCTTTTCTGATAGTATCTTAAATGTAACTTCGGATTCTAGAGTTTTCTTCATACAAGAAATTGAAGACCAAAGATATGAATTGATATTTGGTGATGGTGTGTTTGGTAAAAAATTAGATAATTTGAATTATATTGATGTTTCGTATGTGATTACTAACGGAGAGTCTGGGAATGGAGTTAGTGATTTTACATTCGCGGGAAGACTGTTAGATAATAATGGAAGAGTCATTACTGATGGAATATCGCTAGTAACAACTAATTTAGCATCGAGAAGTGGGAAGGAAATTGAATCAGTAGAGTCGATTAAAAAATATGCACCAAGAATATATGCGGCTCAAAATAGAGCAGTAACTGCAAATGATTATGAAAGCATAATTCCTAGAATATATCCAGAAACAGAATCAATTTCCGTTTATGGTGGAGAAGATCTTGACCCGCCGAGATATGGAAGAGTTTTTATCAGCATAAAACCATTTAATGGACCATTCGTATCAAGTCAAGTAAAAGACAACTTAATAAAACTTTTAAGAAAGTATAGTGTTGCAGGTATTGTCCCTGAAATTGTAGATTTGAAATATCTTTATGTTGAATTTGATTCAACAATTTATTATAACAGTAACTTAGTCTCCTCTAGTGGAACTGTAACAACAACGGTAAGTCAAAATATAACCAGATATGCAGATTCTAGTGAACTTAATAGGTATGGAGCAAGATTTAAATATAGTAAATTTTTAAAAATAATTGATGATAGTAATAATTCTATTACTTCCAATATTACAAAAATTAGAATGAGAAGAGATTTATTTCCTCTTATAAATCAATTTGCAGATTATGAAATATGTTTTGGTAACGAGTTCCATATAAAAGATCGTAATGGATTTAATATTAAATCTTCTGGATTTAAAGTCAATGGGTTAAGCGATACTTTGTACATGACTGATGTTCCAGATTCTAATTTGAGAACTGGTAGAATAATATTTTTTAGACTTTCTTCGCAATCAGAAGTTGTAGTTGTAGCAGCAAATGCCGGAACAATAAATTATCAAAAAGGTGAAATTATATTGTCTCCAGTTGACTTTAGAGAAACTAGTAAATCTAGAGGAGAAAATCCAATCATAGAAATATCTGCAGTACCAAAGTCTAATGATGTTATTGGATTACAGGATCTTTATTTGCAGATAGATATTAATAACAGTACTTTAAATGCTGTTTCTGATGAAATTTCTTCAGGTGCAGATATATCAGGCACATCATACACTGTAACATCAAGTTACGAAAACGGAAATCTTGTAAGATCATAAAATGTCAGAGAGCAGAATCAAAATTAGTTCCATTGTTGAAAATCAACTTCCTGATTATGTAAAGGAAGAATTTCCATTAGTTTTGGAATTTCTTTCACAGTATTATATCGCGATAGAAAATCAAGGAAGTACCTTAGATATTCTACAAAATATAGATCGTTATGTTAAAGTTGATAATTTAACAAATTTAACTGATTCTACTCAGACAACATCTAGTGTATCACTATTTGATAAGACGATCAATGTTGAAAGCACTTATGGATTTCCTGAGTCATATGGATTAATTAAGATTGATAATGAGATCATTACATATAGAAGTAAAACACAAACCTCATTCGAAGAATGTGTACGTGGATTTGTTGGTATTGAAGAATATTATAATAATGATGAACTTAAGTTTTCAGACACTAATGTAGAAAGTCATAATTCTGGTTCTACAGTAGAAAACTTAAGTATTCTATTCTTAAAGGAATTTTTCAGAAAAGTAAAAACCCAAATAACTCCAGGATTTGAAGATCGCGAACTAAGTTCTGAAATCAATCAAAATCTTTTTATTAAACAATCCAACGATTTTTATTCATCAAAAGGAACAGCAGATTCTTTTGAAATTTTATTCCGTGCTCTTTATGGTAAGGATGTTGAAGTTATACTTCCTAGAGATTATCTTATTCAACCCTCAGACGCTCAGTACAGGATTAATAGGGACCTTGTAGTTGAAGCAATTGATGGGGACCCCACTAATCTATTAAATTTAACTTTATATCAAGATTTAATTTATAATATTCCCGAGTCTAGAGGAACAGTAACTAATGTAGAAAAAATTATTCGTGGCGGCAAAGAATATTATGTAATTAGTTTGGATTTTGGTTATGATAATGTGAATGAAACTGGTCTTACTCTTGGTAGTTTTTCAATTCACCCAAAGACCAAAAACGTACTTGATGTTATTTCTGGATCAGATACAATTACAGTTGATTCCACTTTAGGTTTTCCCTCTACTGGAAATTTAACAGTAAAACTTGAAAATGGAACAGAACTTGCTATTACATATGAGTCAAAATCACTAAATCAATTTTATAACTGTACTGGAATAACCCAGAATATTCCAAAAAATAGTAATCTATATCTTGATACTTATGCATATGGGTACACTGATACTGAAAAAACTGAGATTGTAAAAGTAAGAGTTACTGGAGTTCTTTCAGAATTAAATTTAGATAATCCAACTAAGTACTACGAAAAGGGTGATTTAATAAAGATTAGAACATTAGGTAAGGAAACTGATAATTTTAAAGCAAATAATTGGTTATTTAATATTTCTCCCACTCATAATGTAAAATCAATTGTTGAATTAGATTCGCTGAATTTTAGATACCGCATTGATCTTTATGATCCACACCTTTTCTATATTGGAGATTCGATTACAATTGTACCTCCACAACTGCAACCAACATCTGAAGTTAAAGCTATCATCACTTCAATCAAGAACTCTAGTTCTATTGTTGTATCTGCAGAACAGCGTGTAAGTTCTTCTATACCATATCAAATAAGAAAAAATATTGTTAATGTTTCATCTTCAAATGATTTAAGTCTTAACAAATATACTGCAAATGTACAAAACACTTATCTGGATAAATTAGGTTCAGTATATGTTACGTCTCCTTCTTTACCGTATTATTTAAATACCTCTCTTAATATTAGAGATAAGAAAGTCGTATTTTCTGGAACATTCTCCGGAGATACTCTTTCAATTCCTAATCATAAGTTTTATACTGGTGATAGAATTGTCTACAACCCCGATAGTGATACAAATAAACTAGATTTAGCACCCGGAAAATATTTTGTTAGAAGAATTGATTTTAATACAATAAAACTAAGCAGAAGTCTTGGAAATCTTTTTAATGGAAACTATGTGTCCGTTTCTGGTACAGTTACCAATAATATTTTTTACTATGAACCATTTACAAATGAAGACCTATCACCAAAAACTGTACAACCACAAAAGTTGATTCGACAAATTGCAAACCCAGTAACTACAAATATTAGGGCCACAACACCCCCTGGATTTACTGGAATATTCATCAATGGAGTTGAAGTTTTAAATTACAAGTCAAATGATTATGTTTATTATGGACCAATAACATCCGTTGATATACTATCTGGTGGATTTAATTATGATGCAATGAACCCACCATTATTAGAAGTCAGTGATTCTGTGGGAACCGGCGCTACTGCATACTGCATAGTTAATGGATCACTATCAAGAATTGAAGTTATTGATGGTGGTGTAAATTACCTAGAAACTCCAAGGGTTATTATTACTGGAGGAAATGGTTTTGGTGCTAGTGCAGTTGCAAACTTAGAATCATATGATTATTCAATTTCCTTTAACTCTACTCAGTCTGCTGGATATGTAGACTTGACAAATAATACTATTGGTTTTTCTTCTTTTCATAAACTCAATAGCGGTGAAGAGATAATCTATCAGACAAATGAACAGCAAGGTATTGGAGGTATCTCAACAAATTCCTCATATTTTGTATCAATAGTAAATGCTAGCACTATAAAGTTGCACACCAAGTTAAGTGATGCAGTTTCTGGAATTAATACAGTAAATTTATCGCTTCCTTATGGAACTGGTGTTCATTCATTTAAATCTAGGTTAAAAAAGAGAAAAATAAGTTCATTAAGCATAATTAATCCTGGGTCTAACTATAGAAATAGAAGAGTATCAACTAGTCCAGTTGGTATTAATACTGCAGATAATTTAATTACTATTGAAAATCATAATTTCAAAAATAAAGATATTGTTACATATCAAACAACAGGTTCAGTAGTAGGTGGACTTGACACTTCAAAATATTATTATGTTGGTAGAGTTGATAGTGATAATTTTACATTATTTGAACAATATACTGTAGATGATAAACAATTAATTGATTTTTATTATGAAACGGGACAATCCGTTGATTTAACTAGTATTGGTAGTGGTCTTCATATCTTTAGAGACGAACCAATACAAATTCAAATTGTCGGTTCTGTTGGAGTAACAACTTTTACCAACCAAACATTTGATGCTCAACTTCAACCTATTTTTAGGGGACCAGTAGAATCAATTTTCGTAGAGAGTGGTGGTTCAAATTACGGTTCTGATGACATATTAAATTACAACAGACAACCTGAAGTTATTCTTGATTCTGGATCTGGTGCGGAATTAAGAGCAGTAGTATCAAACGGTTCTATTACTCAAGTTTTTGTTGTAAGTTCCGGAACTGGTTATAACTCTACACCAGACTTGGTTATCAGCAGTCCTAGTGGATTTGGTGCAATATTAACTCCTATAGTTGATCAGGGACTTTTAATTGATGTTAAAGTTATTTCTGGTGGTGTTGGATATGAACAATCTACTACTTCAATTGATGTTATTTCTGCCGGAGAGGGGGCAAAATTTAATACTATTATAAAATCTTGGAATGTAAATTTAGTAGAAAGAAATATAACTTCGGAAGAAATAACAAGTGATGATGGAATCGTTGGAGAGGCCTTATACAGTGAATTTGGATTAGAATACTCACATGCGTATGCTCCTAGGGGATTAAGAAGATCTGTATTTGCTGAAAAATTCATAAATGGTGAAGCAGTTTATATACCAGATTTAAACATTCAAAATGGAAGAGAAACATTATCGGATGCTCACTCACCTATTATTGGTTGGGCATATGATGGAAATCCAATTTATGGACCTTATGGGTATTCATCGCCAGCTGGAGGATCTGCAAAACTATTAAAGTCTGGATATTCAATTTCTCTTAAAGAAGACAGACCAAGTTTAGATCTTTATCCTGAAGGATTTTTTGTTGAAGATTATGAGTATGTTGGTAATGGTGATCTTGATGAATCGAATGGAAGATTCTGCATAACACCAGAATATCCAAATGGAACTTATGCTTATTTTGCAACGGTATCGAATACTGTAGAAACATCTGGAATATTTGCAAATTTCAGAAAACCAACATTCCCATATGTAATTGGAGAATTTTATAATTCTAATATAAACACACTCAATTTTTCTCCACTTTATAATCAAGATGATTTTGATCTCAATCAAACATTTTTACTTAGAAATACAACTCCATATTATTTGACTAGTGATAATAGTTCTTATGAGTTTATAGAAAATCCAAATAAAATTAAAGAACAAAACTCTAGAGTTGTTAGTGTATCTTCTGGTTCTATAACCTCAATTGATATTGTTAATTCAGGAGACAATTATCGAGTAGGAGATCAAATTCTATTTGATAGTGAGAATACTGGAGGAAGAGGCGCCAAAGCATATGTTTCGAGTGTAGAGGGCAAGGAAATTGTAGGAATTTCAATTACAACTACACAGATAAACGATATTGAATTAACCAATAATACAGGAATTTCTTCATCTAAAATAGATTTAATAAGTGGAGATTTTATTACAATAACAGGAAAATATCCAAATGAATTCTTCACTACACAATCAGTTAATCTTATTAATAATCAATTAATACTATCATCTGGTATTGGTTCTGCCCCATACACAGGAATAGTTACCTATGCCAATGTTTATTCTCCAATCAAAGCATCAGTAAATGATCTTTTTTATCTTGGAAATGAAATAGTTAAAGTTTTAAACATTGATACATTCAATTCAAGGGTTCGTATTCTAAGAAATCAAAACGGAACTTCTGGAATATCTTCTTACTCTGCAGGATACGCTTTAACCGAATCCCCAACTAAGTTTTCTTATGATTTTGTTGGTTTTGGAGTAACTTTCTATGATAATCGCGAATTGTACTTTAATCCTTCTGAGTCAGTTGGATTAGGCACTACTAGTGGAGTTGGAATAGGACTAACTTTATATTTTTCAAATCCTGGAGCAGGTGGAACATCACTCTTTATCCCAACAAGAACCATTTACATTCCAGGGCATGGAATACCAACTGGAACTGAACTTTTATATCGATCAAATGGCAGTCCACTATCAATTTCTACCGATGGAATCAGTTCGTTTACTCTAACAAATAATTCAATTGTATATTCCGCAAAAATATCTGAAGATCTGATTGGAATTTCAACAGTTCTTGTTGGTCTTGGTACTACTGGAACTTACGTTGGTGTTGGATCAACTAATGTGGGAACTTTATTGTATTTTACTGGTATTGGAACTGGTGTTTACCACAGTCTAAAACTAAACCCAACAAAAACAGTTCGAGCTGATGTAGAAAAGAATACTGTAAATGTTTCTACTGCAGAAACACATGGAATGCTTGCCGGTGAGAGTATTTTTGTAACAGCAACTCCACAACTGTCTACGAGCGTTTCAGTTTACTATAATGACTACAACAGAAGACTTTATATAAACCCACTTTCATTTATCGCTTCTGATGTTGATATCATAAGTAAGACTATTACTCTAGATAATCATAATTTATCTACAGGTCAGAGTGTTATATACAGAGAAACCACTCCAGTTGGAGGCCTAACTGATAATAAGATTTATTATGCAATAAATTACGGAAAAAATTCCATAAAACTTGCAGAGTCTCTTTATGATATATCAATCGATAAAGTTGTAAATATAACTTCTACTGGTTCTGGAACTATTTCTGCAATAACTCCACAGATTTCCGTAACTAAAAATAAAACCATTAATTTTGATTTATCAGATTCTTCACTTTCTTTTACTGTTAACTCGATAAATTATCCTGCTTTTGATTTTAATATCTACAAAAACTCCAACTTTACTGATAAGTTTAATAAGACCGAAAATTCTTCCGAATTTAATGTAATTAAGACAGGTAGAATTGGAATTGATACTACAGCATCAGTATCTTTAGTTTTTAATGATGAGTTTCCAGAAAACCTTTACTACAGATTGGAACCTAGAAATGATGTTCCTTTACCTCAAGATAAACAAAAAATTGTAGGTGGTGGAGAAATTATTTTTGTTGATAGTGCTATATCAGGAACTGTTTCTGTTTCTGGTGTAGGTAGTACAACTTTTACATATACTGTTGAACTAACTCCAGATGAAAATTCTTATTCTCCAATTGATGGAGTTTTTGAATACGAAAGATTCCAAGGTACTGGGAAGATAAAAACCGTTGTTATTGAGTCTCCTGGATCCAAATACAAAGCATTACCATCAATATCGAATATTTCATCTTTAAATGGTGTGGGTGGTTTATTATACCCTAATGGAGAAAATATTGGATCTGTTAACAAAACAGAAATTTCTGATATTGGATTCTCATACTCTGCAGACTCTACTATTAGACCAACTGCAAAATTACCAGAAATTTTAAAACTTTATAGTCTATCGATATTTGATAGAATTGGAATTTCTTCTGCTGGCGTTAATTATATTATCTCTCCAGATCTAGTAGTAATTGATGGAAAAACAAATGAGCAAATTGAAAATGTAGATTTATCTTATGAGTTAGGTGATAGTGAGGTTAAGATTAATAAAAATGTTTCTGGAATTTATGATGTTAATCCAATTATAATTCCAATTAATAATTCAAATGGAGTTGGAATAAATTCAATTACATATGATTCAACAACTAAAAACGTCACCGTATACTTTAAACCAAGTTTTAGTGATGCTTCGGCATTCCCATTTGCAGTCGGCGAAAGAGTTTTGATTGAAGGTGTTGGTGTTGCATCATCAACTTCACCGGTTAGAGGATATAATTCCGAAAATTATAATTACACTTTATTCACAGTAACCGCTATTGACCCTAATATTGGCGGCGCAAATGGATCAATTACTTATAATATTTCCAAATATCTTTTAACTGGAGAAACTCCAGGCGTTGTTAATATTAATGGATTTGTTGTGCCGGAACGTTATTTCCCAACATTTGATATTTCTCTAAGAAAGTTATCTTTCTATGAAGGAGAAACAGTATCTTCAATTTCAGCTAGTGGTATAGTTCAACTATGGGATTCAAAAAATAACAACTTAAAAGTAGCAACAAATAAAGATTTTTCTATTGGTGATGTTGTTGTGGGTGAATCTTCAGGTGCAAGTGGGGTAATTGGTGAGGTCTACAATTCTGATGTATCATATATTGTAGATTCTTCTTCTATAGTGAGAAAAGGTTGGTTTAAGGAAACTGGATTCTTGAATAGTGATACTCAAAGAATTCATGATAGTGATTATTATCAATATTTCTCTTATGCACTAAAATCTGATGTATCTATTGATCAGTGGGATGACGCAGTAGGAACTCTTAACCATACTGCAGGATTTAAAAGATTTAGTAATCTTACAATCAATTCAACTCCAGGATTTATTGGTCTAACAACAACTCAAGATAAATCTCAGTTTATTGGAATTGCTGATTTATATAATGTTAAGAGTTTACACTGTTTTGATGACTTTGATCTAGTATCCGAAAATAACGTTGTTATTAATGGTAAGCAATATTCTGATCGAATTAAATTTAATTCAAAGATTATTCAAGACTACATTGAATCGGTAGGAAACAGAGTATTAAAAATCGATGATATTAGTCCCCAGTTTAATAGCAATCCAAGATCAACTAAGTTTAGTGTGATTGATACTTTCAGTATTGATGATTGTAGGTCCAAAAAATATATCATTTACATAACCGATAGAAGATTTACTGCAGAAAGAGAAACATTATTAGTCACACTTCTACAAGATGGAGTAACTGGATATTTAAATCAATATGCTCGCGTTGAAACTGCAGGAGATCTTGGTTACTTTGATTTCTCTATTAGTGGAAATGACGGTAATTTATTATTCTATCCGAATAAGAGTAGTGTAAACAACTATAACTTAGAATTTACTTCATTTGGAATTAGAGATACTGTATCTGGTATTGGAACTCAGAATCTAGGCAATGTTGTAAAAATAAATTCCAATGCATCTGTTATTTCTGCTGGAAGTACAACTGGAACAGTTGTTGGTATTGCATCAACATATAGATCTGCAAAAGTTCTAGTTCAAATTGGAGCTACTGATAAGTCTTATTATGAATTCAATGAAATTACAGTTCTTCATAACAACCAGGATGTATTCTTCATTGATTATGGGGAATTAACTACAGGAAATTATAGTTCATATTCTTCATCGGGAATTGGAACATATCATGCATACTTAAGTGGTTCTAATCTAAACGTTGATTTTATATTGAATAGTACATCATCAGTTGACTATAATATCAATTCAGTGGTAGTTTCTATTGCAAATACTTCATCTACTGGTATTGGATCTACGTCAGTTGGTGGTAATTTGTTCGATTCAAATTATGTTTCCATTGCATCTTCAACATCACCAATAGCAAATAACATTGCTCAACATGAAACAACATATAATTCTTCATATTATGTTGTATGTGTAGAGGATACTACAAACAATAACTATCAAATATCTGAGATTGTAATCACCAACAATGATACTGATTCATATATTGCAGAATATGGAATTGTAGAGTCTAATGGAATTTTAGGTAATTTTGATTCTACTGTTTCTGGAACTAATGTATACTTGAACTTTACCCCAAATCCAAACATTAATTGTGAAGTTAGAATATTTAAGGCTCATGTTGGATTGGATGATGTTGAAGGATCTGTAGACTTTACCAATGCTATTATTGATTCTTCCTACGGAATGTATACGGGAACAGATATTGACATTAAAAGAGAATTTAATCTCACCCATAATTTACTTCCCATTTTTGAAAGAGAATTTAATGCTTCTCAATCAAATATTGTTGATGTTGCAGAAAATACCATCTATATTCCAGGACACTATTTTGTAACTGGCGAAGAAGTTGAATATTCTTATGAAGGAGGTCCAATTGGAATTGCAACAACTACTATTGCCGGTATTGGAACTACCGATAAACTTCCAAGTTCTGTCTATATTGTAAAAGTTGATGATCTCAATGTAAGAGTAAGTGCTTCCGCATCAGGTGCTCTTCTTGCAGTCCCCAACATCTTAAATATCGAAAGTGTTGGAATTGGAAGTACTCATATTTTCACGTCTAAAAATCAGAATGCAAAAGTAGTTGTTTCAATTGATAATGTAATTCAATCTCCAATCGTTTCTACTGCAATTACAACTACTGTTGCTAATTATGTACAAGTTTTTGATGATTCCGTTACTTTCTCTGGTATCAATTCATTCTTTGGCGGTGACTTGATTAAGATTGGTAATGAGATTATGAAAATTAATGGTGTTGGTATTGGAAGTACTAACATTGTTTCGGTTATTCGTCCTTGGATGGGAACTGGAATTTCTACCCATGCTGCCGGTGCATTGATCACTAAGGTACAGGGCAATTACAATATAGTAAATAATATTATTAGTTTTGCTGATGCTCCATATGGAAATGTTCCGGAAGAAAATCCAGATAAATTTGATGAGACTGATTATACCGGAATTTCTACCAGTTCTACTTTTAGTGGTAGAGTATTCTTAAGATCCGGTGTTGAAAATTCAATAAATGAAACCTATAGTAAAAATTATGTGTTCGATGATATTTCAGATAGATTTGATGGTTTCTCCAAAGAATTTACTCTTACTTACAATAAGAACAATACCACAGGATTCTCTACAAGTAATGCTGTTGTTTTAATTAATAGTGTATTCCAGTTACCTTCAAGACCTGGTGATGTAAATATCATTGGTGGATATGATTTATCGGAAAATAGTGGAATTAGTAGCATTACTTTCGTTGGAACTGCAACATCAGTAACATCTGATATCAATACATCAAATCTACCCCGTGGTGGTATTATTGTTTCTGTTGGATCGTCCAAGGGATTTGGATATCAACCTTTAGTTTCCGCTGGTGGAACTGCAATTGTATCTATTGCAGGTACAATCCAATCAATTAGTATTGGTAATAGTGGATCTGGTTATAGAAGTGGTCTGCAAGTTGTAAATGTTGGTGTGGGAACATCAAGTCTTTATGGACCAAATATAGAATTTATTGGAACTGCAACTGTAAGTAATGGTCATGTTGTAAGCGTTGCTATTACAAATCCAGGAACCGGATATACTACTACAAATGTGCCTTATGTTTTCTTCGATGCTCCACTTTCTTATAGCAATATTCCATTAGTTTATAGTTCACAGTCAAAATCTGGAGTGGGAACAGAAGCAGTCGTTGATGTTGTTGTTGGACAAGGATCAAGTGTAATTAGTTTTGAATTTAAAAATTATGGTTATGGATATGATCAATGGGAAATACTAACAATTCCAATTACAGGATCTGTTGGAATTCCTACCAATACATCACTACCTTTTAATGAGTTCCAAATCATTATCGAAAGAACCTTTAACGATGAATTCTCATCTTGGTCTATTGGAGATCTTCAAGTTATTGATCCTATCGATTCATTATTTGATGGTGAAAGAACTGAATTCCCAATTTTAATTAATGGAAATCAGACAACAATCAGATCTAAAGTTGGATCCAATATTGATGTTGAACAAACTCTCCTTATTTTCATTAATGATGTTCTTCAAGTTCCCGGTGAAGGATATTCATTCAAAGGTGGAAGTGTAATCACATTCAGTGAATCACCAGTTGAAGGTGATACTTCAAAAATACTATTCTATAGAGGAACTGGAGATGTTGATACAGTTTTCGTTGATATATTAGAAACTGTAAAACCTGGAGACACTCTTCAAATTAACTCTGATACTGAAATATACAGACAATCAAAGAGAAGTGTAAATGAAATTGTATCTTCGGATATAGCAAGAACTAATGTTTATTCAGGTCCTGGAATTTCAAATAATCCTAATTTGCTAAGACCAGTTACTTGGTGTAAGCAAATGACCGATATGGTAATTGATGAAAACAGTGTGACCAAGGATAGAATCCAATATGAACCTTACATTTACCCAGTTACTAATATCATTCAGGACGTTACTGCGTCATCTACTGAAATATTCGTAGAAAGTGTTAAGACTTTCTTTGATAGTGCTGATGAATATGTGCAGGATGGTACTGCGGAAAAACCACAGAAAAAGATTGTAATCTTTTCTCAAGATGAAGTGGTAGGTGCGGCAGCTAGTGCTGTAGTATCTGTTGGTGGAAGTATTACTTCAATTAGTATTATTGATGGTGGTGTTGGATATACCACTGCACCTGCAGTCACTATTTCTTCTCCGGTTGGAATTGGAACTACATTTGCAACTGCAACAGCATCAATTACTGCAGGAGTTGTCACAAGTATTTCTGTTTCTTATGCTGGTTATGGATACACATCAACTAATCCTCCACAGATTCTAATAGAATCTCCAATTATAAAATATGAGCAAATTAGAGATGTTGATTATAGTGGTGACTTTGGAATCATAACAGGAATTTCCACAGTTACTTCTGGAGTTGCTTCTACTGGTATTGTATTTGACTTGTTTATCCCACTAGATTCTTATCTAAGAGATTTAGATATTAATCAAGTTGGTATCGCTACAACTGGTATCAGTGGTATTCAAACCGGATATTACTTTATTGTTGATAATTCTAATATTGGAAACAGTGTAAATTCACTCAATCAAAGTAACAGTATCGTTGGTGTCGGTTCTACTTATTTGGATAATATCTATCAAGCAGTTGCTGTTTCTATTGCACAGACTTCAGTACCTGGAATTGGAATTACATATGTAACTAAGGTAACTGTTAGTGTTCAGAATTATAATGGTTTAACTGGAATTGGATATAGTAGATACTTTGGAAATTACTCATGGGGAAGATTATCAAATCTAACTAGAGAAAATCCAAGTAATTTTGAAGCATATAATAATGGAGTTTCTGGTATTTCAACATCACCTGTTGTTAGAAGATTGAACAAGTTGAAGTATTCAAATTACAACTAATAAATAGATAAAAAACTCATATAAAATGTCCGCAATTATAACTGATCAATTAAGAATACTAAATGCTAAATCATTCGTTGCTGGTTTAACTACCACCAGCAACTCTTATTATTCCTTTATTGGTCTTCCTAATGCTACTGATTATAGTAGCACCTGGGACACTACACCTCTTGCACCAAAGGATAACTTTGATGAAGAGAATGGTTACTGGGATACTATGATTGCATTGAAAAAGATCAAATCAGATGACGTAAGACAGATGGTCAGGAAAATTACCTGGTCATCTGGAACTACTTATGATATGTACCGTCACGATATAAGTAGAGATAATACTTCAAAACCGTCCGGTGCAACAAGTCTTTATTATGCCAATTACTATGTGGTAAATAGCGATTATCGCGTTTACATTTGTCTAAACAATGGAATTGGTCCAGAAACACCAAGTGGAAGACCTTCACTTGATGAACCAACATTTACTGATTTGGAACCAAGAGCAGCAGGTAACAGTGGTGATGGATATATCTGGAAATATCTTTATACAATTAGACCAAGTGAAATTGTAAAATTTGACTCTACTGATTACATGCCCGTTCCCACTGACTGGGAAACAAGCGACAGGGATTCTGCAGTAAGAAATAATGCGGCAACTAGCGGACAATTAAAAGTTATTACAATCACAAATCGTGGAGTAGGAATAGGAACCGCTAATAGAACTTATAGTAGAGTTCCTATTAAAGGTGATGGTAGTGGGGCGGAAGCAACTATCGTAGTCAATAATGAGTCTAAAGTAGAATCCATCACAATTTCTAATGGGGGTTCTGGTTATACTTATGGTTCTGTTGACTTAGAATCTGGTGGAGTACCTACAGGAACTACCAGACCAATATTTAATGTGATTATTCCACCTAAAGGTGGTCATGGCGCGGATATCTATAGAGAACTTGGAGCATTTAATGTTTTAGTATATTCCAGAATCGAAAATGATGATCAAAATCCAGATTTTATAACAGGAAATCAAATTGCAAGAGTTGGCCTTGTTGAAAATCCAGAAGCATTTAATTCAACTACAATTCTTGATTTGGAAAAAGCAAGTTCTGTTTATGCTTTAAAACTAACTGGAGTTGCTTATAGTACTACAACATTCAATGCTGATTCTAGAATTTTCCAAACTATTGGCACTGGAGTTACCGCAGTTGGAAGAGTTATATCTTACAACCAAAACACAGGTGTTCTTAAATACTGGCAGGATAGGACATTTGTAGGGTTTAATACAGATGGAACTCAAAATAATTCACCGCAGTATGGATTTAATCTAAATCGATTTACTGCTACTCCATCCACTGGCGGCAGCGTAACCATTGTTGGTGGTTCATCAAATCTCGGTATTGACACATCATTCACTGGTGTTACTACTACCATAAATAATAGAAATTATTATCTGGGACAATCCTTCGTAAATGGAGTGTCTAATCCAGAAGTCAAAAAGTATTCTGGAAATATTATTTACGTGGATAACAGACCTTCAATAACCAGGTCTCAAAACCAAAAAGAAGATATAAAAGTTATTTTGCAATTCTAAAAAATTATGCCCCAAGAAACTAATCTTAACGTATCTCCTTATTTTGATGATTTTGATGCGAATAAGAACTTTTATAAGGTTCTTTTTAAACCCGGACAACCAGTTCAGGCAAGAGAATTAACTTCTCTGCAGTCAATACTTCAAAATCAAATTGAAACCTTCGGAAATCATATTTTCAAGGAAGGTTCGTTGGTGATTCCTGGTGGATTGAACTATACTGCTAACCTTGTAGGTGTACAAATTCAACCTACTTTTAATGGAGTATCAGTAGATAGTTATATTGACAATTTACTAAATCAAGACATTATAGGAGAAACTTCGGGGTCTAGAGCTCGAGTTGTAAAAATAATCAAAGCGAGAGAAGAAAATAATCCATTTATTACTTTATATTGTACCTTCAAATCTGACGCGAATTTATTTTTTGATCAGGAAAATTTACTCACGGAGTCTGTTGTATCTCCTGGATTTTCCACATTAACTCAAATAAATTCTGGACAATCTTTTTGTACAACAATTACAGAAAGTTCAACTGTAACTGGTTCTGCTCTTACTGTAAATGAAGGAGTATATTTTATTCGTGGTTACTTTATAACTGTCCCAACTCAAAGTATTATATTGGATTGGAACGGCAATGCACCATCTTATAGCGCCGGATTTGAAATATTTGAAGAAATTATCACTGCAGACGATGATCCCACCCTATATGATAATTCAAGAGGATTCTCCAACTTTGCAGCCCCTGGTTCAGATAGATTTAAAATCACTGCAGTATTAACCAAAAGACCGATTTCTAGAAATGATACTAATTCAGTAACGGATAAAAATTACGTTGAAATTTTTAGAGTTCTTGATGGTGAACTTAAAAAACTAAATCGCAATGCCCAATATGACGAAATTGCAAAAGAATTTGCCAGAAGAACTTATGATGAATCCGGAAATTACTACGTAAAACCATTCACGATTGAAGTAAAAGAATCTCTTAATAATTTCCAAGGAAATGATGGAGCTTATTTTCCCGAAGAAGTTACTTCCCAAGGACTCACACCAAGCGAAGAATTAGGTGTTTATAAGATATCTCCAGGTAAGGCATATGTCCAAGGATATGAAGTAGAAAATTTAGGAACTCAACTTTTAGATTTTGTAAAACCAAGAACTACAAAGGAACTTAGAAATCAATATATTAACTTTGCAAACGGTTCTTCATTTACTTTGAATCGTGTTTATGGTGCACCATCTTTAGAAGTAGATGGTTCATATATTGTAAGTCTCAGAGATTCTAGAGTAGGCGTATCTCAAACTACTGCTCCAGGAAAAGAAATTGGACTAGCAAGAGTTTATGATTTTGCTCTTGAATCTGGTCTCTATAATGAAAGTGTAAAAAATCTCAATGAATGGGACATTTCATTATATGACATTCAAACATATAGTGAATTTGTATTAAGTGAACCAATTACTTTAACCGTCCCTACTCACATTAGAGGAAGGGCAAGTGGAGCAACTGCGTTTTTAAGATATGCGACAACAAACTCTGGAATTATTACCGCATATAATATTGACGGAAACTTCCAAGTAGGAGAAAAATTAATATTTGATGACAATCAAACAAATACTAGAGTCTCTACTGCAATAACTGATTATGGAGTATCTGATGTAAGTTCATTATACGGAATTATTGGCGTAGCTTATACTTTTACTGCAGACATTAAACCTGTTGTTGTTTCGGATTTTGGTCCGGTTTCTATTAGCACTGCCTCGGGCGGAATAAGTACTGTTAGTACAAGTAATCCAGATTTATTCTTCAATGTATCACTAAAGAATAATGACTTAGTGACATATAATGTTCCTGGAATTTCTACTTTTACATACTCTCGTGTAGTTACTGTATCGGATAAATCCTTTACAATTGCCGGTATCACTACTGTTGCTGGAATATGCGAAGGAGCATTACCTTCATCTGCTATTAATTTAAATAATATCTTCTTATTAAAGTCTCCATTTAAAGAATCATCAAGCAATAGTTTATTCACACCTCTACCCAAGGAAAATGTAGCAACAGTTGATTTAACAAACTCAATTCTTTATATACGAAGAGAGTTTGATGTTCAGATTTCTGCGAATGCAGTTACAATTTCTCCAACAGCATTAGAAACAACTGAGTCTTTTGTTCCATTTGATGAGGAAAGTTACGTATTAGTAAGAGAAGATGGCCAATTAGAACCACTTTCCGAAGATAAGTTCTCGTTTAGTGATAATAATAGAGGACTTTCAATATTTGGTCTTGGAACGGATAGTAATGCAAGACTCATAGCAACCATCCAAAGAGTTGAAGTTAAGGCAAAACAGAAGAATAAGATTAAAATTTCAACCATTACACTAGATAAATCATCAAATCCAGGTTCCGGTATTGGTGCTACCACATTAAATGATGGATTAATTTATGGAAATTATCCTTATGGAACAAGAATTCAAGATTCTGAAATTTGTTTAAATTATCCGGATGTAACTAAAATTTATGGAGTTTTTGAATCCAGTAATGTATCTGATCCAATTTTACCATCACTTTCATTGATTGATATTAATAGTGCAAATGGAACGGTTGATGATTTAATTATTGGGGAAGAAATTTATGGATCTACTAGTTTTGCTATAGCAAAATATGTAGGTAAAGTCAACTCAAATACAATAAACTATGTCTTGATTTCAAACAACACATTTTTAGAGGATGAGCAAATTGTTTCTGCAGAGTCTGGAGTAATTGGAACCATTAATACTATAGGATTAAGTTCTAATGATATTTCTTCCAATTATACTTTTTCTCAAGGATCAAAAAATTACATCTATGATTATTCAACTCTCATATTAAATAAAGATAAAATTGCACCATCTAAAAAAATAACACTTGTTTTTGAAAGAGGAGAATATTCGGAATCTGACACTGGAGATCTAACCACTATAGATTCTTATGCTCAATATAATTGGTGCGAAGTTCCATTTACAGATCAAATTAATAATGGAGACACAATTGATTTACGCCCCAGAGTTGATAATTATACAGTTTTAGAAAATTCTAGGTCACCGTTAGAGTTCTTAGGTAGGTCTTTTTCTAGTACCGGAAATTCTGCAAGAAATATCATCGCATCTGACACCTCCGTAGTCTCTAATTATTCTTATTACTTAGGAAGAATTGATAAAATTTATCTATCTAAAGATAATACAATTCAAGTGAGGCAGGGAGAACCATCTGATAATCCATTACCACCAGAACCAATTGAAAATGCTCTAGAAATTGCTACGGTCATTATTCCACCTTATCAATGCAATGCGGAAAGTGCTTCAGTAATTCTAACTGAAAACAAAAGATATCAGATGAAAGATATTGCAAGACTTGAAAATAGAATTAAGAATTTGGAATATTATACTACATTATCATTACTAGAAAAAGATACTTCTACATTAACTATTAAAGATGTAAATGGTATTGATAGATTTAAGAGTGGTTTATTTGTAGATAATTTTAAGACTACAACATTCCAAATTAAAGAAACTGAAGTTAAAAATAGTATTGATATGAAGAGAGGTGAACTAAGACCTACACCATATACTACTGAAATTGATCTGCTATTAGGTGATAATACTCTACTAAATAATGAAGATACATTCTTCACATCTTATGATGCTAAGTATGCTAATGATTTAATTGGCATTGGAGTAACTCGTAGTGGTCTTAACCCTACCAGTGCTGGTAAAGGTGTGATTACTCTAAATTATAGAGAAGTAGTTGAAATATCACAACCATTTGCAACAAGAATTGAAAATGTAACCCCCTATTTTGTAACGATTTACGAAGGAATTATGGATTTAAATCCATCATCAGACATCTGGGTTGATAGAACTCAACTAAGTCCATTAACAGTAGAAGGATTTACTGGAGAAATGACTACAACTGTATTACAACTCACAAAAGAACAAATAGACACTCAAGGCGGATGGAGTCCAATTGTATGGGATTCTTGGTCTGATCAGTGGACTGGTAGTTTCGAATAAGGAGGAATAAAAAAAATGGCAACACGTTCAAGCGGTCCAAGCGGTAGAGGTGGTAGCAGCGGCGGCGGAAGCAGCGGTGGTGGTGGATCAAGCGGCGGCGGAGGCGGCGGAGGCGGCGGCGGTTCCAGCGGAGGCGGCGGCTCCAGCGGTGGAGCTAGCAGAACCAGTGCACCGAGTAGGTCATCTGCAGGCGGTGGATCATCTCCATCTACAAGTAGCGTATCATCTTCATCTTCATCTCCAAGATCAGCACCATCTGCACCCAGAGGAGTTGCTAGTTCATCTTCCTCATCTGGCGTCACTGCAGGTGTTGGATTCAACAATAGTTTAACAACGTCAGGTGTCAGGGCTACTACTATTGGTCAGGCAGTTGGAGCAATTGGAGCAGGAGCTCCTTCGTCATTTCTTTCTCGCCCAACTTTAACCTCTTTTTTTGGTCGCCCAACTGCAGGATTTACCTTTGTCAATAACACTCAGGGTGCTGATAGAGTTGTAAGAGTACCAACTCGTCCACAAGAACCATCAAGACCACCGACAGGAACACCGGATAATCCAACCATAACCCCAACTTGTCCGGATCCAAATACATTAATTTTATTATCTGACGGATCACAAAAAAGAGCTGGAGATCTTCAAGTTGGAGATACATTAAGAACTCAACACGAAGATACTTTGGAATGGGGAGAATATGATGTTACTTATGTTGAAATTGTAAGTGCAGAAAAATTAATTCTTAGTTTTGATCATGCAGAGTTCGTTTGCTCCACTTCCCACAAGTTCTATGTAGAAGGTAAAGGATGGACCGAAGCCAATCAGATGAAGGTTGGCGACTTTGTGATTGGTTTAGAACAGTCTCATAAGTTACTTGATGTAAAGGAAGGAATTTATGGTGATGTAGTTGTTATTCAAGTTGAAGACGCACATACTTATATTTCTGAAGGATTACTATCTCACAATAAAACTATCGCACCCGATACTGGTAGCGATGGTGGCGGCGGTGGTGGCGGAGGCACTTTTGTTCCAGGAACTCCAACAATATTTACTGAAACTACTACCTCAACACTATCAAGAACTGGATTTGCAACAAGAATTAATACCACATTTGATAAGAAAAGTTTAGGTAATAAACTTATAAGTCTGGATGTTCTCCCTTACATGAGATCCAGAAATATTGAATTTATTGCAAAAAAACTAAAACCAAACACTCTTTTATATCCATTCTTTGATGGACGGAATGTTTACGAATACATAGTGCCTAAAATTCTTGAAATTGAAATGATTTCAGGAACTTTTATTACTGGAGAAACAGTTTCGGGAACTTTTCTTCTTTCTCAAACTTCAAACATAAATTCAACATCAACTCAATCATCAATTCAGTTCCGTCTTGCTGCTTATAATCACAAGTATGGTCCTTTTGATACACCAATTGATGTATATTCCTCAAGTCCATACAATAGGTCAGAACAACTTCAACCATACTCACCATCATCTACAACACTAAATGTAGATACGACAAGTCTTTCTGATTTATCTCTTGGAACTTATGGAGGTAATGTTTTTGTTGGAATGACTTTGGTTGGTAAACAGAGTGGAGCAACGGCAAGAGTTAGAGAAATAAGACTTGTATCAGATAACGTCGGTACGGTTATTGGTTCTTTCTTTATTCCTAATCCAAACCGTTCAGGAAATGCAAGATTTTCTACAGGAAATAAAACATTTAGATTAACTGATAATCCAACTAATGGTACAATTGGTGGTACTTTATACACTTATGCTAATGCTAACTTCTTTGCCGATGGATTAATAACTCAGGCGCAAGAGACTGTGTTATCTATACGTAATGTTGAAAATCAAATTGCTTTTGTAACTGAAAGTACATCAATTACAAATACTACAGTAACAACCACACCAGGAACTCCAGTTTTTGTTCCTAGTTTACCTCCCCCTCCTCCAGCAGCACCAACACCTACACCTACTCCAACACCTACTCCTACTCCAACACCTACTCCCGTACCACGTACACCCCCCAGTCTTCCAACGAAGCAGGTAAGAGTCGGCGGCGGAAACGGAATAGGTTATGATGACCCACTTGCCCAAACATTCAAGATTGGATCTGATGAAGACCAAACCGGAAGGTATGTTACCTCAGTAGACCTTTTCTTCTTCTCAAAGTCGAACGAGTTTCCTGTTTATGTTGAATTAAGACCAGTTGAACTAGGAGTGCCTACAAGAAAAATCTACCCATTCAGTAAAGTAGAGGTATTGCCACAAAATATTAATACTTCTACAAATGGAACAGTAGCAACAAGAGTTACTTTCCCCGCACCAGTGTTCCTTGAAGGCAATAAAGAACATGCATTAGTTCTTCTTGCAAATACGACTGAATATAGTGTCTTTATCTCAAGACTGGGTGAAATTGATATTACTACAGCTTCTCTCCCTGAGTCTCAGCAAAGATTAGTTTCAACTCAACCAACTCTTGGTTCACTCTTCAAGTCTCAAAATGCTGCTACTTGGTCACCTTCTCAGTATGAAGACCTTAAATTTAATCTCTATTCTGCTATCTTTGAACCTACTGGATCTATAAACTTCTTTAATCCAGAATTGAATAGAAGTAATGATCAAATTGCTATTCTCAGAAATAATGCATTAGATATTGAATCTAGGAGAGTTAGGGTTGGATTAGGAACTACATTGTCTACATCTACTATTTCAGATCTAACTGAAGGAAGTTTTGTAAGACAAAGAGATACAAATGCAATTGGCAATTTTGCTTATGTTACCGGCATATCTACTGGGTCATTAACTATCACGAACTCGGGTATTGGATATACTCCATCTATAGGAGTTCAAACCTATTCCAATGTTAGTCTTACAACTATTGACGGATTTGGCAGAGGAGCAACAGCAAATATCACAGTTACTAATGGTGTTATTACTGCTGCCGGAATTTCATCGGGTGGTACGGGATATCAGGTTGGTGAAATATTAACTGCAGATGCGATTGGCATTACTTCGATTGGTAGAAACCTGAGACTTTCTGTTAAACAACTTTATGCATTCAATGAACTAGTAGTCGATAATGTACAAGGTGAATTTGAAGTTGGAGTTGCAAAATCTATCCAATACCTTAGTTCGCTTCCTGGAATTGGATACACTGATCTCAATGGAGGTTTAGTATTTGCAAATGACACTGTTGCCGAAAGAGATGGATTGCTCATTAATGTGAAGCATAGAAATCATGGAATGCACGCTTTAACAAACGTTGTTAGAATTTCTAATGCTATTTCCGATATTGAACCAATCAAACTAACTAATGATGTTGAAAGAGACTTTACTGGTAACCTTGTAGTTACTGGACTTACTACTGCCTTTAATACGTTTGAAAATGTTGGCATCTCTTCAACAAATCCAGGTTATATCATAGTTAACTCGGAAATTATTTCATATACTGGAGTAAGTGGAAATTCTTTCACTGGTATCACTAGAGGTGTTGATTCAACCTTACAAATTAGACATCCAGCAAACTCATTTGTTTATAAGTATGAACTTGCCGGAGTTTCTCTAAGAAGAATTAATACCACACATTCACTCCAAGATGTGACTGATGTTACCAAAGAAAATACATTAGATTCTTATTATATTAAGATTGACCATTCTACCAATGGTGTAGATAGAAGTACAAATACAAGTTTCCCCAAACTTTACTTGAACTCTACCAAATCAACTGGTGGACCAATTATAGAGGCAACTCAAAATATTCCATATGAGATTGCACAACCAATAGTACAAACCTTCACGCCACCACAAACAGCGGTTACTGCCTCAATTAGAACAATTAGTGGAACAAGTATCGATGGTCTTGAAGAATCATTCTTAGATAGAGGAACTCAAGTTATTAAACTGAATCAAAATAATTTCTTCGAAAATCCAAGAATCATAGCATCTAGGGTGAACGAAAGACTTTTCCTGAATAATTTAATTCAAGGAAACAAATCATTACAACTGACTTTAAATCTATCAACAACAAATCAATTCTTATCTCCAGTAATTGACCTTGATAGAGTGGGAATGATTTTGGCATCAAATAGAGTTAATGAACCAGTAACAAATTATGTTATAGATCAAAGGGTTTCTCTCATTGAAACTGATCCTAATGCATTTGTATATGCTTCCAAACCAATTGGCCTTGAAGTTCCAGCAACATCTATTAAGATAATTGTTTCTGCACACCTGAACATTTATAATGATCTAAGAGCAATGTTTGCAATTATGAAAGATCCAAATGAAACTCCAATTTATTACCCCTTCCCCGGAAATGGTAATATAAGTGGTGATGGTAGAACTCTTAATATTTCAAATAATGATGGAAGACCAGATCTTCCGTTTAAAGTTACTTCTAAACTTGGATTCTTAAGTGAAGAATTGCCCTTCCTTGACTACGAATTCACCGTCAATAATCTTGAATCATTTAAATACTTTAGCGTAAAACTAATTGGTTCTTCTACTTCACAAACATATCCACCAAGACTTAGAGACTTAAGAATCATTGCTCTTGCTTAATTATGGAAAGATTACAAGTTAAAGGACAAGCAAATCTCTTTAGAGATAAATCTACCAACGCCATATTAAACACAGATATGAACGCATACCAAAATTATATGGAATCCAAGAGGATTAAAGAGGAAGAAGTGAAGCGAATATCTGATATTGAAAGTGATTTGAATTCTCTTAAATCTGATATTAATGAAATTAAAAATCTACTAAGGAGTTTGGTTAATGGATCCTGATAAAATTACTCTAGAAAGTTTAAATAAATTATTCGAATATGAAAAACTTGCTAGGGATATAGATAGTATAGATGATATTGAAACTCTTAAAAATTTGTCAAAGAGTTACATAAAATTATATTTTAGTCAACAAGAAGCAATTTCGAATCTCAATTTCTAATGGCTCAACCATCTACCAGACAAGAATTAATTGATTACTGCAAGAGAAAACTGGGAGCACCAGTTTTGGAAATTAATGTTGCCGACGAGCAAATTGAAGATCTGGTAGATGATACAATTCAATTCTTCCAAGAAAGACATTTTGATGGAGTATATCCAACATTTTACAAATATCAAATTACTCAAGGTGATATTGATAGGGGAAGAGCAGGATTAGGTAGAAGTAATATTGGATTAGCATCCACATCAGTAACTACAAATATTGTAGGAACTGCGACTACATTTACATACACTGAAAATAGTAACTATCTCCAGGTTCCACCGAACATCATAGGAATCAATAAGATCTTTACTTTTGACGGTACAAATACCATTACAAATAATATGTTTAGTGTGAAGTATCAATTGTTCCTAAATGATGTTTATTATTGGGGAACAACTGAACTTCTAAGTTATGCAATGGTCAAGACATACTTAGAAGACTTGGACTTTTTACTTAACACCCAGAAACAAATAAGATTTAATAAAAGACAAGATAGATTATATTTGGACATTGACTGGGGTGCTGTTTCTCCAGGACAGTATATCATCATTGATTGTTATTCAACTCTCGATCCTAATGATTATTCGAGAGTATGGAATGATTCATTCATTAAACCATATTTAACTGCATTGATCAAAAGACAATGGGGACAGAATATGATGAAATTTACGGGAGTTAAACTTCCTGGGGGAGTGGAACTAAATGGTAGACAAATGTTTGATGATGCTCAGAGAGAGATTGATATTCTAATGGAGAAAATGTCTAGCACTTATGAACTTCCACCACTAGATATGATTGGATAGGTAAATCATGCTTAATCCATTCTTTCTACAAGGTTCTAAAGGAGAACAAGGTCTTATACAAGACTTAATAAATGAACAACTGAGGATGTATGGGGTAGAAGTCCATTATCTTCCTCGTCAATATGTAACCGAAAAAACAATTATAAAGGAAGTTATTGAATCTCAATTCAATAATGCTTATCCTATAGAAGCCTATGTTGATACTTATGAGGGTTATGGTGGTCAAGGAACAATATTATCAAAATTTGGAATACAAGAACTTGATGATTTAACAATAATCATCTCAAGAGAAAGATGGGAAAATTATATTCAACCTTTAATTAAAGATCAATCAAATATAAAATTATCAAAAAGACCAAAGGAAGGTGATTTAATTTATTTTCCTTTAGGTGATCGTCTATTTGAAATAAAATACGTAGAACATGAAAAACCATTCTATCAGCTGCAGGGATTATATACTTACGAACTAAGATGTGAACTCTTCAGGTATGAGGACGAAGTTATTGATACTGGAGTTGAGGAAATTGATGATAATACGTCACAGGATGCAATCATTCAAACTCTACAACTAGTAGGAATTGGAACTACTGCAACAGCAATAACTAGTATTGTAAACGGTGGTGTTAGATCCGTAACAATAACAAATAGAGGTAACAATTATACCTCACCACCTGTTGTTGCATTTTCTTCTGCTCCATTTGGAGGTATAACTGCAACTGGAATTGCAACAATGATCAGTGGAATTGTAGATATCTGCGAACCTGATGATACTAGACTTAGGGTTCAATCGGTTGAACTTATAAATCCAGGTGCAGGATATACAATTGCTCCAAAAATTTCTTTCACTGGTGGTGGAGGTTCGGGTGCAGTAGGAATAGCATCTATTGGAAACGGTATAGTCGGTGTTATTACGGTGACTAATGGTGGAAGTGGATACATAACTGCACCAGCAGTATCTTTCGTTGGTGTTTCTACCGTATCTGCTGCGGCGACTGCAACCATCAACGATTCTGGACAAGTTACTCAGATCAGAATTACAAATTCTGGTCTTGGATATACTGTTGCCCCAACTATTACAATTGGAGCGCCAAATATCTATGTTGGATTTGGTACTTATATTTTCAATGAAGTAGTCGTAGGAAGTGCAAGTAGCGTGACTGCAAGAGTTAAGAGTTGGAATGCTATTACTAAGGTATTGGAAGTATCAAATATTAATGGATCTTTTACTCCAGGAGAGACATTGATTGGTCAAAAATCTGCAGCTCAATATTCACTGAGCAAAGTGTATGTTGATAATTTAGGTCCAAAAGGTAATCTTGATGATGCTTATTCTGGTGGAGATACACAAGATCGTTTTGCTGATAATAAACAAATAGAAATCGAAGGAGATGCTATTTTAGATTTTAGTGAAGAAAACCCCTTCGGAATTCCTTAAATTATTAAATAGTTAAATAGTACTATGTAACAAGTAGAACTATGTTTGAATATTTTTATCACGAGATTCTGAGAAAGACTATTATTGGTTTTGGAACTCTTTTTAATAATATAACAGTAAAGCATAAGAAGGATAGTGGGGAAGTAATATCTTTAATTAAGGTTCCAATAGCATATGGACCGATCCAAAAGTTTCTTGCTCGTGTTGAACAACAACCAAATTTAAATAAACCAGTTCAAATTACTTTACCAAGAATGTCTTTTGAACTGGTTGGTTTAAACTACGATCCCACCAGAAAGGTTACCTCAACACAAACATTTTTAAGTCCATCTACTGCTGATGGAACAGATATCAGAAAAGCATACATGCCTGTTCCATATAATATGGATTTTGAATTAAGTATAATGACTAAGTTGGATGATGATATGCTTCAGATTGTAGAACAAATATTACCATATTTCGGGCCATCATATACTATAAGTATTAACTTATTAAATTTAATTGGAGAAAAGAGGGATGTGCCAGTTACATTGAATAGTATTTCAATGTCTGATGACTATGAAGGTGATTTTACTACTCGTAGAGCATTAATTTATACTTTAAGATTCACTGCAAAAAATTACCTATTTGGTCCTATTTCCTCTGCTTCCGACGACATCATCAAAAAGGTTTCTCTTGGATTTACATCTGGAGATACTAAATCTACAACAAGAGATCTTTCTTATAGTGTAGAACCAATTGCATCAAAGAGCTATACTGATAATCTGGTAACACTAACCTCTCAAGATATTGACTTAGATGATAATGCTATCAATGTGTCTGACGCTTCATCCATACCATTAAATAGTTATATTACAATTGATAATGAAACATTGCAGGTTACCAAAAAATCAGGAAATGTTCTGACTGTATCTAGAGGGGCTTATGGAACTCCAATTTCAGTTCATGTTTCTGGTGCAGAAGTAAAACTAATTACTGATGCAGATAATGACCTGATTGAATTTGGTGATGATTTTGGATTTGGAATTTCCTTTAATTAAGACTTATGAGTAAGAAATTTGAAAAATTAAATGAAGTTTTTAATGTTTCCAGCGAAGCCATTTCAACAGAACTTGATACTATAGATAAAGATCTTCAGTCTCTTGCAAAAAAACAAGAAACTGAAGACAAGGATAAAAAAAGTGATGTTGAAAAAGACTATGAATATGCTCGTGGAAATTTATATTCTCTTATGGAAAAAAGCCAAGAAGCACTTAATGGTATTCTTGAATTAGCGCAAGAGAGCGATATGCCTCGTGCATATGAAGTTGCAGGTCAATTAATTAAAAGTACTGGGGAAATTGCAGATAAGATACTTTTGGTTCATAAAATATTGAAAGATGTTGAAGAAGATAAACCAAAGGGACCAACAACTGTTAATAATGCACTTTTTGTTGGTTCTACTGCTGACTTAGCAAAATTTTTAAAACAACAATCTGAAAATGAAAACGTTTAAGCAGTTTCAAGAAGATTGGAGCAATAAATATAAAAAGAGTATTGATTGCTCCAACCCCAAAGGATTTTCTCAAAAAGCACACTGTGCGGGTAGATCCAAAAGAGCAAAAGGCGAAGAAACTAAATCAAAACCAATTGAATGATGCCCAAACTTAAATCCCACAAAACAGTTGAACAAATTGCAAAGAAGCATCGTCTTGATGTTTCTTTCATACAAAAGCAACTTGATGTGGGGGAACCAATTGAGCATGAACATACTAAGGATCATGATTTAGCAAGAGATATTGCTCTTCAACATCTTGATGAGATTCCTGATTATTATACTCGTTTGAAAAAGATGGAATCTGATGCTAAAAAGCATCATAAAAAGTTTAAAGATGTTAAGGAGCATTGTGGATGTGCAGATGGTGCAGTTGATGAACTTGAAGTTGGTCTTAAAAAGCTAGACAATACTTCTTACAATTCCATAGATAAACTTATGCGTCGTATTATGAAAAAACATGATATGACCACAAAGGAACTTCATAATTCTTTTGTCGAAAAACACAATAAAACTCCAGATGATTGGGTAAAAAATATAGAAGAAGAAACTAAATCTGGAGATGAAGGTCTCCGCGATTGGTTTAATAAGTCAAAATCATCGGATGGAAAGAAAGGGTGGGTCCAACTTGGAGGTAAATGGGCAGGAAAACCATGTGCTCGCCAACCAGGACAAACTTCAACTCCAAAATGCGGAAGTTCTAAAATGAAAAGAGCACTTTCTAAGGATGAAGAGGAAGCGGCAAGAAGAAGAAAAAATAGACTAGATCCAAATCAACCAGAAAAAACTGGTGGGGCAAAACCAACAAACGTTAGAACTGAAGAAATGGACTTACAAGAAGTAAAAGACAAACCAGGCAAAGGTAGTGGGAAAAAAGATGCTTGCTACCATAAGGTAAAGTCAAGATATTCAGTTTGGCCCAGTGCTTATGCTTCTGGAGCACTTGTAAAATGCCGCAAAGTTGGTGCTGCAAACTGGGGAACTAAAACGGAGGAAACTCAAATGCACGAGGAAGAAAGATATTGTCCAATGTGCGCTAAGAGAGAGACAAGATCGGAATGTGCTTATGGAGGCAAAGTCTGGGATAAGGTTTCCATAAAGGATGAAGAATATTCAATGGCTAGATCTGAATTAAAAACTATTGAGGATGCAGTAAAGAGAATTCGTGCAAAAGTTGAAATGGGAGAGGGAGATCTTGAAGCATGGGTACAATCGAAAATAACTAAAGCAACTGATTATATTGATACTGCTGCAGATTATATTAATAGTGGTGAAATGGAAGAGCAAACATCTTTCGATGAAATGAAATGCTGGCCTGGATATAAAAAGAAAGGAACTCAGACCTTATTTGGAAAGAAGTATAATAGATGTGTGAAGTCAGAAGATGTTACAATCGAAGATGCTGATGGAAATACTTTTGTTGAAGTTGTAGATTTAATTAAACCCGAACCAATTAAAGGATTCAAATCTCGAATTGATGAGGCATCCAGACTTCAAGCACAAACTGGAAATGTGATTGCAGTCACTCTTTCGTGGAGAGGAAAATACTATAGTGTTAAAATGTTCTTCCCCCAGGTTAAGTTACCTTCAAGATCTGAACTTACTACTGAACTTCAGAAAGTCTATCCTGGATCTAGATTAGTTAATCATTATGTTTCGGAAATTCAACCAGGTCAACCACTAGTTCAAGCGTTTGGACCTCAAGGAGGCAACTATGCAAAGGTGGGCCCTAATAAGAATTATGTAAAGCCTATGAGTGAAGAAGTTGAGATTGATGAAGATTGGCAAAAAGTCAATAGAAAAGACAAAACTGATGGATTAAGTCCTGCTGCAGTAAAAGCATATCGTAGAGAAAATCCAGGTTCTAAATTACAGACTGCAGTAACTGAGAAAAATCCAACAGGCAAAAGAGCAGAAAGACGTAAATCATTTTGCCGACGCATGAAAGGGATGAAAGCAAAATTGACAAGTGCAGAAACGTCAAGAGATCCAGATAGCAATATCAACAAAGCACTCCGCAGATGGAATTGTAATTAGTAATCAGGTTTTATTATGGCTAATGATGTTTACTTAGGTAATCCACTTCTCAAGAAGGCAAATACTCCTATTGAATTTACACAAGAACAAATCTTAGAATTTGTTAAGTGTAAAGATGATCCAGTTTATTTTGCAAAAAATTATGTAAAAATTGTAACTCTTGATCATGGATTACAGTCTTTTCAGATGTATCCATTTCAAGAAAAACTGGTAAGAAGATTCCATGAAAACAGATTTAATATCTGTAAGATGCCTCGTCAGACTGGAAAGTCAACTACTGTGGTTTCTTTCTTGTTACACTATGCAGTTTTCAACGATAACGTAAACATTGGTATTCTTGCAAACAAAGCAGCAACTGCAAGAGAACTTTTAGATAGATTGCAGACTGCTTACGAAAATCTTCCAAAATGGATGCAACAAGGAATTGTTTCTTGGAACAAGGGATCTCTTGAACTAGAAAATGGTTCTAAAATTTTAGCGGCATCTACATCAGCATCTGCTGTCCGAGGAATGTCATTTAACATTCTATTCCTTGACGAATTTGCTTTCGTTCCAAATCACATTGCAGACTCTTTCTTTGCATCAGTATATCCGACAATTACTTCAGGTAAACAAACTAAAGTTATTATAGTTTCAACACCACATGGTATGAATCATTTCTACCGAATGTGGCATGATGCTGAGAAAGGTAAGAATGAATATATTTTTACTGATGTTCATTGGTCAGAAGTTCCTGGTCGCGATGAGGAATGGAAAAAGCAAACCATCGCTAATACAAGCGATCAACAGTTTAAAGTAGAGTTTGAATGCGAATTCTTAGGATCAGTAGATACTCTTATTGCACCAAGTAAGCTCAGAAACCTTGTATACGACCACCCTAAGACACGTAGTGCTGGTTTAGATGTTTATCTGGATCCAGAAGAAGATCACGATTACTTAATAACTGTAGACGTTGCTAGAGGTGTTGGAAACGACTACTCTGCATTTGCTATTGTTGATATAACACAATTTCCACATAGAGTAGTTGCAAAATATAGAAATAATGAAATAAAACCTATGCTTTTCCCAAGCATAATTCATGAGGCAGCGACGGCATATAATAATGCTTATATTTTATGTGAAGTGAATGATGTAGGAGATCAAGTAGCAAGTATTCTCCAATATGACCTCGAATATAATAATCTTCTCATGTGTTCAATGAGGGGTAGAGCAGGTCAAATTGTCGGTCAGGGATTTTCTGGAAAGAAAACTCAACTTGGAGTTAAGATGTCTAAAACTGTAAAGAAGATTGGATGTCTTAACCTAAAGACTATGATTGAAGAAGATAAGTTATATCTAAATGATTATGAAATAATTTCAGAGTTGACTACTTTTATTCAAAAACATAATTCATTTGAAGCTGAAGAAGGGTGTAATGATGACCTAGCTATGTGTCTGGTAATTTATGCATGGTTAGTTGCACAAGATTACTTTAAAGAACTTACAGACCAAGACGTAAGGAAACGTCTTTATGAGGAACAAAAAAATCAAATAGAACAAGATATGTCCCCGTTCGGATTTATATCTGATGGATTAGATGAGAGTAGTTTTATTGATGATGATGGTGATAGGTGGTATGTTGATGAATATGGAGACCGTTCGTACATGTGGGAATATATGTAATGGATTTAGATAAGCAAATAAAGTTAGGACACTTATTCCTTACTGATAGAAAATGTAGAATATGTGGAGAAACAAAAAATTTAATCGATGGATTTTACAGAACACGTAAAGATCGTGGCGCAGTTGCTTCTTCGTATGCATATGAATGTAAAGAATGTACAATAAACAGGGTTAATGTGAGCAAGAAAAAGTATCCATCGTCACGGATTGACTGGATTTATCCTGATTGGTAGATATTCACGTCTCATTTCCCCACTGGAAATACTCTTTTTAATAAATATTTCCAGTTAATCTGAGATTTACGGAGAAAAACATGGCGACTCCTCAATTATCTCCTGGAGTATTAGTCAGGGAGGTTGATTTAACAGTAGGAAGAGCTGATAATGTATTAGATAATATCGGTGCGATTGCTGGACCTTTTGCAATTGGCCCCGTAGATGACCCAATTGACATCACTACAGAAAACGAATTAATCAACGTTTTTGGAAAGCCACTTTCCACAGATGCTCAGTATGAGTACTGGATGAGTGCATCTTCTTTCCTTTCATATGGTGGCGTTCTAAAGGTAGTAAGAACTGATGGCGCTAACCTAGTAAACGCTAACGCAATTAGAAACTCCGCTGGAGTCTCAACCGCTGGAGAACCAAATCTTAAAATTAAGAATTTTGACGATTACGAAGCGAATTATGCTGATGATATTGCAAACTACATTTTTGCAGCTAAGAGTCCTGGTTCATGGGCAAACAATCTTAAGGTATGTGTAATTGATGATAAGGCGGACCAAACTCTTTATGTTGGATCTGCTGCAACAGCACTTACTCAAGTTGGATATGCAGTAACCACAGTTTTAACCAATGTTCCATCTGCAGGTGTAGGAACTACTTCAGTTTTCAATGGTTATCTTAAGGGTATTGTTACCGGAATCGGAGCAAGCACTTTAGATGTAAAAGTTGTCTCTGTTGTAGATACTGCAGGAACTGAAACTAAAGTTGAATATGCTCAACTTTCTCAGTTAAGATCCTTTAAACCATCTACATCAGGCGGTTCACTAACCGTTAACGTATTAACTAATGCTGGTGTTGCTACTACAAGCGTAACAATTAACACTGGAAATAATCCCATCTTAGACTGGTATGATCAACAAACCCTAAATCTTACCAATACAAGCATTTTCTGGAGATCAATTGCCCCTAAACCAGGCACTTCTCAGTATTCTATTGAGAGAAATGGTAAGAGCGATGAAATCCACGTTGTAGTTGTAGATGATACTGGTTCAGTAACTGGTATTCAAGGAAACTTACTTGAAAAATTCATCGGACTATCTAAGGCAACTGATGCTATTTCTGCAGTTAATTCGCCACAGAAGATTTGGTGGAAGAATTATCTTGCAGTATTCTCCAAGTATGTTTATGTCGGCGATAATCCATCCGATGATATAAATGTAAATGAAGATGTAGTTCCAACTGGGTTTAGTTCAGGATTTACTGCAAATACAACAGCACAAGGTCTATGGAACTTAGATGCTCAGGATAGAACCTATAGTGCTCTCGGAAACGTATCTTATAATCTCACAGGTGGTCAAGATTATTCCGCATCAGGTGGAATGACTGCAACCCTAGGAGATTTGTTTACTTCATACAATCTCTTCTCTAACAAAGACGAAATTGCTGTTGATTACTTAATCATGGGTCCTGGATTAGGAAACAAGTTTGAATCACAAGCAAAAGCAAATCAACTGATTTCTATTGCTAACGGAAGAAAAGACTGTGTTGCAGTAATTTCACCACATCGCGCAGATGTTGTTGATATCACAAATTCAGATACTCAAACTGATAATATTCTAGAGTTCTTCTCACCACTTGCATCTTCATCATATGCAATCTTTGATTCTGGATATAAGTACACCTTTGATCGCTTTAATAATAGATTCCGTTATATCCCATGTAACGGTGATGTTGCCGGTCTGTGTGTAAGAACTTCTATTTTTGCATATCCTTGGTTCTCACCTGCAGGACAGCAAAGAGGTATCCTTAACAATGCTATTAAACTAGCATATAATCCAAATAAAGCACAAAGAGACCAACTTTATCCTCAGAGAATCAACGCTATTATCAATAAACCAGGTATTGGCATTCTTCTCTTTGGTGATAAGACTGCTCTCGGTTTTGCTTCTGCGTTCGACAGAATTAATGTTCGCCGTCTATTCTTGACTGTAGAGCAAGCACTCGAAAGAACCGCTCAGGCACAACTCTTCGAATTGAATGATGAGATTACTAGAGCAAACTTTATTAATGTTGTTGAACCATATTTACGTGATGTTCAAGCGAAGAGAGGTCTGTATGGATTCTTCGTTCGCTGTGATGAAACAAATAATACTCCAGATGTGATTGATAATAATGAGTTTAGAGCTGATATCTTCCTGAAACCAGCTAAATCAATTAATTATGTAACTCTAACCTTCGTTGCAACCAGAACTGGCGTAAGTTTTGAAGAAGTTGCTGGGTCTGTTTGATCATCTCAATAAATTAATTAAAAAGGAGGATTAAAAAATGGCTACTCTCAAAGGTCTCTCACAATTTAAGACAAAACTTGCTGGTGGCGGCGCTCGTCCCAATCTATTTGAAGTTACTCTACCAAGTCTGCCTTCAGGAGTAAATCTTGGAGTTCAGGGTGATGGTGGTGGACAATATGATGCAGAGAAGTTTACATTTATGTGTAAAGCAGCTGCTCTGCCAGCTTCAAATATTTCACCAATTGAAGTTCCTTTTCGCGGAAGAACTTTTAAGGTTGCTGGGGATAGAACTTTCGATACTTGGACAATCACAGTCATTAACGATGAAGATTTCCAGTATAGAAGAGTTTTTGAAGCATGGATGCAAAACATTGGTCAGTATTCTGATCACAGTGGTCTCACTGAACCTAATTCCTACATGTCAGACGCAACTGTTGTTCAACTAGGAAGAGCAGTTGTTGGAAGAGAAACTGGAACTGGTACTGGCGGAAATGCTAATGTTCTAGCACAGTACAAGTTCAAGGATATTTTCCCAACTAATGTCTCTGCTATTGATTTGTCTTACGACACCACAGATACCATTGAAGAATTCACCGTAGAATTCCAAATCAACTTCTGGTATCCCGAAGCGCCAGGTAGCAATTCTGCTCAAGGATAAATAATAGGAGCAGTATACTTTTTTATTAAATCATGGCGAGACTATTTGGTTTTTCGATTGAAGATAACGAACCATTATCAGATACTACAATTTCCCCCGTTCCTCCTAATAATGAGGACGGGGTTGACCATTATTTAAGCAGTGGATTTTTCGGTTCGTATGTCGATATCGAAGGAGTTTATAGAACAGAATTTGATTTAATTAAAAGATATCGAGAGATGGCACTGCATCCAGAGTGTGATAGTGCCATTGAAGATATTGTAAATGAAGCAATTGTAAGTGATACTAACGATAGTCCAGTTCAAATTGATCTGGATAATTTAAATGCCAGTGATGGCATTAAAAAGAAAATAAGGCAGGAGTTCAAGCACATTTTAGAACTTCTGGATTTTGATAAGAAATCTCACGAAATTTATAGAAACTGGTATATTGACGGAAGACTTTATTATCACAAGGTCATCGATCTCAAGAATCCTGAAGCAGGAATACAGGAACTGAGATACATTGACGCAATGAAAATGCGTTATGTGAGACAAGCAAAAAAGAATGAAGCAGATAAGTATAGAGTAACTAACAGGAACATTGATAATCCAATGGATTATGAGTTTCCTGAGATTGAAGAATACTTCATTTATCAACCAAAAATGACGTATCCAACAGGAACTCCAGCACCTGGAAACCTTGGAGGATCGAATGCCGGCGTCAAGATGACTAAGGATTCTATCACTTATTGTACATCTGGACTTGTAGATAGAAATAAAGGATCAACACTTTCTTATCTACATAAGGCAATTAAGTCTCTCAATCAACTTCGCATGATTGAAGACAGTCTTGTAATTTATAGACTATCTCGTGCTCCAGAGCGTAGAATTTTCTATATTGATGTTGGCAACTTGCCTAAGGTAAAGGCGGAACAATATCTCAGAGATGTTATGATGAGATATCGTAATAAACTAGTTTATGATGCAAACACTGGTGAAATTCGTGACGATAAAAAGTTCATGGCAATGCTTGAGGACTTCTGGTTACCTCGTCGCGAAGGTGGAAGAGGAACTGAAATTTCAACTCTTCCTGGTGGACAAAATCTTGGAGAAATTACTGATATTAACTATTTCCAAGAAAAACTTTATAGATCTTTAAATGTTCCAACATCAAGAATTGGTGGAGATGGAGGATTTAACCTAGGAAGATCATCAGAAATCCTTAGAGATGAAGTTAAGTTCAGCAAATTTGTGGCAAGATTAAGAAAGAGATTTTCTTATATGTTTAGTGATATGCTCAGAACTCAACTCATTCTCAAGAATATTATAACCCCATCAGACTGGGATATTATGAATGAGCATATCCAATATGACTTCCTATACGATAATCACTTTGCAGAACTTAAGGATGCTGAGTTATTAAATGAAAGACTGGGTATGGTTCAGGTTGCAGAACCTTATGTTGGTAAGTATTTTTCACAAGACTATGTAAGACGTAAGATTCTTCGTCAGACTGATACCGAAATTCTTGAACAAGATGCTCTTATTAAAAAAGAAATTAAAGATGGTATTATCCCCGACCCAAGTCAAGCAATTGACCCAGCAACTGGTATGCCTTTAGATCAAACTTCTCAAATGGATCTTGGACAACCAGTAATGGAACCAGATCTTAGATCTGATGATAGAGCAACTGAAGTTGATGCAAAATCAGTGGAACTGCCCAAGGGTGGTGAGATATAAATAAAAACGATTAGTAATTTTGGATTATAGCAATGGATGATTTAATGGACATGATTGTATCTGATTCACCTCCATCTGAGATTAGTGATAAGATTAAAGATTTACTATTTACAAAGGCTGCAGAAAAGGTTGATGGGTTTAGACCTGAAGTTGCAGTAAGTATGTTTGATCAAGGACCACAAGAAGAGGAATAAAATGAAATCTTTCAAGCAATTTATCTCAGAATCGGTTAATATTGCTGGAGATTTCACAGGAAATCTCTATATAAACTCTCAGCAAGAGCAACCACAACAAGTCGGTGAAGAATATGTTGCTGATATTATGTGGAATGGTAGTTTATATAGAATGGAATTAGTAACTAAAAATGGAATTCCTTCAACTAGAGAACTTGGTGAGCAACTTCAGACCGAATATCCTGGAGCAGTTGTTCACCAAATTTATCCAGTAGTTGAAAAGAATTTAAATATCAAAAACGCAAAAAGATACCACCCATCAAAGTTAGAATGGATTGATTGATAAATGGCTCAGTGGAATAAAACTACACAAGATTTTTTAAATCAAGAAAGATCTTTATTTGAAGTTTTCAATATTGCAGATCACTGGGGTGAGCAAACAGATTGGAGACCAAATTTTTCTAATAATAATAGAATAAAAATTTCCCCGTTTCAAACAGTTTTCTTTAATACTTTCCAGTATGGTAAGGAAACTGATGTATGGGATGAAAGAGTGGTTGGTATTGGAACTGCAACTTGGAACCAATATGCAAGCAATGTTGTTATGCAAGTCGGATCCACTGTAGGGAGTAAGGTTATCAGACAGACCAAGAATGTAATGAGATACATTCCCGGAAGGCCTGCAACACTTGCATTTGCAATTCGTCTAGAACAACCACAAGTCGGTATTCGTAGAAGATTCGGATTATTTAATGATACTGATGGTGCTTATTTTGAGGATGATGGGGGGACATATTCTTGTGTAATTCGCACTACTACATCTGGAATTACTACAGAAGTGAGAGTAACCAGAGAAAATTGGAATGGGGAAACATTTGATGGCAGTGGATTTACTGGTGTAACTGCAGATCCAACAAAACAACAAATGATTTCTATAAATTACGAGTGGTATGGGGCAGGAACTGTAGACTTTAATTGGTTAATGAAAGGTGAAACTGTAAGATGTCATAGATTTGACCACTCAAATAATCTAGATAGAGTTTGGTGTTCTACCCCCTTTCTTCCAATTCGTTGCGAGATTGAGAATGTAACTGGAGTTGCAGGAACTCATTATCTGTATCAGGGTTCCAATTCTCTACTTCACGAGGGTAGTGTAGATAAACTAGGAACCCTTTTGAGTATTGGAAATCCTATCACCGGGACTACAATGGCAGGAGCAAATACATTTTATCCAATTCTAAGTTTGCGACTCAAATCAACTGCACTTCAAGCAGTAATGCTTTTAAGGTCTCTACAAGCAGCAACGAATGATAATACAAATGTTTATTGGAGACTTTATGAGAATGCAACACTAACCAATCCAAATTGGACTAATCATCCAGACCCAGATTCTTTTATGCAATATGATACTAGTGCAACTGCACTTACTGGTGGTAGAGATATTCTTTCTGGATTTACTATTGGAGGTGGTTCATCATTAGTAGAAATAGATAGATCTGCAGATTTACAACTCGGAAGGTCTGGTATTGGAACAATCAGTGAT
>JACCED011161385.1_pt1 | contig 41650 bp, 27 predicted proteins | sample 7455021 | NCBI WGS metagenome assembly JACCED01 (sample SAMN15323456, study PRJNA562643) | freshwater metagenome | isolation source: river surface water | place: USA:Blue River Watershed | collected 2017-08-19
AGCGAGAACGATTGTCGTTAGAAAACACCAGCGCGGAAGATTCATTTCGACGCTTCCAAGGGCTCAAAAATCACATCGTCATACCAGCCCTCCACGACCTCCTGCCCGTCGCCGCCCACAGCAAATTGCAGAGTTTGTTTTGGTGCATCACCGGCGTTGGTCAGGTAACTGAGCACGTGCTCGCCATCAATGAACGCTGAAATCGTCCGGCCCCGCATCTCGATCACCAAGGCATGCCAGACTCCTCTGGTAAGAGAGAGCTTTTCCACCTTTGCCGCACCGATGAATTTGCGGTTCATTTTCTTTTCTTTTTTCAAGGCCTCCGCCTCCGGCGAGCCCTTCGGGTGCAGATTTTCTTCGTCCCACGCGGTGATGCTATTCGCCCGTATGTGAACGCCCGCGAGGTGGAAGTTAGCCTCGAGAATTGGATTCGGTCCGTTGAAACCCACCGCCGCCATTCCACCCTCCTCGAGTTTGAATCGCAGGCTCACCCGTACGTCTGCTCCGCTGATTTTACGTTGTAAGCCTGAGGGGTGCAGCTTGCCGAAGGTCTGGCCGCGCAATTCGCCCCCGTGGATCTGCCACCAGCGGTGCATGTTTTCCACACCCGAAACCGTCTTCCCGTCCGCCAGCCAGCCGTAGGAGGACCAGTTCTTTAAAAAAACAGTTTCATCGGAGAAATCCTCCTTCCAGCGCGAGAGGTCCGCCGCGCTGTCTGTGGCGCGCAGCTGCGTAAAAGGCAGCAGTAGGGGGAATAGAAAAAAGAGAGCCTTCATGGATGTAAGATTTAGAATCCGACTGCAGGCTTAATTCTTAGCCTCGAGCGGTTCGATGCTGACGTCATCATACCAAGTCGCGAGGATGGTTTTGCCATTGCCGCCCACGCCGAACCCTACGCTCGTTTTTGGTACGTCTGCGCAGAGCGTGGTGTATTCGAGCACCGGCTTCCCATCGACAAACACGCTCAACTCCTTGCCACGCACTTCCACGGCGAGATCATGCCAGACATCCGGAGTGATCACGGTTTTCTCAGTCTTCGCATAGTAAAACCGGCGGTTCCATACGCCCTTCGTTTTCAGCTCCGCCGCCTCTGGTGAATCCTTCGGATGCAACACGTCATTGTCCGCCGCCACCACGGAGTCGGTCCGGATATGCAGGCTTACGACGTTGAAAACTTTATCAACAATAGGATTCGGACCGCGGATGCCGATGGCCGCCATGCCGCCTGGCGGTATCTTAAATCGGCAGCGCAGCCGAACGTTCTGCCCGGAAATATCACGCGAGATGCCGGAGCCATGCTTTTCCTCCGGAAAATTTTGACCGCGCAACGCGCCCTCGACGATCTGCCACCATTCCGGTCGCGCGTCCCTGCTTCCCACCGCCTTGCCGAGCGGATTCTTGGCGTCGATGCCGCTCGCTAGGAAACCGTAGGGTGACCAGTTTTTTGTGAAGGCTTCAGGATTGCCGAAGTCGTCCTTCCAGTGGGAAAGATCCGAGGGTTCGGCATGCACAAATGCGCAGGAGACCAAGAGCAGCAAGAATGCGGCTCTGGCGATCGAACGGTAGAGGGGCGTTATCATATCAGAAATTTTCGTTTTACACACGTTTCGGCAGCTCGCCGGCGGGGGGGTCATGGCAATTCGTGCACACGTAGCTTGCGGAGCTGGATGGGCGCATAAGCGGGAAAGCAATAGGGGAAAGTGTCTGGCACCTCCCTACTCCCACTACCTTTCTCTTCCGCACCGAACACGGTGATGACAGCACCCGCGAGGCCGTCAGACGTGATGTCGCGAAAGGTCAGATTCTCTGTGCGCCCGCCCGGCGTGGTGCTGATGAGAATCGCCCGCGTGTTCGCATTCGGCTCCCACGAGTTGTCGCCTTTCGTGTTGTCAAAAACGTGTCCGGTGAAATGGCCGCCGAACCAACGGAAGTCGCTCACATTCTCACCGGCGAACAGAACCACCCGCGCCCTGTCGCCGAGTGTCTTGGGCAAATGAAACCGCGCCCCGTAGGCTGACACCGTAGTGTGCGAGGCAATCGGCAAGGGCGTAGCGCCATCAAGTTCGTAGTCACCTGGCGGAATCGTCGCCACACCCCCGTGCTCCCGGACGGGAGCGAGAATGACGGCAAGTTTCCCTGAGTCATCGGCGAAGGCAGGCGACACAGCCAACACGAACAGACAGAGAAGTACCGTTTTTTTCATACAAGTGACACAAAGGCGGACCAGGCTACCCGCTCTTCGCGCGAACCGAGATGACAACCTCTATCCGAAAAGCGACAACGCCAGACTGCCGTCCATGGAGCCCCCAGGGCGATTCTGAGTCGTTCCTCAAGGCAGCTCCCGCACGCGCAGCTTCCGGAACTGAATAGGCGACCCTTCGCTTTCCAAGCACAGGTAACCTTTGGCAGGTTCGATTGCAGTGCCGCCGGAGACTTCCTCGCCGTTCACCCACAGGCGAACCTCTCCATTGATGGCGCGGATGTAGTAATGATTCCACTCACCAAACCCCTTGCTAAGGTGCTTGCGCGGGAAGCTGCGGCTGCCATTGGGCGACAAGGGTGGAAACGGAGTCATCTTGGAGTTCACCGGAAAAACATCGCCATTTGTACCGAACCAGTCGGTCTTGGCCCCCTTGGCGTTCATGACTTCAGTGAAACCGTGATCGAGAATCTGAACCTCAATACCGTCCGGCAGCCGCGGTTTGCCCTCAAGAGTCAATTTTTCGAGAGACTCGGGCTTGGCCCAAACAAACACCCCGGAATTTCCAGCGGACTTTTCGTGCATCCATTCGACAACCATTTCAAAGTTTTTGAACTCCTGTTTGGTTCGAAGAACGCCGATGGGTTGGCCCGTGCAGTGCAGGACCCCGTCTTTCCATGCCCAAGTATTTTCGGGTGTGTTGACGATGGTGAAGTCGCTCTCCACAAGCGACCGCCATCCCGGTGTTTCATCATCGATAAAAGCGCGAATGATCGCGCTCCCGTTTTGGACCTTGGCAGACAGAGAGGAGGGATCCTGCGCATGAGTGTTCGCAGCAGCACACAAGATCAAACTGAGGAGCAGGTTTTTGTTCATAAAAGAGTGAGAAGGTTAAGCTGGCTTACTTTTTCAAGTCCTGCGGACGGACGCCCGGCCTGATGCCATTGGCACCTGCCGGCCCGGGGGAATACTCTCCCGGAATCTCCATGTTGGAATCCGGGTTTATCGAGTTCTCCATGTTCATGCACCACAGGCAGGCATTGGCGAGCATCCGTCGAAATGCTTCGATTTTAAACGCGTCTCCATGTCCCATCGTGGAGGTGAATACACGTGCTGTCTTACCCTTGGCTCCAGTGTAGGATTTCGTCCATGCAATGGGTAGCGGCGGTTTTTCCGCAATGGGTTTGGCGTCGGACGTCCAGCCGTCCAGCGGCTGGCCCATGAGCACGGGTTCACTATCGCCAGATAAAGTGGAACTGATCCCATACACATCATCGGGTATCCAAAAACCCGTGCGAATTCCCTTGAAGATCGGGTGCGAAGAAGCCGTTACCACAACGTCGCAGCGGGTGCTTTCAACGAGGTTCTTGCCGTAGTGTGAGACCCATGTTTCGCCAAGCACAAGGCGACCCCAGCCACCGGCAGGGTCTTTGCTGGCGGAGTCGAAACGTGCGTACAAGCTATCGGGGCGTTTTGTGTACTTGAAGGGATGAGTGGCATTGCGAATACCGAGGATGGGTCTGCCGGACTCGGTGTAGTCGATGATGTGCTTCATCTGCTCATCTGGCAGTTCGCGCCAGCGCATGAACGCAACGAGAAGATCTGCGGTATCCAGTTTTTCGAGGCCCGGAATGTTGTCTTTGATCTTCGGGTTGATCGTCCCATCCACCGGATCGATGGCGAATAGCACGGTGCATTTGAAGCCTTGGCGCGATAAAATCTGCGCCATCTTCGGCATCGATTCCTCGGAGCGATAGGCCTCCTCGGCCGCGATCATGACGATGTGCTTTCCCTTTCCGGGGCCGTCTCCACCCTCAGAAGTAAACCAGGGATCAGCAGCCACCGCGTTCGCAGCCGCGCAAGCAACCGATAAAAGCAGCGGAAAAAATCGTGAGACGGTTGGGGCGTTTATCATATGGAGTTTTATTAATGAGAGAAAACCGGAGGGCGAGAACTGCAGCAGACCGCGTTCGGTAAGCGTGACTGCGTCTCTGATAAAATGGGAATGCAGCTGGTTCTGCGCGGCATATCAGTTGTCGTTGAAGTGGGTGCTGCAACGTGAGGCTTTTGTGGGCGGCCGGCTAGGGCGCGGTCTCTCCCTCGTGTTTTGCTTCACGATAGAAAACTGCGAAAATCACAGCGAGCACGGCCCCCATTATTGCAGGAATAAGCCATATCGATTGCCAGGAATGGCTTCCCGCTTCCACGTAATGTTGGGCCACGATTCCCGAGAGCCATGATCCCACGAACATGCCTGCCCCCAGCGTGACGATCGCGTGCAATCCCTGCGCGGCACCACGGATATCCTCGCTTGCGTATTTATCGACGAGCATCCGCCCCATGACGAAAATGAAGTCGTAGCACATGCCGTGCAGCAGGATGCCCGAGTAAAGCATCCAGATTGCGGAGGGGTTTTGATGAAACACGGCAAAGAGTCCGAAACGGACAGCCCACGCGCTGATCCCCAGCAGAAGGATCCCTTTGGAACCGACCCGGCTGAGAAACGCAGGCAAAAGCAGCAGAAAGACCACATCCGAAACCTGCCCCAGAGTCATTTTCGCGGCGGCATTTGGAATGTGCATCTCGTTCATGAACACATTCATCCAGCTAAAATAAAAACTTAGCGGCACGCAGATCAAAAAGGAACAGAGCATGAATGTAGCAAACGCTCTGTTGCGCATGAGCTTGAGGGCGTCGAAGCCCAGGAGAGTCCCAAGAGAAATTGGCGCCCCGGTTCCCTTGGGGGGCGTGTGCGGCAGGGTGAGCGAATAGATTCCCATGAGCAAAGCGGCGCCGGACGCGAGCCGGAACATTCCCGCGTTGTCTTCCAGCTTGAACCAACTCACCGCAAGGCCCGATGCGATCCAACCGACGCTCGCCATCACCATGACCAGGGGGAATTCTTTGGCGGGATTTTTAGAGTGATACAACGCGAGTGTGTTCGTCAGCCCGTGGCATGCCATGTAGGTGATCGTGTAGGCAAGCAGCACGGGGTAAAACTGCTGAAATTCCTTCAGTGTCGAAATCCAATAAAGAAGACCAGCGCCAATCAGGTGCAGGCACGCAAGAAGCCGTTGTGTGGCAAAAAAACGGTCGGCTATGATTCCCACGATAAAAGGAGACACCATGGCACCAACCGCCGTGCTTCCATACGCCAGCCCAACTTGGCCTCCCAAAAAGCCCAGCTTTGCTGTGGTGTAAGTTCCCATCGTAACATACCACGCTCCCCACACAAAATAGTGCAGAAAGACCATGACCCAAAGGCGGCTGAGGATAATGAGATTCATAGCGGGGCGCGGGGGTTGTTGTAGGAGAAAAAACTAACGCGAGATCAACAGCACTGATTGGCTGGCCGCATCAATGGCCCAGTCATCGAAGTGGCTTGCAGAAGATTGCCGCGCGTGAAGGCGGGCTGAGGTTAGAGTAAATTCATAAGAGGCTTGATGGATGCCTTTTCAGTTAGATCACGTTTTGCCCAACGTGTAATGCTGAGGTGTGATACTTTTGTGATCCGAGCAGGCGTGAGATTCGCGAACAAATCCCGTGGAGTGCAGAGCACGCTGTTTGATGTGAACAGATTCAGGGAAACGACTCAGGAACGCCGTGGCATTTCCATTCCGAGATCAAATTCGCTCTTGTACGAAAAAGTGGAGGATGCCGAGTGGTCGGCGAGGACGTTGAAAATCTGCAGGCGGGAGACCTCGTTCTTATCGGAAGTAATCTGCCCCAGATTTTTCACAATGACAAAGACACGGAGGCGGCCGATGCGCTGATCATGCAGTTCCATGCGAATTTTGCAGCGACTCCTGACCCGAAGCCTCTCCAAATTTTTGGAGGGAGAGTTATCCGAAGATCAAGCAAGAGGTGCAGCGGAAATACCCCAAGCACGAATGGCGCTGATGGTCGCTGACGGGGGCGCGCCGCGCTTTGCGCAGGTTTCTTTTTGTGCGTGATGGAAAATCTGCGTCACGCGGGAAGCGGCACCCGCAGCGGGCGTCCAAGCTCGAAGCGCAGTGTCTCCCTGTAACCGCAATCCTTCAGCAGCTCGACCGCTTCACGGAAACCGGCCCCCAGCTCCGATACTGCGTGTGCATCCGAGTTGATCAACACCGGCACGCCGGCATCGCGCGCCAGTTCGACGAAATCGCGTGCCGGGTAAAGTTCGCGGCAATCCTTCCGAAGCCCCGCGGTGTTAATTTCATACGCCACACCCGTATCGACGAGCGCCTGGATGGCTGGCTCGTAAAACCGCCGCAGATCACCCTTCGGACGGTAGCCGAACTTTTTCGGGAGATCAGGATGCGCCACGAAATGAAACCATCCGCTGCGGATGCACTCCTCATAAGCGCGCCAGTACGCAGACCAAATCAACTCTGGGTCCGTGTCGCGGTGCCTGCTGATGTACTTGGGGTGATCGACCTCAGTGCCATCCGGCAGATAGTGCACACTGCCAATCCAGTAGTCCCACGGAGCCAGCGCGCGTAGTTCCTCCCACCAGGCTTCGGTTCTGGGAAGATAATCCATTTCCAGCCCTAGACGGATGGGCAGACCCGGGAAAGCAGACCGCGCCTCCTGAATGGATTCAAGGTAGCGTGGCAGTTCCTCGCGAAGCATCCGCCAGTCGTCAAAGGCGGCGGCCAGCGGGTTGTGGTCGCTGAAGCCGAGCTCCACGAGGCCAAGTTCCACGGCTCTGCTCGCAAATTCCACCGGCCACCCCTCGGCGTGACGGCACAATGGCGTGTGCACATGGTAGTCGGTGAAGCCGGGGGCGGTCATCGACGCACCCTAACGGATTTTTTTGGGAATGGAAAAATTAACTGGATCCAAACCATATCTCGCAGCTTGTCCTCGGGCGGGTTTTGCGGCCAGCCTAAGAGACTATGGCAGCTCCACGCATTCTCTCGGGTATCAAACCCACCGGCCGGCCGCATTTGGGCAATTACTTCGGCATGATGCGCCCCGGGATCGAATGGCAGGACAAGGGGGACGCATTTTATTTCATCGCGGATTACCACGCGTTCACGACCGTCCACCAGCCCGAGCTTTTGCGCGAATACAGCCGTGGAGTGGCGCTTGATTTTCTCGCGTGCGGATTGGATCCAGCCCGGGCGGTTCTGTTTCGGCAGAGTGATGTGCCGGAGGTGACCGAACTGGCGTGGTTGCTCACCTGTCTGACGCCCATGCCGATGCTTGAAAACTGCCATGCCTACAAGGACCACCAGAGCAAGGGCAAGGTGCCCTCGCATGGCTTGTTCGCGTACCCCGTGCTGATGGCGGCGGACATCCTTCTTTATGACAGCAACGTGGTGCCGGTTGGCCGGGACCAAAAACAGCACGTCGAGGTGACGCGGGATTTAGCGGAAAAAGCCAACCGCATGTTCGGCGAAATTTTCGTCGTGCCGACTCCGAGCATTGTGCAGACCACCGCCACGGTGATCGGTTTGGACGGGCAGAAAATGAGCAAGAGCTACGGCAACACCATCGATATTTTCGAGGAGGAAAAAGTGCTTCGCAAAAAGGTGATGGGTATCGTGACCGACTCCGCGGCCGTTGAAGATCCGAAGGATCCAAACGCCTCTTCCATTGTGGCGCTGTACCGGCTTTTTGCATCGGCGGATGAAGTGGCGTTGATGGAGGACCAGTTCCGTGCGGGCGGAATCGGGTACGGAGAATTCAAAAAGCGCCTCTTTGGAGCGATCTGGGAAACCTTCGCGCCATTCCGCCAGAAGCGCGCTGAGCTTTCCGCGGATCCGGCGATCCTTGATGGCATTCTTGCGGATGGTGCGCGGCGCGCCCGTGCGGTCGCCCTGCCGGTGATTGAACGCGTGAGGCGCGCCACCGGATTGCGCTGAAGACGTGCGGTGGAGCCGTGGCGACTCCGATCCACAGGCCAGTCGCAATGCACGGCTCCCGGAGTCCCGCGATCAAAACCAAAGTGGTAGTTTCCCAATGCCAGCGCGTCGCACGCATTCGAGGGTGAAAGCCCACCGCGGCATTCTGGCTCGACTCGAACTTCGCCACGTTCGATAAGTGCTGAACAGCAGTCACCACCCCATGATCGAACCCGGACAGCAACTCGGTGAATACGAAATTTTAGAACTCCTTGGGAAGGGAGGCATGGGCTCGGTTTATAAGGCGCGGCAGACGAATCTCCGGCGACTAGTGGCGATCAAGACTCTGCAGCCATCGCTCGCATCGGAGCCGGAGTACGTTCAGCGTTTTCACAACGAAGCTGTCGCGGCCGCGGCTCTTAATCACCCAAACCTCGTGCAGGTTTATGCGGCGGGTGAGACAAACGGCATCCACTGGTTTGCCATGGAGTACGTGGAGGGTGAATCCGTGCAGGCGCGGATGAAACGACAGTCGCGCCTCTCTGCTGAGGAGGCGCTTGCGATATGCATGCACGTTGCAGCAGGGCTGGAGTACGGTTGGCGCAAGGCGCGCCTCATCCACCGGGATATCAAGCCCGACAATATTTTCCTTTCAATGGATGGTGAGGTGAAGCTTGGGGATTTGGGTCTGGCCAAAAGCACATCGCAGGAACAGAGCCTCACCATGACCGGCGCGTCCATGGGCACGCCGAATTACATCAGTCCCGAACAGGCGGAGGGCGCAAAGGAAATCGGTATCGGCACGGATATTTACAGCCTCGGGTGCTCCCTCTTCCACATGATCGCGGGGACCGCGCCATATTCGGCAGACAGCGCGTTCTCAATCATGATGAAGCATGTGAGCGCGCCGATCGTAGATCTTCGGCAGGTTTGGCCCGAGTGCCCGGCGACGCTCGCCGCGGTGCTTGTCAAAATGATGCAGAAGTCGCCCGTGAACCGCCAGCAAAGCTACGACGAGCTGCTTGGCGAATTGAGGCACGCTTACGAAAACTTGAACGAGCCTCCCGCGGCTCAACAACACGAAACGCTCGTGGCAGAACCTGCTCCTGTGGTCTATGAAAACACTGAGGTGCCCGAGCCCACGGCAAAGCGGAGTGTTGCGAGAGAGCGAGCCCGCAACAAGGCCATGCCATGGAAAGCTCTTGCCGCCGTCGGTGCTGCGGCGGTGGTGCTCGCGGTTGCGGTGTTTATTCTGTTTACAAAGAGAGCTTCCGTCGAGGGCGGGCAGAAGTCAGGTCCTGCTGCAGATTCTGGGTCCTCCCAATCGGAAGCTGCATGGCGCACCTTGTTTGACGGCTCTTCGCTTGCCAACTGGCGCGGCGTTGACGGGGAAGCGCTGCCGGCGGGATGGGCCGTATCAAATGGCGTGATCAAAAATACCGGGGGTGATCAGTACATTCTCACGCGGGACTCGTTTGAAGACTTTGAACTCGAACTCGAGTGGAAAGCAGACTTAAAGGGCAACGGAGGCGTAAAATTTTGGATCGATCCAAAGAGGGCAAAGGAATCGGTGGATGATGCGATGGAGATGCAAATCGGTGACCCAGTATTCGACCCTAAATATGGGAAAAATCCCACATGGGTTGATTCCGGTGCACTTTGGGGGATGTTTCCCGCGGTGAAGGGGCTTGCAGTGACCGGACAGTGGAATACGGCGAGGCTTGTGGTCAGGGGAAACAAGGGAGAGCACTTCATCAACGGTAAGCTCGCATGCAGTTACATGATGGGTGACGTGAAATGGACTACCGCAAAAGCGTCTGGTCCCCATGCAAAAAAGCCGAATTTTGCTCTTACAAGGCAGGGCGCAATCGGGATCCAATCGCAACCGCAGGGCGAGGTTCTCTACAAAAACATTCGGATCCGCTCGCTGAGCCGGCAGCTTGAAGGCACCAGCGCAGTCGAGACTGCCACTGATCCGGACATGAAAAAGCTCGTGGATCGGCTGGCATCGAAATTAATCCCGCTTCCAGGCACAAAGGTAGCGATGAGCAAGACGGAGTTCACGGTCGGTGACTGGAAGCTTTTCTTGAAAATCCGGCGGCTGCCCGACTGGTCGCAGCCAAACCCCGTGAATGGGGTGAGTTTTATGCAGGGAGACGATCATCCGGTGGTGTGGGTCTCCTGGCAGGCGGCTGCAGATTTTTGCAAATGGCTGTCTATCCAGACCAAAAGCGAGTGGCGGCTGCCGACGAACGCAGAGTGGGATATCGCTGCGGGCGACACCGCGTTCCCGTGGGGAAACTACTTCCCGCCGCGGGCCAGGGACGGAAATTTCGCCTGCCTTGAAGACGGCACGCGTGATCCTAACAGCGCGGGGATTGACGGGTTTAAGGGCACGGCGCCTGTCGGTTCTTTCCCCCCAAACAAACTCGGGTTTTATGACCTCGGCGGGAACGTGGCGGAGTGGAGTTGGGACGGAGAAAAGGGCGGTGACTTCATGCTTCGAGGGCAGTGTTGGATGGATGATGGCGAGAACCTTCGCTCGAGGGAGTCTCGCATGGCGAAGGGTGGCGCAGCCACGGGTGGGCGCGGATTTCGTTTGGTCCGCGTTCAGTCGAAATGAAGCAAGCGCCGGCGTTGTCGGCTGCCTTCCTGATTTCCTCACAGGGCCACTGCGCAACTTCACAAGCGCATCGGAGTTATGGAGCGCAACTCTATGAACCCATCCCGCCCCAGACTGCTTTTCTTCTTTGTCTTGTCTTTCGCATTTGGGGCCGCGCTAGCAAGTGCTTCGGAAAGGAAAATGAACGTCTTGTTTTTCGCGGTCGACGATCTACGGCCGGAAATCGGGTGTTACGGGAATGCCGTTGTAAAAACACCGAATCTGGATCGCTTGGCAAAGGGTGGCATGGTGTTTACGAACGCGTATGTATCGCAAGCTGTCTGCAGCCCGTCGCGCACAGCGGTCATGACGGGATTGCGTCCGGACACGACGCGCGTCTGGGATCTTGAAACTCATTTCCGCACTGCAAAGCCCGACATCACGACGCTGCCGCAGCATTTCAAAAACAACGGCTACTTTGTTCAAGGGATGGGTAAGATCTACCACTCGGGATTCGACGACGTTCCCTCGTGGTCGGTGCCTTGGGGCTCTCCGAAGGCCGAGAAATATTCCAAGAAGGAAAATCAGGTTGGTGAAAAAGGCGCTGCATTTGAAAGCGGGGACGTGCCGGATGATTTTTATATCGACGGAAAAGTCGCACGTCTTGCGGTCGAAACGCTCTCCGGTCTTAAACAAAAAGCTCAACCCTTCTTCCTCGCCGTTGGGTTTGCAAAACCGCATCTGCCTTTCGTCGCTCCTAGAAAGTACTGGGATCTCTACGACCGCTCGAAGATTCCCGGTTCGCCCACCGATCGGCTTCCCGATGGGGCGCCTGAGTACGCGGGACACAAAAACAGTGAACTGCATAGTTACCAGAATATCCCTGCAGGGAACCCCATTCCCGAGGAGTTGGCAAAGGAACTGCGCCATGGATATTACGCTGCGATCAGCTACATGGATGCGCAGCTCGGTCTTGTGCTGGACGCGCTCGAAAAGGAAGGGCTCGCTGACAATACGGTGATCGTCCTCTGGGGCGACCATGGCTGGCAGCTTGGCGAACATGGCCTTTGGCACAAGCACACCAACTATGAAATCGCAGCGCGCGCCCCGCTTTTCATCAACGTGCCGGGGCTCGTTCAAGGTGGGCAGAAATCTTCGGCTCTGGCTGAGTTCGTCGACATCTATCCCACGCTTGTGGATGTGTGCGGCCTGCCAAAAGTCGACGGCCTTGCTGGCGTGAGTCTGAAACCGGTCCTTCAGGATCGAAATGCGAAGGTCAACGAGGTTGCGATCAGCCAGTACCCGCGGAAGGCTCCCGAGGGCAGCGTCATGGGCTACAGCATCCGGAGTGAACGCTGGCGTTTGGTGCTTTGGCGCGGCTTGAAAGACAATCGCATCGTTGGGAAAGAGCTTTATGACGAGGTGCATGACGCCAACGAAACCAAGAACGTAGCGGCCATTCCCGGGAACGCCGGAATCGTCGCGGAGCTATCGAAGTTTCTGCCTCCCCCCATCACCGCGGAGCCAAAGGGCGCGCCCGCCGAATCCAAAAAGGAAAACAAGAAGGGCAAGAAAGGCGGGAAGTTTGAATTGGAGCTCAAGCGCAGTGATAAGCCGCAAAACTAAGCAGCGCGCACAAGTAACGAGCAGCCCGAACACGAAGGGCAGTCTCAGTGCCAACACAGGCGAGCTGGAACCAGTGGGCAAAATCCGCGAGACTGCGCACCAATGACCCACAAATTGTTTTCGCACCCCGCCTCATTAAGAGCCGCCGCCATGAAACACGTCCTCACCTTCCTCGCCGCCTTGCTGCTCGCGCCGTTCGCTGCAAAAGCCGCATCCAAACCCAACATCGTCTTCATCTTTGCAGACGACTGGGGCTGGGGCGATTTGTCGTGCCACGGACATCCGTATGTGAAGACGCCGAACATTGACCGGCTCGCGAAGGAGGGTACGGACTTCATGCGCTTCACAGTCGCCAGCGGCGTGTGTTCGCCGAGCCGCACGGCGGTGATGACGGGACATTTCCCCGCACGCTACAACATTGACGGCCACTTTGCGTGGGTGAAAAACAACGCTCAGCGCAACATGCCGGACTGGCTCGATCCGAAGACGCCCACGCTGCCGAGGATGTTGCAATCCGCAGGCTATGCGACGGCGCATTTCGGAAAGTGGCATCTCTCGAATGACATGATCCCTGATTCGCCTTTGCCGAAGGTGTATGGATACGACGAATACGGAGCCTTCAACTGCGCGGGCGAGCAGATGCCGGTGCATGAGGATGCGCGGCACGCGATCGCTTTCATCGAAAAGAGCGCGGCGGCTCAGAAGCCGTTCTTCATTAATCTCTGGATGCACGAGCCGCACACGCCCTTTCACACCGTGCCGAAATACGAATGGCGCTTTGGCAATATGAAGAGTCGCGAGGATCAGATCTATGCCTCGGTGCTGTCACATGCGGATGATCGCATCGGCGAAGTGCTCGCCGCACTGGATCGACTGCAACTCGCCGAGAACACGCTTGTCATTTTCAGCTCAGACAACGGCCCGGCGCGCGCGACGAAGCCGACGCCGCTCGAACTCCAATACGACACCGCCACCGGAGCAGGCTGGGGCATCGCGGCGTCCAAGGGCGTCACTGCCGGTCGCAAAGGCCATAAGGCGGCGTTGTTTGAGGGCGGCATCAACGTGCCCTTTATCGCACGCTGGCCGGGAAAAATCGCTGCGGGCAAGCGCGACAATACTTCACTCATTTCCGCCGTCGATTTGCTGCCCACGCTCTGCGAACTCGCGGGTGCGAAGCCACCCGAAGGCTACCAGTCCGACGGCATCAGTCAGGTCGAAGTCTTAAAGGGCAAGGCAAGCACGACGCGCACGAAGCCTTTGTTTTGGAAGATCGGCGACGGCAAAGACTCCGGGTTTCACTGGGCAAACTACGCCGTGGTAGATCGGCAATGGAAACTGCTTACCACAACCCACGCCACGCGCGCGGAACTCTACGACATCGCCGCTGACCCGCTCGAAACCAGGGACCTTGCAACAGACAAAGCCGAGGTTGTCACGGCCATGATCGCGAAGCTCACGCAATGGAAAGCCACTCTGCCGGATAAGCCGGGCGGCGCGGTGTTCTCTGCTGAGCGCGCAAAATAGGAAGCAAAAACCAGCAGTGTCTGTCCGCGGAGGCAGCTTTTGCACACTGAACGAACTCATCGCTAAATACACACTGATGCATCTCAAGAATTGCTGCCGTATTATTTCTGCTGCGGGCGCGGTGATCTTCTGGATTTCCCAGGTCGCACTGGGCGCGGAACCGTCAGACTTTAAACCCGGTCTGTTGTGGAGCGAGTATGATCCCGATGCCGGCGATTTCCGGGAGGAAGTGGTCTCCGAAAGAACAGCGGACGGAATACTGATGCGCGAGAGTTACATCAGCGCGTATGTGTTGGGGGAGGAGATCCGGGTTTACTGCAAGTACAGTGTCAAGGAGGGCGCAACGCGGGCGCCCGGACTTCTGGACGTGCACGGGTGGATGGGCGCCCCTAGCCCGGGTCGGGACATGGTCTTGGATGGGTGGGCCGTGATGGCCCACGATTACTGCGGAAAAACCGCGGGCCGTCCCCATTACACCCGATACCCGGACCGGTTTTGGCACGGGAATATGGACAGGTCGGTGGGCTTCCGAGTCGACGGTGCGCTGGCAAACGGGCAGCAAATCACGGATCCGCGCCAGTGCTCAGATTACCTCTGGTACGCGTTGGAGCGCCGGGCGTTGAGTTATTTAGAACGGCAAAAGGAAGTGGACCGGAGTCGGTTGGGGGCCCGCGGCTATTCCTACGGGGGAACCATGATGTGGAATCTGGGGACCGATCCTAGGGTCAAAGCAGTGGTGCCGCATTTTGGAATCGGATGGAACGTTTACTACCGGGACCACCACGTCTGGATGTACGAAAATCCGCCCGCGTCCGTGCCGGAACCAACCTCGGGGGAACGCATTTTTCTCGACTGGCTGGCACCAGAGACCCATGTGCCAGGAATCCGGGCTGCCACCTTGTTTTTGAACGGGTCCAACGACCATCACGGGGGACACGAGCGCGGCTTGGAGAGTTTTAAGCGGTTCCAGCCCGGTGTCCCTTGGGCATTTGCGATTCAGGCCCGCGGACATCACGACACCGACAAGATCCAGCAGAACTGCAAGATGTGGTTGGACAAGCATGTCCTGGGGCGGGACGTCTTCTGGCCGTCGCAGCCGCGCTCCGCGTTGCGGTTGGATTCCGAAGGGGTGCCAGAACTGGAGGTGGTTCCCGCCGAAGCTGTGGCGGTGAAAAAGCTGGAGATGTTTTATGCGATAAAAACGGCGTGCAGCTACATCCGGTCGTGGCGCGATGTAGAGCCGCTGCGCGCGGGTGAAAAGTGGCTTGGCAAACTGCCGGTGCTCAACGTGGACGATTATGTGTTCGGATTTGCGAACGTGACGTATGAAACTGGGCTGGTGCTTTCCACCGGGTTTGAGGCTGCCATTCCCAGCCGGCTCGGTTCGGCCAAGGCCACCGATCAGCGTTCCGAGACACTCGGGCCGGCCTCCCTTTGGACCAACATGGTGGAACTCGAGGGGCCCCATGGCATCCGTGGACTGCGTCCCACCCAAAACGGGCGGGGTTCGCGCACGGACCAGTTCGGGGACCAGCGCTGGCAGGCGCCGCCGGGATCCGATTTGCTGGTCAAATTCTACTGCACCGAACCCCAGACTTTGCTCATCGCGCTCGGTGACCGCAGCCAGGCCGAGGTGGAGCTTCCAGCTTCTGACGAGTGGCAGGAAATGCGTTGGGCGGCCTCCATGTTCCGGGTTGCCGGCGGAAGCCGGTCTCTTGCGGACTGGTCTCAGGCCGGTTCAATGGAGCTGAGAGCGAAACCCGGTTCGGATCTGACGAAGATTTTGATCGGAGAACTGCGCTGGGTGAAGCCGGCGAGGTAACCGCGAGAAATCTCTCCCGGCGTTTCACCTGCGCCCTGTCTCAGCACGGAGCGACTACTTGTGCACCGTATCAGTGGGCACAAAGCGAACTCTGCCTCAAGGTGACGGCCTTCCCTCCGTCTCCGCCAACCGGTGAATCGTCCCGTGGATACTCCTCGTGAACGATTTCCCATTGCTGCCTTTGAGCGCGCACCGCAGCGCGAGACCAGTCGTGGGCGCAAGGTCGGGAACCGCAAGAACGACGGTGCATTGGTCGGTAGCGAGCTTTGCGCCGGTGATCGTCAGCGCACGCTCGTCAAGGTGCTTGGAGCCGTAGTTTGCGCTGCGAAGGAGGCCCCACACCTGCAACCCGTAATGACTCAAATCTTCAACGCTGGCTTTTTCGAGCGGATCACTAAAGGTGATTGTGATGCTTCCCTTGCCTGTCACCCAGCGCACAGGAATGTTGAGAGGCTCGCCGGTGAGACGCACCCGGTAAATGCCGCCATCCTGAATTTTGTTGCTGGCCCACACGGCCATGCCGCAGGTGTAGAGATCGCCGCTCACAGGATGGAAGCGGCCGCGCATCACGCCGGTCGGGAAATCAGGCATCGGCAGGGCCACGGCGGCTCCTTGCGCCGCGTCGGACTCGTCTTGCAGGATGAGGTTCATGCGGCCCATTCCGTAGGAGATATCGAGCAGCTTGTTGTGCAACGGTGCCCATGACTCCGGCCTCACGCGCACGAGTTCACCGGGCGAGCGGTCAAAGCTGTTCGTGAGCCATACGAGCGGCTGCTCCATCGCAGTGTCAGCCTTGTCTTCGGGAGCACCGTAGGACCACATGTTGCCGTAGAATTTTCCCTCGCGGACGAGGTTGATGCGGTTCTTCGGTGTCCAGTGGCCTTCTTGATCGGTGACATAATAGGTGCCGTCCTCATTGATACTCACGCCGTTCGCAGCGCGAAACCCGTTGGCCACGATGGTGGTCTTCACGCCGTCTTTGCTAATGCGAAGCAGTGTGCCGTGCTGCGGCACGAGCGGAGGCTTCGCGTGACGGGCGGACTTTGCATAGTAGAAATTTCCCGCCGCATCGGTTTGGAGGCCCATGGCGAACTCATGGAAATGTTCCGTGACCTGATGATCGCTGTTGAAGCATTCATAGAAATCCGTCTCCCCGTCGCCATTGAGATCGCGCAGTTTCACGAGTTGATCGCGGCAGGTGACGTGGATGACATTGTCGATGATTTTGAGTCCAAGCGGCTGATTGAGCCCCGCCGCGATGCGCCGCCAGGTTTGCTGGGGGCCGTTGAGTCCCTCCAAAAGCCACACATCACCCATCCAGTTGCAGAGGGCAAGCCGCTGGCCGTCAGCAAAGAAATCCAGTCCTCCAAGACGCCACTGCGTGTGCCAGGGATTCGCGCTGGGTGCGGGAAATTCGAGAACTTCAGCCGCGATCCCCTCGCCAAGAATCCTCGCACTGCTGGAGGCGGGCAAACTCACGGCCCATAATGGCGGCGAGCCCTTCGTGAGGCTCGCAAGGTCGTCGGGCGGTGTCATTGGTTTCAAGTCCGCGGGTGCTTTGAGATCAGACTCGACGCATACCGTGACGCGCTCCATCGCGCTGCGCGCAGGCACTCGCAGCACCCGGAATGCCCCCGCTGTAGCCAACTGCGCAGTCTTTGCTCCGCTCAAGCTCACGCGCTGCAACGCATCCGCGACGCGCATTTCGAGCGCGGCGTCGGAGGCGCCGATCTCGAGCGTGCGCGTGAAGACAAGCTTGCCGTCCTTGACTTCGCATCCCGGTGACTCCAGCACCCTGGCGCTCCCAATGGTGAAATGGAGCACGACACGCTGCCCGTGCTGCGACAAGCCCTCGTAGCGCATCCATGAGCGAGGCAATGGGCCGTACGGCTTGTTGTCGAGACCGAGAATGCGGGCCTCCTCGTAGCCGCCCGTGCTCGGATTGGCCCACCCGGGAGCGTCCGGATTGGTGAAGGCGGTTTCACCCGCGATCTTCGTGTGCGTGCCGTGCGAGCCATCGAAAGCAATGCCGCGCCAGTCCACAAACTTGTCGCCGCTCCAAGCAGCGGCCACACGCATCGTGTCATGCTCGTAGAGCATCCACACACGGCCCTTGCTCACGCCGCCCGCGCCTTCATCGAGACGCACCGCGACTCCCTTGTACGCGATGTTGTCCGGCTTTGCCTCCAGCGTCCACATCAGCACCGGGCCGAAGTCCATGCGCAGATATTTCGGCCCCTGTTGAAACTCCTTCATCTCCGCCGTCTCAACAAACTCGCCTTGCGGCTTCGGCAGCATTGCGAGATACGCGTCCGTCACTGGTGCATACGCTGCCGGATTGGTCGGCCTGACCATTTTTTCGCGAATGAAATGGGCGACCTCATACTTTTGCGCAGGAGTGAGCATCGGCCACGGCGGCATGAGACCGAGCCCGCTCGTCAACGTGCGGTAGATGCCATGCAAGTCACCGCCGTTTTTGAAGGGTTCCCTCCAGAATGCCCGCGACAACGGGAGCGAGCCGGCTTTGTCCGGTGTTCCATGACAGGCTACGCACAGCGTGTTGTAAAGCGTCTCGCCCCGCGTCAGAGCGGAGTCATCGAGCCCTTTGATCAGTTTTAAATGATCCACAGCCAGCTCAGCGGGTGAAGGAGGAAGCGGTAGAGTTGTCTGGGCTTTCAAAAATGCTGCCGGCAGAAGGCAGGCTGCAGTGGCAAGGGTGATGATGCGACGCATGTAGGTGAGGGCCTTAATGCTAGACAGACTCCTGGTACGCACAACGGGATTCCGGTCGATCTTCAACCTCAAGTGGCACGCTGAGGGGTCGGCATCTCGCGGAACATGTTTGCACTGAATTCGGGTGCGTGGCCGGAGCGAGTCAGGAATGCCACCGGCGATGCGTGTTCAAGTCCCGCAGCGCGACAAGCGGTCGCCATTTAGACGGACGCTTCTTTGAACTAGCGGAACCCCGCCATGCTGGACAATCCTTTGGGAAGAAACACCCCCATGAGCAAACAGCTTTTTTATCTGACGTTTCTTGCCGCCTTAACCGCCACGTGTACGGGCCTTCTTGCCGAGACGCTGCCACCATTAAAGGACGGAAGAATTCCGCAGGATCTTAACGAGCTCTGGGGTGAATTTGATCCACGCAAAGAACCGCTTGAAGTTGAGATAACCAAGGAATGGGAGCAGGACGGCGTCACCTGCCGGATTCTCCGTTACAAGGTGGGTGTCTTCAAAGGAAAGCCTGCAAGGGTCGCAGCGTTCTACGCAATTCCGAAGGAAGCAAAAGCGCTTCCCGCGCTGATGCACATTCACGGAGGCGGCCAGTCCGCCAGTCTTTCGACCGTCGTGACCGACGCGAAGCGAGGTTATGCGAGCCTTTCGCTCAACTGGGGCGGCAACAAGATGACCTTCGCCGACGGAGCACTCTACGAGGGACCCAACACCGATTGGGGTGCGCTGGACGCCACGCATCCACCGCAAAGAAACAAGGTGAACCACTTCGCGGGAGGGACAGCGCCGGATGACTTCACCCTCGATGCTGTTGATTCGCCTCGCAACGGCAACTGGTTTCTCGTCACGCTTGCAGCGCGCCGCGGGCTGACTTTGCTGGAAACACAGGCTGGGGTGGATCCCGAGCGGATCGGCGTCTACGGACATTCGATGGGTGGACGGCTGACGACGCAGCTCACCGGCATCGACAAGCGAGTGAAGGCCGCCGTGCCGTCCTGCGGTGGTTCAGGCGACCTCACTGCGAGTCTGGAGGAAATGCCGGGCGGGCAGCGCTCCAAGGCCGGACCGATTGAGCTCGCATGCGTATCCGAGAATCCGTACGTGCGCAGGATTTCCGTGCCCACGCTCTGGTTTTCGCCCACGAATGATTTCCATGCGCACATGGACAACATGGCGTGGAACTGGCGCGACGTGCCCGACGCGCTGCTGCGCTTGAGTATGTCGCCGCATTTCAACCATCGTCATGACAAAGCGAGTTCCTTAACCCAGCATCTGTGGTTTGAAACGCATCTCAAGAGCAGGCACGGCCTCATTCCGGCGACGCCCACAATCGCCCTTGAACTCGGGCGGATCCCAAAAGTCATCGTGACACCAGATCTATCCAAGCCATGCGAAACGGTGCGGATATACTTCACACAAGACGTCCATGAACTCACACGCTTCTGGCGGTTGGCGCAGGCGCGCCATGAACACGGCCGTTGGATCGCCGACGCGCCTTTGCTTGATGTGACGCAACCGCTTTTTGCTTTTGCAAACGTCGTCTACGCTACACCCCCAGAGTATCAAAAGATCGCTCAACCACCAGGCGGCGGGGATTCGAATGTCTACTTCTTTAGTTCGCGCGAGACGTGGGCGACACCTGAGCAGCTGAAGGCGGCCGGTGCTCACGCGACCGATTCTCCCGAGCGTGGCATCATCGCGGAAAGCGGCGACTGGAGCGATTGGTATGCGCTGAGTTGGGGTAACGCCGATCTCTGGAGCGTCCACACCCGCAAGGTGAAGGATCCAAAGTGGCGTGGACCGGCAGGTGCGAAACTGCATTTTGAAATAGCGGCCCGCGAAGACACTTGGATTGCGTTCAAATGTGTGAGCAACGAATGGGGTGCTTTTAGTGCGGGACCAAAAATGGAGTATGCGTCGGCTAAGGCGCTGAAGGTGACGGACGGGTGGGCGCAGGTGGAAGTAGAGCTTGCCGATTTGCGCCCGCTTGGCTCTGCGAGTGGTACTCTTGCAAGCTGGGACACGCTGACCGAGATTTCGATCACGCCAAATTTACCCGCGGAGATAAAAACCAGCGAGATGACACCTTCCAAGGGTTGGACGCGGGGGTTGGAACCGAGGATCCGGAATCTGCGATGGGAGGGTGGCGCTTACGGAACGAACCAGAAAGCATCCTCCGCGCTCTCGGAAGCAGAGCGCACAAAAGCGTTCAACGATTCCATCAAGGCCTCGCTTGAGCAAGAGAAGCGGGAAGGCAACGGGAAATGACTCGCGATTCTTTGTCCGGTGTTCGCTTCGACGGGGTTCAATGAGTGGACAGTCATGATTTTCGGGGGGGGGAAAGTTCAGGAGCGGTGAAGATGCCGCGTTTTTTCCGGGCGAGAAGCAGCCTGCAGCACTGCGAAGCTCCCCGAACGTCTCATTGCTAAAAGAGCGCATCCGGAGGATCCGCAGCAAACGGCTTCAAGCCAAAACCATGACCATCGAGCGTGGTGGCGAGCAGTTCGTGAGCATCCGTTATTTCTTCATCACCAATCGAAAGCCGATGTCAGCTCCTCCGGAACTATCGGCATGGGTGTAGTCTACTTCGCCTCGCAGGCTCGCTACCTTCTCACAGGAGACTCTCCATCCACCCCCTCGCAGCACATGCTTTCCCGGTTCGAGTGCGCCATCCCACATAAACTCCCATACATTGCCACCCAGATCATGGAAGCCCAAGGCGTTGGCTTTAAAGGATCCAACCGGCATGGTTCCGTACACGCCAGCAATCCCGACCTGCGAAGCTTTGGCGGAAGGGACTCCCTTTTTCCCTGAGCGTTCTTGGTCACGATAGACGTTCCCCTGCGGCTGACCATCTTTGGAAATACCCACCGAAACTTGATCTGCAATGGCGGCCAGCCACTCCTGCTCGCGTGGTAGACGCCATTCCTTCCCCGTTTCTTTCGTGAGCCAGCGGCACAAATCACGCGCCTGATCCCAAGAGACGAACACAAGGGGATGGTCGTCCGTTTGGGAGAATGGATCGATGTTAAGACGCATATCTTGTTTTGCAACAAGTGTACGGATCTTGATCTCCGGCCCCTCCCAAGCGGACAGCCCCTGTGCAGCGACATACAGCTTCCATTCGCCGACGGTAAACTCGGTTTTCTGCATCATCACTTGGGTGCCGGGCACGGACAATAACTCCGCATTCAGTTGCTTTATGAGCAATTTCCCAGCTTCGGGATCCTTGCCGGAAACCGGCTGGTTTTTTAAAACACGAGCATACTCAGCAGACTCGTGCTCCCTGCCCTGCGCCGCTAGAGCAGCTTGCAATTTCACGCGAGCGGCTTGAACACCCGAATTTTTTGAGAGCTCGATGAGCTCCTCGACGACCGAAAGGTTGACCTTCGCAACCTCGTTAAATCCCAACTGCAGCGCCTTCCGATATGCAGCTGCGGCTTCCTCCCAACAATTGCAAACCTGCAGCGCGTTTCCGAGCACCGCATGACTATTCGCGATGCCATCGTTCAAATTCACAGCATACGATGCACGGGCCAAGCCCTCTTCGAACTTTCCCTCACGCAGGGATTCTTCCGCCTCCTTCGCAACCAGAGGCGACAGTTCGGAGAGATTCCGCAACGCTCGCGTTGCGCGTCTGCCTTCCGATAATACCTTGCCCGTAAAACCACCGACCACCAGCAGCATCGCAGCCGCAGATCCTGCTAATACTTTGTTTCTTGCCACCCAAAGGCGGATCAACCTCCACGCGCCAGCATCCTCCGCCTGCGTGGCAAAGCCGTTTTGGTGTCGCTCAATATCGCCAGCGAGCGCCTCTACGCTCGGATAGCGCCTGTCTCGATCCGTGGCCATGGCCTTGAGAGTCACCGCCTGCAGTGCGTGAGGCACTTCAACCCCCATCGCGTTTGGTGCACTCACTGACATGTCACCCTTGCCGCCGCATCTAGTAATCATCGAGCTGATGCTTCCTTTCCTCACCTTCGTGAGCACCTCGTCCAGCGTTGTACCCTCAATCGGGGGACGCAGCGTGAGTATCGCGTAGAGAATCCCGCCCAAACTGTAAATGTCACTGCGCTGATCCAGCTCCGCGACCATTCCGTGGGCTTGCTCGGGCGACATGTACTGCGGCGTACCCATGACTTCCCCCTCCATGGTCATGCCGTAGTCCCCCGTGTCATTGACCAGACTGACGGGGGACGCTGCCTCCTCACGCTCACCGAGTACCTTTGCAAGTCCCCAATCCATTACCAGCACCTCTCCGTACTCGCCCACCATGATGTTTTCCGGCTTCAGATCCCGATGCAAAATTCCTTTGCTGTGGGCAAACATCATCGCGTCGCACACTTTCCGGAAGACGGTTAGCAGCGTGGTGCGCGGGTAGTCTTTGGTTGCAGCACCGTCTCCATCGCGAACGAGGTTCAACACGGCCTGAAGCGTGCGGCCCTTCACAAGCTTCATGGAATAAAACGGCCGCCCTTGCGCATCGATGCCGATGTTGTGAATAGGTACGATGTTCGGATGGGCAAGCTGTGCGAGCACCTTTGCTTCCTTCGCGAATCGCGGGTCTTCGCCATTCTCGCTGACACTGCTTACCTTGACGGCGACGTGCCGCTCCAACTGTGGGTCGTCGCCAAAGTAAATCTGCCCCATCCCGCCCCGCGCGATTTCACGAACGAGCTTATATTCGCCGCGCAGCGGTGCGGAATCCGCAGAAATCGGGGGAAGATCAGTTAGCGCCCCCGGGTCACTGGCTCGCGCGGGCGTTCTCTGGGGGATCGTGACGTCCATAGAGCGGGGTGTTGGTTCCTCGACAACCGGCTGAACCGCTTGGAGCTCGATCACCAGAGTATGTTCACCGACGTGCACGCTTGCTGGATAGTCCACCTGTACGCGCCCTGCAATGCTGTGCCCGTTCACGAGCGTCCCGCCGCCGAGATCCTCCACCTGCAGGCCCGCTTCGCCAATCCACACCCATGCATGTCGGGCGCTCACGCCTTCTCCAACCAAGGTGAACACATCGGAGGCAGTCTCGGCGCCGATCACGAACTGTGATTCACCAGCATCCACTGTGCTGAGGATTCCAGAAGGTCCATGGAGGGTGATTGTCCATCGCGTCATGAATGACACGCTAATAAGGCAAGAGAGATACTCAATCGCAGAAAAAACACACCACTTTGAGGGGCGCGTGCGCCTGAACGGGGAGTGTGTTTACAGCCAACCAGCACGGAATTGCATTCATCCTTTGCCCGGGAAGGAACAAAGGATGTCCTTTGAGAGAACCTCGCTAGCTGTTGGTGAGTTGTGGGTTCACAGAGAGTGCCGCATGCTCAAATGCTGATGGCTCGCGTCGTTCATGCCGTCTCCCTTCAGCTTTGAGAGGGTGCCACATTGGGCGCTTGCGAGGACTCATTCGCGCCCTCGAAGGACGCGCTCACGTTGGATGTATTAATTTGCCCCCGACTAATGTCTGCAGTGCTGCAAGTGTAATATTAGTTAAAACATTCGGAGTGAACTAATTTGTTCGACTTTGCGCCTATACGTCCGAAGACTTTCGAAATGTCGTCGTGGCTCATTGCGGTTCATTCTTCGGGCCAGACGCCACACGCCGCTCCGTGGATCCAAAGCCGCTTCGTCATCGGCACGGAAGTGGCTGATGATATTTTCACCGTCCAAGGCGAGGGCATCTTCCCGCGCCATGTCCGCGTAGTGCTGGGCGAGCAAAACGCAACGTTTGAGTCCTTGCACGGGGCTGCGCAAACAAGCGTTCAGGGCGCTCCTTTGGAGGGGACAATTGTCTCCAAATATCCTGTGAGCCTCCGCATCGGTGGCGTTGACATGCTCGTGGATAAAGACCCGAAAAGTCCTGGTGCATCGGGATCGCTCGATGTTGCATCAGACTTTGCGACGGACGCTTTCGCAGAACTGAAAGAGGGCTTGCGTTTTACACCGCACAATGAGGCTCAGGGCGCGGAGAAATATTTCCAGCGCACCATGGCATTCGGTTTGGAAACGGATATCGCGCCTTTCGGTAATTTCGTCACGGTCGATAAAATTTATGAATTGAAGAATGAGATCGCGCGGGGAGGGATGGGGCACGTTTTTTTAGCCGAGGATCGGACGTTGAACCGGCAGGTGGCGTTAAAAGTTGGTCACTCCGCAGACGCAACGCAGAAAGCCGCCTTTTATAGGGAGGCGAGGATTCTCAGCCACCTCTCCCACCCAAATATCGTGCCTGTGCACAATTTCGGCGAGGATGCAGCAGGGCGACCCTTCTATTCCATGAAGCTGGTACGAGGCCAGACGCTTCAGGGCGTCATTAAAAACCTACGAGAAAAAGATCCCCTTACTACGGTCGAATTCAGTCTTCAGCGTCTCTTGAGTGTGTTTCGCAGAGTTTGCAATGCAATCGAGTTTGCGCACTCAGCCGGGTATCTGCATCGGGACATGAAGCCCGAAAACGTCATGATTGGTGAGTATGGCGAGGTATGGGTGATGGATTGGGGTCTGGCACAAGCTTTGAGGCAAACCACTGCGCTCATCTCCGATGATACCCCCAAATACGATCGTAAATTCGCTGTGGAGGGGACGCCGCAATACATGTCTCCGGAGCAGGCATTCGGAAGCCCACTGGATGAGCGCACAGATATTTACTCACTCGGCTCGATTCTATACGCGATCCTGACACTTCAGGCGCCGGTGCAAGGCAACTCCTTGAACGAGATTCTTCAGAAAGTCAAAACCGGCGCCGTTTCTGCGATGCAGGCGCCTTTTTCTAAGCCAACGGCCCACGGAAGTCATGCAACAAAACGGAAAGGAATCCCGATGGCACTCGCAGCAGTGGTGCATAAAGCGATGCATCTGGACTCCTCCAAGCGCTACCAGCATGTGACGGATCTTATCCGCGACATTGAAGCTTATCAGAGTGGCTTCGCCACAAGCGCGGAGGACGCAGGAGTGATTCGGCATATCGGACTGCTGGTCCGGCGGCATCGAGCCCTCGCGGCGGTGCTGGCTTTCTCGTTGGCTGGTGCGGTGATCTCAGCCGTGCGTCTTGCGGTGAGCGAGCGTGATGCGCGGGCGCAGGCTGTGCTCGCAAAAGAAAATGAGCGGCGTGCCGATGAAATTGTCTCGTCTGCCCTGGTGCTTGAATGTGCTGCCGTAGGGGTCTGCAAAGCCTGTCGTATCGTGATGACGAATGCTATGTCGGCGTCAACCGGCATCGCGGAGAACGAGCTGGCAAAACGATTCATCACCGCTCCACTCACGCTTGAGGCGCCGGATTACACAAGTCTTAAAACCTTCATTCCTGACTGGAAGAGAAAAGCCGAGTTGATCGTGCTGTTGTCTTATGGCTCGGTCCAGTTGGTAAACTGGATCAGCGGCGCACGCGATAAGCTTGGGAGAATCCCCACGCGAGATCTCCGCCCGTGGCCGTCGTGTTTGCCGTTACTGGTTGTTTCCGGTGATGTCGCGAACATCGCGATGTTCCCCAACCTTGGGACCCACAGTGGAGCCGCCAGACGCCCGTTAGAAATCAAGTTGGGTTCTCTGGGCGCGCTCCCGATGAGCTCACCTTTGAAGTTGCGGCAGAAGTTTCTCATGAAAAATCAGTTTTCATTTGATCCTCCGGATCAGCGGCGTTTCACGAATTGGTCTGATGAAACCCCGATTTCGCTCATGGGTTTGTGCAATCAATGTGTGGATTGGACGCGGAATGTGGCCGACTCTCCCGACTCCACGGTCACGGGCAGCTTGAAAGCTGAAAAACAGACTGTACGAGTGTACTTGGGCAAACAAATTGTAGAACTAGACCCCATGAACAGGGCTTTTTCTTGCACAATTCTTCCTCCAGAAAACTAATCGTGCACGCCCGGGGACGGCGTAGCGCAAGCAACGCTCAAACTTCCATCAATCTGTATACGCCGTAAGCTGCGACTCCGAGGGGCCGCACAGCATCCGGGCGCTTAACCCACATGAACCGCGGCGGCGACCACAGCGTCGGGTTTGTCTCTGCCCGCCTTGATCGTGTACTTGCCGGGGGCATAGACACGAGGTCTGAAGCCTTGGGTTTGGGAGCGGACGGTGTAGAGGATCTCGCCAGTCGAATCGGCGATGACTTGCACCACGGGATGAGAGACGCCCTCGAGCTTGATCTCCGGCAGGTGGGCGTAGATTTTGCGACCGTCGTTGGCGTCCTGAGCGATCGTGATGGGCCAGCCGGGAAACTGTGCCTTCTCGCCGTCTGCAACTTTTGCAAAGCGCGGCCAGCATTCGAAGGTGATCCGCCGGGTTTTTTTGTTGAAGCGGATGAGGCCGTAGCCATCGGCGCGCCTTTTCTCATCCTGCATGTCGTCAGGATTTGCGTAGGCGATCATCCTGATGGGATTGCCAAGTCCGTCCTTGAATTCGCCTGTCCATGGCAGCGGGCTGTTGGGCACGGGATTTGGCCCGGGTTTTTCGTCCAGCGGATGCCACCAGCGCCCATAGATGGTGTTCACAAGCGCGGGGCTGGTGAAACTGAACGGACCGTCGCCAAACTGGTCGATGCCATGCTGCACAACCGCTGCGAGGTGCTGGTCGCCGCAGAGGTGCGGAGCCCAGGCGCGCCGGATTTCCAGCAAGGCTCGATTCCGACCCGCCTGCGGCCAGCCGTTGCAGTCTAAATCCGCCAAAAGCCGACTGTTGGGTCCGCCATGCATGTGGACTGCACCGCAGAACGCTGTGGCGGAGAGCACGCATTTCATTTGCGCACCACGGCTGTAATCCTGCCCCCATGCGCGCAGGAACTTCTCCTGTCGTTCGCCCAAAAGGTCCAAGCCCGGCAGATCAATGCTCTTTGGGTCGTATGCGGGATCGTTGATGTGATCCGGACGCGGTCCCATCTGGGGAATGGTGCCGCTTGGGCCTGTCTTGAACTTGCGATCTTCAAGAATCGCGAAGTCCACGCCGCCAACGATCATGCGCGTGAAATACACGCTGATTCCGCGGCTCACCGGCGCCGGGTCCGGCGAGTCGGGCAGATGCCAGCTTTGCTGGCGCTGCACTTGGTTTACGTATGCAGGCGGGTAGCGATAGCCGCCATCGGCATCGCCACTGATATGAGACTGGCCGCCGGCTTCACCCCAAAGATTTCCATGGCCGACATCGTGATCATCGGGGATGCACACCGTCGGGCGATCACGGATGATGTCTCGAAACTGGAGACCGAACTCGATCCACCCTGCGGTGTGTTCGGTGTGGCGGTAGGTTTGGTCGCCGCCAAAGAACAGGACGTCCGGATCTTGAGCACGGAGGTTGTCGATGATCTCCGTGCGGGGTCCGATGGTGCGGCTGGAGTTGCAACTCATGTTTGCCACGACGATCTCGTTTTTATCCACGGGATCTCGGCGGATGAGACCTTCGAACATGGCTTTTGCGCCGTGTCGCACGCGGTAAGGCACGTTTTTGGAGCCGTCCCAACCCTCGACCCGGAAATGCGCGTCCCAGCCCGGATAATGGACTTCGCCTTTCGCGATCTCCTTCCAGTCCTCGCCCTCGCGCTTTATTTCAAGTCTGGCCATGCGTTCCTCATCGGGCTTCAGCGGAAAAAGCTGCGCGCTCATTTTGAGAACACCACTCTGCTGCGTGTAATAAGCGAAGCACACCACTTCATCGCGCGGAACATCCATGGAAGGCGCTGGTGACTGGCCTCCGCCCTTGTTTTTTTGTTTCCCATTTGATGCTGCCGCGAGTGCGCCCCTAGTCCACCATTCGCCCGTGGTGAGAGAGTCCAGTTGGGGAAATTCCGAGCCAAAAAGCTGCGCGGAATCTGCGGCAACACCGAGGCCGCGTACGAAAAGCAGCGGCGTCGCCTTGAGGAGCTGTCGGCGAGTGATTTTCATTGGTGGGAACGAGTGAAGATCGCCGTGGGTGTTTCGTCAACGCCGACGCGCGCGAGAGAAAAGCGCATCTGATGGCACAAACACTCAATCCGTGGCACCGCGATTTCAGGCAATCTGAGGAATGCACGGTCTTCATCGACCCCCACAATCGAAAAGAGAGCCACCCGGAGGCAGATGCCGCCGCCGCTCCCGCTGGTGTTGTGTGAATCGGAAAAAGCAGTCGACGGACGGGCATTTCGAGGACGGCTTTCCTCCTAAATGGACCGGGGAGGCGCTCTTGTTGAACCACCACCTACGGCTCCCGCCTGCATTCAAAAGCCCAAAACTGCTGTCAGGCTTGAAAATGACTACTGATTCGGGCTGGGATTCTCTGTCTGGCCCTCTAACATGACGCGTCCAAACTGGTTGTCTTGCCGCCCCCCAGCATGCGCTACACTCTCTCACAAGCTTGGATTATCGGTTTTGCCGCGACCCTCACGGCTTCTCGGATGCTGCAGGCTGCGGTGGTCCCGCCGGTTGAAGGCTCGCCGTCGGCACACGCCGGAAACGAGCTTTTTGAGAAGAAGGTCCGTCCCCTTCTGGAGGAGCACTGTCTCGAATGCCACAGTGCCTCCAAGAAAGTGAAAGGGGGGCTGAGGCTTGATCTTGAGTCTGGGTGGAGGACCGGGGGTGATTCAGGGCCCGCTCTCGTCCCCGGCGACGCGGAGGCCAGCCTTCTGATCAAGGCGGTCCGTTACCGGGATCCGGATTTCCAAATGCCGCCTCGCAAAAAACTCGCGGCGCGCGATCTGGAAGTGCTCGAGGAGTGGGTGCGTCTTGGTGCGCCGGATCCACGCCGCGAAGACCCCGCCGCGCAAACCGCCCATGCGCAAAAATCGAAGGCGCTGCCGCTTGAGGCCGCGGCCAGTCACTGGGCATACCGTCCGATTGCCATCCCGACGGAGCCTTCCGTGCGCGACACCCGATGGGCGGAGAGTTCGATCGACCGTTTTCTTTTGAGTGCGATGGAGTCTGCGTCGATCAAACCGGTTCGCGACGCCGATGCTGCGACTGTGTACCGCCGTTTGCACCTGCTGCTCACCGGACTGCCGCCCGCGGCTGCCGCAATTGATGCATTCGCCGCCGAATACAGGCTCAACCCTCAACTGGCGGTCTCCAAAGCAACTGATGTTTTGCTTGCCTCGAGCGCATTCGCGGAGGCGTTTGCGAGGCGCTGGCTGGATCTGACACGTTTCGCGGAGTCGAGCGGCGGGGGCCGCACACTTCTATTCAAGGACGCATGGCGATACCGCGATTATGTGATTCAGTCCATCCACGCGGACGTCCCAATCAACCGCTTCATCCGTGAGCAAATTGCAGGTGACTTGTTGCCAGCCGCGACGGATGAAGAGCGGGCGAGACTGCTGACGGCCACTGGGTTTCTGGCGCTCGGGCCGACCAATTACGAAGAACAAGACAAGCAGCAACTCCGGTTTGATATCATCGACGAACAGCTCGACACGATCGGCAAAGCTTTTCTGGGACAAACCATCGGCTGCGCCCGCTGCCATGACCACAAGTTTGATCCCATTCCCCAGCGCGACTACTACGCGCTCGCCGGCATTTTCAGCAGCACCCGAACCCTCAATAACCTCACAGACAATGTCGCGCGCTGGGTTGTAGAACCACTGCCGGGGCATCCCGATGAGGAGCGGGCGGCAAACGAACACAAAGAAAAAGTCGCGCAACTGCGCGCAAAAATCGAAACGGCACGCACACGAATCGCGCGCTTGAATTCAAAGGCCGGCGAAGGCGAATCCCTCGCCAAGGGTCCTCTCCCGCTGGACCGTCTCCCCGGCATCGTGCTGGACGATTCCGATGCGAAACTCGTCGGGGCGTGGAAAACCTCGAGTTTTTTCAAAAACTACATTGGCACGGGATACATCACCGACGAGAACACTGCCAAAGGCGAAAAGACCGCCACGTTCACTCCGGCGCTTCCAGCCTCGGGCAGATTCGAGGTCCGCTTCGCGTATTCTGCGGGACCGAATCGGGCAAAGGATGTCATGGTCACCGTCTTTCACGCGGACGGCGAGGAAACCGTGCGCGTGAACGAAACGGAAGAACCGGCCGTAGACGGCCATTTCACCTCGCTGGGCACGTTCCGTTTTGAAAAAGACGGCGCGGGTTTCGTGTTGGTGAGCAACGCCGGTGGTCCTGGCCATGTTGTGGTGGATGCCATCCAGTTTATTCAGGACAACCTGTCCCCCGGAAAGACTGCAACGAATGCCACTGCGACGGCCGATGGAGCCGCAAAGCCTGAAGCCACGGAAACTCGCGCTGACCAAAAGGACGCACACAACGAGGGGGACGCTGCAAAGGAGGCACGCGCTGCACTCGCCACACTTAGCGAGGAGCTTAAGCAACTTGAGAAAAAAGCGCCTCCGCGCTCGGTGGCAATGGTTGTTTCCGAAAACGTCGACATCGGCGACACGGCAATCCGTGTGCGCGGAATCGCAAAGCAGAAGGGCGATGTTGCACCCCGCGGCTTCCTACGGGCTGTGCTGGTTGAGGATTCCAAGAACGCGCGCTTTGACGCGACGCAGAGCGGCCGCGTGCAGCTCGCGGAGTGGCTGACATCGGACAAGAACCCGCTCACAGCGCGCGTTCTGGCAAACCGAATCTGGGCATGGGTTTTCGGGGCGGGCCTCGTAACCACCACCGAGAATTTCGGGACAACGGGCGAGAAGCCGTCTCATCCTGAATTGCTCGATTACTTGAGCGCGCGATTCATTCAGGAGGGATGGAGTTTGAAAAAACTCGTGCGTGAAATGGTGCTTTCGCACGCGTGGCGCCTCGCGGAGCAGCCCCCAACTGTCACGGATCCCGCCAACAGGCTGTTGTCCCGACACTCCATCAGGCGGATGGATGCGGACCAAATCCGTGACGCTATGCTGCATGCGGCGGGAACGCTCAACCGCGATATCGGCGGACCGAATATCAAGGGGGCGATGGAAATCAACGCGAACGATTCGGGCGCCGCCAACATCGAGTACAACTACGTGTTCACCGACGTGCGGCGCAGTTTGTACACGCCCGCTTTCCGGAACCGGCGGCATGAAGTCTTTGATGTCTTTGACTTCGGGGACGTCAATAATTCTATCGGCGTTAGAGAGGCCAGCACGGTCGCGCCACAAGCGCTGTTCTTCCTTAACAGCGCGTTCGCTGGCGAGCAGGCGCAGGCGGCAGGGCAGCGGTTCGCGAATGCCCAAAAGGACGCGGACGCCGCCATTCAAGAGATGACCCGGGCGATTCTTGGGCGGAATCCATCCGGCCCGGAGCTCAAAGTGCTTTCCGCGCTATACAAATCCGCTCCGCAGGAGGAGGATGCCGCAAGGCGCCTCGCCCGTGTTGCCCACGCGCTTTTCGCATCGGTTGATTTCAGATATATTCGCTAATCCGCTAACCTCGTCGCAACACGCCCCCAAACTCCCCGAAAGATATGCGTCACGATTTCACTTCTAGCCCGCTCTGCGGCATGACGCGGCGTTCCGCGCTTTCCACCATCAGTTGTGGGTTCGGTTCGCTTGCTCTCGCAGGGCTTGCTGGAAAAAACGCGGAGGCTGCGACAGCATCGGCTGGAATGATGGTGCCGAAGGCCGGATTGTTTCCTGCCCGCGCCAAAAGAATCATTTTTTTGTTCATGTCGGGCGGTGTAAGCCACGTGGACAGCTTCGACCACAAGCCCCGGCTGACCGAAGACAACGGGAAGCTTCTCGATTTCGATGATCTCCGTGCGATTGCAAAGACTGGCACAAGTCCGAAGCAGCGTGTGATGGCTCCCATGTGGCAGTTCGACAAGCGCGGCCAAAGCGGCCTGTGGGTTTCGGATTTGTTTCCCGAGATGGCGAAGCATGCGGATGACCTTTGTGTAGTCCGTTCCATGCAGACCGAGGGCATTGCGCATGGACCAGCCACACTGTTTCTGCACACCGGATCCACCAACTTTTTGAGGCCTTCGATGGGCGCGTGGGTGAGCTATGGACTCGGATCCGAGAGTCAGAATCTACCCGGGTTCGTCACCATTTCGCCTCCAATGGGCAACGGAGGCCCGCGCAACTACGGGACGGCATTTCTGCCCGCCTCGTATCAGGGCACAGCAATTGGTCGCGCTGGGATGCCTGCAAAAGACGCAGTGATCCGAAACATCACGCCGGGCAACGCCTTTGGAGCTGACACGCGGCAGCGTGATGCAATCCGCGCGCTCAACGCTGCGCAGGCTGCGGGCACTGCGCCGGGATCCGAAATCGAGGCGATGGTGGAGAGCTACGAACTCGCTTGGCGCATGCAGACCGCAGGGCCGATGGCGTTCGATCTGGATTCCGAGCCGCAGCACGTACGCGATCTTTACGGGATCGGCACTGCGGCAACCGACCAGTTTGGGAGGCAGTGTCTGCTTGCGCGCCGGATGGCTGAATCAGGCGTGCGTTTCATCCAGGTCAGCTATGCGGACAACACGAACAACCCCGCGTGGGATCAGCATTCCAATCTCAAAAAACACGGCGACCACGCGCTGGCAGTCGACCGCCCGGTCGCGGGACTGCTCGAGGATCTCAAGCAGCGCGGCATGCTCGAAGACACGATCGTGTGGTGGGGTGGCGAGTTTGGGCGCACGCCTTACGCCGAGAAAAACGGCACGGGCCGCGATCATAATCCCGCGGGATTTTCGATCTGGCTCGCTGGAGGCGGGTTCAAGTCCGGGGTAGCGTACGGCGAGACGGATGAGTTCGGGCATCACGCAATCGCTGACAAGGTCCACATGCACGATCTCCACGCGACGCTGCTCCACGCGCTCGGGCTTGACCATGAAAAGCTGACGTACCGTCATGCGGGTCGCGACTTTCGCCTCACCGACGTCCATGGCCGCGTAGTGGAAGATCTCTTTGCGTAATTCCCCTTGTCCGCCCGCACTTCCGTGCGCGCCGACACTTTGTTTTTGAACAAGCTGCCACAAACTTGATGCCACCCTGATGAAACGCACAAAACGCCTCGTCCTTCCAATTCTGTACACGATCAGCCTGCATGTTTGCGGACCGCTGTTCGCTCTCACTCCCGAGCAGTCAGGGGTCGCCCTTGAAGCATTGCCCTCGGGCGCGAAAGGCGCCGCGGTGCTGCTGATCGCGGGTGAGCCATCCAACAAGGCCGGGCAGCACGAGTACTTTGCGGGATGCACGCTGCTTGCGAAATGGCTCCGCCAGCACCCAGACGTTATTCCCGTGCAGGCCGCAAATGGATGGCCCAAGGACGAGACGCTCATTGATCAGGCAAAGTGCATCGTTGTCTTTGCGGATGGCGGCCCGAAGCTGCCGTTTTTGCAGCCGGAGCGGATGGCACGTCTGGGTGCGGCGATGAAGCGAGGCGCAGGGTTTGTCATGTTGCATCAGGCCGTCGACGTCCCAGGTTCGATCGCCCCAGAAATCGGCGACTGGCTCGGCGCGGTTTGGCAGCCCGACATCGGTTCAAGAGGGCACTGGGATATGGAGTTTAACGAATTTCCCTCGCACGCCGTGACCCGGGGCGTGACGTCCTTTGCCGCGCCGCTGGACGGCTGGCTTTTCAACCTTCATTTCCGAAAAGGCGCAGTGCCCGTCGCATCCGGAATGGTTCCGGACAAAAACCGGTCCACCGCAGATGCGAAGGCGAACATCGGCAGGGCTGAGGTCATCGGTTGGGCCTACGAGCGGCCCTCGGGTGGGAGAAGCTTTGGCTTCACTGGATGCGACCTGCATCGGAACTGGGGTGTCGAGGGGCAGCGAAAGCTGGTGGTGAACGGGATTCTGTGGGCGGCTGGAGTTGAGGTGCCGCTGGACGGTGCTTCCGTCCGCAATGAGACGGCCGATCTGCTCCGTTGGATGGACGAAAAGGCCAAGCCGACTGCCGTCCCAAAACAGTAGCGGATCGCCCTCTGATGGCCCAGGAGCAATCCACGCCTGCTCTTTCGCAGGGCCGCGCGCCGGCTCGATATCGGGTGATTTTGCACGTGGACATGGACGCGTTCTTCGCGTCGATCGAGCAGCGCGACAATCCCGAGTATCGCGGCAGGCCGCTGGTGGTGGGTTCGCCTCCGGACCAGCGCGGCGTGGTCTGCGCAGCCAGTTACGAGGCGCGTCGATTCAAAGTGCGTTCCGCGATGCCGTCGCGCACCGCGTTCAAGCTGTGTCCAAACGCCGTGTTCGTGCGGCCGCGAATGTCTGTTTACCGGGCTGAATCGGAACAGATCATGCGTATTTTCGAGAGCTACACGCCGCTCATCGAGCAAGTGTCGGTGGACGAGGCATACCTCGACCTGAGCTTCGTCAGCGAACCCTGTGAAAACGGTGACGCGGCGCTGCAGCGCGCGATTCCTCTCGCCCGCGACATCAAGGCGCGGATCCTCGACGAGCGTGGTCTCACAGCGAGCATCGGAGTTGCATCAAACAAGTTTCTCGCGAAGCTCGGCAGTGACTTCGAAAAACCGAACGGGCTCACCCTGATTGAAGACAGTCGGAAAGTGGAGTTCCTGCGGCCGCTGTCTGTTCGGAGCATTCACGGTGTTGGACCGGTCACTGCTACTGCGCTGGAGTCGCGCGGTCTTTGGAAGATTAGTGACATTCAGGACACGAGCCTGCGTTTGGAAGAGGTGGTCGGTTCATTTGCTGCGAGTCTTAAATGCCGCGCGTTCGGCGAGGATGATCGTGAGATTGAGTTGGAGAGAGAGCGTAAAAGCATCAGCTCCGAGCATACGTTCCTCACAGACACGGACAGTCGCACCGAATTGCGTGAAGCGTTGCATGCTCTCGCAGAGGATGTGCGGTCGTCTTTGGAAGAACACGAGGTTGGGGCTTTGACGGTGCAAGTAAAGGTCCGGTACACCGACTTCACGACGCTCACGCGCCAACTGCGCCTAGACGAGCCTGTCACCACTTCGCGGGAACTGTACCGGATTGCCTGCCATTTGCTCGCAACACACCGGCTGGTAACGGGTCCGTTGAGGCTGCTTGGCCTCGGGGTTTCCACGCTTGTTCCTCCAGTTCGCAAGCAAATGCTGCTGCCGTTGTTTCCTGAAAAGGATGCGTCGCGCCCGCAACAATTTGTTGCGCAGTGAAAAGTCCCGGCAGTGGCGCGAGCATGTTACAAAGTGCGCCCGAGGACGAGCCCGTTGCGGGTGAGCGTATTTTTACTGCGCTGTCCGTCTCGTATGGTGCTGCACTTCAAATTCCGGGTGCGTCTCAATGATCTCTTGGAACTCAAAGGTGGATTCAAACACCGGGAAAAGCGCGTCACCCTCGGGTTCAAGATTCACCAAGCTGAGGTAAAGATCAGAACAGAACGGCAAAGCCTGCTCATATAAATCGCTTCCTCCGATGATCCACACTGTGCGGTCCCCGAACGACGCACCGAGCAGTTCGTCCATGCTTCGGATCATACGCACTCCGGGAATCTCGGCAGACCGCGAGAGCACCACGTTCTCGCGGCCAGGAAGTGGTTTTCCCAGGCTTTCATAGGTTTTGCGGCCCATCACCACGACACCGCCCATGGTCGCTCGCTTGAACCAGCGGAAGTCCTCGGGAAGATGCCAAGGGATTTTCCCTTGCGCGCCTATCACGCGGTTCTTCGCCATCGCAGCAATTGCTTTCATACGCCGGGGAAAGACGCGGGTCAGACTGCGATCGGCGCCTTGATGGCAGGATGCGGGTCGTAGCCTTCCAAGGTAAAATCCTCAAACTTGAAGTCTGTGATTTCACGGACCGTTGGATTGATCCGCATCACAGGGAGAGCGCGAGGGTCGCGGGAGAGCTGCAGGCGCGCCTGCTCCAGATGGTTGGAGTACAAGTGCAAATCGCCGAACGTATGTACAAAGTCTCCGGGCATCAGTTCGCAAACCTGCGCGACCATCATCGTGAGGAGTGCATAGGACGCGATGTTGAAAGGCACACCGAGAAAAAGATCCGCGCTGCGCTGATAGAGCTGGCAGCTTAGTTTCCCGCCCGCCACGTAGAACTGGAACAGTGTGTGGCAGGGAGGCAGCGCCATCATGTGGATCTCGCCTGGATTCCACGCGCACACAAGGTGTCTGCGGCTGTCGGGGTCGCGACGGATGCGGGCGATGGCGTCGCTGATCTGGTTGATCGACTTGCCATCGGGTGAACGCCAGTCGGTCCACTGCGCGCCGTATACGCGGCCGAGTTTGCCTTCCGAATCAGCCCACTCATCCCAAATTGTGACACCGACTTCTTGGAGTGAGCGCACGTTGGTGTCTCCCCGCAGGAACCACAGGAGCTCGTGGATGATGCTCTTGAGATGCAGTTTTTTTGTGGTGAGCAACGGGAATCCCTTCGAAAGATCAAACCGCGCTTGCGCGCCAAAGACCGAGAGCGTGCCGGTGCCGGTGCGATCGGCTTTCTTGTAGCCGCTTTCTAGAACAAGCCTGAGAAGGTCGTGATATTGGCGCATGGGGCGGTCGTTAAAAAGTGTGTTGTAATCAGCGGCCCCGCATCGCGCGCTCGGGGCGGGCGGTGCTACAGAATGGCTGCATCACCGTACAAGGTGAATCCGCTCGAGCGAGTCACGCGGACGTCCAGCAACTGTCCGTGGTGTCGTCGGTTGCCCTCGAACACCACAATCTTATTCTGCGGTGTGCGCCCCGAAAGCCGCTGTTCGTTGGTTTTGCTCACGCCCTCGCAGAGAACCTGCACGTTTTTTCCGACCAACTGCTCGTTCTTGCGGGCAACGATTTCATTGAGCACGCCGAGCAAATCCTGGTTGCGCTCCTCTTTCACCGATTCAGGCAGCTGCTCTTCCATGGTTGCAGCGGGCGTGTCGCGCCGGGGTGAGTAGCGGAAAATGAACGCATTGTCGAATTCCACACGCTTCACCATCTCGCGCGTTGCTGCGTAATCCTCCTCGGTTTCACCGGGGAATCCAACGATCACATCGGTAGTCACGGCGATGTCCTCGCGCGTTTTTCTGATGGATTCCGTGAGGGCGAAAAATTTTTCGGCGGTGTAGCCGCGGTGCATTTTCTTGAGAATCCTGTCCGAGGCGGACTGCATGGGCAGGTGCACGTGCGGCATGAGCTTCGGAAGGCGTGTGAAAGCCTCGATCAAATCAACCTTGAATCCGATGGGGTGCGGCGAGGTGAAGCGGAGTCGCTCCAACCCGTCGACCGCATGAACAGCCTCCAGCAGTTGCACGAACGGACTGAGGCCGCCGGCTTTTTCAAACTCGTGGCGGCCGTAAAGATTCACGATCTGCCCGAGCAGGGTCACTTCGCGGACGCCCTTTTCGACGAGCATTCGGACCTCATCAACGATTTCAGGGATGGCGCGTGAGCGTTCCGAGCCGCGGGTGCTTGGAACGATGCAAAAAGTGCAGCGCATGTTGCATCCCTGCATGATCGAAACGAAAGCGGTCGCCTGGTTTTCCTCGAGCACATGCTCGCGGATGGTCTCCTGCGAGCCGGGCTCCTCCTCCACGTCGACAATGGACAGGCGTTGGTCGTCCATGAGCCGCTCTCGCGATCGCTGGCGGTGTTGGACGAGTTGGTCGACGTAATCCGCCACCTTGTGGAACTTCTGGGTGCCGACGACCAGGTCCACGTGTTCGATGTCGCGCACAAGCTCCGCGCCGCGGCTTTGGGCCATGCACCCGAGGAAGCCGAACACCATCTCCGGCTTGTTCTGGCGCAGCTTGGCTAGCATGCCCATTTTTCCCAGCGCTTTCTGCTCCGCCATGTCGCGGACGCTGCAAGTGTTCAGCAAGACGACGTCCGCCGATTTCTCGTTTTCGGCGAGCTCGTACCCGCGGGCAAGCAGATCGCGCGTGACTTGCTCGGAGTCGCGCTCGTTCATCTGGCAGCCGTAGGTTTTGATGAAGACTTTGGGCATGGCGGGGGCGGGAGCTTGCCACGGTTGGAGTTCGGAGTCTAATCCTGAGACGGTTTCGGGCGTGATCCGGCGATTTTTATGCCTCCAGGGGCGCAACTTCCACTTTTGGGTTTGCATCGGCACGCGTCCAAACTGAGTTTCGTTGCTTTGAGATCCAATTATGAGTTCTGCGCGCCGAGTTGTTGTAACAGGAATGGGAGTGATGAGTCCGGTGGGGACCGACCTCGACACTTTTTGGAAAAATCTTACCGCCGGTCAAAGTGGGATCGGGCGCGTCACGCTTTTTGATATCACCGGCTACGACTGCCAGATCGCGGGTGAAGTGGCCGGGTTCGACCCGGCACAGTGGTTCAAGGTGCCTAAGGACTCGCGCCGCGCGGACCGTTATGCGCAACTGGCGATGGCCGCCTCGAAGCTGGCGATGGCCGATGCCGGACTCGAAGGCGCTCCCGGCAACCCTGAGCGGTTCGGCGTGATGATCGGTTCGGGAATCGGCGGGCTCAAATCACTGGAAGACCAGCACACAAACCTGATCACCAAGGGGCCCAGCCGGATCTCGCCTTTCATGATCCCGATGATGATCTCGAACATGGCGAGCGGGTTGGTGTCCATGGAGTACGGGCTTCAGGGGCCGAACTTCGCCCCCGTATCAGCCTGCGCGACTTCGGCTCACGCGATTGGCGAGGCCTGGCGCATGATTCGGGATGGTGACGCAGAGGCCTTCCTCGCCGGCGGTTCAGAAGCCGCTGTAGTTCCGCTTGGACTCGGCGGATTCGGCGCCATGAAAGCGCTTTCCACCCGCAATGACGAGCCAACGCGCGCCTCAAGGCCCTTTGACAAGGGGCGCGACGGCTTTGTCATGGGCGAAGGCGCCGGCGTTCTCGTGCTTGAAGAGCTCGAGCACGCCAAGGCACGCGGTGCGCGCATTTATTGTGAGTTGCTGGGATACGGGCTGACTGCAGACGCGTATCACATGACTTCACCGCTGCCAAACGGAGAGGGCGCTCAGCGTTGCATGCGGATGGCGCTGGCCAAGGCGGGCCTGAATGTCGAAGCGGTGGACTACGTCAATGCCCACGGGACTTCCACCCCAGTCGGCGATCTGTGCGAGGTGCGTGCAATCAAGGCGGTTTTTGGCGAGCACGCTAAGAAACTCGCGATTTCCTCCACCAAATCCATGACCGGCCACTTGCTCGGCGCGGCCGGCGTGGTCGAAAGCGTGGCTTGTGCGATGAGCATTCGGACGGGCGTTGTGCCGCCGACCATTAATCTCGAGGACCCCGAGGAAGAGTGCGATTTGAACTTCACGGCGCTCACCGCGCAGGAACGGCCCGTGAAAGTTGCGCTCAACAACAGCTTTGGATTCGGCGGGCACAATGCGTCTCTGGTGATCGGGGCGTTTTAGGCTCTGGACCACGGGAGCCCTCGGAACTCGCGGACAACTCGCGGGAGGCAGCTTGTATGGCGTTTTGCCAGAGGTGAAAAGCCTCTCAAGCAAAGGCTTGCGGTTCACTTGCGGCCCGTGAGCTGGCGATCCGCTTGAACTGGCAGTAGGGTTGGCGCATAGTGTTCGGTCCGAGCCGCAATTCCATGCGGCTTGGACCAACCTTATTTATAGAAACCAGCCGTATGACCTCCGAATCCAATGGTGTCAAACCACTGAGCGCCAACGAGAACATCAAGACGCTCTCAAATTTTTTGCGCGGCAGTATCGCGCAGGATTTGATGGATTCCTCCACGGGAGCGATTTCGGAGGACAACAGCCAGCTCACGAAGTTCCACGGCCTGTACCTTCAGGATGATCGTGACCAGCGGAATGCTTTGAAGAAAGAGGGCAAGGAGAAGGCGTTTTCCTTCATGCTCCGGGTGCGTCTGCCCGGAGGGAAGGCGACTCCGCAACAATGGCTGGTGCTGGACAAGCTTGCGGGTGAGGTGGCCTCGCCGTCTCTGCGCCTCACGACACGCCAAACTTTCCAGTTTCACGGAATTCTCAAGGGTAACGTCAAACCGCTCGTGCAGCGGATGCACAGCGTGTTGCTGGATTCGATCGCAGCCTGCGGCGATGTGAACCGCAACGTGATGGCGCCGCCCAATCCGGAGCGGAGCGAACTGCTGCAGCGCGTTTATGACGATGCGCGCGCATGGAGCGACTATTCGCTGCCCAAGACCCGCGCTTACCACGAGATCTGGCTCGATGAAGAAATGGTCGCAGGCGGCGAACCGGAACGCGAAACCATGTATGGCGCGACGTACCTGCCCCGTAAATTCAAGACCGGGTTCGTGCTGCCGCCCTCGAATGATGTGGACGTTTTTTCGCAGGATCTCGGATACATCGCGATTGTGGAAGGCGACCGTTTGGTTGGGTACAATGTGACGGTCGGTGGCGGTCTTGGGATGAGCCACGGGAACGCGGAGACTTACCCTCGTTTGGCCGATGTGCTGGGCTTTATCACGCCGGACAAAGTGAACATCGTGGGCGAAGCGGTTCTCACCACCCAACGTGACCACGGCGATCGGACCAACCGCAAGCACGCGCGCTTGAAGTACACAATCGAGGATCGCGGCATCGAATGGTTCCGCGCTGAAGTGGAGCGCCGTGCGGGGATTAAATTTGAACCCGCCCGTGCCTACGAATTCACCACCATTGAAGATCCCCACGGCTGGCACCAGTGCGTGGATGGGACATGGTTTTACGGACTGCACATTCTAAGCGGTCGCATTCGCGATTTGCCCGGATGGAACATGAAGTCGGCGCTGCGCGAGATTGCCGAGGTGCACACTGGCGACTTCCGCCTGACGCCTTCGCAGAACCTGACGATCTCGGGTGTGACGGAGGCGCAAAAACCCGTGATCGAGGCGATTCTCGGACGGCACGGCCTTACGGGCGAAAACAACCGCTCCCGCCTGCGCTTGAACGCGCTGTCCTGCGTGGCTCTGCCAACATGCGGTTTGGCGCTTGCCGAAAGCGAGCGCGCGCTGCCGGACATCCTTTCGAAGTTTGAAGCTGTTTTGGACGAAGCCGGCTTGCACGATGATGCGATCAGCCTGCGTGTGACCGGCTGCCCGAACGGTTGTGCGCGTCCTTACCTCGCGGAGATCGGTTTCGTCGGACGCGCACCGAACAAGTACGCGCTTTATCTGGGAGCGAAATACAACGGTACGCGGCTGAACCGCTTGTTCAGCCCGAGTGTGACCATTGATTCGGCAGTTGAAATGCTGAAACCTGTTATCAAGCGGTACGCCGTGGAGCGGAACGAGGGGGAAGGTTTTGGCGACTTCTGCGATCGTGCGGTGCTTCCGAAGGATGCGACGTTCCATTCCGTTGGAACGGTTGCACAGGCCTGACGCGTGCCTGACGCTTCGCAACCGCCCGCTTCGCGGTGCCTGGTGAAGGAGCCTCTCGAGCGTTAGTGCGGATAGCAAACACCCCTTGAAATTATGAGCCAGCCCCAGACAGCGATCACTCCGCGCAGAGACGAGGATTTTTCCGAATGGTACCAGCAGGTGGTTCGCGCCGCCGACCTCG
>JACCED010688740.1_pt1 | contig 41509 bp, 38 predicted proteins | sample 7455021 | NCBI WGS metagenome assembly JACCED01 (sample SAMN15323456, study PRJNA562643) | freshwater metagenome | isolation source: river surface water | place: USA:Blue River Watershed | collected 2017-08-19
AATTATCTACACGCCGATTAAACAGAATGCGACTCGTACAGCTGCGCTGTTGTCTGGTGAAGTGGACTTTGTGTTAGACCCACCCGCACAAGATTTGGATCGTTTACGCAAGCAAGTCAAAGTGCTTGATGGCAACGAGAACCGCACGATCTACCTTGCGATGGATGTAAAGAGTCCTGAACTGAAATACAGCAATATCAAAGGTAAAAACCCGATGCAAGATGTGCGTGTACGCGAGGCGCTTTATCGCTCGATCGATATCGAAGCAATTAAAAAATCTGTGATGCGCGGTATGTCCTTGCCAACTGGCGCCATGATTTCTCCGCAGGTGCATGGTTACTCAGAGGCAATGGGTAAGCGCGTTCCATACGATGTGGAAAAGGCCAAGGCACTTCTTAAAGAGGCCGGGTACGAAAACAACCTCGAGTTCACTCTTGACTGCCCGAACAACCGCTATATTAACGACGAGGCCATTTGTCAGGCTGTCGTGGCAATGTGGGCACGCGCGGGTGTGAAGGCTAAGCTCAATGCGATGCCGCGTGCGACCTTCTTCCCGAAGGTTGCGAATGGTGATTTCAGCGTCTATTTGTTTGGTTGGGGTGTACCCACGTTTGACGCCTATTACACCCTCGAGTCTTTAATTCGTAGCAAGGGCACTGGCGCAGCGGGTGCATTTAACTATGGCGGTTATTCCAACCCCAAAGTTGATGCGCTGATCGATGCGGTCAAGACTGAGGTCGATGACGCCAAGCGCACAGCGATGATTCGTGAAGCGTTCGCGATTCATGCAAAAGAGTTCGGTACGATTCCTCTGCATGACCAGGTGATTCCTTGGGCAATGAAGAAGAATATCGAAATCGTTCACCAGCCTAACAACCGTCCGGTTGTTGAGCGCATCACGATCAAGTAATCCACTAAGCTACCCGGGCGCACGATTGTGCTGCCTGGGTGCTGGATGACTTTGCCCCTGTACTGAGATTCCATGTTTGCTTTTATTTTGCGCCGGTTGATCCAGGCCGTTGGCGTTATGCTGGCAGTTGCGTTGCTTGCGTTCGTCTTGTTTCAATATGTCGGTGATCCCGTCATGATCATGCTAGGTCAGGAGGGCACACCGGCCGAGCGCGAACAGCTACGCCAGTCCCTCGGGCTGAATGATCCGGTTATTGTGCAGTTCTATCACTTTCTGACTAACGCAATACAAGGCGATTTTGGGCTGTCACTGCGCCAGGGTCAAAAGGTCTCTTTGTTGTTGCGCGAGCGGCTTCCTGCCACGCTTGAGTTGTCGATTGCCGCTGCGTTGATTGCGCTGGTGGTGGGCGTTCCGCTTGGTGTTTATACCGCGCTAAAGCGTCATGGCAGGCTTTCGCAAGCATTGTTAGCCTTCTCTCTGTTTGGCGTTTCTTTGCCAACTTTTTTAATCGGTATTTTGCTGATCCTAATTTTTTCTGTGCAGTTCGGCTGGCTGCCGAGCTACGGACGTGGCGACACAATTCGTCTTGGCTGGTGGTCGACAGGCTTGTTCACCGCAAGTGGTTGGCACCATTTGATTCTCCCCGCTGTCACGCTCTCGCTGTTTCAAGTGGCGCTTGTGATGCGTCTTGTGCGTTCTGAAATGCTTGAAGTACTACGTGCTGATTACATTAAGTTTGCACGCGCACGTGGTTTAACTAAACGCGCAATTCATTTCGGGCATGCATTGAAAAATACGCTGGTGCCGGTGATCACAATCATGGGCCTGCAACTAGGCGGCATTATTGCGTTTGCGATCGTGACCGAAACTGTTTTCCAGTGGCCAGGGATGGGTTTGCTCTTTATTCAGGCCGTGCAGTTTGCAGACATTCCTGTCATGGCGGCTTATCTCTGCCTGATTTCATTAATTTTCGTTGTCATTAACTTGACGGTTGACCTTCTCTACTTCGCTGTCGACCCACGTTTGCGCGTTGGTTTGGGTAAATCAGGAGGAGGTCACTGATGCGCGCAGCACTTGCACGTTTTTGGGATGGTGACCTGGCGTGGTCCTGGCGTCATACGCCCGTTGCGATGTTGGCGACGTTTCTGCTCATCGCTTTGTTGGTGGCGGCTTTTGGTGCCCCTTGGATCGCACCGCATAACCCGTTCGATCTTGCGACGATCGATTTGCTTGATGCACTGAAGCCGCCGGTGTGGCTGGCTGATGGCACGACAAAGTATTTGCTCGGGACTGACAGTCAAGGGCGGGATATGCTTTCTGCCCTCATGTATGGCACCAAGGTGTCTTTATTGATTGGTTTGGCTGCGGTAGCTGGCGCGATGTCGCTTGGAATTGTTCTGGGTTTGATTTCTGGGTATGCTGGTGGGCGCATCGACGCCTTGATTATGCGCGTTGCCGATGTGCAGCTCTCGTTCCCAGCAATCTTGATCGCCTTACTGATCGATGGCGTTGCGCGGGCTGTTGTGCCAGGAGATATGCATGAGGTGATTGCCTTTCCTGTGTTGGTGGGGGCGATTGCGCTGGCCGGCTGGCCGCAATATGCACGCACGGTGCGTGGCTCGACTCTGGTTGAGAAAAATCGGGAATATGTTCAGGCTGCAAGGGTGATTGGGATTTCATCACCTGTCATCATGTTTCGTCATGTGTTGCCGAATGTGTTGGGACCTGTGCTTGTTTTGGCAACCGTGCACTTAGCGACCGCGATCATCACTGAGGCGACGCTTTCGTTCTTGGGCGTGGGTGTACCGCCTACCTCCCCATCTTTGGGGACACTGATCCGAATTGGAAATGACTTTCTGTTTTCGGGCGAGTGGTGGATCACCATTTTCCCTGGTGCTGCGTTGGTGTTGTTAGTGCTGTCTGTCAACCTATTAGGGGATTGGCTACGTGATGCCTTGAATCCCCGCTTAAGTTGAGAACACCTATGTCGAATATCTTAGAAATTAAAGAGTTGAGTGTTGAGTTTCCAACACGTCGCGGCACCCTCAAAGCCTTGAACGAAGTGTCGTTTTCGATCGCTGCCGGAGAGGTCGTTGGCGTAGTCGGTGAGTCGGGCGCGGGCAAGTCGCTGACAGGCGCTGCCATCATTGGCTTGCTTGAGCCTCCAGGACGTATTTCTGGAGGCCAGATCTTGCTGGAGGGGCGTCGTATTGACCAACTTCCTGATGAGGAAATGCGGCGTATTCGTGGACGTGAGATCGGAGCTATTTTTCAGGACCCACTGACATCCCTGAATCCGCTTTATACGGTTGGTCATCAGATCGCCGAGACGATCGTGACCCATCTGCCAATGACCTGGACGCAAGCGCGCAATCGTGCGATTGAATTACTGGAGTCAACAGGCATCCCCGCGGCACGCGAACGGATTGATCACTATCCCCATCAGTTTTCGGGTGGTATGCGTCAGCGTGTGGTGATCGCCTTGGCCTTGGCCGCTCAGCCGAAGCTGATTGTTGCGGACGAACCGACGACAGCACTTGACGTGTCGATTCAGGCTCAGATTATTGAACTGCTTAAAAAGATGTGCCGTGAGCAAGGTGCGGCGGTCATGCTCATCACCCACGACATGGGTGTGATCGCAGAAACAGCAGATCGAGTGGTCGTCATGTATGCGGGCCGCGTCGCTGAGATCGGTAAAGTGCGCGATGTGATTCATTCCCCGCGACATCCTTACTCGGTTGGCTTGATGGGCTCGATTCCATCGATTCATCAGCATGTGGAACGGTTAGTGCAAATTGATGGCAGCATGCCTAGACTGACGGCTATTCCGCCTGGCTGTGCGTTTAATCCTCGTTGTCCTAGAGTCATGGATCGTTGCCGCGTCGAGCGCCCAGAATTACAACAGTTGGGAACATCCCAGGCCGCGTGCTGGCTCCATTCCGCGCAGGAGGTTGCATGACCACTCAGCGAGCGTTGGTTGAAGTCAAAGAGGCGGCGCGCTGGTTCGATGTGTCGGCGCCTTGGCTAGAGCGGGTCTTGTCGCGCAAGCCGCGTACGCTCTTGCGTGCAGTTGACGGTGTGTCATTCACGATTCGTAAAGGTGAGACTCTGGCCTTGGTCGGTGAGTCTGGTTGCGGCAAGTCGACCATTGCCCGTTTGTTGGTGGGTTTGTATCCCTTGACACACGGAAGTATTTTGTTTGATGGGCAGCCACTTTCAAACATGCAAGGGCGTGGTGGCTTGGCGCTGCGCAAGCGGCTGCAGATGATTTTCCAGGATCCATACGCAAGCCTGAATCCACGCTGGCGCGTCGGACGAATCATCGCGGAGCCGATACTTGCGCACACTACGCTGACCCCTTCTGAGCGCGAGGCACGCGTTGATGCGTTATTGACACAAGTTGGCTTGCACCCCTCGGATAAAAGCAGATTCCCGCATCAGTTTTCAGGCGGTCAACGCCAACGCATATCGATTGCACGGGCGCTGGCCGTCAATCCAGAGTTTCTCGTGTGCGATGAGCCGACGTCAGCGCTCGATGTATCGGTGCAGGCACAGGTCCTCAATATCATGAAGGACTTGCAACGTAATCTTGGCCTGACATATTTGTTCATCTCACACAATCTGGCTGTCGTGCATCATGTGGCTGATCGCGTGGGTGTCATGTATCTTGGGCGTATTGTCGAAATTGCGGATCGGGACACGTTGTTCGCGGATCCTAAACATCCATACACACGGATGTTGTTGTCCGCGATTCCGGATATGACCGGGCAGGGTGGTTCTCGCACTCCCGTCGCGGGTGAGGTTCCCAATCCCTTAAATCCGCCGTCGGGCTGCACGTTTCATCCACGGTGCCCGTTTGCGCGGGAGCTTTGTCAATCAGAGCCTCCATCGACACAGAATTTCAAAGGCGTCGAGATTGCCTGCCATGGTGTGGTTCAAGGCTGGCCCATGCAGGTTTAATGCTTGAGAAACCTAGTGAATGGAGGGTGGCTTAGGCGGTTCGTCTGATTGCTCCTCCTGATCAGGCTCATCGTCATCGCCAAGATCTTCAAATAACTCTAGATCGGGATCGGGGAGGGCTTCATCCGTTAAGTCAAAAGGCAGAAGTTCGGCGAGCTCCATCGCATAGTCGAACTCGTCGCCATGTTGGTCTAGTCTGACGAAGCGCGCCTCGGGATCGTCTGTGATTTGAATCGCCCAGAGATACTGGCAGTCGTAGATTTCAGTATCCAGGTCAAGTCCGCCTCGGTTCCCGACAAAACGTGCGCCGGGACCGCCCATTTGCACATGGGTCGCTTTTTCGTCAGGGGTTTCATCCACGCCGAGTGGAATCGCAAAAATGACCCACTCCGCGTCGTCGTCCATTCCCACTTCTGCAAGTACCGATTTGCCCATATAGGCACTCAGGCCATCAGCCGTTTTACCCAGCATGGACAGTTCTTGTTCGGTAAAACGTAAAGCGTGGTCAGGGATCGTCATTATTTCATTCAAGTTTGGGGGAGTACAGCCACCATCATAGCCGGTTGACTCGCTAGAAGCAGTACCAAGGGCCTGCCTAAGCTCTACAATACGGCATCTCTGTTCTATTACATCGATGGACTTATGGCCCAATACGTATACACCATGCATCGCGTAGGCAAAGTGGTTCCGCCCAAGCGTCAAATCCTGCGGGATATTTCCCTATCGTTTTTTCCTGGCGCCAAAATTGGCGTTCTCGGACTCAACGGTTCGGGTAAGTCAACACTGCTAAAAATTATGGCGGGCGTGGATAAGGAAATTGAAGGCGAAGCCGTACCTATGCCAGGGTTGAACATTGGGTACCTTGAGCAAGAGCCAAAACTGAATCCAGAACACACTGTGCGCGAGGCGGTCGAAGAGGGCCTGGGGGCTGTCATGTCTGCAAAAAAGCGACTCGATGAGGTCTACGCGGCCTATGCCGAGCCGGACGCGGATTTTGACAAACTTGCAGCTGAACAAGCCGAGCTTGAAGCCATCATTTCAGCCGCGGCCTCCAGCGGCTCAGACGACATGGAAACACAGATGGAAATCGCGGCAGATGCCTTGCGCTTGCCACCATGGGATGCGAACGTCGGCAAACTCTCTGGCGGCGAGAAACGGCGTGTCGCGCTGTGCCGTCTCTTGCTCTCGAAGCCAGATATGTTGTTGCTCGACGAGCCGACCAACCATCTGGATGCGGAAAGTGTTGAGTGGCTCGAGCAATTCCTAGCCAAGTTCCCAGGCACCGTCGTCGGCGTGACGCACGATCGCTACTTCCTAGACAACGCAGCAGAGTGGATTCTTGAGTTGGACCGCGGTCATGGAATTCCCTGGAAAGGCAATTACAGCTCGTGGCTCGAACAGAAAAATGATCGTCTGAAGCAAGAAGAAGCAAGTGAATCGGCACGACAGAAGACAATCAAGAAAGAACTTGAATGGGTACGCCAGAATGCGAAAGGACGCCAGGCTAAGGCCAAAGCACGTATGACGCGCTTTGAAGAACTGTCTTCGCACGAATATCAAAAGCGTAACGAAACACAGGAGATTTTTATTCCTGTGGCTGAGCGACTCGGAAACGATGCGATCGAGTTCGTCAATGTGACGAAAGCCTTTGGTGACAAGCTGCTGATGGATAACGTGAGCTTCCGCGTACCACCAGGTGCGATCGTTGGCATTATCGGTCCAAACGGCGCGGGTAAGTCGACCCTCTTTCGTATGATCGCCGGCCAAGACACGCCGGACAGCGGTGAGGTCAAGATTGGTCAGACCGTCAAGATTGCTTTTGTTGACCAGTCTCGTGATGCCTTGCCTGACGCAAAAACAGTCTTTGACTCCATCGCTGACGGAGCAGACTTATTAACGGTCGGACGTTTTGAAATGCCTGCACGCGCCTACCTAGGTCGCTTTAACTTCAAGGGTGCGGATCAGGGCAAGCAGGTTGGTCAGTTATCGGGTGGTGAGCGCGGTCGTTTGCACTTGGCCAAAACCTTGATCACGGGTGGCAACGTTTTGCTGCTGGACGAACCGTCAAACGATTTGGACGTTGAAACCTTGCGAGCACTGGAAGACGCGTTGCTTGAGTTTGCGGGCTCGGTGATGGTGATCAGCCATGACCGTTGGTTCCTCGATCGCATCGCGACACATATTCTGGCTTTTGAAGGCGATTCCCAAGTGGTCTTCTTTGATGGCAACTACCAAGAGTACGAGGCAGATAAAAAGCGACGTTTGGGCGAAGTCGGTGCAGCACCCAAGCGTATTCGTTATAAGGCCTTGCGATAATAATGAGTCGTCCACCCGCCGAGACGCGCAGTGCATTTGCGCATTTCCATCGCATTGAAACGCGCTGGAAAGATAACGATGTATTTGGTCATGTCAACAACGTGGTGTATTACTCGTACTTTGATACTGCAGTGAATGCGTTCTTGATCGAGCACGGTGTGCTTGATCTGCAGCGCTCGACGATTGTTGGGCTTGTGGCTGAAACACAGTGTCGTTACTACAGCTCGATTGCATTTCCCGACACGGTGTATGTTGGTCTGCGACTCGCCCATCTGGGCACCAGCAGCATCCGCTATGAGGTCGGGATCTTTAGAAACGATGACCTGACCGCATCAGCCCAAGGCTATTTTGTGCACGTGTATGTGGATCGCGAGAGTAATCGACCGGTACCAATGCCCGCGGCCTTAGTAAAGGCTGCGGAGCAACTGCGCGTTTAGACTGGCTGCACGAAGTTGCTGCTTAACTGGCAGCAGCCCACGTGTCTTTCAGGGTGGTGACACGATTAAACACAGGCGCATTTGGCTTGGAATCGACCGGATCAACCACGAAGTACCCTAAGCGTTCAAACTGAGTGACCACTCCCGGAACGAGTGCTGTACCAGGCTCGAGGAATGCTTTCACCACTTGCACGGAATGCGGATTCAAACAGCTTAGAAAGTCGCTATCGCCAGCATCGGGAAAGGGTTCTGAAAACAGTCTGTCATACAGTCGGATCTCAGCTGAAACGGCTTGTGCCGTGCTGATCCAAGTCACATTACCTTTAACCTTTACGGCGTCCGAGCCTGGCGTACCACTCTTGGTATCTGGGTTGTACTCAGCATGGACTTCGATGACGTTGCCGTCTGCGTCCTTCACGCAGCCTGTGCAGGTAACGACGTAGCCGTATTTCAGCCGAACGTTGTTGCCTGGAAATAGCCTAAAATATTTTTTAGGCGGCACTTCGGCAAAATCTTCGCGCTCAATCCAAACTTCTCGTGTCAGACCAAACTCGCGCATTCCGGCCTCGGGCGCATGAGGATTGCGTGGCGCATGGCAGGGCTCAACATGGTCTGCTGGGAAGTTCGTAATGACAAGTTTCAAGGGGTCGAGGATCGCCACCGAGCGCAGGGCGACAGGATCCTGATCTTCGCGCAGGGCTTGATCAAGCAAACTGTAGTCGATGCGCGAGTTAGACTTTGAGACGCCCGTGCGCTCACAGAATAAACGCAATGCCGATGCCGTGTAGCCTCTACGGCGCAACCCCGCAATGGTTGGCATACGTGGATCATCCCAACCGCTGACATGGCCCTCTTTGACCAGCTGCAAGAGCTTGCGCTTGCTGGTGACGATGTAGCTCATATTGAGCCGCGCGAATTCGTATTGATGGGGTAGGGGTGCCGCGAATACTCCCTGCTCTTGAAGTCGATTCAGCGTCCAGTCATAAAACGGGCGCTGGTCTTCAAATTCGAGTGTGCAAATGCTGTGCGTAATGCCTTCGAGTGCATCTTCGATCGGATGCGCGAAGGCATACATTGGATAAATGCACCAGGTGTTACCCGTGCGATGGTGTGTCGCGTGGCGAATACGGTATAAGACTGGGTCACGCAAGTTGATATTGGGTGATGCCATATCAATGCGCGCGCGCAAGGCCATACTGCCATCGGCATGTTTGCCGTCACGCATGTCACGCAGCAGTTGCAAGGACTCTTGTGCTGGACGGTCCCTGAAGGGAGAGTTCTTTCCCGCTTCAGTGAGCGTGCCGCGCATCAGGCGCATTTCTTCGGGACTTTGCTCGTCAACATACGCGTGGCCCGCCAGAACCAGAGCTTCTGCGCAGGCATACATCGTGGCAAAGTAACTGCTCGCGAAGTACAGGTGCTCGCTGTTATTGGATTTCCAATCAAAGCCAAGCCATTTCACTGCATCAATGATGGCATCGACGTATTCCTGCTCTTCTTTTTCGGGGTTGGTATCGTCAAAGCGAAGGTGGCAGACCCCGCCGTAGTCGCGCGCCAATCCGAAGTTCAAGCAAATGCTTTTTGCGTGACCGATATGCAGATAGCCATTGGGCTCAGGAGGGAAGCGTGTGCGGATACGTGCAAGGTCGACGGACCCGCCCGCCTGGGCCGAGGCCGGCCCGGGCCCGCCTGCCCAGCGCTTGCCTTCAAACTTTCGCGCAGCGAGATCGGCATCGATGATGTTGCGTAGAAAATTCGTTGTAACGGGGGCGGAGGATTCTTGGGTCATACCGTTTAGAGGGGGCGATAGAAAGCATCAAAGGTACATTTTGCCACGACAGAGGCATTCCTACCCAGAACCGTCGGCAAGGATGGTCTAGGCCGTCGACAGGAGGGGCAGTCTGACCTCAATTTGCAGCCCGCCCTCTGGGCTCTGGCCAAGTGTCAGGGTGCCTAGATGTGCGCGCACAATCGAATCAACAAGCGAAAGGCCAAGACCGACATTCCCAGAACGTGTGCGCGCTTCGTCGAGCCTGACAAAAGGCTTGAGTGCCTCTGCCCGCAGTGCTTCTGGAATGCCCGAGCCATGATCTGACACGGTGAGTACAGCAATCTTGGCTTCTGCGACGAGTCGAACCTGGACAGGAGGGGCTCCGTGATGCAGCGCGTTGCCAATAAGATTGTCCAATAGTCGAGACAGTGCGACCTGATCGGCACGGATCGATGCCCGCGCGGGTGTGCCGACAATCAGTATGTCTTTGCCCGCTTGCTGCCATGTGGAGATACGCTCACGCAACCATTGATCTAAAGAAAATATCGTAAAGCGATAGGACTCTAGGTCGGTTCCTCGCAGATAGTGAATGAACTGATCCACGATATGTTGCATATCCTGCAGGTCATTTCGCATCCCTTCTTTCAGGGCGGGTTCCTCTGACATTTCGACCCGCAGCCACATGCGCGACAGCGGGGCTTTCAAGTCGTGCGGCAATCCAGCCAACAACGTCCGTTTGGTCGATTCCGACGTGCGTAACGCCGTCAGCATGGCGTTAAAACGCTCACCTAACACCCGCAATTCAGTCGGTCCGGTCGGGTCAACGGGGGCAGGTGTCCCCGCAGCGAGCATGTCGGTTGCTTGCATCAAACGTGTGATGGGTCTTGTGACATGCCAGGAAAAGACGACGCCAATGAGCATAATGACCAATAGGCCAATGAGCCAGTAAGTAATCAGCGAACTTGCGAGTGGCGGCTTGAGCTGTTCGAGCGGAATGACGAGCCAGTCGCGCAGGCGTCCGGGTACGGGGTCGGTCAGCTGAGGCAGTGAGATATAAAGTTCAGGAGGCTGTCCGTATGACACAGCAACGCGGCTGTCGCCACTTAGGCGCTCGTTCAGACTTTCTAATAGGCTGTTGATGCTGCGATCACTCGCGCTGCTTGCGCGCTCACCTTGCGCGCTATCGGTTGCCGTGGGATCGGAGTCGAGCGGTGCGCGATTGGTCAGTCTTCGTACACTCGCCTGTGTATTCGCTTGCTTTTCTTGCGCAGGTTGGATGCGTACCGACTCCGCGTTCGCGGGAGTTGGCTTACGCAAGAGCCTCACATCATTTGGTAGTGGACGAGACCAAAGCCGCCATTGGCCTTCTGATGCTTGTCTGACGAACTCTGCCCGGTCAGCGGGCGCAGCATGTTCCATCGAAAAATGTAGCGCACGGATGGTGGTCGCAATCAGATCCAGAGCTACGTTCTGTGCATGATCCCGTTGGTACAGCGACGCCAAATACAGCGTTGCAAACTGACCAGCGACCACACTTGCAAGCAGTAGGGCTATTAAGCGGGCGCGCAGTGATTGCGGCACGAGTGGTGGCGTGTTCTTCAAGGTGAAAAGCGATAACCGGTGCCCCAGACGGTCTGGATCCATCGAGGCTGTTTGGGATCGTCTTCGAGTGTGCGTCTCAGCCGCAGAATTGCGATGTCGATCGCTCGGTCGCTGCGTTCACCCGCCTCATCGTCGCGTGCAAGGGTCATGAGTCGTTCACGCGAGAGTGGTTTGCCGGCGTTTTGTAGAAGTGCCTCTAAGAGGTTGATCTCCCCGCCGGTCAGTTTGACAACTTGGTCATGTTTTCGCAGTTGGCGCATGACGGGATCGAAAACAAAATCACCAAATAGGATGGGTGCGTGACGTTTGCTGGACGATGCTCCGCCCTTACGTCGCAACACCGCTTGAATGCGGGCGAGTAATTCTCTGGGATCGAAAGGCTTACCGACGTAGTCGTCTGCACCTGCTTCCAAACCAATGATGCGGTCCACGGACTCGTCACGTGCGGTGAGAAGAATGACGGGGATGTCTTCGCCTTGTGCTCTGAGTGCGCGCAAAGCTTCGGCACCGTCACCACCCGGCATCATGCGATCCAGCACAAGGAGTTCAGGCGTAAAGCGTTCAATCAATGCGCCGAGGTTCCGTGCGTCTGGTGCTAGCAAGGTATCAAAGCCATACTTGTTGAGGTAATCGGCGAGCAGCTGACGCAACGCAGGATCGTCATCGACCACCAAAATTTTGGTACGCACCTCGGACATAATTTGTCATTCCCTTTTTGTGTAGTGTGCAGCGTCCGGACCGTTTGAGCAAGTGTATCCACTACAATCCCGTTATGCCGTTGCCCACGTTTTTACATGTCTAAGTCGCACACTTTTGCGGCCGATTCCGCCTCAAAGAAGAGCGCAAGGCGGGTGCTCGCCAGCGTATTTGGCTACGAATCCTTTCGGGGTGACCAAGAAGCCATCGTTGAACATGTGATTGAAGGGGGCGATGCGCTCGTCTTGATGCCCACAGGAGGTGGAAAGTCTCTCTGTTATCAAGTACCTGCGCTTGTGCGCCCCGGCACGGGGATCGTCATTTCGCCCCTGATCGCCTTGATGCAAGATCAAGTCGATGCCTTGACTGAACTTGGCGTTCGGGCGGCATACTTAAACTCAACGCAGGATTGGCAAGCATCGCGTGACGTCGAGCAAGCGTTCCTGCGCGGCGAGTTTGACCTGCTTTACGTCGCACCTGAAAGACTTCTGACGGATCGCTGTATGCAGTTGCTTGAGCGGGGTCAGATCGCCTTGTTTGCGATTGACGAGGCTCACTGTGTGTCGCAATGGGGACACGATTTTCGTCCAGAATATCTTGGCTTGTCGATGCTGCATGAGCACTGGCCTGATGTGCCGCGCATCGCACTGACTGCAACCGCAACGGATGTGACGCGGCGCGAAATCGTTGAGCGCTTGGCGCTCACCGATGCCAGTCATTTTGTCGCGAGCTTCGACCGACCCAACGTGCGCTACCACATTGTTGAAAAACAGGATGTGCGTCAGCAGTTATTGCAATTGCTGCGCGAGGAGCATCGCGGAGACTGCGGGATCGTCTATTGTCTGTCTCGCAATAAGGTGGATGATACGGCGGCCTACTTATGTAGTCAGGGGATACAGGCCCTGCCATACCACGCGGGTTTAGGAACGGCAGTGCGTGCACAAAATCAGTCGCGCTTCCTACGTGAAGATGGTCTGGTCATGGTTGCGACCATTGCATTTGGCATGGGAATCGACAAGCCGGACGTGCGGTTTGTGGCACACATCGATATGCCTAAGTCTGTGGAAGGCTATTATCAGGAGACGGGTCGTGCCGGTCGCGACGGTTTGCCCGCTACAGCCTGGCTTGCCTATGGGCTGCAGGATGTCGTCCAGCAGAGACGCATGATCGATGAGTCAACGGGCGACGACGCCTTTCGCCGCCGCTTGGGTACTCAGCTCGAGGCCATGCTAGGACTTTGCGAAACGATCGCTTGTCGTCGTGTGGGTTTGCTTCAATATTTCGGTCAAACCATTACTGCGTGCGGTAATTGTGACAACTGCCTGACGCCGCCTCAAGCGTGGGATGGCACGGTTGCGGCACAGAAGATGTTGTCTGCCATTTACCGTCTCTGGAAAGAACGCGGACAGCGCTACGGCGCGGGACACTTGATTGATGTGTTGCGTGGAAAAAAGACGCCCCGCGTGCTGGAGCACGATCACCAGGCGCTTTCAGTCTTTGGAATTGGTGCGGATATTTCTGAGCAGGGATGGCGAAGTGTGCTTCGACAATTACTTGCGCATGGGCTGTTGATGGTGGACCAGGAGGGTTATGGCACCTTGGCGCTGACTGACGCGAGTCGCGCTGTGCTCAAAGGCGAGCGGACGCTCATGCTGCGACGTGAAACCGATCGTCCAGTGCGCCCGACCACCTCCCGCAGCAAGGCCGCAGCGCCTGATTTACCTGCTGTGGCTCAACCTATTTTTGAGGCGCTACGCGCTTGGCGTGCGGAGATCGCACGCAGCCATGGCGTTCCTGCCTATGTCATTTTTCACGATGCGACGCTCAAAGAGATTGCGTTGGCACGTCCGAACGATTTAGAGTCGTTAGCCCATGTGAACGGTGTCGGTGCGCGCAAGCTCGAGTCTTACGGGCAGTCGATTCTGACCTGCATTGAGGCCTTTGAGCACGCATGATCCACTTAGATTTGGACGGGATCGTTAGCTAAATAGCGGGCCGTCGTCAGAGGTGGGTTTCGGAGGCGTGAGCCCCAGGTGTCGCCAAGTAGTTTGCGTTGCCATCCGACCGCGCGGGGTACGTTGCAGGTAGCCGTGCTGGATCAAATAGGGTTCAATCACATCCTCGATGGTGTCTCGCTCCTCGCCGATGGCGGCTGCTAGGCTGTCCACACCAACGGGCCCACCATCAAACTTGTGCACGATGGCTTCAAGGAGTTTACGGTCCATGAGGTCGAGTCCCTGAGGGTCGACTTCCAGCATCGAGAGTGCAGCGTTTGCCACGGTTGCGTCGATCGTTCCGCCCGCTTTGACTTGAGCGTAATCACGGACGCGTCTCAGTAGACGGTTTGCAATACGCGGCGTACCACGTGCACGCCGGGCAACTTCCGAGGCCCCGTCTGGGGTAATCGGAACTTGGAGCAGCCCTGCGCTACGTGTAGCGATACGGGTCAACTCCTCCGGGGTATAGAACTCGAGCCGCGACACGATACCGAAACGGTCGCGTAGCGGGTTGGTGAGCATGCCGGCACGGGTGGTGGCCCCAACCAGTGTGAATGGCTGCAGGTCGAGTTTGACGCTACGCGCGGCGGGACCCTCGCCAATCAGGATATCGATCTGGAAGTCCTCCAGGGCGGGGTAAAGGATTTCTTCGACGACCGGCGACAAGCGATGAATCTCGTCAATAAACAGCACGTCATTGCGCTCAAGATTGGTCAGTAAGGCGGCCAAGTCGCCCGGTCTTTCCAGAACGGGCCCCGAGGTTTGGCGCATATTGACGCCCATTTCGTGCGCAATGATGTGAGCCAGCGTGGTTTTTCCAAGGCCCGGTGGGCCAAAGAGCAGTACGTGGTCAAGTGATTCTTGTCGGTTACGCGCGGCAGCAATAAAGATTTGCAGTTGATCGCGCACGCGTTGCTGTCCCACATACTCTTCCAGGGCGCGCGGGCGCAGCGCCCGTTCAATGGACTCTTCGTTGGGGGTCACGGCTTGCGGGGCGACTAGGCGTGAAGCCTCGGCACGCGAGCTTAGGGAGTCGGACTGTATGGCCATGTGTCGATTAAAAAATCCGTTAGGGGCGCGGGTCGCACAAAGACGGCTAGACAATCGTACACTATCCCACACTTTTATCCCGAAATCAGAGGAAAGCTATGTCACCAGTGTTGCCCACCTACGAAGATGTTGCGAGCGCTGCCAAGACCCTGAAGGGTGTTGCGCACCGGACCCCGGTACTGACCTCTGCGACGGCTGATCGGCTGACCGGTGCCAAAGTTTTTTTCAAATGTGAAAACCTGCAGCGCATGGGCGCCTTTAAGTTTCGTGGCGGGTACAACGCGATCGCGAATTTATCGCCCGAGCAACGGCGCGCGGGTGTGCTGACTTATTCGTCAGGTAACCATGCGCAGGCGATCGCTCTAGCCGGAAAACTGCTGGGTGTTGCGACGACCATCATCATGCCCCATGATGCTCCTGCAGCAAAAAAGGCAGCAACGCAAGAATATGGTGCAACAGTCGTGAGTTATGACCGTTACAAGCAGGATCGTGAGGTTGTCGCGCGCGAAATTCAAGAAAAAACCGGGATGGCGATTATTCCCCCCTACGATCATCTACATGTGATTGCCGGTCAGGGGACGGCCGCGATGGAGTTGATCGAAGATGTGGGTGAGTTGGACTATTTGCTGGTCTGTTTGGGTGGTGGTGGGCTGTTGGCGGGCAGTGCTCTAGCCGCGAGCGCACTCAGTCCAACGTGCAAAGTGTTTGGTGTCGAGCCCGAAGCGGGGAACGACGGCCAGCAATCGTTGCGCAAGGGCGAGGTCGTCCGTATCGAGCCACCACGCTCGATCGCCGATGGTGCGCTGACCCTTTATCTTGGTCAATTAACGTTTGGTGTGATTAAGCAACGCGTCAAAGACATCCTGACCGTGACTGACCCACAGTTGATCGCCACCATGAAATTTTTTGCGGAGCGCATGAAAATCGTTGTCGAGCCGACTGGGTGTCTTGGTGCAGCCGCACTGATGCATGGCGCGCTGCCTGTTGAAAAAGGCGCCCGTGTTGGCGTCATTCTGAGCGGTGGAAACGTCGATTTAGCCGCCTATGCGGGTTTCTTGACGCAGTCTTGATCATTGATGGTTTAAAGGAGTTACACAACATGCGCGTGCTCGTAATTGGTGGTGCTGGTTTTATCGGACGTCACCTGGTGGGTCGACTCGTTGCTCAAGGACATGTTGTGCATGTGCCTACGCGTCAATACAAGCGTGGACGCGAACTCATGGTGCATCCCACTGTGACAGTGATGCAGGCTAATGTACATGATGATGCGACGCTTGACCGCCTCGTGACCGGTTGTGACGTCGTTGTGAACCTGGTCGGAATTTTGCATAGCCGCGGGGGGGATCCCTTTGGCCCAGACTTTGAGCGCGCCCATGTGCAGCTGCCCAAGCGTATTGCACAAGCCTGCCGTCGCGCCTACACCCCGCGTTTCATCCACATCAGCGCGCTTGGCGCGGATCCGCAGGGCCCAAGTGGTTATTTGCGCTCAAAAGCGGCGGGTGAGACAGCGATTAAACAAGCGTACGCAGACGCTGAGCATGAGAGCTATACGATCTTCCGGCCTTCGGTTGTTTTTGGGCCGCAGGATCAGTTCATGAATATGTTTGCTGGGTTGGCGAAATACTTGCCGATATTGCCTATGGCTGGCGCTTACGCAAAAATGCAACCCGTCTATGTCTCTGATGTCACGGATGCGATGCTAAATGTGATCAAGGCACCGTTTGCATTCAACCAAACGTTCGATCTGGCCGGGCCGCGTGTCTATACACTTGGTGAGTTGGTCAAGCTTGCTGCGCTCTGGAGCGGCCACCCGCGTGTCGTGCTTAACTTGCCAATGAGTCTGGGACGCTTACAGGCGTTCGTATTCGAGTTGCTTCCTGGCGAGCCGTTATTGTCTCGTGATAATTTGGCATCCCTGACAAAAGATAATGTCGCGGGGTTGCCGATGGATCCGCGACTTGGGGTTGTGCCGACTCCGCTAGAATCCGTTGCACCGATTTATTTAGCACCTGCCACTTAAAACATAGATACAGGGTTGGAGACAATGACGACTGTAAAGCAAGGTAAAGCGCTCAACATAAAAGATTCGCGCATATTGATTGCGGGAGCGGCCAGCCTGGTCGGTTCGCACACCGCCGATTTACTGCTAAAAGAAGGCGCGCGCGAGGTCCTGTTATTGGACAATTTCTCATTCGGATCGATGGATGCCATCGCGCATTTGCAGAATGAGCCACGCATTAGGATTGTTCGTGCTGACCTGATGCGCTTGCCCGATTTGCTTGCCGCGACTGAAGGTGTGGATGGCGTGATTCATTTGGCGGCGTATATGACGCTTGGGTTTTCTCAAACGCCTTGGCAGGCAGTTGATGTCAATATTCGCGGTGCGCAGAACATGCTGGAAGCCTGTCGCGTCAATCGCGTAAAAAAAATTATCTTCGCCTCTTCGAATGCGGTTTATGGCTATGGTTCGGGAATCAAGGGCGCGCTGTCGGAGGAGATCCCCTTTCATTCGGTTGGGGCCCCACCCGCAGCGATTCTGTATGGCGCTTCAAAAATCATGGGTGAGCAGTTGTGCCGCCACTATCACCAAAGCGCTGGGCAGGATTATGTCGTATTGCGCTATTCGACCGTTTATGGCGAGCGTCAGCACTACCGTGCCGCGAACTCGCTGTACATCATGGAGACCTATGACTTAGTGCGTAAAGGTCAGGCGCCGGTCTTGCCTGGCGATGGTAAGGATACCAAGCACTTCGTGCATGTGTCGGATGTTGCGCGCGCAAACGTGGCCGCCTTGCAAAGCAGTGCGACGGATGTGGCCGTTAACGTGTCCGGGCCTGCTCCGATCACGACGGGTGAGCTCGTCCAGCTCGTTCTTGATTATTGCAAGAGTGATCTCAAACCGGAGGTGCGCCCAGATCCACCGGGCAAGGTTCGTCTAACCTCCGGCGGTGCATTCCATATACCGCATGACAAGGCTGGTGACGTCATTGGATGGAAGCCGTTGGTACAAATGCGAGAAGGGGTGATGCGCCTGTTGGCATGGCGTGAGCAGCAGGATGGAACAAAAAAATAGACTTCGAGGTGATTGCTATGACTATTCGTAAATTTTGCGGTAAAGCGTTGTTCGGCTGGCTTGTTACATGTTTTATCTACGGCGCTGCAGCCTCTGCCGCCTATCCGGAGAAGCCGGTCACAATTGTCGTGCCGTATCCTGCAGGTGGTGCCACGGATGTGATCGCCCGTATGCTGGCTGAAAAGCTGACTGGTGTCTGGAAACAACAGGTGGTTGTGACCAACAAGCCTGGAGCCGGTACGACGGTGGCGGCCGAAGCGCTGGCGCGCGCGCCAGGCGACGGCTATACGCTTTATATGACAACTGCTGCGCACACAATTAGCGCGAGCCTGTATCGAAAACTCAACTACGATCCGATCAAGGATTTTGGGCCGATCACGTTGGTGTCTACGATTCCGCTTGTGCTGGTCACGAACCCAGCCATTCCCGCCAAAACGCTGCAGGAATTGATTGAGTACGCCAAGGCACAAAAAAATGGCTTAACGATGGCGTCGACCGGTAACGGTACGCCACAGCATTTGGCGGGTGAATTGTTCAAAGCAAAAACAGGGACTCAATTGGTACATGTCCCTTACAAAGGCGACACGCCGATGTTGACCGACTTGATGGGCGGGCAAGTGCAAATTGCCTTCGTGACACTGTCAGCAGCCTTACCTTACATTAAAACCGGCAAATTGCGTGCGATTGCTCTTGCCCATGGCGAACGTGTGGCGGCACTCGATGGTGTGCCAACGACAGCTGAGGCTGGTATGCCCGGATTTACTGCTGCCACCTGGTTTGGCTTGTATGGCCCGGCCACGATGCCAGCGGCATTACGTGAAAAAATTTCTGCAGATGTTCGCCGTATCGTTGCCGAACCAGGGATGACTCAGCGACTTCAAGATATGGGTGCTGCGGTGAACAACAGCACCCCTGAAGCGTTCCAGAAAGTGATTGACGCCGAGGTCACCAATTGGGCACAGGCGGTCAAACTCTCGGGCGCGCGTATCGATTGATGCTTAATCCACACTCTCGATGGACTGGTCTATCGAGAGTGCGAGTAAGTCAACGATGCGATCGAGATCGCTCTCTGACGTGATGAACGGTGGCGCAAGTAACACGTGGTCGCCCCGTTCGCCGTCAATTGTTCCCCCCATCGGATAGACCAAGAGACCATTCTTAAATGCTTGTGCCTTCACAACGGCATGTAGTTTTTTGCGATGGTCAAAGGGCGCCTTTGAAGCGCGGTCTTGCACGAGTTCGAGTGCCATGAAGAGCCCACGACCACGGATATCGCCGACGAAGGGGTGGTCCTGGAAGCGGGCCTGCAAGGCGCGTGTGAGATAGTCACCTCGCTGGCGCACTTGGGCCAGCAGATTGTCGCGTTGAATAACTTGCTGCACAGCCAGGGCTGCGGCGGAGGCGACGGGATGGCCGAGATAGGTGTGTCCATGTTGAAAACTGCCGCTTTTTTGTCGAAGCGCATCGATGATTCGATTGTGTGCCAGAAACGCACCGATTGGTTGGTAGCCGCCACCGAGGCCTTTAGCGATCACGACAATGTCAGGAATGATTTGCTCGGGTTCAAAGGCGTAGAGCGTACCTGTGCGACCCATTCCGCACATCACTTCGTCTGCAATTAAGAGAATCCCGTAGCGGTCACACAGAGCGCGCACGCCGCGAAAGTAACCGGGCGTTGGCGGGAGCACGCCTGCCGTTGCGCCGCCGACGGTTTCTGCACAGAAGGCGATAATTTTTTCAGGTCCTGTGGCAATAAAGGTGTCTTCAATTTCTTTCAGCAAACGCGTTGTGTAGGCGTCTTGGGTCTCGTCAGGCGCGCGATCGCGATATTCATAGCAAGGGCTGACGCGTGGCACATCCATGAGCAGCGGCGCGAATTGCTTGCGGCGTTGTTCGTTGCCGCTAATTGCCAGTGCGCCAAGCGTATTGCCATGATAGCTCTGCCGCCTCGCGACGAACAGAGTTCGCTCGGGTTGACCAATCTCGACACAATACTGACGGGCTAACTTCAGCGATGCCTCGACAGCCTCGGAACCACCTGAAACAAAGTAGACATTGCTGAGCTCCTTTGGCGCATGTTGAATGAGTTCGTTCGCAAGCTTCTCTGTGACATCCGAGGTGAAAAATCCGGTATGCGCATAAGCATGTTGATCAATCTGCGCGTGCATCGCTGCCAGCACATCCGGGTGTCCATGGCCCAGGCACGAGACTGCAGCGCCACCACTCGCATCAATGTAGGCCTTACCGTTCTGGTCGTATATGTGAATGCCCTGCGCGCGAGCGGCTGTCAACGGTGTTTTGAGTAAAGAGCGATGGATGATGTGGCTCATGTGCGAATCCGTTCAAAATATGAGTGCGTCAGCGGGAGAGACCCTTCAATGCCAGGCGGATGCCGTCAGAGACACTCACACCGTCCGGCAGTGTTTTAAGTGCACCGAGTGCTTCACGTTCTGAGTAGCCAAGCGCAGTCAGCGCATGCAAGACATCGTTCTGTGTACCTGCCACGGCAGAAGGTTGTATGCCTAAATCGGCACCGAGCTTGCCTTTCATTTCGAGCAGCAAGCGTTCGGCAGTTTTTTTGCCAATCCCAGGAACACGCATGAGTCTTGCAGGCTCTTGCAGGGTGATGGCTTGCGCAAGTTCAGTGGCCGACATGCCCGACAAGACCGCGAGTGCGGTGCGCGCTCCAATGCCGCTGACTTTGATGAGCTCACGGAAAGTCGAGCGCTCTTCGGCGGTAGAAAAGCCGTACAGAATATGCGCGTCCTCGCGCACCGTGAGGTGCGTCAAGAGCGTGACCTGCGCGCCGAGCTCTGGTAGCGCGTAAAAAGTCGTCATGGACACATCAATCTCGTAGCCGACGCCTTGCACGTCCAAGCCAACGCGTGGTGGCATCTTTTCAAACAAAGTACCGGTGAGGCGACCTATCATGCTGAATCCTTGAGTAAATTGGTTGCTAACCCAGTAAGCGTCCTGCCCGCACGCGCGTACGGCCGCGTGAAGTGCGCGCTTGATAGTTCATTTGGCCAAGTTTTTCGGTAAGTGGGGCGATGTGCGCATGACAGATTGCGCAAGCAAGTGCGTCGGCTGAGTCTGGGGCGGGGATGCCGTCTAAGCGCAGCAGTCGCTGGACCATCATTTGTACCTGTTCCTTCGCAGCGCGTCCTGCACCCACGACGGATTTTTTTATTTGGAGTGCAGTGTATTCATGAACGGCGAGATCCCGATCCGCGAGCGCACAGAGTGCTGCGCCACGTGCCTGCCCGAGCAGCAACGTGCTGGCAGGATTCGTATTCATAAACACGATCTCCAACGCAGCCACATCTGGCTTAGTATCCTCGACGATTTGCCGCAAATTATCAAGGATGACTTTCAAACGTAGCGGCAGAGTGACGTCGGTCGGTACGACGATCGTTCCACTTGCAACATAGGATAGCGTGGCGCCTTGTACGTCGATGACGCCGAAACCAGTTCGGCGTAAGCCCGGGTCAACGCCAAGAATCCTCATGAGGTCAATGGGTTAGTGACGGAAGTGCCGCATGCCAGTGAGTACCATCGCAATACCACGCTCGTTCGCTGCCGCGATCACCTCATCATCGCGCATGCTGCCACCTGGCTGAATCACGCAGGTCGCGCCGGCGTCGATCACCACATCCAGACCATCACGGAATGGGAAAAATGCATCGGATGCAACGGCCGATCCCTTCAGACTGAGACCAGCGTTCTCTGCTTTGATTGAGGCGATACGTGCGGAATCGATTCGGCTCATTTGACCGGCACCCACCCCGAGTGTCATGCCATCACCGCAGAATACGATTGCGTTGGACTTCACAAACTTTGCGACCTTCCAGGCAAAGAGTAGATCGGCCATTTGTTGCGGGCTCGGTTGCTTTTGTGTCACGACGCGCAAATCTTTGGCTGCTGTTGTAGCAGAATCAGGCGTCTGTATCAGCCAGCCACCACCAACGCGTTTGACATCAATATCGTTTTGTCCGGTTCCCATCGGTACACGCAACACGCGTACATTTTTCTTCGCAGCGAGTAATGCCAAGGCGTCTTTGTCGTAAGCCGGGGCAAGCAGTACTTCAACGAATTGACCGCTCACGGCTTGTGCGGTTGCGAGATCTACCTTGCGGTTAAAGGCGATGATGCCACCGAAGGCTGACGTAGGATCGGTCTTGAAGGCTTTCTTATAGGCCTCGAGTGTGTTGTCGGCTGTTGCTACACCACAAGGGTTTGCGTGTTTGACGATCACGCAGGCGTGGGTACCAAAGCTGCGTACGCAATCCCATGCAGCATCGGAGTCTGCGATGTTGTTATAAGAAAGTTCTTTGCCCTGCAGTTGGACGAAGTTCCCAAGCAAGCCAGTTGGCCGCTGTGGATCAGTGTAGAAGGCAGAGAGTTGTTGCGCGTTTTCGCCGTAGCGCAGAACTTGTTGTTGGTGTACCTGAAGTGTCAAGACGTTTGGCCAGGTGCTGCGGCCAGGAACATCATCTTGATCGGGTTCGGCTTCGGTCAGGCTGCTTAGGTAGTTGGCAATCGCACCATCGTAGGCTGCGGTGTGGGCATAGACCTTGGTCGCAAGTTTCAAGCGCAGGCCGTACGAAGTCGAGCCGCGTTGATCAATTTCTTTCAGCACGGCGGGGTAATCGGTGGGGTCAATGACCACGGTGACGCCGCCCTCTTCGGTACCATGGTTTTTAGCTGCCGCACGCAGCATTGCCGGACCACCGATGTCAATATTTTCGACTGCGTCGGCAAACGTACAGTCAGGCTTAGCCACCGTTTGACGAAACGGATAGAGGTTCACCACAAGTAGATCAATACGATCGATGTGGTGTTTTTTGAGAGTCGCCATGTGCTCATCGCTATCGCGTCGGGCCAGCAGCCCGCCGTGAATTTTTGGATGCAGTGTTTTGACGCGACCGTCCAGGATCTCTGGTGAGCCTGTGTGCTTAGCAACCTCGGTGACTTTCAGGCCAGCTTGTGCGAGCAGTTTTGCTGTGCCGCCCGTCGACAGAAGGCGTACGCCACGTGCAGCAAGGGCTTGGGCGAATTCAACGATACCGTCTTTGTCTGAAACGGAGAGCAAGGCTGTTTTAATTTTCATTGCAGGTTTATTTTTCTGAGAGTAGTTTGTGGGAAAGAAGTTTTTTTCGTAGCGTGTTGCGGGTCATGCCGAGCATTTCAGCGGCTTTGGATTGGTTATCTCTTGCATGCAGCATCGCGATTTGCAGGATTGGGCGCTCTACACATTCAATCACCATGTCATACATGCCGTGTGGTTGTGTGTCACCCAGATCGGCGAGATACCGTTCTAGCGTGTCACGAACCGAGTTTTGCAGGGCGTTGTATTGTTTCATGGCGTCAGGGCGTCTAGCGTTTAAGCCGCCCGTTGACGGGCGACATCTTGTGTCAGATTGTCGCAGTTTGGGAGCCTAGTGTGTGGCAAAACGTCACTTTGGGCACTAAACCAGCGATCAACCGCTGCAGCCTGTTCGGCGGTGGTCTCTAAGCGATTGATCTGATCGGCAAACGCTTTGCCGCCTGCAAGGCCCTCAACATACCAACCGATATGCTTACGGGCAGTGCGCACGCCACTAAGTTCCCCATAGAACGCATAGTGATCGGCGAGGTGAGTCAAGAGCAATTCTCGCATTTCATTCCAGGTGGGCGCTGCTAAGTGCTCTCCGGTTTGTAAAAAATGCGCAATCTCCCGAAAAATCCAAGGCCGTCCTTGCGCCGCGCGCCCAATCATGACGGCGTCTGCACCGGTATAAGCCAGTACGTGCTTCGCTTTTTCGGGGGTATCGATATCTCCGTTCGCCACGACCGGAATCGTGAGACTGGCCTTGACCGCTCGAATGGTGTCGTACTCCGCCTCACCAAGATACAGGTCTTCACGTGTGCGGCCGTGCAGTGTGAGTGCCGCGATCCCAGCATTTTGGGCAATTTGACCAATCCGCAGGGCGTTTCGGTCTTCTCGGCTCCAGCCGGTGCGGGTTTTGAGTGTGACGGGGACGCCGTGTGGCAGACAGGCCTGCACAACCGCATCGAGAATGCGTGCCACTAAATCCTCGTGTCGCAACAGGGCAGAGCCTGCGGCGACGTGGCATACCTTTTTAACGGGGCAGCCCATATTGATGTCGATAATGCGCGCGCCTTTACCAATATTAAAGACGGCCGCTTGCGCCATCATGGCAGGGTCTGCGCCCGCGATTTGCACGGCGACTGGGTCGATTTCCCCATCATGATTGAGTCGGCGCGAGGATTTCACTGTTTGCCACAACTGCGGATTGCTGGCTGCCATTTCTGACACAGCGTAGCCCGCACCGAGCTTTTTGCAGAGTTGACGAAAAGGTCGATCGGTCACGCCTGCCATGGGCGCGACAAACACGTTGTTGGGGAGAGACCACGCACCGATTTGCATGCCCAAATTGTAATCGGTTGAACGGGCGTGGCCAGGCGGTCAGATGCTAGAGCCTCAAACCCTGTAGAAGGTGTCTTGCGAGCGGGGCGCGTAAGGCGGGGATCAAGTCCATAGCCAGTAAGGCAAGCCCGGCAGAGTGTTCAACAATTGGCCAGCCTGATGTGAAGACGCGTGACATCAAATCCGTCAGATGGGTTGTGAGCTGGCGATCAGGCTGCCGCATTTGCATAAATTGCGCGAGTGCTGCGCTAGGGGGTTGGCTTGTCACGGGTAGCCAGTCGCGTAGGGCGATGGCCAAACTCGCAGCGTCGCGTAATCCCAGATTCAGGCCCTGACCCGCGACGGGGTGAAGGGTTTGTGCGGCATTGCCAATTGCGATGAGCCGACCATTGACGGGACTGGACCGCACGCTCAGCGCAAGGGGGAACATCGACGCTTTCTCTTGTATCTCAAGCGAGCCTAGTCGTGTGCCAAAGGCCTGTGTGAGTTCTTGAGAAAACTTTTTTGGCTCAAGTCTCTGCAGGTGCTCAGCACGCTCGGGCGTGCAACACCACACGACCGATTGTTGATCCGGCGCTTCCGGGTGCGGCAAGATCGCCAAGGGGCCTTCACGCGTAAAGCGCTCAAAGGCCCATCCCTGACGCGGAAGACTGGCCCGTGCTCGGGTGAGTAAGGCCATCTGTTGATAGGTACGACGAATCTCGGAGGTTGTCCCTCCGTCTGCTTGAACAACGATTGCCGCGTGCAGCGTATCTCGCTCTTGGGCGAGTTGCACCCCCTTGGCATCTTGACGCACAACGTCGGCAGTCGCGCCGTGGCGAATGCCAACGCCACTTGCATGAACCGCATCGGTCAGCTTTTGGATAAGTCCGCCGTACCGAACAACACAGCCAAGTTCTGGTACTGCAAAATCCGAGTGTTTGATCACAGTGCGGCCGAGTCGGCCGCGTTGCGAGACATGTATCGTGCGGATATCCGCGCAGCGTTCGGGCCACGCGCCCAAGGATTCAAGCAAGACACGACTGCCATGGTTGACGGCGAGCACTCTGGGGTCGCTCTCCGGCGTATGGCCGTAGCGGGAGGCCGAGTCGGATTGCAGCAACACGATGCGCTCTGGGGCTGGTGTAAGTCGGGCAAGGAGCAAAGCGAGCGCACACCCCACGGGGCCGCCACCCAAGATGGCAATATCAAACTCGCAAGCAGAGGTGTTTGAAGGCATGTTGCATTCTATCGTGGGCGTAGACTAAGGTCTTTAGTTGAACCCTTAGATACCGATAGGCTATTCTTCCAACTCCACGAAAGTGATTTTTTTTGTTCAGGTTCTATGACCACTCATCAAACGGCGCCAGCATTTCGAAACAAAGTGACGGTAGGGCTTTTGGCTGCTATTTTCGGGTGTGTGGGTGCGCATTGGTGGTATCTGAAGCGCCCTTATGCGTGGCTTGTTTCCCTCGTCAGCTTGGCGCTGATGGTTGCCTGCAGTTTTGCTGAAGTCTGGTGGGAAAATCCTGCGTTTTTCTTATTATTTGTCCCCACGCTAGATGGGTTCATCGAGGCGATTGTGTTGTGCCTCATGCGTGATGAGCGTTTTGATGCGCTCTACAACCCCGGCCTCGTTCGGGATAAGCCCAGTGGTTGGGGCCCCGTGCTGGTGGCGAGTTTCACCCTATTGATCGGCACGGTCGCCTTGATGTTTGGGATCGCGATGATTGTGATCTATATCTGGTCTGCGTTGGGTTGGCTAGACGGCCTCGACCTGAACGGCTAGAGGCAGATGTTGGTGGTCTGGGGGCAGACCCAGCGTGCATTTTCACGCGTAAGATCGATGCAGCCACCTTCACCGTAGACACCCACGGGTGCGCGGTATTCCATCATTTGATTCAAAATCTCTTGCCTGACCGGTGCGTCAATCTGTGAAGCGCCCATCATTTCTTTCACGCGATCTTCATTCATGCGCAGGGCACCAGAAGGTGTGCGCTCAACGCAGTGTCGCCAGTGATAGATTTCCAGACACTTGGTTTCAATCTGGTAAGGATCCGTCTTATCCCAAAGATTGACGAACTTTCCGGCGCCCATGTACACAACCCAGGAGCCCTCAAAACCGTCGACATCTGTTGAATATTCGTCTGGATTTTTAAACCAGATACGACTGCCTGGCACATAATGGTACTTAGGAAAGGGCCTCTCGCGTGAGCCCCGCTCCATTAAAAATGTGTCGATGAATTTTTCGCCGCGAATGGGGTTTTCTTGCCAGCGCTGTTCAATTTTCTCTAGAAGCTGCGGATTCGTTATTTCCAGTTCTTGAACTAAACCCGCCAACATCAAGTATTCCGAGGCTTGTCGACAAGCAAATCCGTAGCGTTGCCCGGATAGATCTGGGCATAAGGCAAGTTCGACCGCGCGTGGAAGCGATTGTCCTACAACGAGTGCGAAGCCGTCATCGCTGACTTGCCGCCAGTGTGTAGGCGGGCGGGTGTCTTCGTCGATACTGAACCACAATTCTGTCCGGCGTGCGGTCATCGCAATATTGCGGCGAATACGTATCGAAGCAAGTAACTCGTCGATGCTCGGAAAACTCGATGCAACCGGACTTAGTGCTTTGGATAAGAGGATTTCCCGTAGTAGTTCGTCTTCGTTACTCGTCGTTGAGAAACTAAAACTAGCAGCAAGCAGACGTACGTCCGCGTCGGGGGCGACCTCCTGCAGTAGAAGATTTGCGTGCACGTGCACGAGAAGTGTGCGCTGATAGTGCACAGGCTCGATATCGACGAACTTGCGCAGCCCCATCTCGGCGCACAACTGTTCGAGGCTGCGCAGGATGATTTGGCTGTGCGCGTCATCCCGCGCAACGATACAAATGCCGCCTAGCGGTTCAAATTCAACGGGATCGAACATAAGCGGTCTCGGTTCCAAGGATTCCAAGACTTTGTTGTACGTTAATCTTTATGATGCATCAAGTACTCGATCTCCCTAGGTTCTACGGGTACACCCCTAGTGATCAGTTCGCAACCTGTGGGTGTGACGATGGCATCGTCTTCAATTCGAATACCAATATTCCAGAAGATCTCAGGCACATCTGGCGATGGGGTGATATATAGCCCGGGTTCGATGGTCAGGACCATCCCTGGCATTAAGTTGCGCCAGGCGCGTTCGCCTGCGCCGGCAGGCGGAGTGCGATAGTCACCGACATCGTGTACATCCAATCCGAGCCAGTGCCCGGTACGATGCATATAGAAGCGTCTGAACGTTTCGGTTTCAATGTTTTGATCAAGGGACCCTGCTAGAAGATTTTCGTCGAGCAGGCCTTGCGTCAAGACACTTACCGCCGCCTCGTGGGCGGCGTTCCAGTCATGAGAGGGTGATACGCAAGTCGTTGCAGCACGCTGTGCAGCGAGCACGATTTCATATAGTGTGCGTTGCGCGGCTGAAAATCGACCGTTTACGGGGAATGTGCGCGTGATGTCCGAGGCATAGCCGTCGAGTTCGCAACCCGCATCGATCAGGACCAGATCCCCATCTCGCATCACGGTGTTGCCTGCGCGATGATGCAGTGTGCAGGCATTCACACCGGCTGCGACAATACTGTCGTACGCGACAGACTGCGCACCGTGTTTGCGAAACACATATAAAAGCTCAGCCTCGAGTTCGTATTCGTGCAGACCCGCCTGTGCGGTTTGCATGGCACGTGTGTGCCCAAGCGCTGAAATCGTTGCTGCGTGTCGCATTGTTTCCTGCTCGCTCCCATCCTTCACTAAACGCATCTCGCTCAGTGGCTCGCCGATATCAACCCATTGTGTCGGCGTGGCGCGCGATCCGCGCAAGCTGGTCTGGGCTCTTTCCAGCCAAGTATGCAATTGCGTCAGATACTGAGGCGCACGGCTGCGTGTGGTGTGGGTGAACAGGATTTTTAAACCCGCCATGCGTGCTGGGATTTGGGTGTCAAGATCACTCGTTGGGAAGGCTTGATCAAATCCGAACTGTTCAGCTGCCGCAGCGGGGCCCCAGCGTTTACCCGTCCAGGTTTCCATGAGAGGATCTTTGGGCTCGCAAAATAAGATACTTTGGTCTGTTTCGCCGGCGATCAACACCAGCCATGCGTTTGCTTCGCAAAACCCCGTCAGATAAAAAAAATCACTGTCGTAGCGGAACGAATAATGGTTATCTCGGTTGCGCGAAATTTCTGGCCCTGTCGGCAGGATGGCAATTCCCCCCCCCAGGCTGCGCATCCAGCTCAAAATATGTTGACGGCGGCGGGCGAAAGGTTTTGATGCGATGGGCGCGTTAGTCATGAGGGTTTGGCTCTTAGCGAAGGGGAATCTAATTCGAATTCGTTTCAACATACTACAATCGTCGAAGTAGATTGTCTGCTGATCTCCGATCATTTGAAAGGTTGTGTGATGGATTGGCTGAGCTGGATTAAGCCTTGGGAATTATCCCCCGTACTGGTGTTGTGCTTTGTGCTGAGCGCTTGGCTGTTCGTGCGTGGCCTGCGTGTACGCTCCGTATCGCGCACGCGGCAGGCATTTTTTTGGACAGGCTGGGTGATGCTGTACCTGTCGATGCACACCATGCTCGACTATTACGCTGAACGCATGTTCTTTATGCACCGGATTCAACACCTTGTGCTGCACCATCTTGGGCCGCTCGTTGTCATGGCGGCGTACCCAGGGTCAGTCATGCGCGCGGGTCTGCCGCGCGTCCTGCGGCGAGCGTTATTTAGATTTACGCAAACGGTCTGGGGGCGAGGTGTCGTCTCACTGCTTACCAATCCTATCTTGGTGCCAGCCTTGTTTGTGTTTTTGGTCGTGATTTGGCTGATTCCTTCGGTGCAGTTTTATTCGATGCTGGACTGGAGGCTCTATCGCTTGATGAATTGGTCAGTGGTGATTACTGGCTTTATGTACTGGAATTTGATTCTGGATCGTCGCCCAAATCCGCCTGCAGCAATGACACCCGGCGGACGTGTGATCTCTCCCATTTTGACGATGGCGCCGCAAATGGTCGCGGGCGCTGTCATTGCGTTCACTGAGCGTGATTTGTACCCTCTGTTCGATTTGTGCGGACGCGCGATCGCAATGACCCCTCAGGCCGATCAGATGATTGGCGGACTGACGATGTGGATCCCGGCCGCGATGACCGAGGTGATCGGTCTGTTGGTTGCTCTAAGGACTGTGATGCGGTTGTCTGCCTCAGGGCGTTGGGGCGCCGCGAAACCTCGCGCGCTTCACGCACGCAGAGGTTAATCAGGGGAGCAGGCCGTGGTACTTGCGCCCGAGCGCCACCGTCGCTCTGAACATGCCCTCTTTGTTGCCACAGTCGTAGCGAATTCCTTCGTAGCGATGGGCGAACACGGGTTGCTCTTTGAGTAAAGAGGCAATCCCGTCAGTCAGCTGAATTTCACCGCCTGCACCTGCTTGCGTTTGGCGTAAGTGGGCAAAAATCCTAGCGTCTAGAACATAGCGACCCACCACCGCCAAGGTGGAGGGCGCAACATCTGATTTTGGTTTCTCAACGATGTGTCGGACACGCTCTGTGCGCGGGCCTGCGGGATCAGTTGCCACAATGCCGTATTTGTCCGTGTCGCTCAGAGGCACTTCTTGTACGCCCAGAATGCTGCCCTGGTAGGTGAGCGCGGCGTCGATGAGTTGACCCATGACAGGGCGCTCGGCGTCGAGCAAGTCGTCCGCCAACAGCACAGCAAAAGGTTCGTCGCCCACGATAGGTGCTGCGGTCAAGACCGCGTGGCCAAGCCCGAGTGGTGCCGATTGGCGGATGTAAATGCAGCTGACATTTGAGGGCAGGATGCCTTGAACAATGGCGAGCAGTTCAGCTTTACCCTTGCGTGCCAATTCATTTTCCATTTCTGGTGCGGAGTCGAAGTGGTCTTCGATGGCGCGCTTGTTGCGGCCCGTCACAAAAATAAGGTCGGTGATTCCGGCTGCAACAGCCTCTTCGACAGCGTACTGAATCAAGGGCTTATCCACCACGGGCAGCATTTCTTTGGGCATAGCCTTGGTAGCGGGTAAAAAACGGGTTCCAAGTCCAGCGACGGGGAAAACCGCTTTGCGTACAGGGCGCATTTTTTGATTCCTTGCAAAAATTCGCCCAAAGGGCGGAACATATCTCCACAGCCGCTATCATAAGCTTATGGCCTACAAACATTCAAAATCCCGTCAAATTAATTTGTCATCCCAGAGTCTTATTTGGGTGATATCCGCTTTGTTGTGTGTGCCGCCTGCGTCGTGGGCGCAACCCGCTGCTGTGCCGACGCTGGGTTCTCCCGCCTCGGCAGAGTTGTCCCCGGCCGTAGAGCGTCGCTTGGGCGAGGCCATTATGGTGCAGGGACGACGGGATCCCGAATACATCAATGATCCGGATTTAAGCCAATATTTGAACGAAATGGGCCGCAAAATTGCCGCCTTCGCCCCTGGCGGTGCACCGCAGGTCGATGTCTTTGGCGTGCGCAACCCCATCGTGAACGCTTTTGCCATGCCTGGCGGATTTATTGGTGTGCAGACTGGGCTCATTGTGTTGGCCGGCGCAGAGTCAGAGCTCGCGGGTGTCGTGGCGCACGAAATCGCGCACGTGACGCAACGGCATATCGCGCGGGGGCTAACGCAGCAAACCCAAGGGGGGCATCTCGCGCTGGCGACGCTGGTGGCCGCGATTTTGGCTGCGATGATCCCAGGCGGTGGACAAGCTGCGATGGGTATTGCAGCGTTTGGGCAGGCAGCCATGATTGATCGGCAACTCGGTTTTTCTCGGGATGCTGAACAAGAGGCGGATCGCACAGGCGTCGAGATGTTGCGCAAAGCCGGCTATGACCCAAATGGCATGGCGTTGATGTTTGGTAGGCTGATGAACGCTTCCTCCCTGAACGAGGGGCGCGGCGGTGGTGTGTATGCCAGCACCCATCCGTTGAGTATTCAGCGTATGACCGATATGCAAAACCGCATACGGCAATATCCTGCAAATAAATCTCAGACCTCGGATGAGTTTTGGTTTGTGCGAGCGAAGGCGAGAGTGTTGCAAGCGTTAGATCCCCGTGCGTTGCGCCAAGCGCTTGATCAACTCGAGGATGAGGCACGTGCGCCGGCCGGTGCGACGGATGGCGCGGATGCGCAGGCGCGCCGTGTGGCGGCTTGGTATGGCGTATCGCTGGCTGCGCTTGCTCGGCAAGATCCAGCGGCGGCGGCAACTGCCTTGCAGCAGGCGCAGTCGTTCAAGATGCAATCGCCTTATCTGGATTTACAAAAAATCGATATTGACATCGCCAATCGGCAATACGCTCCGGCATTGGCCGCAGCCCAGGCGGGCAATAAGCGGTGGCCGACGCGTCGTTCTTTCGCGATGCGAGTCGCGCAGACCCTGCAGGGCACCAACAAAGACGCTGAGGCTGCGACCTTTCTCAAAGCCCAAATCAAACGCTGGTCAAATGAAGAACCAGATTTTTACAAGATGCTCGCTGCCTCCCAGGACCGCCTAGGTGATCCGGTTGCGGCCAAGCAGTCGATGGCGGCATATTACGAGCGTGTCGGGGCCTTGCCGGCTGCGGTGACACAACTACAGCAGGCGCGTGCGCAATCACAAGACTTCTATGTGCAGTCGCAGATCGACGGTCAAATCCGTGCGTTGACCGCAAAAATATTAGATGACCGACGCTTACTCGAGCGCTTCAAGTAAGCGCTGAAAAGTCTAGCGTGATGTGAAAAAGCGCTCGATTCGCCTCGGCAGCCAGGTCAGGTTGCCGGGCCAGACTCCAGTCACGAAACCAACATGCCCGCCTTGTGCGGGCTGATGTAACTCAATTTGGCGGCTGCTGAAATCAGGTCCAGGCAAGGCCCCCTCGGGTAAGAACGGGTCGTTGCGGGCGTTGAGAACAAGGGTGGGTGTGCAGATGTGTGCAAGCCAGCGTTTACTTGAACATTGTGTCCAGTAGTCGAGCGCATCGGCAAAGCCATGCATGGGCGCTGTGTAGGCATTATCAAAGTCCCGCAAGTTGCGCGCCTGCTGGATGCGCAAGGTGTCGATGACTCCGGGAAAACGCTGGGCTTTTTTAAGAACTTTGGGCCTAAGCGTGCGCAGAAAGTGACGAGAGTAGACTTCCCGATTGAATCCATTGTCTGACAAGTGATTGCCCGCAGCAACCAGATCAAGGGGGGCGGAGATAGCTGCGGCTGATTTAAGCCAGGTCACCTCGTTGGGTGATTCGCCTAAGTACTTGAGTAGGGCATTGCCACCGAGAGAAATGCCAACGGCATGCCAGTCACCGTTTGGAAACTTGGCGCGCACCGAGGCAAGCATGAAGCGAATTTCAGCCGAGTCACCGGAGTGATAGGCGCGGGCTAAACGGTTTGCGAAGCCTGAGCACCCTCTAAAGTGAGCCACGACAACAGTCCATCCCGTTTGACGGAAGTGTTGCGTAATCGATTGCGCGTAGCGGCTTTTACTGCTGCCCTCTAGGCCATGCAGAAGAATCAGCGCAGGCCCGGCATGAGCGCGCTCAAGTGCTTGGGATCCAGTGTCATCGAGCCAGTCTGTTGCGGCCGTCTGTGTGAGCGCTGGATCACGCGCACGCTTAGGCGCACGTGGTAGCGCTGGTGAACTCCAGTCAAAGTCAATGAAATCACCATCTGGTGTCTCGACGCGCTCGCGAAAGAAACGAATGCGGTTCGTTGGTGCGAGTAGCGCACCAAATAAAGTTTGCGACTGTCGTTCTGGAAGCCATGCAGGGGTCGGACAAGGAGAGAGGTCGAGATGCGCGCTCACGGATAGGGGCTTAATGCAGGAGTCCGGGTTTGTCGTGAAAGTCCAGATTACCTGCGTCAACGGGGGCGGCGGAGGCATGGTGCATCACCAGTTTCCATCCCGTTGGGCCTTTATGGTAGACGTTCGTTGCGTAGCAGTGTGCAACTTCTGTGCTGTCCGCGTTTTTCACTGAAATCTGTTCAATCAGGGAGTGCACGGCCCCCATCATGCTGTGCAACGCGACTGTGAGTGAGGGGCGGATACGTAAACCACCGTTGGCCAAAATCTCTTGCCAAGACTCTTTCACTGCATGCAGTCCCACGACGCGCAATCCGCCAGGATGGACACAGATGATTTCTTCGTCTTCCGCCCAGACCTGCATCAAACGAGGCAAGTCTGCACGCTCTAATGCATCGTAAAACGCGAGTTCGGCTTCTTCCGGGGTCGCAAAGATGATTGGCAAGGTGGGCAGCCTAGTGGGCGTGCACAATCGCGCCGGGTGCCAGGCGGTATTGCGTGCTGCAGTAGGGGCACTTGGCAGTGCCTGTTTTTGCGACATCAAGAAAGACGCGTGGATGCATGCTCCAGAGAGGCGCTTTGGGGCCGGGGCAATGCAGGGGTAAATCATCGCCAGTCAGCGTGACTGCGAGTTGGTTTTCCGTAGAGCCAGTTGCTTGAGTCATTGCGCGTCTCATGAAAATAACGAGTTGCCAAGATTGTAACAACTGCGCGGTCTACAATAGAAGGCGCTAAGAATAAAAAACCTCTTGAATCCACGCATTGTTGTTTGTTGTTGACCTAATACGTGACTGCTGCCTTATCTGACCCGATCGCTTTACGTGAATTAAGACGTCGTGCCTTTTTTGAGGGCGTGAGAACGATCGCTCCGGGGCTTGTGGCGCTGGCGATTTGGGGCGTGGTCACGGGCGTAGCGATGGTGAAGTCTGGGCTGACGGTGTCTGCGGCGGTAGTCATGTCGCTGCTTGTGTACGCTGGGTCGGCTCAACTCACTGCGATCCCGCTGTTAGTTGTGGGCGCACCTCTGTGGCTGATTTTTGGCGCGGGCATTATCGTGAACTTGCGTTTCGTAATTTTTGGTGCGGCCCTACATCCATATTTTCAGCATATGCCCTGGCCTAAGCGTTTGCTTTTGGGGTTTATGAACGTTGATATCGTTTTTGTCACGTTTATGGGACGTTTCGGTAGCGCCCCTCAAAAAGGCAAAACAGAGCAACTTTGGTTTTTTATCGGCGCTACGATTCCCTGCTGGGTCGCGTGGCAATTGACCTCTCTCTTGGGCATTACCCTCAGCGCTTCGGTCCCCTCGTCTTGGTCGCTTGAGTTTGCGGCAGTCTTGGCGCTGATGGCTTTGATGTTGCCCCTGATTAAGACTCGACCGGCGGTTATCACGGTGGTGGCTGCGGGCGTTACAGCCTGGTTGACACAGCCCTGGCCATTGCGCATTGGGCTCGTTGCCTCGACGGTAGTGGGGATTGCTGCGGGCATGTTGGCCGAATCGCATCTTGCAAAAAAAGTACAGGCCGGGAGTAAGCAGCCATGATCACCGATCCTTGGTACGTCTACCCGGCAATATTGTTGCTCGCATCGACAAGCCTGATTTCCCGGACGGGCTATGTGCTCTTCGGGCATCTTTTGCCCTTGCCTGAGAGTCTGCAGCGTGCCCTGCGCTATGCCCCGCTTGCAGCGCTGACGGGAATCATCGTGCCCGAACTCCTGCCCTGGGACCCTGTTTTGGGGCCGCAGGTCGATTTAAGGCTGTTTGCCGCGGTCGTCGCGACCGCTTTGTTCTGCTGGACGCGTAACAGTTTTCTCTTGATTGCTTCGGGAATGTTAGTCCTTTGGACTGCGCGTTGGGTGTTCCTTAGTTAAAACCCTCGGTTTAGTGGGCCAGCTGCGGTACACTGGTGGGTGATTTCTTAAATAATTCAATGACTTCAAACACTCAAACCGCATTACAGCCCGAGTCGGCAATCCCCACTTTTGCCGAGATTGGCTTGCATCCCGCCTTATTACAGGCGGTATCTGACACCGGATACACCACACCTACGCCCATCCAGGCACAGGCCTTGCCCTCTGTGATGGCGGGCAACGATGTGATGGGTGCAGCGCAAACGGGAACCGGCAAGACCGCCGCGTTTACGCTGCCGATCTTGCATCGGCTGATGCAGCATGCAAATTCGAGTGCCTCACCAGCCCGTCACCCTGTTCGGGCATTGATTTTGACGCCTACGCGTGAACTCGCCGATCAGGTTGCAGAGAGCGTCAAGCGATATGGCAAGCAGACAACGCTGCGCTCTGCGGTCGTGTTTGGTGGTGTGGATATCGGTCCACAAAAAGAGGCGCTGCGTAATGGCTGTGAGGTCTTGATCGCAACGCCTGGACGCCTACTCGACCACGTCGAGCAGCGTAACGTTAACCTCGGTCAAGTCGGCATTCTTGTTCTGGATGAAGCCGATCGCATGCTTGACATGGGCTTCTTGCCTGATCTCGAGCGCATCATCCGTTTGTTACCGGCGCAGCGTCAGACGCTGTTGTTCTCAGCGACATTCAGTAATGAAATCCGTAAGCTGGGCCGTACCTACTTGAACAGCCCCGTTGAGATCGAAGTTGCCAAGCGCAACGCAACCGCCGACACTGTGACGCAGATTGCATACGCGATGTCAGGCGATGCGAAGCGCGCAGCCGTCGTGCATTTGGTCAAGTCTCGCGGGTTGAAGCAAGTCATCGTGTTTTCCAACACAAAAATTGGCACCGGCCGTCTTGCGCGCCAGCTTGAGCTCGATGGGGTGCGCGCTGAGTCGATCCATGGCGACAAGTCGCAGGCTGACCGTATGAAGGCTCTGGATGCATTCAAAGCGGGTGAGCTAGAGGTGTTGGTGGCAACCGATGTCGCTGCTCGGGGTCTGGACGTCGCAGGGGTGCCTTGCGTGATCAATTATGACCTCCCGCATAGCGCTGAAGATTACGTGCATCGAATCGGACGCACAGGACGTGCTGGTGCGAAGGGTGAAGCAATTTCATTGTTTGCGCCCGCTGAAGAAAAATACTTACTCGATATTGAAAAACTTATCAAAGCGCCAATCACACGGGCAACCTTGCAGATCCCAGGGGAGTTGATCGCACGCGCGTCAGAGCGCTCAGAGCGAACCTCCCGCGGGGAAGGGCGCAGCGGCTCTGATCGGCAGGGTGATCGAGGTAGTGAGCGTAGCGCGCGCCCCAGTCGCTACAGTGCTCCAGTCAAGCCCATTGACGAGTTTTTTCTTAAGCCCTACGAGCCTTCAGCGGCAGCAGTGGCTGCTGCTGCGCAGGCCCCAGCTCCGACAACAAAAAAGCCTGCCCTGCTCGGCAAGCGTCCGGTTGGATTGTTGCTTGGTGGCGTGAAGAAGCCTTAATCTGCCTGGGCAACAGGCGTCGGTTTGGTTCAACCGTGCGCGAGCAGACTCAGTAAATTTTCTGGCAGGCCGCACACCTGTGCTTTACCCGGAGCATGCATTGCTTCGAGCAAGCGTTCTAAGTGTTCGATGTGCGGCAGAATTGTGCCCATAAAACGTACGCCGCCACCATCCAAAATCCCGATGGTTGGAAAGTTTTCAACATCCTCATCACCTAACAAGTCCGGGTGATCTTCGATATCGATCCAAACGAAACAGACGTCAGGATGCTGCGATGCGAGTGCTTCGAGCTTAGGTTTGTAGGCCTTGCAAGCGTCGCACCAAGCGGCGCAAAAACATAGCGCTAGCCGCTGATCAGACTGTTTAAGCCGCGCGACAAGTGCTGCGGTGCCGGGTAGGTGTAATGTCATCGATGCACTGGGGAGTTTGTTTGTCTATGATAGCTGGGTTTAATTTACTGCACACGCCAATTCTATGACGCAACTTTCGACGCCGACGCCTGATCGCGCCCCACCGAACGGATCCCGCACTGCGGGGCTGAGTGGCGTGGGTGATGCTTTTGGTCGCGCGGTATTGTCGCAATTTCATCCCAAGATGCTCTTCGCCCTGTTATTGCCCTTCCTGATCATGATGGTGGGTGCATTAGTTGTGTTGTTCGTTGCCCTAGGTCCCTTGACCGACTGGCTTGACCAGCAACTAAGCGCCACAACGCCCATATTGGTTGCAGCGCAGTGGATGCAGTCAATGGGCTTGTTTTCTTTGGCGGCAATCAAAGCGTGGTTGCTGCCATTGATGGTCGCTGCTGTGTTGTTGCCGTTGACTGGAATTCTTGGGCTGGCCGTTGCTGCCGTCTTTGTGATGCCCATCGTGGTGCGGCATGTGTCACGACATCATTACAGCGATCTACAGCTATCCGGTCAACACGCTTTTATTGTGAGCCTTTGGAATGCTTTGTGGGTGAGCATACTGTTCATGGTCGGGTGGGTCCTGACGCTGCCGTTTTGGCTCTTTCCGCCATTGGGTTTGCTCGTCTCATTGTTATGGTGGACGTTTGCGTTCTCCCGCATGATGCGACTAGACGCGATCGTTGATCATGCGAGCGCCGAGGAACGCACCGAATTAATTGTCCGTCATGGAAGTGGCTTCTGGGTGATTGGCCTCGTCTGCGCATTGATCAATCTTTTACCACCTGCCTGGGTGTTTTTGCCCGTTTTTTCAGGTCTGGTGTATACACATTTTGGTCTGGCAGCCCTGCGGCGCTTGCGCCAGGAACGCCTTGCATTGTCCTAGTGCGCGCGGGCTCTCGTGACATGACAGGGCACATTTATGCTGAAATATCGGTTGATCTTGTTTGATAATTTTTTGGAATGCTTATGCCTGCCTCTACACAAAAATCTCGCTTCGGCCTTATCGTCATTGGCGATGAAATCCTTTCCGGGCGTAGGCAAGACAAGCATTTCCCTAAAGTGGTCGAGCTTCTCGGCGCGCGCGGCTTGCAATTGTCTTGGGTTGAAATTCTGTCAGATGATCGTGCCGCGCTGACCGCCGCCTATAAGCGTAGTTTTGCATCCGGAGATATCGTTTTAAGTTGTGGCGGTATTGGTGCAACGCCGGATGACCATACACGACAGGCTGCCGCGGCTGCCTTAGGTGTGCCGCTTGAGTTGAATGATTTCGCCCGAGAGCAGATCACGATTCGCTGTGCCGAAAACGCAGCGAAAGGCCAAGGCACGGCTGACATGAATGCACCGGAAAATCAGCAGCGCTTACAGATGGGGTTCTTCCCCCGCGGCTGTGAGGCTGTCCCCAATCCTTTTAACCGTATTCCCGGATTTTTTATCCACGATCACACCTTTGTGCCTGGCTTCCCTGTGATGGCGTGGCCGATGCTCGAATGGATGCTCGACACCCGCTACGCCCATTTGCATAACAAAGAAGATCGCACTGAGCACTCGTTCATTGTTTACGGTTTGCCCGAGTCACGCATCACGCCCGCGCTAGAGGCGCTTGAGCAAAAATGGCCGAGCGTCAAGGCTTTCAGCCTACCGTCTGTCGGCGAGGGGGGCGGCGTCCCACACATCGAACTTGGTGTCAAAGGCGATGCAGGTCCAGCCGCCGAAGCGTTGGAGTTTTTGCGTGCCGAGGCGTTGCGCTTAGGTGGGCGCGATAAGCCGTCCGTCGCAACGTAACATCTCGCGCGTTACGACAGCCCCGTAATCTCGCCGGCATCGTTGATATCGATGCCGTTTGCAGCAGGTACAACCGGCAAGCCCGGCATTGTCATGATGTCGCCGCACACCACGACAACAAACCCCGCACCCGCAGCGAGCCTCACTTCGCGAATATTTAGTAGGTGACCGCTCGGTGCACCGCGTAATTTTGCATCGCTTGAAAACGAGTATTGTGTTTTTGCGATGCAAACCGGAAGGTGCCCGTACCCCTCAGCCTCTAATTGCGCAAACTGCGCGCGGACTTTAGCGTCGGCAGTAATGCCGGCTGCAGAGTAAGTTTTTGTCGCAATGTTTTGAACCTTATCCCAGAGCGATTCCTGATCTTCGTATAAAAACTTGAAGTGGTTCGGCTGTTCGCATAGCTTAACAACTGCATGGGCGAGGTCCGCTGCGCCCGCGCCACCTTTGGCCCAGTGCTCGGCGAGCACAACTTCGACGCCGAGGGAGGCAGCGGTTGATTGGAGCAAAGCGATTTCTGCAGCAGTGTCCTCTGTGCGATGATTGATTGCCACCACGCAAGGCAAGCCGAAGTTTTTTGTGATGTTGTGAATATGCCGCTCAAGATTAACCACGCCCAGACGCAACGCTTCTAGATTTTCTGTCGCAACATCTTTCACCTCGACGCCGCCGTGATACTTGAGCGCACGCACCGTGGCGACAAGCACGACCGCAGAGGGTTTGAGGCCTGCTTTGCGACATTTGATATCTAAAAACTTTTCTGCGCCGAGGTCGGCGCCAAAGCCAGCTTCTGTCACAACATAATCTGCGAGCTTGAGCGCGGTCGACGTTGCCAGCACGGTATTGCATCCGTGCGCGATATTGGCAAAGGGACCGCCATGCACGAGAGCGAGATTGTTCTCAAGCGTTTGTACCAGGTTCGGAGCCAGTGCCTCTTTGAGCAGCGCTGCCATAGCGCCTTGCGCTTGAAGGTCGCGTGCGCGAATCGGCTTGCCTGCCAGTGAGTAGCCCACAACGATCTCCGCCAGACGCTCTTTGAGTTCCTTCAGATTTCGGACCAAACAGAAGATCGCCATGACTTCAGAGGCAACGACAATATCGAAGTGATCTTCGCGCGGAAATCCGTTTGCTGTGCCACCTAGCCCGACCACAATCTGTCGCAAGGCTCGGTCGTTCAAGTCCACGACACGGCGCCAAGTGATGCGTCTTACATCGAACCCAAGCTTATTGCCGTGGTGAATATGGTTGTCGATTAAGGCGGCCAGTAAATTGTTGGCGAGCGCGATCGCATTGAAGTCACCGGTGAAGTGCAGGTTGATGTCTTCCATCGGAACGACTTGAGCCATGCCACCACCGGCGGCCCCACCTTTCATACCGAAAACCGGACCCAGAGAGGGTTCGCGCAAACAGATCATGGCGCGTTTGCCGATGTGATTGAGCGCGTCGCCAAGTCCCACGGTCGTTGTGGTTTTGCCTTCACCTGCTGGCGTCGGTGAAATTGCAGTCACCAGAATGAGTTTCCCATCTGGCTGCCCCTCGAGTGTCCGAATGTAGTCAAGTGAAAGCTTTGCTTTGAATCTCCCGTACGGCTCTAGAGCATCTTTCGGGATATCTGCTTGTGCGGGAGCAAGATCCAGGATTGGGCGCTTGTTTGCAGCTTGAGCGATGGCGAGATCAGAACGCATAGGAGATCACTGTTGATGAGAATTTTTGGATCATACCTAGCTAGTGAGAGGTTTGACGTAAAAGACTGCGCGTTTCATAATATGAGATAGAATTCTTAATGCTGCACTGCCGTAGCAACATAGACCGCATCAACTCACCATGTCGCGCAACGTTTCAACTCCACCGGCTTTGTCTTCACCCCCCTCGCAAGAGTCTGCAGAGATGGCTATTCAGGTACTGGGTCGCGCGACCCAGTTACTGGATGCCTTAGCAGCCCAGCCTGATCCCGTACCGCTCAAAGATCTCGCACGAACGACCGGTTTACATACCTCTACCGCGCATCGGATCCTTAATGATTTGGTGATCGGACGTTATGTTGACCGTGTGGACAGCGGCTTATATCAATTGGGTATGCGCCTGCTCGAGCTAGGTTCGCTGGTCAAGGGGCGGTTGAATGTTCGCGAGGCGGCCATCGACGCGATGCGCGCCTTGCACCTCTTGACGGGCCAGACGGTCAACCTATCCGTGCAACAAGGTGACGAGATTGTTTATATCGATCGCGCCTGGAGCGAGCGCTCTGGGATGCAAGTGGTGCGCGCGATTGGTGGTCGGGCGCCATTACATCTGACGTCCAATGGGAAGTTGTTTTTGTCCTCTGTGGATGCGCGGCAGGTCAGGGCCTATGCGACGCGTACTGGTCTTGCCGGAGGAACCGCGAACAGCATCAAAAGCTTGGAAGCCCTGGAACGAGAGCTCTCCCTAGTCAGGCAGTTGGGCTATGCGCGCGACAACGAGGAGCTTGAAATGGGTGTGCGTTGTATTGCTGCTGGAATTTACGACGACACGGGCAAATTGGTGGCCGGTTTGTCAATTTCTGCCCCATCTAGCCGTTTGCAAGACGCCTGGATTCCCCAGCTTGTCTCCACTGCTGGGGCGATTTCAGAGGCACTAGGCTATGAGTCTGGTGCAACGGGTGCCCCATAGCCCGAAAAATTAAATAAATCTTTATAAATAAAAATATTGTGGTTTTTTGGTGCGACGCAACAAAAAATTGTTGACACGACTATTTTTAGGTCTAAAATGACACTTGTGCACTGCAACATATCGCAGCAAACAAACATTTACTCATTTTGGAGAACACCATGTCTGCAATTCCTCAGCAGGTCCTAAATAGTCAAAAAGCGGCCATCGATGCATTCGTGGCTGTCCAGGGTTCAGTTTTTTCAGGTTTCGAGAAACTCGTTGACCTCAA
>JACCED010121106.1_pt1 | contig 41351 bp, 42 predicted proteins | sample 7455021 | NCBI WGS metagenome assembly JACCED01 (sample SAMN15323456, study PRJNA562643) | freshwater metagenome | isolation source: river surface water | place: USA:Blue River Watershed | collected 2017-08-19
CGATCATGCCCTCTGACTGCGCCACGCGGCGGATCCAGTTATCGCTTTTTATACTCATGGCCGAACGCCTCTAAATTGAAAGTCGAGAGCGCGGATTTTACCCCCGTCCTGTTACAGATGGTGGGGGCAAGCAATAAACGACCAACAATCAGGTCCGCTTAACTGAAATCACGCCAAATTTCTCGCTCAGATCCTTTGGCAAGGTAGCGATTTTCGCCGCCAGTTTGTCGGCGATTGCCCGATACATACGACCGGCTTCGCTATCCGGCTCGGATACTGCGGTAGGCTGCCCGCCATCGGCACGCTCACGTATCGCCATCGACAGGGGCAAACTACCCAGACAGGGCACCTTGTAGTCGTTGGACATGCGCTCTGCACCACCCTCACCAAAAATATGCTCGGCATGCCCGCACTTGCTGCAAATATGAATTGCCATATTTTCGACGATGCCCAAAACCGGCACATTGACCTTTTCAAACATTTTTAACCCTTTACGGGCGTCTAAAAGTGCTAGGTCCTGTGGCGTTGTGACGATCACCGCCCCCACAACGGGTACTTTTTGCGATAACGTCAGCGCGATATCGCCCGTACCGGGCGGCATGTCGATCACCAGGTAATCCAAATCATCCCAATTCGTTGCGCGTAGCAACTGCTCTAGTGCCTGCGTCACCATGGGGCCACGCCAAATGGCGGGCGAATCCTCGCTCAACATAAATCCGATTGAGTTTGCCTGTATGCCATGCCCCATCACCGGCGTCATGCTTTTGCCGTCGGAGCTCTCTGGTCGCTGCGATACGCCGAGCAAGATCGGGACGCTCGGGCCATAAATATCCGCATCCAACAGTCCAACACGCGCTCCGGCGGCCTTCAAGGCCAAAGCGAGGTTGACGGCGGTCGTACTCTTTCCAACACCGCCTTTCCCAGACGCAACGGCAACAATGTTCCGAACCCCAGGTACGCGCTGCACACCGCCCTGAATCGCGTGGGAGGCAATGTTCACCGAAACCTGCACATCTGGATCCGGCACGCCCAATCCTTTCAGCGCGCCAACGACGCGCTCCTGAAGAGCCTGCAGGTATCCAGCTGGCGGGTAGTAGCCTAAGACTACCTGAACACTTGCCCGCACTCCGGCGATTTGAATTTGGGTGTCCTTAACCAAAGCTGAAATAGACTGACCCGTGTTCGCATCAACCAACTGTTCCAGCGCCGCACGGACATCTACTAGCGTTACACTCATTGCTATTCCTTGATTGCTTTCGTTTGAAACTGGCCAACACTTACAACATGCTCGAACTGCTGCGCAATGCACTCAAAACAGTACTTTTCATCGTTGTCACGATGTTGGGACTCGTCATGGCCTTCGTTTTCGCTCTGTCTACCATCTTCGCTATCGCCATACTTGTCATCGTGGCACGCCTGCGTGGTAAACCATTTGAAGTCAAAGAATACTGGAAGACGCGCCAATCGCGTCGTAAATCCATGTCCGCGACGGGCCCTTTATCCAATAAAGACGTGACAGACGTCGAAGCACGCGATATTCGCTAGGACGTCGAAGGTCATGACGCCCGCACCCCGAAATGTAGGTCTTCTCGAACTGTTCCGAGGTTTCGCGACAATCGGCCTACTCGGCTTTGGCGGAGTCGCTGCAATTGCCAGGCACATCATTGTAGAAAAGAGCCAATGGCTCACTGAAAAAGAGTACGCCACGATTTTAGGCATGGGGCAGGTTTTACCAGGGCCAAACGTCGTGAACGCCTCGGTCGTCATCGGAGACCGCTTTCAAGGGGTTAAGGGATCCCTAGTCAGCGTGTTGGGGCTGATGGTGGCCCCCATATGCATTCTGCTCATTCTCGCCAGTCTCTATGACCAGTTTTCCCACCTTCCCGCAGTGAATATTGCGCTCATGGGCGGCGCGGCCGCGGCCTCGGGAATGATTATTGGTGCCGGTCTAAAAATGGCGCAAAAAATCAAACCAGGCTTGGCAGGGTGGTTGATCATCGCTGCAGCGTTGCTTGGGATTTTGGTCTTGAAGTGGCCACTGGTGTACGTCGTGCTCGGGCTTATCCTTGTAGCGCTCGCTTTGACCTACTGGCTGAGCAACAAATGACCGACTTCAATGTCCTGTTGCAATTAGCAAAAACATTTGCATCGCTTTCGCTTGTTGCGATTGGTGGCGCAAACGCTGTGTTCCCAGCGTTGCGACAGGCCATCGTTGAGAACATGGCGTGGATGGACGACGCCACATTTCTTCAGCTCTTTGCCATTGCACAAATTACGCCCGGGCCCAATGTCGTTGTCGTAAGCTTGCTTGGGTGGCAAATCGCCGGGCTTTGGGGCCTCTTAGTCGCAACCGTCTCAATGGTATTGCCGGCAGCCATCCTTGCCTTTGCGGTTGGGCGAATTGCCAATACAGTTGCGGGCTCACCCGGCTTCAAACTGGCACAAAACGCGCTCGTGCCGCTTGCCATCGGCCTGCTGATTGCTGGCGGCCTGGACTTAGCGATCGCCGCACCCGGCGGCTGGTTCATCTCCGTTTTAGTCGCGCTAAGTGCCCTGAGCGTCATTTACACCAAGGCAAACCCAATCTGGGGCCTGGCTGCAAGTGCAGCGGCTGCGCTGGCCGTCCATTACTCGGGCCTTGTGCAACTGCTTTAAAATCGCGGGATTGTCCTCCCACGTCTCGTCTTAAGTTGCCCATGCCTCGCACACTATTCGTCACCACCGCGCTACCTTATGCCAACGGATCTTTCCATATCGGCCACATCATGGAATACATCCAGGCCGACATCTGGGTGCGCGCGATGCGCATGGCAGGACACACTGTACATTTTGTTGGCGCCGACGACACCCATGGCGCACCCATCATGCTCAAAGCCGAGGCTGAGGGCATCACACCCAAGCAGCTGGTGGCCCGTATCGCGGCTGAGCGCCCTCAGTATCTGCAGGGCTTTCATATCGCCTTCGACCACTGGCACTCAACAGACTCGCCTGAAAACGTCGAGCTCTCGCAAGACATTTACCGCAAGTTGCGCGCTGCGAATCTAATCGAGACGCGCGAGATCGAGCAATTTTTTGATCCGGTCAAAGGCATGTTTTTGCCTGATCGCTATATCAAAGGTGAGTGCCCCAAATGCCATGCAAAAGATCAATACGGAGACTCCTGTGAAGTATGCGGAGCTGTGTATACACCAACAGATTTAATTGACCCCTACTCGACACTCACCAAAGCGCGTCCAGTTTTAAAAAAATCAGAGCACTTTTTTTTCAAACTCTCTGATCCCCGATGCGTCGAGTTTTTACAGGGATGGACGACGGGTGAAAACGGACAGAACGCCAAGCGCTTGCAATCAGAGGTCTTGGCAAAAACGCGTGAGTGGCTTGGCAACGGCGATGAACAAGCGAACTTAGGTGACTGGGATATCTCAAGAGATGCGCCGTACTTCGGGATTGAAATTCCGGATGCGCCAGGCAAATACTTTTATGTCTGGCTCGATGCCCCCATCGGTTACCTCGCTTCACTCAAAGCATACTGTTCCAAAATCAACCTAGATTTTGATGCGCTCATTGACCCCTCAAGTGACACAGAACAAGTGCACTTTATCGGGAAAGACATTGTCTATTTCCACGCCTTGTTCTGGCCAGCCACATTAAAGTTTTCAGGGCGGAAAGTGCCTGACCAACTTAACGTGCATGGCTTTATCACCGTCAGCGGTGAAAAAATGTCCAAAAGTCGTGGCACGGGGATTTCACCGCTACGCTACCTAGAGCTCGGCATGAACGCCGAATGGTTGCGCTACTACATCGCAGCCAAACTCAATGCGCGTGTTGAAGACATCGACTTTAATCCTGACGATTTCGTCGCGCGCGTCAACAGCGACTTAGTAGGCAAGTACGTCAACATCGCAAGCCGTGCCGCCAACTTTATCAGCAAATACTTTGAGGGTGGACTTGCATATCCGGGCGCTGTGGCGAAAATCAGCGAGCACTGGCAAAGCGCAGCAAACGCCGTACAAGCGGATATCGAGGCGCGCGAATTTGGTCGTGCAATCAGAGAGATCATGGCGCATGCTGACCAGATCAATCAAGCCTTCGATGCTGCGCAACCTTGGCTGATCGCCAAAACACTCGCACAAGCGGACACCGCACAACGCGACACACTGCAACACATCTGTTCGTCTGCGCTAGCTGGATTCAAGGCACTTTCTGTCATGCTTGCACCAATTTTGCCTGCATTGTCAGAGCGCGTCGCGACAGAACTCTTCGGTTTGAATCGTAGCTTCGTATGGTCTGATGCCGGTGCTTTGCCAACTCGGATAAATGCCTTCAAACATTTAATGCAGCGCGTCGAACCCGCTATGCTTGATGCACTCTTTGATGCGCCCGCTCCTCAGGAAGCACCCTCACCGGTCCCTGGCGGCGAGCCAATTGCCGACATCATCACGATCGACGATTTTGTCAAAATTGATTTGCGCGTTGCGCGGATTGTGAATTGCGAGCACGTCGAAGGCTCAACAAAGTTGCTGCGCCTAACGCTCGATGTTGGCGAAGGTCGTCATCGCAACGTTTTTTCAGGCATTAAGTCTGCCTATGAGCCAAATCAGCTCGTCGGTCGACTGACCGCGCTCGTTGCAAACCTGGCCCCTCGCAAGATGAAGTTTGGCGTATCGGAAGGTATGGTGCTTGCCGCAAGCCATGCCGACGATAAGACAGATGCAGGGATCTATCTGCTCGATCCCGCTTCAGGCGCACAACCAGGTATGCGCATTCGTTAAACCGGCTGAGGACTGAGCGTCGCGTCCAGACTGCGGCGCTCATCGAAAACAAAACAATTACCTTCGTAGCCAACCCCGCCGGTTTCTTCAAAGTACTTCAAAATCCCACCGTCAAGCTGGTAGACGTTTTCTACGCCGACATCACCCATAAATATTGCCGCCTTCTCGCACCGGATACCGCCGGTACAAAAACTGATGACGGTCTTACCGGCGAATTCGTCTTTATGTTCTAAGACCGCTTGCGGAAACTCAGTGAACTTCGACAAGCCCCAGTTGATCGCGCCAGTAAAAGTACCCGCCTGTACTTCGAAGTCGTTGCGCGTGTCTAGTAAAACGACGGGCCGTCCGGCATCATCTTTGCCCTCCGAAATCCATCGCGCTGCGGTATGCGCGTCAACCGCTGGGGCTCGCCCAGCCTCAGGACGGATGGCTGGATGATTCATCCGGATAATTTCTTTCTTGATTTTGACCAGTAGCTTTTTAAATGGCACGCTTTCAGAGGCGCTGTATTTCACCTCTAGATCTGCGAAGGCAGGATCTGTGCGCAACCAGGTCAAAAAGCGATCAATCGCTGGGCGCGCACCCGCTAAAAATAAATTAATGCCCTCAGGCGTCAGTAAAACAGTTCCCTTGAGCTCTTGGGCTTGAGCCTGTGACATCACCTCGGCTTTGCGTTGCTCTAAGCCAGCAAGCCCAACGAACTTGTACGCAGCGATATTGATAATTTGGGTCATAGGGCGAATCAAAAGAAATGCGTGAGTGTCTAAAATATATTAAATTGGCAACGAATTTTATTTATTTTATGCCCACGGAGAAGATGATGAAGTTGCTCAGAATAATCGCAATCACTATCTTGGCGCTTGCCTCATATCAGGCTCAAGCTTGGGAATACCGTTCCCGCACCGATCAAATGCGCGGCACAACGACGCGTTTTGCTGAAACCACTAGCACCAACAAGGTCAATTTTAGCGCCCCCTACGCGGGCGGCTCAACTCTTGACCTAACCGTCCGCGAGCGCTCCCAAGACGGCTTAAACATCCTTTTCACAATCAGCAAAGGCCAGTTCAAATGCAGCAATGGCTGTAAATTCTTTGCCCGCTTCGACGAAGGAAAGATTTTCACGATCGCAGCCACTGGCGCCTCCAGCGGGAGCATGGACACAATTTTTGTCGAAGACGAGGCTCCATTTTTAGCGGAGTTGCGCAACGCTCGCCGGCTGATCGTTGAAATGGAGTTCTTTCAAGAAGGCTCAAACCAGTTCATTTTTAATATTGCAAATCTGAAGTGGTAAGCGGGCTGACGCCTGAGCAAATACTGGAGCGGGTGATGGGAATCGAACCCACGCTTGAGGCTTGGGAAGCCGCCGTTCTACCATTGAACTACACCCGCGTTGCAACCTGCTGAGAGCCATTATACGAGATGCCTCTCAGCACCCAAGTCTCTGGCGACACGCACTACAATGTCTGCCATGGAAATCCTGCTCAACGGCCAGCCTAAAACGCTCCCCGATTCAATATCCCTTGCCACACTGATCGATCAACTCGGCTTCGCTGGCAAGCGGATCGCAGTTGAACGCAACGGCGAGATTGTGCCTAAAAGCACCTACACAACGGTGCGACTCGCGTCGGCTGATCGCCTGGAAATCGTTGTCGCTGTAGGAGGTGGCTGATGCATCCGCAACATATTCGCAGCTTCGTCAATCGTCGCAGCCACATGACACAAGGGCAACAACAAGCCCTCGATGCCTATTTAGACAAATGGTCGATTGGTTATCGCCCTGAACGACTCGATCTGGATCAGGCGTTTGAGCGCTCGGCCCCAACTATCCTAGAAATTGGCTTCGGCATGGGCGAAACCACCGAGCAGATCGCTTTGGCGCGACCACAGGACAATTTTCTAGGGGTTGAAGTGTTTAACGCTGGCGTAGGCGCTTTGTTAAAACGGATTGAAGGCTCAGCACTACAAAATATCCGAATCATCCAGCACGACGCAGTCGAAGTCTTGCGTGACATGATTGCGCCAAATTCGCTGGCGGGAGTACATATTTATTTCCCCGACCCCTGGCCCAAAAAACGTCATCACAAAAGACGTTTGATACAACCACCGCTGATCGAATTGTTATCGAGCCGAATGGCTCCCGGTGCCTACTTGCATTGCGCGACAGATTGGGAACATTACGCCCTGCAAATGCTTGACGTCCTTTCTGCGGAGGCTAGCCTAGCCAACACCGCTGAAAACTTTGCACCGCGTCCGGATTTCCGACCTCTCACAAAATTTGAAAATCGCGGCATCCGCTTAGGTCATGGCGTATGGGATCTGATCTTTAAAAAACGCTAGCGCCCAAAACCACCAAGCTTTCCAAGTCCTTTCATACCACCCATGGCACGCATCATTTTTGCCATGCCACCTTTTTTCATCTGCTTCATCATGCCCTGCATCTGCTCAAACTGATTGAGCATACGATTAACTTCCTGCACCGGCACGCCAGCCCCCGTGGCGATACGACGCTTGCGAGAAGCCTTAAGCAGTTCTGGCTTCGCACGCTCGAGCGGCGTCATGGAATTCAGAATACCTTCGGTACGACGCAGCTGCTTATCGGCTTGCCCGCTTTGAAGCTGACCTGCCGCCTGCGCAAACTGGGCAGGAAGCTTTTCTAGCAACGAACCCATGTCACCCATCTTTTTGACCTGCGCGAGTTGGTCACGAAAATCGTTGAGATCGAACTTGTCGCCCGATTTCATTTTGGCCGCAAGCTTTTGGGCCTCGGCGATATCGATATTCTTCTGAGCCTGCTCAACCAGCGAAACAATGTCGCCCATGCCCAATACACGCTGCGCCATCCGCTCTGCGTGGAAAGGCTCGAGGCCATCAAGCTTTTCTGACACACCAACGAATTTCAAAGGTTTGCCAGTGACATGCCGAACCGACAATGCAGCACCACCGCGTGCATCACCATCTAACTTTGTTAGCACAACGCCCGTGAGCGGCAACGCATCACCAAACGCACGCGCAGTATTCACAGCATCTTGACCTTGCATCGCATCCACGACAAACAAGGTTTCAACAGGATTCAAGACACTATGCAGCATCTTGATCTCCTGCATCATCGCCTCATCGATACCCAAGCGGCCTGCCGTATCAACGATCAGCACATCAAAATGATGGCGCTTCGCATAATCCAGAGCAGCGCGCGCAATGTCTTCCGGTTTTTGGGAAGCATCGGAGGCAATCCACTCAACCCCGACCTGCGCCGCGACGGTCTTTAACTGCTCAATCGCGGCGGGACGATAAACGTCTGCACTGACAACAGCAACTTTCTTCTTGCCAGTCTTGCGCCCGTGTTGAACATGGTCGCCTGCTGCCAACCAACGGGCTAACTTACCGGTGGTGGTCGTTTTACCCGCACCTTGCAAACCCGCCATCAAAATAACCGCTGGGGGCTGCATGGCCAGTGATAGCTCACTCGCGTCTGGACCTAAATCCCCCCCCATTAAGGCTGTGAGCTCTTGGTGCACAACGCCAACCAAGGCTTGTCCGGGCGACAAACTACCCACAACCTCCTCGCCAAGGGCCTTTTCCTTGACCTTGGCAACGAAATCTCTGACAACAGGCAGCGAAACATCTGCCTCGAGAAGCGCCAAACGCACCTCGCGCAGCATATCTTGTGTATTGGCTTCCGTTAAGCGCGCCTCACCGCGAATCGTTTTTACGACACGAGATAGGCGTTGGGTAAGATTTTCAAGCATGGTGGCTGTTTCGCTTTACACTAGACACATGTCTTCCGCTATTGTATTTCACTCTTTAGCCGCCTTTGCGTACGCCACCTTGGCTTTGGTGCTTTGGCGCTCCTTAGCCTCGGGTAAGCCGGTCGTTCAAGTTGGCCGTTCTGCCCGCTTCGGCCTCTTATCGGCGATCGTTTTGCACGGGGTCGCGCTTTACTTCGCCGTGCTAGAAGACAATCACTTGAAATTAAGCTGGTCACTTGCCCTTTCCGCATCTGTTTGGATCGGCATGATCATCTTCTGGCTCGAAAGTTTAATTATTCGTATCGATGGGTTGCAGCTTCTGCTCTTGCCCGCCGGTGCAACGATCTGCTTGGTCGCTGCCCTCTTCCCTAAAGCCCAGCTACTGGCCCACGCAAACGACGCGGGCCTGAGAGCGCATTTGTTGATTGCCTTGTGCGCCTATGCGCTCGTGACAATTTCTGCCCTGCAAGCGATGCTAATGGCTGCGCTCGATCATCGCCTGCATTTTCCACGAGAGTCCAACCCGGTTCAAACGAAGATGCGTAGCGCAATCGGTCGACTTCTAGACGCTCAACCACCGCTTCTTGCGCAAGAGCAAATTTTGTTTCGTGTCATTTGGATCGCATTTGCCGCCCTGACGTTCACCGTCGTGTCGGGCTCAATGATCTCGCTCCAAATGACTGGCAAGTGGCTGCCGCTCGACCATAAAACGATCTTTACGCTCTTATCCTGGGTGACCTTTGGTATTCTTTTAGCAGGGCGTTACGCGCGTGGTTGGCGCGGACGGATCGCTCTGCGCTACACACTAGTGGGTTTTGCCTTTATCGTGCTTGCCTATACCGGCAGCCGTTTTGTAGTTGAAGTGATCTTACAGAGAAACTGACATGGGAAAAGCATTATTCTGGGTCGTCGCATTTTTAGGTGGTTTGCTCGCAACACGCGTGCTTGCGCAGGTTGCTGCCAAAAAAATGTATAACGACTCTCTGCCAAAACAAGGCGGCACACAACGAACAGTCGAAGCAGAAGCAATGGTGCGTTGCGCGCATTGTGGTGTGCATCTTCCAGAATCCGAAGCCATTACGAAAGCTGGCGTCAACTTTTGCAGTCAAGCGCATGCATCTCTTGGCGCGAAGTCACCGCGCTAACACTTAAGTCCCTATGTGGCAAATAGACGCGAACGGATGGCTAATCCCCAATGCAAATATTGCACTGAAGCCATCCCCAAATTGTGACGCGCGTCCGTTAGATACAAACATCGAACTACTTGTTTTACACAACATCAGTTTGCCACCCGGTCAGTTCAACACCCCTTACGTCGCTGATCTATTCTTAAATCAATTAGATACGTCCGCTGACCCTTGGTTTGAGAATATTGTTGGGCTGCGCGTGTCAGCCCACTTTGTTATTGAACGCGACGGCACCACAACGCAATTCGTTTCGTGCGATCAACGCGCCTGGCACGCGGGCGTGTCCTCACACAAAGGTCGAGAACGCTGCAACGATTTTTCTATCGGCATAGAGCTCGAGGGAACGGATACCCTCGCCTATACAGATCAGCAGTACGACACCCTTACGCACTTAACCAAATGCTTACGCGAACGCTACCCTTTGACTTCCGTACAAGGACACTGCCATATTGCACCCGGCCGCAAAACGGACCCGGGCCCAGCTTTTGACTGGGCCCGCTTTGCTGAACTCACAAACTGGACAGTCGAAGCCTTACCCAAGTAGCAGGTGATTCACCCGACGTACAAAGGCGGTGGGGTCGGGTAGCTGTGCTCCATCGGCAAGCATGGCCTGCTCAAACAACAGATTTGCCCACTCGCTGAAGCTCTCGTCGGTAGCACTCTGCACGCGCTTGACCAACGCGTGTTCGGGATTGATCTCCAACACCGGCAATACATTCGGTGCCGCTTGGCCAGCCGCCTTCAGCATCCGCTGCAGGTGCGGGCTCAAATCGTTTTGTCCCACCACAACGCAAGAAGGCGAATCTACTAGACGCAAGGTGACGCGCACCTCCTTGACCCGATCTTTCAATGCCTCTTGCAAACGCTCAACTAAAGGCTTGAATTGCTCGGCCACTTCAGTCTGATGTTTTTTCTCCTGCTCATCAGCGAGAGCCTCGAGATCTAAACCACCTTTGGCGACAGAAACCAGTTGCTTGCCATCAAACTCGCGCAGATGCGACAACATCCACTCGTCGACACGATCCCACAGCACCAGGACTTCGATACCCTTCTTACGGAAGATTTCAAGGTGAGGGCTATTTCGTCCTGCGGTATAACTGTCAGCTGTGACGTAATAAATCTTGTCCTGCCCTTCCTTAAATCGCGACACATAGTCAGCCAGGGTCACAGTCTGAGCGTCAGAGTCTTCATGGGTCGAGGCAAAACGCAATAACTTTGCAATGCGCTCGATGTTGGCCGAGTCCTCGCCTGTTCCCTCTTTTAGTACCTGACCAAATTCAGTCCAAAAAGTGGCGTAATCCTCTTTCTTGTTTTCTGCCAAGTCTTCTAGCAGGCTCAGAATGCGTTTGGTCGATCCTTCACGAATCGCTCTCACGTCACGGCTCTCTTGCAAGAGTTCGCGCGACACGTTTAGAGGCAAGTCGGCCGAGTCAATCACCCCACGCACAAAGCGCAGATAGGAAGGCAACATCTGCTCAGCGTCATCCATGATGAACACACGCTTGACGTAGAGCTTTACTCCGCGCCGTGCATCGCGATCCCACATATCAAACGGCGCATGTTTCGGCACATACAGCAGTTGTGTGTATTCACTACGGCCTTCGACACGATTGTGCGTCCACGCAAGCGGGTCATCAAAATCATGCGAGACATGCTTGTAGAACTCACGGTACTGCTCATCCGTTACATCGGATTTGTTACGCGTCCACAGCGCATTGGCCTGATTTACCGACTCCCACACGTCTGTTTTAACTTGTTCGGACTTATCTTTATCCCACTCTTCCTTGAGCATTTCCACAGGTAAAGAAATGTGGTCCGAGTAACGGCGCAAGACTTCACGTAATTTCCAGCCGCTTAAGAACTCATCCTCATCAGCGCGCAGATGCAAAACCACATCCGTCCCGCGTGTCGTTTTTTCTGACGCAGCGATGGTGAACTCACCTTGTCCGTCTGACTCCCAAATAATTCCTTGATCCGCTGGGGCTCCGGCACGACGACTGCGAACGGTTACTTTGTCCGCAACGATGAAAGAGGAGTAGAAGCCAACACCAAACTGACCAATCAGCTGTGCATCCTTCTGCTTGTCTCCCGTCAACTTGGAGAAGAACTCGCGTGTACCCGATCGGGCGATTGTGCCTAAGTTGGCCACTGCCTCGTCACGGGACAACCCCACGCCATTGTCTGAAATCGTGATCGTCCGGGCTGCTTTATCAAAATCGACACGAACATGTAACTCGCCCTCGCCATCGAGCAAAGCGGGCTGATCAATCGCCTCAAAGCGCAGCTTGTCACAAGCATCGGAGGCATTGGATACCAGCTCACGCAGAAAGATTTCTTTGTTGCTGTAGAGTGAATGGATCATCAGGTGCAGCAGTTGCTTAACCTCTGCCTGAAAACCCAAAGTTTGCGATGCGTCAGAAGATGATGTTGCTTGATTCATAGTACTCACCAAAAAGTTATCCACAGGGCATTGCCCTAAGCCAAGACCTTGGGCAGAATTCTGAAGGTTATTTGGGGGGGCATCGCCGTTTTTCAAGCCCTCGCGTCCGTTCCTAAAGCATTTTTTGGCATCAATCGCTTACTTAATAGCTGCAGGGCAAGGACGGTCGACAGACCCGCAGCAAAGCTGACCAACAATCCATGCCCAGGCAAGACTAAGGTCATCACAACACAAAAGCTGGCGAACCCATAAAACCCATAAAACATCCCTCGCAGTAAGGCGACCGCAGAGTCGGGGCCTGCATGATGGTGGGAGAACGTGACTAACACCGTGCTCATTAAGGGAAACATGCCAAAAAGGCCACTTGTGCGAGGACCCATTACGTCAGCAAAATAGGTCACGAGTAATACCATCGTTGCGCCCAACGCCATCCGCAAGATAAGGTCAACGTTTCCTGGCGGTGCCGACCGGGTAGGCGGTGGAGTGCGTGGTAATGCATAGGGTGCTACGGTTAGTAGCCCAAGTACGATCGCGTAGGCATAGAACAAGGGAAGATGTACAAACTGCAGAATCGATACCGTCACAGCGTAGGTCAGCGCAGCCGCGAGCAGGCTGAGCAACACCCCATGGCGCAAGCAGGTCCAGCCGTATGCAATACAAAATGCGAGCGTTGCCACGACCGCATACAACGTCCCCTCGGCTGCCTGCGCAGCAAAGTCATGTCCTTGCTCAACAGAGAGTATCAACAGGACAGGTCCGGCATACACTGGAAAGGCCGATAGCCAGCCAGCCAAGCCAGCCCCCCAGCGACGCTGCGCCAAAGAGAGCAACAGTATCAAGCTCGGCACAAGCAACAGCTTGGCCGCTAACATCGTGGCGCTCACGTACGCGCTGCCAGTCGGTCCGTGACTGCTCGAACGTCATCACACAACTCGAGCCCATTGATCAATGCCACGAGTTCTGCACTATCGTCCATAGGCTCGGCTGCTAGCGACCAGCACCGCAGAAATTTTTTCATGCGCGCTTCTTCACTTAATGGACGCTTCGGACTCGCAAGCATTGTTTCTATGGCGTGCTCCAAAACTCGTCCATCTTTTAAGCGCACAGAAACGCGTTGCGGTGCGAATGCGTTTGGATTTGGGTTGTCATCGCTCTGCATCAATACCTTTTGTGCCAAAACAAAGGTCTGAGGATCATGCAGGGACTCTCCCCGAAAATGCATCGGATCAAGAGAGCCGTGCTGCAAGACCTTCGCAAGCGCAAATGGCATACAAAGACGTGCATAATTGGGCGAGGGCGATTGAACAGGCGGGCGATTGACTAAGTGATTAATCAGCGACGGACCACGCACAATAATCTGCTCGATCTCCTCTGGTCGGAAGCCATACTCATCCCGCAGCACCATCAAGCCTTCAATTCCCCCGTGTGTGGCACGCCCGCTCGGGTAAGGCTTATGACTCAACTCGGCGACACGCCAGGTTTCACCTAGCGCTTTCATGGGCGACTCCAGATCCCACTCCGTCTCAAACAGGGGCAAATAGCCAAACCGTCCCGTCAGCGGTAACTGCAAACTTGGAAATCCGCTTTGCGCCAAGTCACACGACTGCAGCGCTGCACGTGCGTTCATTCCCACTTGTAACGGCAGCACGACACTACCTTCTGTATGCCCTTGCATCGTGCCGCTGACTTGTGCAAGCTGATGACCAAAGGCGGCCAGTGTGCGCTGCGCATCGAAGCCACGTAAATTCGCCAAGCCCGCTACCGCACCAAAACCACCAGAGGTTGCTGGACGAAAAAAACGCAATCCCTGTTTAGAGGCCAATCCGATTGTGCAAGCCACATCGACTCCGGCCGCTAAAGCAGCGATGAGTGCCTTACCTGTCACACGACCACGGACCTGCGACTCAGCCAGTAAAACAGGCAATAACGTGGCCATCGCATGCAACACAGCACCTTCATGTAAGCAATCAAATTCTTGACAATGAATTTGATAGGCATTGAGTAACACTGCTTGGCCAGAACTCAATTTGCGACGCGTACCCCACACGCCAACTTGCTGCGTATCACCCCACTTTTGAACAGCCTGAAGTAGCGGCGCGATTTCAGGGGTGCTTCCCCCCGCAAGCCCAACACCTATGGTGTCGAGCGTAAATATCTTGGCGCGCTCAATCGCAGCGGCAGATAAATTTTCAAACCTGACCGAGGCCGCATGCTCAGCTAATTGCAAATCCAACGAAGACATCCAACATCCTTAACAAGTTCAACGCAATGTATTTGATTCAATGCCTAAATCACGCCTTTAGCTTTTAATTCGGCAATACGCTCTTGCGAAAGTCCTAGACGCGAGGCAAATATTTCGTCATTATGCTGCCCCAAAGAGGGACCTAGACTGCGAATCTTACCGGGAGTCTCTGATAGGCGGGGAACAAGATTTGGAATTGCATGCACAGCACCATGCGAGTCTTTCATGTATTTGATATTCTCACGCGCTGCGTACTGCGGATCCTCAAAAATCTCATCAATCGCATAGACCGAACCACACGGGATCTGGAACGACTCACAGGTTGAGAGCACCTCTTCGCGGGTGCGCTGCATAGTCCAGGCACCCACGTACTCGTCAACTTGCGAACGCTCAGCTTCGCGCTGGGTGATTGTTCCCCACTTACCCGCCCCACCCCACTCGGGCACGCCCATCGCCAAAGCCAGTCGCTCAAATATCTTATCGTTCGTGCACGCGATAGCGACCCACTTTTTATCTTTGGTGGGATAGTGACTATGCGGCACAACATTGACTGTACCGGGACCCATCCGCTCTCGCACATATCCTTTCATATGATAGGAAGGCGCCAGCTCGTCCAGTATCCGAAAAATTGGCTCGTACAAACCAATATCGACCACCTGACCGCGTCCTGTCTTGGCCAGTGCTTGTATACATAGCAATACGCCCAGCGCACCATACAAGCCTGCGAGATAGTCTGGGATCGTTGCGGACCCAGGCGTAACGGGCGGGCGATCTGGGTAGCCGGCCAGATATGACAGACCGCCAAAAGCATTGCCAATTCGACCAAATCCAGGCCGAGGGCTATACGGGCCCGTCTGACCGTAGCCTGATATCCGCACCATGATCAACCGAGGATTCACCTCTTTGAGCACATCCCAACCTAAGCCCCACTTCTCGAGCGTACCTGGCTGAAAGTTCTCAACCAATACGTCCGCATCTTTTATTAAAGCTTTTAATAATTCCGCCCCCTCTGGCGTACGCAAATCAAGGGTTGCAGACTTTTTATTGCGTGTCTCCGATAACCAGGGCAAAGAGTCACCATGGGGCGTAATACTGCCAAAGCGCCGCAAGGCGTCGCCAATCTTTGGCATCTCAAGTTTGACCACGTCTGCGCCAAACTCAGCAAGCTGGGTCGAACAAAACGGCCCCGCCAAAAAACTCGACACGTCAATAACCTTGAGTCCATCGAGCGGTTGAATATCCACACCCTGTATCTGCATCATATGGCTCACCTGTCCCACACTTCATCCGGAACAGGCAGCCCCTTCAAATCATCTGGTCTCAACGGTTCATCGGGCTTGACGCCGTAGGTCTCCAACATCAATGTGATCTGGCGCGTATGTTGCGCCGCATGCCAGGTGGTGCGCTCCAACACATCGTGCATAGTGCGCTTGCCATAATAGGTTGGTACCAAATATTGAAGCTCACGATTTGACTCGTTACGCCACCAATCGGCCACTTGCTCACGCACTTTCGAACCCCAGTCCGCTAAATCATTAGCCGACCACGTCTTCGGTGCTAATTCGCAAAAACTTTCGAACTTGAGTTCAATCTGATTCGCAGCCTCAACCCCCATTTGCGCGACACGAAAAATATGAAATGCGGTGTCGGCCGGATTTCTGCTTGTATCTCGAAAATTCTCGCGCAATTGCTCGGACGAGAATTGCTGAATGATGCGCGAGGCGACTTGAATGACTGTATCTAGTTTCGCGACTAGTTGCGCAGGGGGTAGAGCGTCCATCAATTTTGTTTTTAAATCTAAGAACTTGATGACGTCCTTGAACGACTGACAGAACGTAAAACGCCCACCGAGTGCGACGACAGGTACACTGCGAGCGCCTAACGCATGCAGTTTGGCCATTCCGGTTGGATCATTCACCACGTCAATCGACTCAAAATCGATACCTTGCTTGGTCAGGAACTCTTTGGTGCGTAAACAGGATGAGCAGCCTGGCTGCCAAAAGACCTGCACACGCGCAGATTGTGTTGCTTGCATCGTTTGTCTCCTGTCATTATTTATTGTGGATTCATTATGACTCGGGAATGCCGAGGGCGATCACTCGGCGGCACAGAACTTGCGCACTCGCAGCGGATTTCTGAAAATTTATTTTCCACCGTATAATGGCGTTCTTCGTTCCATAGCGCCCTCAGCGCGATCCCCCTGCCCGGGTGGTGAAATTGGTAGACGCAGGGGACTCAAAATCCCCCGCCGCAAGGCGTGCCGGTTCGATTCCGGCCCCGGGCACCACTACTAAGTGCTTGATTTAAAAACAATTACCTTCATTACCACGCCTGTCTCTTCCCGCCCACCCAAGTCTGCAAGACCTTGATGTCACCGATATGTTCGGTAGGTGTTGTTCTCGGATTTTTTTCTAAGATAACAAAGTCAGCAAGCTTACCCACCTCCAAACTACCAATTTTGTCGTCTGACATCAGCTGATAGGCGGCATCGATCGTCACGGCGCGAATCGCATCGTCGACTGAAATGCGCTCATTCGGGCCCAAAACTTTTCGTTGTAACGGGCTCTGCCAAACGCGTGTCACACCTTGCGTGATGTATTTCAACGGACCATAGGGCGAGACCGGCGAATCGCTGTGATACGCAAAGCGAACACCTTCCTTCTTTAAAGACGCTGATGGGTCAATACACTCAGCGCGCGCTGCTCCCAGAATTTGATCGTTGAACGCCTGGCCCCAATAATGCACGTGTCCAATCGTGAACCCAGGCACCACTCCAAGTTGCTTTGTTCTGAGCAACTGTTCAGGCGTAGTGACAGTGAAGTGCTCGATTCGCAAGCGACGCTTCTCGGGCTGCGAATGACCCTCTAACAACTTGGCGTAGTTATTTAAAGTTTGCGCAACCGCTCGGCTCCCGTTTGCATGAACAGAGATCTGCCAGCCTTGATCAAAATAAGGCTTCATCATTGCCAACAGTTGTGCGTCCTTGTAATTGAGATCGCCTCGATTTTTGGTCCCAGGAGGATAGGCATATGGCTCATTCAGCGCGGCTGTCAGCCCTTGTGTTGATCCGTCAGAAATAAACTTTACGCCGACGTAACGAAATGAGTCATCTCCTTCATTGGGTTTGACCCCTTGAAACTCCGCAGGGATGGCACTGCCATAGAGATAAGCCCGCACCCGCACCGGCAACCCGCCATTCGCGAATAGGTATTTATAGAGGCTCATCTCATTTTCAAGTCCAAGGTTGGCGCCTAGCGTAATTTCAGCTGACGTCGTGACGCCCTTCGTTGCAAGTTTCTTTGTTGTGTTGCGCACCGCTTGGATAAGCTCTTGCTGTGTCGGCACAGGCATCTTCGCTTGAAAAGGAAGATAGGATGGCGGCTCGATCAATTTACCGGTCAGATTACCTTTCTCATCCTTCACATAGATACCCCCACCAGGAGGGTTTGGCGTCTGGTTATTGACTCCTGCGACCTCAAATGCCTTGCTGTTCACATACGCAATATGACCAGATTGATTGATGATGAAGATCGGTACGTCCTTTGACACTTTATCGAGCACTTCAATCGTCAGCTCAGCCATAAAGGGTGACGTCCTTGATGGATCAACGCCGAACCCCGCTAACCAGCCACCGGGCGGGACTGTCTTTACCGCTGCGCGCAATTTTTCACTTAGCGTATCGATCGTATCGTAAGGCAAAGAGAAGTTGGACAGGTCAAGCCAAAGCCCCTCCACCATTGCAGTCAAAACGATGTGTACGTGAGGCTCTACAAAGCCAGGCATTAGTGTTTGGCCGCGTAGGTCGATCACTTGGGTGTTCTGATCGACCCAGTTTTTTCGAATATCCGCCTCAAGTCCAACTGCGACAATCTTTCCGTCTTTCGTCGCAAGTGCCTGGGCCTCTTCGTTCTTTGCATTGACCGTGACGATGGGCCCTCCCACAAAAACCGTGTCCGCTGCGGCGAATGCCCAAGAACCGTAGAAAATTAAAGCACTAACAAAAAGCTTTCTGGAAAGACGGATCATGAAGGCCTCCGGGACTAATGGGAATATGGAACACGAGAATTTATTGAAGGCTCAACCATGCCAATGGCTAGAAAATCTTCAGGTGAGCTGCTCAGCTAAGTATATGATGAACGATTGGAAGTTTTTACTTTCTCTACAATAAATTGAGATGCTCAAGTTTTCGGAGAAATGCATTCGTGTTGATAAGACCCTTCAAACCATCCGATGAACCAGCCGTCATCGCGCTTTGGCATACCTGTGCACTCACCAGGGTTTGGAACGACCCAAGTTTAGACATTGCACGCAAACTAGCGGTCCACCCCGAATTGTTTCTGATCGGAGATAAAGACGGTCAGATCATCGCTACCGCGATGTTCGGTTACGAAGGGCATAGAGGGTGGGTCAACTACCTTGCCGTCAACCCTTCACATCAGCGCAAAGGTTACGCGACACAATTGATGCAACACGGCGAACAACTGCTTCGTGCCATTGGTTGTCCCAAGCTGAATCTTCAGGTCCGAAGCACCAACGCGAGTACATTGGTGTTTTACGAATCACTCGGGTACAAGAATGACGCAGTCATTAGTTTAGGTAAGCGGCTGATTTCGGATGAGTAACAAAATACCCCTTCTCCTAAACCTCGTGATCGTGCTATCGGCGTTGCATATGAGCAGTGCAACAAATGCAGCGAGCTTTGATTGCATGAAAGCACGCTCGTCCATGGAAAAACTGATTTGTAGTGATGCTGAACTCAGCGCACTAGACGAAACTTTAGCCATGGCCTACGCCGCGGCTAGAGATAAACTTTCACCAAGTGCTGCGAAAGTCTTCACGACTGGACAGCTATCTTGGCTACGCTTTCATTCAACCTACTGCTTCGTAAGCTACGACGCATCCAAAGCTGATTCCGTACAAGCCAAACGCTGTCTTGTAGAGGCTTATTCTGAGCGGATCAAAGAATTCAAAGCAACTGGCGAGATGACGCATGGGTGGCGTACCTATAGCGTCGTAGACAGCGCCATCAAGATTTCGCCTGATGAGCAAAGTGTCTACACTGTTCAACGCAACTATGTGCAGCTTGATAGTGCTTCTTCAACTGCTCAGCACATCAACCGCTACTTAGCCTTCACTGACCGAATCAAACTAGACGAGGCAAGAGGATCCGAATCCTATGTGGTGCGTGTAGCCGAGCTCAGTCATGACTGGCTTCAAAAAGTCAAACATTCTGAGGTAATGACAGGGGCCTATCCAACGAGCGGGACAGATTGCGGCGTATATGCACTTAGCCTCGATCGGCCATTACGCACCGCAGATCTATTTACAAACGCATCATGGCTACTAACGGCAAAGAGATTCGCCCAGGCACATTTCACTTCGCTCGCGGCAACAGAAAAAGATTTTGACCTATCAATGCTTAATGGCTACAGTCAATTCGACTTACAACTAGCCGCTGAGTTTTCTTTCTGCATGCGTACTGATGGTTTTTATGTCGACGGATTCTTACCCCACGTCGCCCGCGCCTTAGACGGAGTCACCTTACCATGGAGCATCTTTGCGAACCATCTAACGCCCTATGCGCGCAAAGAAATCCTCGCCGTCAAAAAATAGTGGCGAGGATGACCTAATGGCTCTAGAAATATGCAAACTTAATCAGAAATAGTATTGCAACCAACCAGGTTGCTGGGTGCAGGCTACTGACCTTACCGGTCATTGTCTTCAAAACAACATAGCTAATAAAGCCAAACGCCAAGCCGTTAGCGATTGAATATGTGAACGGCATAATGAGCGCAGTGATCGCGGCCGGGACAGCATCGGTAATATCGTCCCAGTTAATTTCCTTGAACTCGCGCATCATCAACCCTGCGACATATAGCAGTGCAGGTGCTGTTGCGTAGGCAGGCACTGAACCCGCAAGCGGGGAAACAAACAAGGCTGCTAAAAACAACAGGCCAATCACGAGTGCAGTAAGGCCAGTGCGGCCTCCCGCTTGTACGCCCGCCGCACTTTCAATATAAGCAGTCGTACTACTCGTTCCTAGCGCAGCGCCCGCCACAATCGCCGTGCTGTCAGCAAACAAAGCGCGGCCAAGATTTCCCTTCTTTTCGTCGGTTATAAGACCGGCCCGCTTGGCAACACCAATCAAAGTCCCGGTCGCATCAAAAACCTCTACCAGAACAAACACCATGATCACGCTAATTAAACCTGTCTGCAGAGCCCCAGCAATATCCATCTGCAAGAACGTTGGTGACAAGCTAGGAGGTGCGGCAAAAAACCCAATGAATTCGTTATGCCCATTGAGGGTAGAAAGGACCGTTACAGCCAAGATGCCAATCAGGATCGCGCCCCGTACCCGCAGAGCATCAAGCGCTGCAATCACAAAGAAACCAAAAATCGCATACAACACTGATGGCTCATGCAGACTCCCCAAAGTGATTTTGGTTGCTTGATGCGCTACGACAATACCGGCCCCACTCAAGGCAATAATCGCGAGAAATAATCCGATGCCAGCTACAATGGCACTGCGCAAGGCGCTTGGAATCCCCGCAATCAACCATGCACGTATGCCAGTGAGCGTGAGCAATAGGAAAATAACGCCTGAAATAAATACGGCACCGAGCGCCTGTTGCCAAGTGAATCCCATTCCACCAACGACGGCAAAGGCAAAGAAAGCATTGAGCCCCATGCCTGGTGCCATACCCACAGGCCAGTTCGCAACAAACGCCATCATCAAACTGCCGATTGCTGCGGCTAAACAGGTCGCGACAAATACCGCCCCCTTATCCATTCCAGCCGAAGACAAGATCGCCGGATTCACAAACAGTATGTATGACATGGTGAGGAAGGTGGTGAGTCCTGCAACGCACTCTGTTCTCGCATCAGTTTGCTGCGCACGAAGATGAAATAACTTTTCAAACATGGGCGACTCCTTAGGTAGCGTGAATAGTTGACTCAACACAAATTAACCGATTTTCCATACAATCAGAAGCGCAGCACGCAAATTGGCAGGGCTCGGCTCTGCCAATCCAGTATCGCCAATCATTTCTGAATAAGTTGAATCGATTTGAGTCTGCGTCAATTCGCCACCCTATCTGTCACACTCACGGATCGGATTCGTAATAAGCGAAACAACTGGGCCCTGGGTGGCATCCTCGCATTTATTGCAGGTGCTGTGAACGCTGGTGGTTTTCTTGCCGGACAGCGCTACACCTCTCACATGACTGGCATCATCTCGGGCATTGCTGATGATCTCGTCATCAGTGAGATCGGCATTGTGCTGGCAGGTATCGCCTTTCTAATTAGCTTTATATCCGGTGCAGCGGTGACAGCGATCCTGATCAACTGGGCACGGCGCAAACATCTGCATAGCGAATTTGCGCTTTCATTATGTCTCGAAGCTATTCTACTGCTTTTGTTTGGACTTCTTGGCTATTCCCTCAATATACTCGTCGAGGTATTTGTGCCGACGACTATATTGGTCCTATGTTTTGTAATGGGCTTGCAAAACGCCATCATGACCAAGATTTCTAAAGCAGAAATCCGCACGACACACATGACAGGGATCGTGACTGACATTGGGATTGAGTTGGGGAGGTTGCTGTACTGGAACAGGGATCATTCATCCATGCCTCAAAAGCGAGTCGTCGCTGATCGCGAAAAACTAAAAATCCATCTCATCATTTTTTCGCTGTTCTTGATCGGTGGCATCGTAGGTGCCATTTCTTTCAAAGTCTATGGCTATGTCACGACCGTTCCCTTGGCAGGATTTTTGATTTTGATTTCGCTACCGCCTATCGCCAAGGACTTGATGGACCTATGGCGAACCAAGCGATCCTAATCAGCTGAGTCTAGAAGCGCTCAGCATCTCTTTCGTTAACCCCCAATCTGCAATCGCAGGGGGAATGGGCAGTCCCCGAACGAGTGCGGCACACGCCTCGCCCATCGCTGGCGACGTTTGGATGCCATACCCACCTTGGGCGGCTACCCAAAAAAATCCTGGTCTGATCTCATCGAAACCACCGACTAAACCATGGTCCTCAACAAACGAGCGCAACCCGGCCCACGTATGACTCGGTCGCCTTATCTTGAAGCGAGTGATGGACTCGATACGATCAATGGCAATCGCAATGTCCAACTCTTCCGGTTGTACATCTTGCGGCGGGACGGGATCCGCATTCGCAGGTGAAACAAGCACTTGCCCTGCATCGGGCTTGAAATACCAATTCTCCGATGCGCCATAAGTCATTGGCCACTTTGAAAAGTCGTCGAAACCCTCAGGCTTGAAGAGGAAAGCAGATCGACGACAAGGCTGCAAACCTACTCTAGCAGCCCCGGCGAGGTGAGCGATTTCATCAGCCCAGGCACCCGCAGCATCAATCACGACTGGTGTCTGCCATGATTGATTTCCTTTAGTCGTCACAGCCCAATGCTCAGCGTGTCGGACTAATTCAATCACTTCACTGTTAACACGCACTTCGCCACCCCGCGCGACAATTCCTCGCAAGTATCCTTGATGTATCCCATTCACATCCATGTCGGCAGCATCAGGTTCAATCAGTGCGTCAACGATTCGGTCCGGGCGCAGTGCTGGGGAAAGCGCACAGGCTTGCTCAGTCGTGAGTCGACGTGCGCCAGTTTGCATTTTTTCTAGCACCGCCCAATGTTGCTCGAGCGCTGTTTCTTGCCCACTCTCAGCCACCATCAAAGCACCTCTGGGACTCAGCAAGGGATGTTCAGAAAACCCCTGTGGCGGCACGTCAAAAAATCTCTTACTCGCTAGCGTGAGTGCGCGGACCTGCGCATTCCCATAACTTGCCATGTACAGAGCTGCCGAACGACCGGTAGAGTGAAGCCCTGGATGGGCCTCTCGCTCAAGGAGCACCACCTTGCCATGTGGTGCAAGCCAATAGCCAACAGACGCCCCGGCAATTCCTGCCCCAATGACGACGAAATCTACCTTAGTTGCCACGCGCTCGGACATCCTCTCACCCACAATATAGACCCGGTCCACCGAGGCGATCTCGATCGTCTTGGACACTCACATGACAAACTATACCCTCTCCTAACGAGGGTTTAACGCCCCTACCCCACTCATTCTGCGGTAGGCTACGATTCGATTTGCATCTATTTTCTAATTAAAACTAAAACCGTCGCGAACTAACATGATCCGTCTGAGCAAACTCAAAATCGCCCTAGTCTCTGTCGCATTGGGCGCTCTGTCATCACCGAGCGCTGCACAAGACACTATTCAGCTTTATGGACTCATTGACTCAGGCTTGGTTTACCAAACAATCAAGGGTAGCGATCGCTTTGAATCCACTAAGTTTGGGATTTCTAGCGGCATGCAAACAACGTCACGCTGGGGAATGAAAGGGCGTGAAAGTATTGGCAACGGCTACTATTTTAATTTTCAAATCGAAGGAAGCTTTGACACCAATACAGGTGCAGTCCTATCTTATGGACGTCTTTTCGGCCTGCAATCCTGGATGGGGTTCACGAAAGAAGACTTGGGCTACCTGCGGCTCGGGAGACAGTCCAGCTTTGCGCCAGAATTCTTTCTTCCAATCGATCCCTTTCGCGGTGGGTTGGGCCAAGCCAGAATGGGGTTTGCTTTTGGCTCTGCAAACTCCAACACCAAGTACAGCAATATGCTGAAACTAATGGCGCAACCCATGACGGGGCTACGTGTAGGAGCCGGCTATTCCTTCGCTCCGCAAATGCCCACCTACTATTTTGACGGCTCTCGGGTGATTAATGCGGGAAGCGAATACAACTTCGAAACGTCAAATAACACGCGATTGCTGAGCCTGGGCGCAAGCTATACGAATGGTCCGCTGATGATTTCCGCAACGTACGATCAAGTGATGCCAAGCGCTTCCGGCGTAGCAGGTTACACCGGACCAGCTACCAACATTCAAGAATGGATTGTCGGCGGCAAGTATGACTTTCAGGTTCTGCAACTGTCCGCCGCCATTGGTCAAAACAAAGGTGGCCTCGTCAATATACAAGGCGTTTCTGTGACGAGCACTGGAAAAGCCTTCATTGATTCGAGCGCTTGGGGTGGCGGTGCAGGCGCAATTTTATTCGACCCGAATATGAGCTTTAATTCTTATATGCTCGGCTTCACTGTCCCCATCAATAACGCTTCAAAAGTATTTAGCTCTTGGACTCGAGCGGCCTCAACAGGCAATAGCCGCGCTCAGGGCGGTGTGGCCTCACAAGATGCATACAGCATTGGTTACCAATATGATTTCAGCAAGCGGACTAACTTATACCTTGCGACGTCCTACGCAACGAACGCTGGATTCGTAGAGGGCATCAGTAGCTTTTGGGTTGTCTCAGGTATTAGGCATACGTTTTAATTAACGCATGTCTAGGGAGTGATGCGCGCAAAATAGTACGACAAAGCGGCTAGATCTGCATCGGATACACCAATCACAGCGGCAGCCATATTTGAATCACGGCCTATCGCTTGCCCATTCCTAAACTGCAAGAGGCTGTGGAGTAAGAAATCGTCTCGCTGGCCAGCGAGACGAGGGATCTGGTCTCTGCCAACGTAGTTTGGCAGATGGCAAATGCCACAGCGCATACCTTGCGCGAGCTTTTCGCCTTGCGCAAAAAGCTGCGGATCTTTATCTGCGGGAATTCCATTCAAAGGTAATGCTGCGTAGTATTTCGCAATCGCAATCGCTTCGTCATCTGTCAGGCCATCAAGCATGCCTTTCATTGCCGGAACTTCGCGCACACCTTCACGCATTAAAACAAGCTGATTTTCTATAAACAGTTTGGGTTGCCCCGCCAGCGAAGGTATACCTTGGATATCCGATTTACCTTGCGCCCCGTGGCAGCTCACACACAACGCCTGCCTGGGAAAAGCGGTTTGGGCAGAACAAACCGGGGCAGCCAAGATGGCCACCCCGATTAACACTGCAGTCTTAACTCGTGAAAGCAGTGACATCTAATTACTTGCTGTACGAAACACGGTAGATCACGCCCATCTGCTCGTCAGAGACCAGCATTGAGCCATCCGCCATCATATGCAGGTAAGCTGGACGGCCCCACCATGACTGATCTGCTTCATTCATGAAGCCAGTCATGAACGGCTCAACCTTGGCATTCTTGCCATCGGCATCAGCACGCACCATCACGACGTCATATCCAATTTTCTTTGTACGGTTCCATGAACCTTTACGTGCATTGAATAAAACGTTTTGATATTCCGCTGGGAACATTTTGCCTGTGTAGAACTTCACACCCATCGTTGCAGCGTGAGGTCCCATCAACGCAACAGGCTGCTCAACGCCAGCGCATGCATTTTCCTTTTTGATATCTGGGTCAGGCAGATTACCTTGATGGCAAAATGGGAAGCCGTAATTTGCGCCAACTTTCAAACGATTCATCGTATCGTTAGGGCTATCATCGCCTAGCCAATCACGACCGTGGTTGCTGAACCAGAGTTCTTTGGTCACGGGGTGCCAATCAAAACCAACCGAGTTACGAACACCGGTTGCAATGACTTCCATGCCCGAGCCGTCTGCGTTGTAGCGGCGAATCTGCGCGTACTCCTGCGTTGGCAATGCGCAAATGTTACAAGGCGCACCAAACGGAACGTAAAACTTACCATCTGGACCAAATGCCACGTACTTCCAGTTGTGGTGAGGCAAAGGTGGGAAATTGAACTTGGCTGTCATATCTACCGGGGCAACCGATGGGTTTTTTGTTACGCCGTCAAAACGCAACACTTTATCCACCGCGACGACATAGAGATTGCCGTCCTTGTATGCAGCTGTTGGCTGATTGAGTTTGTCTACTAATACGCGAGCGCTACGCTCTTTGCCGTTATCGCTGACTTCATAAATGCGACCAAGACCGCGTGTACCAACGTAGTACTTGCCATCGTCACCTTGAGTGATCGCACGAGCACCTGGAATGCTATCGGCCCAAACCTCCACCTTAAAGCCCGGTGGCAGCTTAATTTTTTCAAGTGGAACGTCGGCTGCCTTTGTAGCAGTCAACTTGCCGGGCAAGGGTGCCAGCGTAGAGTTCGCCATCGACTCAGGCATACCCTGCTTCCATGCTGGTGGAGGTGCGGCCGGGGCAGCCTGTGCATGAGCGCTCGATGCGCCAAGAGCAAGCGACAAGGCGAGGCTTAAGCCTCCAAGAATACGATATTGTTTTTTCACAGGTGTCTCCGTGATAGTTGTGTTTAATCTATGTAAGGAACTGTCCAACTTGCGCGCCGAGTGTACTGGAACTGCTGGATAGTCAAAACATATTTTCGTCAGCTTACAATTAGCTGACTACATGCAGATCAAGTCCACGCAGAAATAAAGCAGGCCCGGGAACAAACGAGTGCTATGGGCTCAAACACCTTCGCAATTCAGTCCGGACTAAACGAATTTCAGTCATAATCTCTGGCATTCACAAGAGCCACCCAAGGAACTAAACGCGTGCGTATTCTGCTTGCCGAAGACGATGAAATGCTAGCCGACGCGATTTATCGGACGCTTTCACAAAACGCGCATCGGGTCGACACGGCGCGTGACGGCCAACAAGCAGACGACGCTCTCTCGGCCAACGAGTACGATTTAGCAATCTTGGATATTGGGATGCCTATCTATGACGGGCTCGAGGTCCTGCGACGACACCGCGCGAGGCGCTCCGAAACACCTGTCCTCATGTTGAGTGCTCGCGACAGCATTACGGATCGCGTAACCGGCCTAGATTTAGGTGCCGACGATTACTTGACCAAGCCTTTTCACCTTTTTGAGCTCGAGGCCCGCGTGCGTGCGCTTTTGAGGAGAGCGCACGCACCAGCCGGACTCGAGCTTAGTCACGGACGACTACAAATTGATTTGGTGGGACGTCGCGTGCATTGCGAGCAACGCTCTCTCGAACTGACATCAAAAGAGTTTGCTTTAGTAGAGCTTTTGTTTATGCGCGTTGGACGCGTTGTAACCAAGCAGCAAATTATCGATCACCTTTATGGCTGGGAAGAGGGTATGGCTAGCAATGCGGTCGAGGTACTCGTTCATCGACTTCGCAAAAAGCTAGAGCCTACTGGCAGCGATATTCGTACCATTCGCGGGATGGGCTATCTTGTCGATCCCGCGAACTAACCGCCAACTGTTACGCACTCAACTTCTTCGGTGGCTGCTCTACCCACTGCTTGCACTCCTAGCCATTGATACTGCAGTCAGCTTCGGACTAGCGGGTCATTTTTCTAAAAATGCGTATGACAAAGCATTAATTGAGGTCGGCCATGAATTAAGCCTTCAGATCCGCAAAAATGAGTCTGGCATCTCCCTCGACCTTCCTGAGGTTGCGCGGAGACTTTTGCTACAAGATCCTCAAGATAAAATTTTCTTTGAACTTCTGGACTCTAGTGGTCAGCGCATTGCGGGCGAGAAAATTCCTGCAGCTCCATCTGACACACTCACGTCTCGGAACAACGTTTTGCTTTACGACGCCCAGATCGAAAATAATCCCGTACGCGTCGTACAACTAAACCTTGTTGATATGCGCGGAGCAACGATACGCGTGGCCGAAACAACCATCAAACGTGACGAAATGGCGCAGCAAATTATTGCGAGCGTCATGCTGCCTCAAGTGATCCTCATCATATTTGTAGCTCTATTGGTGCCTTTTGGTGTTTTGCGGGGATTGACCCCGCTTAAAGCACTCCAACGTGCAATCGCCGAGCGCTCATTCCGAGATCGCAGTCCTCTTGATGAGGCTACGGTTCCGGGCGAAGTCATTCCTTTAGTCGCCTCAATCAATCTTTTACTGGGCCGTCTTGACACGGTCTTCAGCGCACAGTCCAGGTTTGTGGCTGATGCAGCACATCAATTAAAAACACCGGTAGCTGCTCTGCGTGCCTATGTCGAGCTTCTAGAGCGCAGTGACGATCCCGACGAACGGAAAAACATCATCACAAAACTTAACGAGGCTGTTGATCGAATGTCGCGTTTGGTATCACAGCTTTTGGCACTGGCTCAGAACGACATGAGTGAGGCTCGTCAACCCGAGTTCGAGCACGTTGATTTAAATGGGCTTTTGCTTGAAATCTGTTCGAACTGGGTGCCTCAAGCGATTAAACGAAATACAGATCTAGGTTTCGAAGCGCATACAGATCCCGTCATTATTCAAGGCGCTCCGGATCGATTGCGTGAGTTGTTCGACAATCTCATCGACAACGCGATTCGATACAGCAAGTCTGAAGGAACGATTACCGTCCGCATACTAGCTACACCTTCACCATCGGTCTCAATCCGCGATGATGCATGCCCCATCCCCGAGGCCGAGCGAGCCCTCGTTTTCGAACGATTTTATCGACTGTTGGGCTCTGGCGAGGGCAGCGGTCTCGGACTTGCAATCGCCAAAGAAATTGCAGTAATGCATCAAGCGAACATTCAAATCAGCTCGGACACAGAAGACGGGATTGGAAACAATGTTGTCGTCGCGTTTCCAGCCGTGGCAAAAAATTTGCACACAGGGATGTAATGTTTAAGTAATAAATAAGATATTTTCAGATAATTTTATAGATAATTTGATGTAACCGTCCTTTGCTACGCTCCTCATCCAATAGAAGCGACACGTTTGATGTCGCGGGAAAACTGAGGAGCAGTGACGATGGACATGCTGTACACAAATGAATTCTGGGTCGCCTTGGCTCAAATTATCGTTATCAACATCATGCTAAGCGGCGACAACGCGGTGGTCATCGCACTCGCTAGCCGTTCACTCCCTCCCGCACAACAAAAGAAGGCCATCCTTTTTGGTAGCGTCGGCGCAATTGTCTTGCGTATCGTGCTCACCTTCTTCGCAGTCATGTTGTTAGACATGCCCTACTTAAAGCTAGCAGGCGGAATTGCACTTCTTTGGATTGGCGCGAGCATGTTGGACTCGGGTGGCGATGAAGAAAATATTGACGCACATTCAAACCTGTCGGCGGCAATTAAAACCATCATCATCGCTGACTTCATTATGAGCTTGGACAACGTGCTCGGCGTTGCGGCAGCCGCTAAAGGTAACGTCGTATTGTTGGTAGTTGGATTAGCCATCAGCATCCCATTGATCATTTTTGGTAGTCAGCTCATCCTAAAATTGATGGAAAGGTTTCCAATTATCGTCACATTGGGTGCAGGGCTTCTTGGCTGGGTTGCAGGTGAGATGCTTGTGACAGATAGTGCAGTGGCAAGCTGGATTGATAGCAATGCCGCATACCTGCATTACGCCGTGCCGACTGCTGGTATCGTTGTGGTAATCGCACTCGGTAAATGGCTAGCGTCTCGGCATGCGTCGAAAGTGCCCGCCAGCGCCTAACGATCACTCATGGCAAATATCCTTGTGCCGGTTCACGCCGGCCAGGATGCTCAGTGGGTCGCCCGCTATCTGCTGAAGCTTCATCAGCGAGAACGTATACGGGTGCATCTACTGACTATTCAACCCCGATACTCAGGGGTAATAGGCATGTTTTTTTCACGAAATGAAATACACGAATTTCGTCGCGAAGATGCCGGCTACGCCTTTGCTGCGCTCGGTGAGCTTTTAGGGGCATCAGGGATCCCTTACAACACCCACTGCGTGATTGGCAAAACGGTTGAAGAAATTACGAAGTTTGCGAAAGAGCATCATTGCCCGCAAATTGTCATTGGACCGACGAACGAAAGCTGGTTCAAAGAGCTTTTATTCGGATCCTTGACGCGCAGGGTGGAGGCGCTGATGCGAACCACCTCAGACAAGCCCTGCGAAGTACTCTAACTAAATATAATTTATATAGCGCCGCTGTACAAAATAATTTAGGGTGCAACAGAGAGACCTTTGACGTTGTGTTTGGCGATGAGTTGCGCCACCAGCCCCTTCTTAATTTCATCCACAAACGACTGCAAGTAGGTCGCAGCGGCAAGTCGTCCTTTGGGAACGCCAATAGACTGCTGCACAGTGGTGAAGTTACCCTCTAAAATCCGCGAGCCAGGAAGGCGCGCAACATCGCCGAGCAAGCCTGGCTTTAATGCGGCCATTGCTTCTAGCTTCTGTTCAACAAACAAAGCAAACGTGGCCTCGAAGCCCTCGGCGTGGAGTAACTGGGCTTGCTTAATATTGCGCGTGAGCCACAAGTCATACGCACTACGCGCGGACACGGCGATACGATTGCCAGGACGATCAACCTCTGAGGCGTGTTTCAGGGGGGACCCTGCTGGGACAAGATAGGTTGCTTCGATTTCAACATAAGCAGTCGAAAAATCAATTTTTTGAGCGCGAACAGGCTCGGCGCCAATTAAGCCGATATCCCATACATTCTTGTCTGCATCGTCCGCAAGCTCACCCGGTGATCCATACTGAATCAGTTGCAAAGGCACACCTATGCGATCGGCGATTATGCGTGCGAGATCCGGCGCTACACCTACAGGAACCCCCTCTGGATTTTTGCCGCTGATCAACAAAAAATTGATCATATTTAAGGCAACGCGAAGAGTGCCTGTAGGCGCCATCTCGAGGGCTAAATCTTTGTTCATGACAGATATTCCGTTTATGGGTGTAATGGATTCAACGCGCCATATTACCGAATGTTATGACTCTCGAATCTTGTTAAAGAAAACTTCGGGCCAACAGTGCCAAGATTGACAAAATCTCTGCCCACGCCTAAGTTAGCGTCAAACTTAACCTTTCCAAAAAGCAGCACACCTAACAATGACAACATCATCGCAGCAGCCAGCGCCATACTCCCCAACTTTTTTGACGCTTCATGAAATCGTTCAAAAGGCACGTCAGAAGCTCAATCACGATAACTGGGACTACATCGTTGGAGGCACAGAAACAGAGACCACCGTCAGCCGTAACCGAGCGGCAATTGATTCTCTCGCGTTTAAGCCGCGCGTCTTACGCGATGTGAGCCATGTCAATACAGGCACGCGCTTTTTAGGTCGCGACCTCAAATTGCCGGTCCTTTTAGCGCCCGTTGGTAGCCTAGAGGTGTTTGCTGAGGGTGCTGGAGCGACCTCATCAATCGCGGCCGGACGGTACGGGGTTGCGCACATGCTCAGCTCAGTGTGTCAGCCCGGAATCGAGGCGACGGCTGCTGCGGCGCCCGATACATTAAAAATATTCCAACTTTATGTGCATGGCGACGCAAACTGGGTCGACGATCTTGCCGCGCGTACGATGGCCGCTGGGTACGGCGCATTCTGTCTCACTGTCGACACCGCTCACTACAGTCGCCGCGAACGGGATTCAGCAAAACGTAATATTCGTCGCAGTGTCGTGCCGGGCCGCGAATTTCAACCGACCCTCACTTGGAAAGACGTCGACCGGCTAAAGTCCAAGCTTTCTATTCCGCTCATCCTAAAAGGTATCGCAACAGCGGAGGATGCAGCCATGGCTGTTGAGCACGGTGTCGATATGGTCTATGTGTCAAACCACGGAGGTCGCCAATTGGATCATGACCGCGGCTCATTGGCAGTCCTACCTGAAGTCGTACAGGCAGTAAATGGGCGGGCTCAAGTCATCGTTGATGGAGGATTCAATCGTGGCACCGATATCGTTAAGGCGATTGCCTTAGGTGCGAGTATGGTTGGCCTCGGTCGCATGCAGTGCTACGGCCTTGCTGCCAATGGCGCTGACGGTGTCGTACGCATGCTCGAAATCTTGCAGGACGAAGTGCGTATCTGCATGGGCCTACTCGGAGTGAACACGCTGAGCGAACTTAATCCAAGTTATGTGCAGGCAGCCTCACCCGCTGGGCCATCGAGCGCATTGAGCGCCTTCCCGCACTTGTCGCTGGATGACAAAGCGTTTTATTAATTAACCAAATATTGCGATTCATACGAAGACATGGGCCCGACGTCAGCACGACAATATCCCTTGCGACTGCCTGACTATGGCGAGCGTTTACGTATTGGCATGATTTTGCCGAACCGTAATGTTGTCGCCGAGGCAGACGCGCAAGCGATGTTGCCGCGTGGCGTATCTATTCATACCACCCGTTTGAAACTACACGGCACAACCGCGGCCGATATTAAAGAAATGAGTGATGGCGCCGAAAGCGCTGCATTGCTTCTGGGTGCTGCACCCATAGGAATAATCGTTTTTCACTGCACGGCCGTGTCAACCTCAGATCCAGCGATGGGCGATCAGCTAGTCGCGCGAATTGAAAAGGCTGCAAACAAAAAGGCGATTGCCACTTCGCAAGGGCTCGTCGCAGCGCTCCACACGCTGAATGCAAAACGCATCGTCATGCTTACGCCCTACCCACAGCCTGTGAACGACGCTGAGGTGCGCTTTTTAAATCATTTCGGCTTTGACGTATTGCATGAAATCGGGCTCAATCTACCGCCTAGTATTTCAACTGCCAGTGTGACGCCCGATCAATGGCTTGAAAAAGCGATCGCGATGAAACGTCCTGATGCAGATGCCTACTTTTTAAGTTGCACCAATATTCGCGTGCTCTCGATCATAGAAGAGCTAGAGCGCCGTCTCGAAGCACCCGTCATCACCAGCAATCAAGCCATGCTATGGCATTGTTTGCGTGAAAGCGGCATCAGCGATCCTGTCATTGGCTATGGTCAGCTTTTGCGTCAACACTAACGCGACACAAGGCATGATGAACGCCATAGGTCGTATGCTGATTCATCTAGTTCAAGTTCTCTTTTTCACAACGCTTGCCGTTATCTCGCATAGCGCTGTCGCACAAGGATGCACGGCACTTCCTCAAGAGCGATCTATTCCAGACGGCAAAGGTTGCCTTGCCGTTTGGCCATTTTCGCCACATGACGCAACCAACCACGAAAAGAAAGCGCAACCAAATGGTCGCGTACTGATTGTTCTACTACACGGAGACAGTGGCGGCGGTCTTGCGCAGCGACACATAGATCGTTGGGCAAAAGCAGCAAACAACCTTTCCGGGTTAGATCAAGACATCGTTTTCCTCGTTCGCCCAGGCTACAGCTCTCCCGTTGGAGACTCTAGCGGGTGGGCTAATCAACGTGATGATGACTACACGGCTGAAAACGTCGAGCGTGTCGCAACTGCATTGCAAAATCTAAAGGCGAGGTATCAGACATCAAAAGTACTGCTGATTGGTCATTCCGGAGGCGCGGCAATCGCAGCGCTCATTCTAGGCCGTCGTCCGACGGCGTTAGATGGCGCCATACTGCTCGGCTGTCCATGTGATGTCCCTGTGTGGCGCCAACACAGAGGCCTACAGCGCGGAAGACAAACGCAGTGGCCAAACAGTCTGAATCCGATGGACGTCATCGACAAAATCCCTACCAACAAGGTGGTCTTGGCGATCACTGGTTCGGAAGACGACAATACGCTGCCGCAGTTTGCGAGCGCATGGGTGACTTCAGCAAGGACACTCGGGATGAATGCCAAATTTCTCTTGGCATCAGGTCAAGATCACACAAACATACTCTTGTGGTCCGGACTTCCAGAGCAAGTCAAACAGACAATGACGGTTCTCACATCTGCGCCGCCTTAGACTATGATGAATCAGCGAGGCAAATATGAACAATCAAAAATCAAACAGATTACTAAAGTATTTTTCCCTATTAATGGCACTAGTGCTGTGCGTGGGAATCGGTCCAACGCTCGCGCAAACGCGCTTTCCAGAAAAGCCAGTACGTATTGTTGTGCCATTCCCCCCAGGTGGCGGTACAGATTTAGTTGTTCGTGCCCTTGCCGCCGGCATGGCGACCGAACTAAACCAAAGCGTCATTATTGAAAATAAATCCGGCGCAGGTACCGTAATTGGCACCGAGTTTGTGGCTAAAAGTGCACCAGACGGATACACGCTGCTTGTTGGAACATTTGCGTTCGCTGTTAATCCTAGCCTGCTCGCAAAACTACCCTTTGATACGAATAAAGCGTTCGCTCCGGTCGTGCTGATTAGTCGATCGCCGAACGTCCTTGTCGTCAGAGCCGATAGCCCTTACAAATCTGTTCAGGATGTTATCCGTGCAGCGCAAGCTAATCCAGGAAAACTGACCTATGCCTCACAGGGCAACGGCACTTCTGCCCACCTCGCTGCAGAGCTCTTTAATGCGCTAGCAAAAATCAACATCACGCATATTCCATACAAAGGTGCGAGCCCTGCTTTAACGGATATCGTTGGGGGCCAAGTCGATTTGATGTTTGCTACATCCGCGGGTGCGACACCACTCCTTGAGTCTGGAAGACTTAGGGCGCTTGCGGTCACCACTCCGGAACGCTCCGCAGCCTTCCCCGCCTTACCAACAATGATCGAAGCAGGGGTGCCGGAATACCAAGCAACGAGTTGGTATGGCCTATACGCACCGGCTGGTACACCAAGCGCGGCAATTGACCGGCTCAATCAGGCAGCCACAAAGGTCGCCCAAGCCGAAGCATTTAAATCTCGAGTCGCAGGCGAAGGCTTGGTGATCAGCACAGGCACGCCCAAAGAACTGGATGACTTCGTGCGTGGCGAACAAGCGCGCTGGGCTCGTGTCATTCAAGCGGCCGGCATCAAGGCTAATTAGATTTTCAAGGACATATCATGCATAGAAGAACGCTCCTAGCTTGCGCATTACACACAGCACTTGTGCTTAGCGTCACAACACTGCCTTCTGCTGTAGTTGCGCAGCAGGCCTACCCTAACAAGCAAATCCGATTCATCGTCCCCTTCGCGGCTGGCGGCGGTGGCGATGCGGTCGCGAGACTTCTTGCTCAACGACTAGGCGAACAAATTGGCGATGCGGTCGCAGTAGAGAATAAGGCAGGTGCGGGCGGGATCATTGGCTCATCCTTTGTGCTCAAGTCCCCACCTGATGGCTATACCGTGTTGAATATGTCTAGCACCTATGCAATTCAGGCAGCCATTGGAAAAAATCTAAATTTTGATCCAATTAATGACATGCAGCCAATCATCATGGTGTCGAGAGATCCCGTCGTCATGATTGTCCGCACCGCATCACCCCTTAACAACGCAAAGGACCTCGCTGCAGCCGCAAAAGCGGCACCCGGAAAACTCACCCATGGCTCTGCTGGGATTGGGTCCATCGCCCATCTTGGCACCGAGGAGCTCGCCTTTATGATGGGCGTATCGTTGGTCCATGTGCCCTACAAAGGGTCATCGCAAGCTTTCAGTGATCTCCTTGGTGGCAACGTCGATATGATGCTGACTAGCGCGACATTCGCCTCACCCTATATTAAGTCGGGCCGCGTAAAAGCTCTAGGCATTGCGGGTAAAGCGCGCATGCCCAATCTGCCCGATGTGCCTACCTTCGAAGAACAAGGCATCAAAGGCTATGACGTCGTTGACTGGAAGGCCGTCGCCGGACCTAAAGGGATGCCTGCTGATGCCGTTAAATTTTTAAATACAGAACTAAACAAAGTGCTGCAGCATAAGTCCGTGACAGATCGCTTTTCCTCAGAAGGTACGACATCCGTCGGCGGCACACCGGACCATCTGCTACAGACCATCGTATCGGACATCGACCGCTGGAAGCGCGTAATCAAAGAAGCCAACATCAAATTTGAATGAGTGACATGACCCTTAACAAACTACTTCGGCAGCAATTAACGATTGGCGCGGGCCATATCATGCCCGGGGCGGGTAACGCACTCGCAGCCAGATTTATTGCTGCGGCCGGTCACAAAATGATGCTAGTGAGCGGTGCTGCGGTTGCAAATAATTTTCTAGGTGTTCCAGACCTCGGGCTTGTTTCGGTGACCGAGCTCGCCGAACACGTGGCTGCGATTAGAGAGGCTGTCGACATTCCAATCCTAGCGGATGGAGATACCGGTTTCGGTAACGCCATCAACGCGGGTCGAACAATCCGATTACTAGAACGGGCTGGTGCAAATGCCATCATGCTCGAAGATCAAACGTACCCTAAACGTTGCGGCCACTTTGATGGTAAAGATGTCGTGTCGGTACAAGAGATGGTCTCAAAGATCAAAGCCGCTGTGGATGCACGGCACGATCCTGACCTCATGATCCTAGCGCGCACCGATTCACGTGCGATCGAAGGCTTTGAAGCATCGCTCGATCGTGCACGCACATATCAAGAGGCCGGTGCAGACTTTCTATTTATCGAAGCTCCCTTGACGAAAGAAGAACTGCTCGCCATTCCAAAGGCAGTGCCCGGCATTCATCTTTGTAATATGGTGATTGGTGGAAAGACGCCTCTGCTTCCTAGGGAAGAGCTCGCAGCTGCTGGCTACTCTGTTATTTGTTATGCCAATGCTGCGTTACAAGCTTCCATGCTTGCGATGCAAAACGCCATGCAGCACTTAGCAGCGCACGGATCTATCGCAGGTTTCGAATCACAGCTCATGATGTTTGCCGAGCGTCAGGCAGCCCTTAACGCTGATCACTACAAAGAGCTAGAGAAACGCTACACATGAGCAAAGCTACAGCGCAAACCTTCTTTGATAAAGTCTGGCGAGATCACGTCATTTCAAAACTAGACGAAGAGTCAGATCTCCTTCAAATTGATCGCCTCGTCTTACACGAGCTCTCAGGCAGCCAAGCCCTACGTGCCCTTGAAGAAGCAGGTCGTCGCCCAATTAGTCGAAATCAAGTATTCACTGTCATTGAGCACTTAATTTCGACTCAGCCAGGACGCGGCCCTTGCGATTCAGTTTCGACAAGCGGTCCCGTCATGATTCAAACAACGCGTGACGCTTCTAGAAAATATGGCTTGCACTTCATCGATTACGACGATCCCAGACAGGGGATCGCGCATGTTGTGGCACCAGAGCTTGGTATTGCCTTCCCTGGCGCAACGTTAGTGTGTTGCGACAGTCACACCAGCACGATCGGAGGCGTGGGTGCGTTGGCGTGGGGCATAGGAGCTTCCGAGGCAGAGCACGTACTGGCGACTCAAACCCTAGCGCAATCAAAGCCCAAGACGATGCGCGTGAATTTTGAAGGAACACTTAAGCCAGGTGTATATGCAAAGGACATGATTTTGGCCTTGATTGGCACAATCGGCGCTCAGGGCGGGATTGGCTATGCAACAGAATACGCGGGCAGTGCGGTGCGCGATCTACCCATTGACGGTCGACTAACGCTATGTAACATGTCTATTGAATTTTCGTGCAAGTACGGCTTTGTGGCGCCGGATGAAAAAACTTTTGAATATCTGAAAGACGCTGAGTTTTCGCCAAAAGGCGACGCTTGGGAGAAAGCAACAAACTACTGGCGCACTCTAAGAACTGACGATGCTGCAGTGTTTGATAAAGAAATTACGATAGACTGCAACACTCTCGAGCCTCAAGTCACATGGGGCATTAGCCCACAGCAAGTGGGTAGTGTTTGTGCAGCGATACCAAGCCCGAGCCAGGCCGCCGATAAAGAAGCAAACGCACTGGGCGAACGCGCACTGACTTATATGAAGCTACAAGCGGACGAACCCATCCGCGGCACTCCGATAGACGTCGCCTACATCGGTTCATGTACGAATGCTCGGCTCACCGATTTACGTGCTGCCGCCCAAATCTTGAAGGGTCGAAAAGTAAAAGCTGGCATTCAGGCGATTTGCGTGCCGGGCTCTAGCCCGGTCAAACGTGCAGCTGAAGCCGAGGGCATTGATAAGATTTTTAAGGATGCGGGCTTTGAGTGGCATGAGTCTGCATGTGGGTTCTGTGGACACATTGGTGACAATCGCTTTGCTGACTTGCGTGTCATCAGTACAACCAATAGAAATTTTGAGTCTCGGCAAGGACCCAAGACACGTACGCATCTTGCCAGTCCGGCGACAGTGGCGGCCTCAGCCATCCTTGGTTGTATCGCAGACGCTAGGGAGCTGAACTAAACATGGAATCATTACAGCGCGTTACGGGTGTCGCGGCACCTTTCATGCGTATCAACATCGATACAGATCAAATCATTCCCGCGCTTTTCCTAGGCGGGACCGATGCTAAAGGTTATGGCGCGCATCTGTTTCATGGTTGGCGCTTTTTAGCGGATGGCTCCCCAAACCCTGAATTTATTCTGAATCAAAGCCCATTTAATCAATCCCAGATTTTGCTGGCGGATCGGAACTTTGGCTGTGGCTCCTCACGTGAACGTGCTCCGAAGGCGCTCAGAGAGTTTGGATTTCGTGCAGTGATTGCGCCTTCGTTTGGCGGGATATTTTTTAATAACTGTTACAGAAATGGCATTGTCCCGGTTGAGCTTCCAATTGATCAAATTAAGGAACTTGTAACAGAAGTCGAGGCGAGCGCAGGCCAAAAACAAATCACTGTCGATTTAGAGGGACTCTATGTCAGCACAGCCAGCGGCAAACGCTTTAGCTTCAATGCTCCGCCAGCGCTGCGAGAAATGTTGCTGCAAGGTCTCGATGAGATCTCGCTGACACTTTCGAAGTCTGAGTCAATCGAACGATTTAGAACTGCTGACCGTGCTAACCGGCCCTGGGCCTACTCGGTTTGACTATTTGATCAATCGCTTGCTTGCAATGCGCGCACCTTCAGCAAGTGCGCGTAGCTTGGCCCACACAACGTCGGTCGCAACACGCCCCATTCCCGCTGACGTATCAAAGCCACAATCTGTCCCCGCTAAGACTCGCGTTGGATCCCCGACATCTGACGCAACGCGCTCAAGACGCTCCGCAATCACTTCTGGATGCTCGACAAAGTTTGTCAATACATCAATGACACCTGCAACGATTACTTGATTGTCCTGCAAGGGCTGTTCACGTAAGACCTTCATTTCGTGAGCGTGTCGTGCATTCGCAAAGGGCAGTACAAAACCACCTACCTTCGTCTGACGAATAACTGGCCATATTTTACGCAACGGCACGTCACAGTCATGCGGCCCTTCATAGTTTCCCCAACACACATGCATGCGAACACGGTCTTGCGGAATATTACGCAATGCCACGTTGATGGCTGAAACAACACGCTCAATAAAGCCTAAAAACTTAGCATCAGACTCATCGTGATAGGAAACATGCCGTTCTAGGGCCAAGTCTGGGCAATCGATCTGCAGAATAAAACCATTATCAACAATTGCCTCGTACTCTAGGCGCAACGCTTCAGCTAACGCAGCGAGATACGCCTCTTCTGTGTCGTAATACTCATTCTTACAAGCCGACGCAATGATGCCTGGAGACGGGGCTGTTAAGAATGCCTCTGTAAACGTCTTTTCCTTTCGTGCTTTCAGCGTTGCACGGAAATCTCGCGCTTCTGATGCAGCCAAATCAGGATCGATGTAGCGGACCTCTCCCGTTACGCGCGGAGGCAAGAAGTTGCTGACGGCAACTTTGCCTCCGGACTGCTGCTCTAGCATTTTTTTAAACTCTGGGTAGCGCTCAACATCACCGCGCGAAAAACGCTTCCACGTCCCGCCAAAGCCAGACATGCGTCGTTGCACATACAAAAAGAACCCTTCCCTTTGCTGCTCACCATTGTTACCAACGTCGATACCGTTGGCGAGCTGAAGATCCACCGCAGTTTGCATCGCTTGATGGCCAAGCGACTCAAGTACGGAAGAATCTATGTCAGCCCCGTTAGCACGATCCGCGTACAGCTGCACCAACTCAAGAGGGCGCGGAAGACTTCCGGTGTGTGTGGTCAGAATTCTTTTATTGCTATGTTGCATGAAGCCTGCTCAATGTGATTCAAATTTATTTGCCAGAACTTACGGTCAGTCGACACGGGCGCCGGAGGCTTTAACTGCTTGCCCCCAAGTATCTATTTCCCTCGCAATCAATTTTCTCGAGTCTTCAGGACTTAACCATGAAGGCTGAGCGCCCCTTTGCGCCAACCATTGATCAAACGAAGCAGATTGCCCGATAGTCTTAAGCGCGCTGGTGAGCCTAGCGAGGATGGGATCTGAGATACCTTCTGGCGCAAACAATCCCATCCAAAAGAGAACCTCATAACCCCGCAGCGTTTTACCGATTGGGTCTAACTTAGGCAACTGTGCAATTGGACCAGACGTCGTAGTGCCTAGCCCAATAACGCGTCCCGACTGAATTTGAGGCAGTCCCTCAAGAACTGAAGAAAAAAATAAGTCAATCCGTCCACCGCCCAAATCTACTAATGCAGCTTGACTCCCTTTATACGGGACATGTAATAAAGTAACCCCAGCGCTCGCCGCAAAAAGTTCGCCGGCCAAATGGTTCACAGCTCCATTTCCAGATGAACCGTACGACACTTTTCCAGCTCCGCTCCTTGCGGCCTTAATGACATCATTGAGTGTGTTGTACGGTCCATCCGTCTTAGCTAATAAAACGTACCCAGTCGCAGCAAATATCCCCACGGGAGTTAGATTTTTTAGCGGGTGATATGTGACTTTGCTATACAACGACTGGTTGATTGCCAAACTGGACGTACCCATCAGCAATGTGTATCCATCGGGAGCCGCCTTGCTTACAAGGTCAGCGGCCAAATTCGTGCCGGCCCCCGGACGATTTTCCACAACAACCGACTGACCAAGCTCACTAGTCAGTCTCGACGCCACTTCGCGAGATACTAAATCAGTAAATCCTCCAGGCGGATAAGGAACGATCATCCGGATTGATTGAGATGGATAGGTCTGCGCGTTAAGGGTCGAGGCAAATACAACCATACACGCTGCGAACGTAGGAACTAATTTGTTGGCGATCATCTCCTAGCCCCCTTTCATTCACTTATTGCACGTTATTGAAGCTTGATGTTGTTGTCTTTGATCACTTTACCCCAGTATGCCGTTTGATCCACAAGCCATTTCTGCATTTCAACCGGATTGTAGGTAACACTCTCGGAGCCAAGTTCTACAAACCGCTTCTGCACCTCAGGCTTTGCCACGACCTTCAGGATGTCGGCGTTAATCTTAGCAACGATCTCGGGTGGTGTACCCGCGGCAGTCACCACTCCTTGGAAAGAGCCAGTCACAAAACCCGGCGATCTCTCGGCAATGGTCATTGTGTCAGGAATTTGACCAAAGCGCTTCGGACTCGCAACCGCAATTAATCTGAAGTTGCCAGCTTTCACCATAGGATAAGTTGC